>Ga0315905_10005980_pt1 | contig 12369 bp, 10 predicted proteins | sample LakEriMetagenome_5_FD_203522 | JGI IMG/M metagenome (GOLD analysis project Ga0315905, IMG submission 203522) | Freshwater fungal communities from buoy surface, Lake Erie, Ohio, United States - Buoy 4 MA121 | ecosystem: Environmental > Aquatic > Freshwater > Lake | place: USA: Lake Erie, Ohio... | reverse complement strand
GGCTCCACTTCTCGGCGATGATGTCGGCAAAGGCGTCGTCGCACGGCTGGCGCGAGTCGCGGGGCCAGTGCCTAAACGTTAGCTCGCTCACGATTTCGCAGGCTTCCTGGCCGGCGGTCTCGCGGAAGGCAGCAATGCACCTGGCCGTCTCAGCTTCCTTCTGCTCATTCCGCTGCACGGGCTTGGACGGCGCTTCTCCGCGCCTCCAGTGATAGCTGCTCATCAGAACCGCAAGTTATGTCTCACGCATGATGTCACTGATGATGGAGTGTCACTCAATTGACACGGCAAGAATATTGCACGGAGAAAAAAAATTAGTACTGTAACTGTTCACTTTACTGTTTTTACTATATTAATTTTGTTGACGGATTTATCATCCTGCGATGGGGCGAGGAGGAGCATGGGGCGGCGGACGACGGGGGGTCAAGCTGACTCTAGACAATGCCCCGCATGCTGCCGTGCATGCTGACCCCAAGCCCAAATCTAAGCAGGAGAAAAAGGCTGAGCGTGACCACCACCGATATCATGAGATTAAGATAGGTGAGAGGAGAATGTTGAGTCATCGCAAGATCATATGTATGTGTGTATGTGTGTATGTATGTCTGTATGAGATATGTATGTGTGTATGTATTCATACACAAACCAGTCCATACCTAAACCAGTTTTTACCTAAACCAAGCACCCCTGTCCCTCACCAACGAATACGCGTACGGTTTTTTGTTTTGTTTATTGTGGTAAGTAGGTTTACAGGCCGAGTTTGAAAGCGCCGATTGCGCCAATAGACGCTGGCGGTCATGCGGCATGCGCTGTTGCCTGATTTGCAGTTGATTCTTGCAGACGCAAAGAAGACGTTTCTGGAAGCCAGGGACTGGCCAGAGTTCAGGCGAGGATACGTCGAGCTCGTTCAATTTATCGTCTTTTGCGGGTGTGTGCCACACTCATGTGACACTGAGGTGATCTAATGGCGCTACGACTTGCTCGTCGTGGTAATTTAAGACAGACCCGAGTCGTCGACGGAAATGACAAGGACTCGAAACTGTTGAAACACCTTTGCTTGCAGATTGCGTTCGCTTTTCCACATTGCACCTCCAACCTCTTTCAGCCTCTACGTATTTATCCCGAACCCTAAACCCTAAACCTTGAGCCCGAAACACAAAACACGAAACTCGAAACCCTACAACGCTCATCCTTGCAGGCTCTACTTTTTCATCTTGACACTTCAGCTCAACGTGTCGTCTGCCTTCCGGATTGATGAGGCATTAAGGCAGACAGTGGTCGATGAGGGCGGAGCACTCCAGGAGGTCGGTGATCATGGTACGAGACTAAACTCCCTAAGCCTCATCAAATTATGTTCATAACCACAACCTAGACTGATCTGCTCATATGATGATGATGTGATTTATTTGTTCTTGCAGAAACAAAAAATAGGAGCTGAGCTCCATAGATACCTTGAGAAAGGTACGTACCATAAGAGGCTGTTTAGAAGGCCTAACAAGAGAGAGAGTGTTGTTTATTGGTACTCAATTTAGTATCCTCTACACTTCCATGTATTCGCCATCTAATGACATGAAGAAGTAGGATGGTCCTAGCCTCTCCTGGCCCACTCCTCGCACCACCCTTATTGCAGCTGGCTTTTTCGATTATCTCACGAAGCAGATCATGCCCAACGTCTTAAGGCGCGCTATAGATTAACCTAAACCCTACTGACCTAACCTCTTGAATCTCGTTCCCGAAGTCTGCAGGCACACTGTAGGTCTCTTTGACACTGTAGTGGGTCTCTTTTGACACTGTAGTAGGTCTCTTTTGACACTGTAGTGGGTCTCTTTTGACACTGTAGGAGGTCTCTTTTGACACTGTAGTGGGTCTCTTTTGACACTGTAGGAGGTCTCTTTTGACACTGTAGTGGGTCTCTTTTGACACTGTAGGAGGTCTCTTTGACACTGTAGTGGGTCTCTTTTGAAACTTTAGTACGCTAATGAGGTCGTTACAATGGCAGCTGGCTTTTTCAAATATCTCGAAGAGCAGATCATGCCCAAAGTGTTTCCGGGTGCTTGGTACAACGACGGTGTGTGTGTGTGTGTGTGTGTGTGTGTGTGTGTGTGTGTGTGTGTGTGTGTGTCTTTCCGGGTGCATGGTACAACGACGGTGTCTTTCTCTCGCTCTCACTCTCTCGCGCGCGTGCGCTCTCCCTCTCTGTCTGTCGTTCTCTCACTCATTGTCTCTCTCTCTCTGTCTTTGTCCCTCCCTCCCTCCCTGCCTGCCTCCCTCCCTCTCTCCCTCCCTCCCTCCCTCCCTCCCTCCCTCCCTCCCTCCCTCCCTCCCTCCCTCACCACGAAGACCCTTTTTCAAGCAACAAGAACGAGACGGGCTACGTGCTAGACTACAACAAGTTGGTGGGGGGCCTGTTGCTCATCCAGAGGCGCAGTACTCTGAGGCCCGCATGCAAGATCCCATAGTAATCTACGTGTGTATGAGACTACAACTGGGTGGGGGGCTGTTGCTAGTCCTCTGAGGCCCGCATGCAAGATCAAGATCTCATAGAAATCTATGTGTGTATGACATGTTTTATATATTAACTATCATGTTATGCTATAACGTATAATGTGTTTGCCCACAGTACCCAGAGGTCTGCATGCAAGATCCCCGTTACTATGTGCGTGACTGTATGACACGTCATCACGTACGTACATACGTATTTTATTTGTATGCACCTACAACTACTTTCCCAGTGCATATGAGGTCTTTGATAGTGAGTTTAATTTGACATTATACATCTGCAAGTAATTACAGATGTATATATATATTTATTATTGTTTTATTGCAGCTACAACAACTTCCCTAGCGCTTATGAGGTCTTCTATGGTGAGTGCTACTCTGACAACAGCATGGCCATTCATGTTCCCGAAGACGATAAAAAGGTTTTTTTTTTTGGAGATATGAAGGGCTCGCCACATGTGTGGGGCTTCATATGCCCTTATATGTAGGCGCTGCATATGTCCTTAAATGTAGGAGTGGTGAGTGCTACTCTGCCATTAGCATTGGCATTCACGTTCCAGAGGAAGATAAAAAGGACTTTTTGAGTTTTATTCTTTATTTTTTGCTTCTTGTCTTGTTAAATTTTTATTTTTGAATTCATGAAGAGAGAGAGCGCGAGAGAGAGAGAGAGCGAGAGAAAGTATTAGGAATGATTCTACGTGACGCAGAGAGGAGAGGGGGGTAGAGAGAGAGAGAGAGAGAGAGAGAGAGAGAGAATTGTTCACATGTTGCGAGTGCTCACTAATAGGTCTCTTTTGACACCAATAGGTCTCTTTTGACACTGTTTAGTCTCTTTTGACACACTGAGCGTCGGTCGTCCACAGGCCACAAGTGTTGCGAAACACATGCGAAGAAGGAAAAAAAAACAGAAGAGTGCTGCGATGACACATGAGCAGAAATAATCAAAAAAAAAAAGACATGAGTGCTGCGATGACACACACACATGAACAGAAATACAACGGAAGCCGCATACACCCGACAATGAATTGGGAGGCTAGGCCAGATATGGGCGGCACCGGGCCAGGTAATTTATACAAATTACTCTATGAAATAAAACATCCCCATATAAATTTATACAGGCTGGACAGTAGATTTGCCCTGGAGAACAAAGGTAGAGGCGTATAACATTACTAATAGGTCTCTTTTGATGCCAATAGATGACACTAAGAGGTCTCTTGACACTAGTGGGTCTCTTTTGACAGGCTGGACAGTAGATGTGCCCTGGACGACAAAGGTAGAGGCATATGACATTACGAACGAGAGCGATCGGAAGAGGTGTGAGGATCAGCTCAAGCTCAATCATCCCCTACTTGGGATTGCCACGAACCAGTGCATCAAGGTCGTGCCTGACGAACCCTGTCCCCCTTCATGGGTTAACGACACGCGAAGCGATCCCTTACAGAAACATTTCTACAAGGCGTTTGTGTATTCTGTACCGTCTGCCACCAAGCCCCCCAATTCTTTAGGAATATGGACACAATCTTTGAATGGTCGTGTAGGGCCCCAGGAGGACGACGCCTCTTATCGTGTCTTCCTTGCTATTTCGGATGGCTCCACCAGCAACAATAACCAAGTTCAGTTTCTTAAGAAAAACTTGTGGCTGGACAAGTTTACACGCGAGGTACAGTCAACATCAAAATTCTGACAAATAGTGTTTCTTGGTTTGGAAAAACACTTTTGTTTTATTGGTTTATGTACTAGGGCACTGACTTTTCAGAATGTACAGGTCAACATCAAATTTGCCGTGTACAACGGGTAGAAAATCTGAAAACTCAGTGCCCTATAGTACATATGCCATGAATATAAATTCTGAAAGGTCAGTGCCGTACATATACCATAATGAAAAACACTACTTGTCTTGATTTGTGACCGTTCAACTCTCTGCGTAGGATGTTAGGCATGTTCACCTTCGTCAATATCAAATTTGGATTTTCCCTGACTGGAGCGTACAGAGATTTTGACACAAAGGGAGGCACCAAAGTTCAGATCAAATCCATCAACATGGAGCCTTACCGTCTTCGTCAACGAACGAACTGCACCCTGGGGTGGACTGTGGAGAACAACGGCAGCTGCTACGAGAAAAACGGAGTCCATGCCCCTAGACTCTGCCGGAAGTGCAGTCGCGGCAAAGTTATTGACGAAATCCAGCTGGCGTGCGAAGTTATTATGATGATCTGGATCTTCTATGAAATCGCCCGCTTCATGATCCGTATCGTGTCCTGCTCCCTTGTCGGCTGGGCGGATAAGGAAGACGAAGAAACAGAAGACAGCATGCAGCAGGGCTTGCGCTCTCTCGTTACCGACATGTGGTTCTATGTAGATATATTGAACTACATTCTGTTCCTCGTGTGGATCGCTATAAGGACCTCCTTCGTCATTTTGCTCCTGTCCAACAGCATCAAGGTGCCCACAAACCAATACGAGATTGTCTTGGAGTACGCCTACAAGATCACCAACACACAGCTGATGTTTAACTTCGCAAACGTGGTGCTATGCCTCCTTCGGATGTTCAAGTTCTATCGCTTCCAGCCGCGCCTTGCCATTGTCAACCAAACCCTGTCTGTTGCGGGCCCGGACCTTTTTCACTTTTTCCTCATGTTTATGACCTTCCTCTACGGCTTCGGTGTGATTACGCACATTTTGTTCGGACCCCAGCTGCACATGTTTTCGACGCTCCCCGATGCCATCAGTTCGGCGTTTTTCTTGATGCTCGGAGCAGGCATGAACATGGCGGCGATGGCCAACATTGATGGTGAAATGGCTGTGCTGTGGAACCTCACCTTCATGTTCTTGGTGTCGATTATTCTCCTCAACGTGCTCCTGGCTATCCTGGTTGACTCTTACATGACTGCCAAAGAACAAGAACTCGAACGTTGGCAGGAAAAAGGGTACAAGGAGTTGCCGAGTATGCTGGATCAGATTTTCAGCTGGCAGATAATCCGTTACATGACCTCTTTTGGCGCTGTCCCTGATTTGATTCTCTTGTCTGCTCTCGAAAGAGTCAAGGAGAAATTGGAGGCGGAGCATGGGTGCACGCTGATGGAACTGAGCGAGCCTCGTTCACTGATAACCATTGCGGACATTTTTCAGGCCATTCCCAAGTTAGTTCGTAAGGAAAATAAGATCACGATGGAATCGATTTGCCGCGCAGGAGCAATTCAATGGTCAAACCACGGTACTGAGGAGGAGGAGGAAGAAAAGGTAAAGATTGCAGGCCTTCGCGAGTCAGTCGCCACCCTTCATCCCGTGGAACAGGCGCTGTGCCAACGTCTGCAAGAACTGACCGACGAGAACATTCTCCTTCAGCGTCAGCATCGTCTTGCTCTCGCCCAAGCTGTTGCCGAACATGGCGGATTGTAAATGGGCAGGAGGAGCAGTTCCTTCAACCATCCTTCGACCCTTCTGTCTGTCCGGTGATGATTGTTGAACGTATGAACGTTTAATTGGTATCCAAACCCCACGCACGACAAACGTAGGCTCTTAGGGTTTAGAGTTTGTTTTAGGTTTGGGGTTTACGATAGTTGCTGCAACGAAGCAAGAGAGAGAGAAGGAGAAGGGGAACCGCTGGGAAGGAGAAGGGAGGGAGGATTGTGCACCTTGCGTGTGTGTGTGTGTGTCAGAGAGAGAGAGAGAGAGAGGTTTATTGACAATCAATATATGACTGAAGGTCAGTAAGTAAAACGCCTCTTTCGGGTGACACCGCCTCTGGGCGCTCGGGGCCCAGCATATTGAGGCGAGTATTATACCCCCACTCTCCGTTTGGCCTTGTGGCACGCATTGTTGATGCGCAATTCGGCTAGGGGCACGGCACTGCACGCAGCTGCATACGCAGGGAACCTCCGGCTTGTGCAATTTCTGCTCCAGGAAGGAGGACGCGAGCTCGTGATGATGACTACACGCTCGGGATGCACTTGTCTGCACATCGCTACAGAGTGCCAGCATGGATCCTTGCCGGATCGATTGGCGATTTTTGACGCGCTCATCGAAGTCGGGGGAAACGATCTTCTTTTCTCCGTTTGCGACCAAGGCAGGAGCTGTCTCTTCATGAGTGCGGAGATGGGGAATGCTGCCATGACCACACGCCTCGTGGAATTAGCAGGAGACGACCGCCGTGATCTGATGCTCCTGGCAGACAACTATGGAGTCAGCTGCCTCCTGGCAGCTTGTGGAAATGGACATCTTGCCACAGTGCAGTACCTCCTGAACACTGGCCACTTGCCACGATGCAAGCTCGTGATGGCACGACCTGCCTTCTCATGTGTATCCAAAACAGATTCCACGAATTGTCGGCACTGTTTTGGAAATACGAGCAGTACAGCCGCGGCTCGATGGGCAAGGGAGGGACGGAGAGAGAGAGTGAGAGAGAGATCGCGGGGCTTCGAGCAGCTCTGGAGTCTGCGGCGCAAGACTTACGAGAGGTGGCCGGGAGGCAGAGAGGAAGAGGGAGCGGGAGATTGCAAAGGACAGGGAAGTGGAGCAGGAGCAGGAGCTCGAGAAGCTGCATGCGCAGCACGCAACTTTGTGGATCGTCTCCAGCTTGGAGAGGGACCTGAAGGTGTGCACGAACAACGGGCACTGTGACTGATGCAGTGGAGCTGACAATGACGCTCGCCATGTCCTTCTATGAGGCCGGCGAAGAGGGCTCGGCAGAGCGCGAGGGTTTCAAGCGTGCCGTTGCTGCTGATCTTGCCCTGGCGTCAGGTCTTGCTAGTAGTAGTAGTAATTCATTAAGGAATTACCACAAGTAATTACTAACACTAAGTTCGCTGAACCTCTCGAGCTCTCGGCCTACCGCGCTTTCCGGCTCTGTGATGAGTGCTGTACGCAGACTGCGTCCGTCTATGCCACCTCTCTTCCGCTTTCATGCTCATTTGCGCTTCGGTCTACTGGGACTGTCCTCAGTGTCCTGCAGGGCTTGGTTTGAGAGAGATGTTGAATGTGTTTTAGAGGGAGAGAGATGTGTTTTGAGAGATGTGTTCGTTTACTCATGAGGTAACGACACGGGCACCTGCAAGATGAAAAACATACGGAAGCCGACTCGGCTCACTATACTATGATAATATCACTACTCTTGCTATTCTACCTATGTGGGATCGTCAACGTCGGGCGCCGAGGCAGGAGGTGGAGCCCATGCTGACGCCCGGGGTCCTCGCCGCGTGTTTTGAGAGATGTGTTCGTTTATTGATGAGGTAACGCCACGGGCACCTACAATGTAAAAACACTCGGAAGCCGGCTCGGCTCACTATACTAGTAATACTACATACTAGTACATACACTACTATCTAGCCCTGGTCGACGTCGCCGAGGTGGATCCCGGTGGTGATGTCGCTTGCAGTGCCCCCTCCATCGAAGTCGACGTCGATGTCGAGTCTCGTAGATGCTACCTTGTGAATACGCAGGGATCGCCAGAAGTCCCGCCCAGGGTCCCAACCGCGGTGGTTGGAAACGTCGACGACCATGGCTTGAGCGCACATGCGTGTCAATGGCTGTGTTGGTGCTCGTGCGCATGACCGTGTCCATCATCATGTGTGTGCGCATGTCCGTTTCCTTCCTCAGGCCCATCGGGAAAAGAAATGAAGATGGGCACACGGTGCCACGAGCTGTTGCAGATCCCTCGAATGTTCCATACTGCACTTGCTCGCTCGGGCTGAGTATTATACGCGGCATCAGTAGCCTTGCAGACGATATCGGTAGTTGAACCCTTCATTTCAGGAGGTACCGACAATTTGGTCTTGAAGAAAGTCCAAGCCCATGCTCGAGTAAGCTTTTGATGCGAACCCTCTCCTAGGTCAGCCACCTGTGTGCGTTTAGTTTAGTTGGTTCGTGTGTTTATTAGTAGTGTATTGTGTTCTCTATTAGAGCAGCGTGCATATGTGTGTCCCCTTCTCTCTACAATTACATCTTGCCCCCCCACCCCCCCCCCCCACCTCCTCCCTCAACCCCGGCCCCCCCCTCGTTTCCCTCCTTCCTCTCCCTCACTTTCTCACTCCCGCAATCCCTCTCTCTCTCTCCCACCCTCCAATACCTGCCACGTCTTCCCCCCATCCGCGGACACCTCCACACGCACAATGCCTTTTTATGTACATAAAAATTCTCGAAATCAGTGCCACAGTATAATTCCTATACAAATACACTCTACAAGGGTAATTTTCAGAACTGGTGCCTCGATCCCCCACAGCACGCCCAGCCCTTAAAAGAGAAAAATATATAAAGAGAGACCTTTTAAGAATTTGCAACTTATAAGTGACTCTCAAGATATTTTTGCCTTTCAAGAATTTTGAATTTGTTAAAAAATTCTTGAGAAGTTTTTGCGGGTTCAAGAATTTTGAGTTTTTTTAATTCTTGAAATGCCACACAGCCTCGGCTCGTCCGAGGCAAAAACTCTTGAGAATTTTGAAGAGTTTTTGCCTCGGCCCCCCCACTATACGCCCATCACTTAACCTCAATTTCAATGAATAAAAAAATAAATAGCAAGTGGACTTTTAAGAATTTGTGCCTCGGCCCCCCCCGCTATACGCCCAACCCTTAACCTCAATTTCCTCCCCCTTTATCTTAGCTCCTTCTCGCGGCTCCACGATCAAACTTATCACTGGGGGCTCTTGCACTGCAACGGCGCGGTCGATGACGTGTGCTGGGATCGCTGTGTGTGTTTATTTGTGTGTGTGTGTGTATGTGTGTGTGTGTATGTGTGTATGTGTGTGTGTGCGTGTGTGTGAGAGAGAGTATTATATAGACACCTTGGAGGTTCGTTATGTTTGATGCGAAGCCCTTGTACGCGACTCCTCGCTGCCAGGGCCCCTCAGCCTCAGATTCAGAAGCAACTATCTTGTGCACCCACTTGACGTTGCGCACACCCACGTGACCTGGGACCACCGCCCGTAGCGGATAGCCATGGTCCGCAGGCAGGGGGGCCCCATTCATTTCGTATGCGAGGATCACGTCCCCATGTGGGGCCAAGGCTTTGTCGACAGGGATGGACGCGCGCATATCATCACTTGCAAAGAACTGCACGTGCTCCACGCCGGCGGCGTCCGGGTCACAGAGGCCACAGGCGAGTAAAACATCGCGGAGGCGCACGCCGCCAAACCGTGCCGTCGACACCCCGCCCTGGTTCCACGGGATACCCTCGGCCTTCTTGTAGGTTTTGGCAAAGTGGGAGCGGCGGTTACCTGAGCACTGGATGGTCACGTCCACCTCCACCTTTGGAAAGCGACCGCTCTTTAGGTCGTCCATCGAAAACCGCTGCGTCTCGCAGCCCTTGCCCGATACCACCAGCTCCCAGGTGCGGTCGTTGATGACAGGTACAGGGTGGTGGTGCCGCACGAACCATAACTCATTTGGTGTCAGATAGTTGGCCCCTAGCTCCTCCTGCGGCACTTCGGCGTTGCAGGGAGTCTTGTTGTGGTAGATGAGGCGCGGGTCCCGCGCGGGGTCGGAGGCGTAAGGGTTTGACAGCTCCTCTTCCGTGTACTCGCCGGGCGCGAGTGTGCCGATGCGCATTTCTTCAAGGAGCTTCAGAGGGTGCCCTGTGCGAAAGTGCTGCTGAAAAAGGTTCCAGTATGGATCGATCGCCCTGCCCGCCCCCAGCAAGATCTTGCTAGCGCCGCCCGGATGTGCCTCAACAAACTCCGTCACGTCGTACACGCCGTCTTTGTACGTCACCCAGATGCCCGTTTCTGGGGTGGTGTGCTTGCTGACCTCTGCTTTGGTGTAGTTAGGCAGGTGGCACTGTCCTCCGCCCGGCGCAAGCGCCTTCTTGCGGTCCTCCGGCGTCATGCCGTCGTCGTCCTCCTCCTCCTCCTCCTCCTTTGTGTCGCACAGAGCGCGCGCCATGCCAAAGAAAGCCGCGCAAGACAGCGCCGCAGCAGACTGCCAAACCCACCTGCCCCTCTCGCCATATGCCCGGTCTTTCACCATGAACGTCAGCACCGAAGCGAACCTGCTTTCGCCCTGTGTACGCTTCGTTGACAGTCCCGGCGCTGGAGCGCGGAAAGGCCATGATCCGCAGCGAGTTTGCGAGAAGCTAACAGGGCAGAACGATGACCGTGCGTGTGTTGTAGCGTGGAAAGGAATTGATCCGGAGCGAGTTAGCGGGAGCCTCTTAGCCGCGCTCTGCTGCGTCCCAGGAGCCTGGAGCACACCAATAAGCACCCGCAGTTTCATTCCGAACAACCCCGGGACCGACCTGTTAGCAGGAGTCCGTAAGTCGATGGTGGTTACAGGTATTATACTGACCCTAAAATTGGTTTCAGACCCCTGGACAAAATGGTAATTTATTTAACAAATACAACTCTCCTAAGTCCTAAGTCCTACTCAGTGAACATGCAGAGCGTTGCAGCAGGGAAAACAGGCGTCGGGTTCCTCACGGGTCCCATCCCCGCCATGGGTGGGCTCCAGATCCCCCGATGGTTGGGATCAGATCCCCTATCGGCCTGGTGGTTGGGTCTTGCACCAGCCACTCTGGAGTTTTGGGTTCGATTCCCAAACGAGAGGAACCAGGGAAAACAGGCGCACCCTGTGTTAAAGTACCGGGTTCCGAGTCCTCACGGGTCCCATCATCCACACAGGCCTCGGCTCGTCGTCTCTCATAGCACATGTCCGCCACTCTCCTCCTCCCCCCCCCGCGAACAGCTTTGTAATAGGTCCTGCAGTAATAAACACACACACACAGCACCAAGTGAGTGGCTTGAAAGTCTGCGTCGTTCCACAGAAGTGGAGCACCCAGTCAAGACTCAAGGTTCCACAGAAGTGAAGCACCCAGTCAAGACTCAAGGAGTTGCAAAACAAACGGCTTGCTTGAGGCGGAATGTCAACCATCCAGTGCTGTCGAAGGGGGAATTCGACGACAGTGATCCATGTTGTCCATGTGGTCCATATTTACTCCAAATGTGGATCCTAAAAATCAACTATCTCCAGATGGTTGCGATGGCGGTCTTGTTGCTCTCCACGTGATCCTGTGGGAAGCTTTTTTTTGGTTCGGCTGCCTGAGCTGGTGGCTGGGTGTACCACCCCGCGACGCCTTGCTCAACTTCGTCATCTACCCAAACGAGTACTTGATTGCCATCGTGGCGTGTTCATTGCTGCTCTGTATACTGGACCCCTGCGTCTCCTGCCACAAAAGGCAGTGGCTCAGGAATACCATTTCCAAGTACACTAATCAAGTAGATCAGGAATGGGTTGAACTTTTCCTCAAGTTATTGTACTTGGGGTGCTGCGTGCTCACCTTTTTCCTGGGCGTTGGTGTGATGCTCAACGTCGGGTGGAACCTGACGCTGTTCACCGCCATGGAGTACATACGCATCGACGGCCTCAAGCCTGAGCAGATGCTGCTCCTGCAGTGCTGCAGGATAGTCCTCAACGGCCTCAAGTCCATCGTGGCTGGGGAAATTTTAGCACAGAATGCGCCCCCAAAATGGACAACCAAGAATCTGAGTCAGAAGATGAAGCAGAGGCTGCGACAGAAAAGTCGTGATGCTGCTGCGACAGCAGTGTGGTACACGACGCCCCTACCATAAAATCGGATGGTGTGTATGAGGTCTGACACTCAAAGGAAGTCCAACATGAGTCCCCGGACTTCCAGATGCCTGTCGCCCAATGGATGCCACACAAACAGCACCAGCAATCTACAAGCCTCCAGACCTACCTGAAACGTACTCAGGGATCAGTTCCAGAAAATGCGGACAACCGATCGACCCTGAGCTGCCTGACGTGGGCGGCTGCCATCTACTTGAATATCTTTAGGGGCCCTGTGGATGCCAACGTTACCTCAAAATACACACTCCAAAGTCCAAAGAACACAGATACGCTTGTCATGTGCTTTGGCAAGAGCTTCCA
>Ga0315905_10005979_pt1 | contig 12369 bp, 11 predicted proteins | sample LakEriMetagenome_5_FD_203522 | JGI IMG/M metagenome (GOLD analysis project Ga0315905, IMG submission 203522) | Freshwater fungal communities from buoy surface, Lake Erie, Ohio, United States - Buoy 4 MA121 | ecosystem: Environmental > Aquatic > Freshwater > Lake | place: USA: Lake Erie, Ohio... | reverse complement strand
AGAAAACTCGGTTTCGGAATCGAAGAAATCCCTTTCACTGAAGGCATGGAGTTGCCCTTTGACTACTTGATCCAATAAACGTGTCATTGCGCCGTTGCCCGTACCCACTTCCAACACCTGCTTTGCCGCGGTAGTTTGGCACAAATAGGAACAAAGGAATGCTGCCTTTTTCCGAGGAAGCCAAACCTTGTGGGGCATGCTGCCTTCAGAAAGAGAAAATTCTTTGTTTTTTTTTATTCCGTTTCGAGAGGGTGTGGAGAAAATGGTAGCGCTAAAACCGAAATGGTTTGGAGGAGAGGACTGGGTACTTTTCAGATAAGTGAGTGCCCCTTGGAAAAGGGAAAAAATAAAGGGGGATTGCTGGCTGTAAAGGTCCTCTTTTCGTAGCCAATGCTCAAAATAGGCAGAAGCAATGGCAAACGAATTCCGGCGCATTAATTTTGAAAAAGAGTGGAGATTAGTTGAAACTCTGGGATTACGATCTCCATAAGCTTGCCATCCATTAATTTTTCGAAGGTAAATGACCCACGCATCTTTCCAATTCCTGACTTCAAGTTGCAGCCGGATACATAGGTATGGAACTCGCCAGGCTCCAAAATAGGTTGCTGTCCAACTACTCCATCTCCTTCAACGATTTTTCGGGTTTCGGTGGCATCGTAAATTTCCCATCGCCTCCTCAACAATTGAACGGTATGGCTGCTTTTATTTTCTATGCGTACCTTGTAGGTGAATACATAATGGTGCTGCTGCGGATTTGAAAAATCCGGCTGGTAGGTAGTTTCAACACTTACTTGAATTCCTTTGGTAATCGCAGAGACCATGGTATTGATGATTCAAGCACTAAGTTAGGATTTCTACTTCTCAAACCAACCCCTATCCCGATGGATGTTGTCCTAGAACCGACTTGGAAAATGGCCTTATCCCCAATTTTCCAAAGCGAAACCTTTTTAAAGCTGACCGAATTTGTCAAGCAGGAGTACCAGCAACACCAAGTCTTTCCTGCTGGTAAGCAGATTTTTTCCGCTTTTTGGCATTGTCCCTTGCCTGAAGTGAAGGTGGTGATTCTGGGGCAAGACCCCTACCACGGAGAAGGTCAAGCCAATGGGCTTGCTTTTTCGGTTGCGGCTGGAGTACCCTTCCCTCCAAGTTTGCTCAATATATTTAAGGAGCTGAAAACCGATCTAGGGATTCCGATGCCGGCAAATGGAGACCTCAGCAGATGGGCCTCCCAAGGGGTCTTTTTATTAAATGCTACGCTGACGGTACGTTCAAATTTGGCCGGATCCCATCAAAATCAGGGTTGGGAGGTGTTTACAGATAAGGTTATTCGAACAATCAGCCGTGAGCGGGAGCAGGTTGTATTTTTATTGTGGGGGGCATTTGCCCAAAAGAAGGAAGCATTAATTGATGGGGGTAAGCATTGCATCCTAAAGGCACCACATCCTAGTCCACTCGCTGCACATCGTGGATTTTGGGGATGCAAGCATTTTTCCAAAGCCAACGAATACTTGAGCGCCACTGGCCAAACTCCAATAGTTTGGTAAACAAAAAGCCCAGCATCTGCGGGGCCTTTTGTTTAGGAGATTACTTTGAAGAATCTATTCCATCGAATTTTTCCGAACATGGACTCAAACTTGTCCAAGGACAGCCACAAGAACCAGGCCTTGCCCACCACATGGTCTTCAGGCACAAAGCCCCAATAACGAGAGTCAAGTGAATCGTGTCTATTATCACCCATCATGAAGTAATAATTCTGCTTGAAGGTATAGCGCTCCACTTTTTTTCCATCAATAAACAAAGCGCCCTCTTTCACTTCAACCTTTTCGTGTCCCTCGTACTTTTCTATAGTAAAGGCGTATTTGGCTACATTTTCTGGAGTCATCTCCATTGTTTGATCTTCTCCTGGGATAAGAAGGGGGCCATAGTTGTCTCTATTCCAAGGTAAGTTTGCGCTATTGGGAAAAATTCCAGACTCTGCCTGTCCTTTGGGCTGCAGGGATTTGGTCACGGCCGTCACCACGGGAGAAGCCTTAAGTTTTTCGATGTTTGCATCTGTGGTCCAAATCAGGTAGCGACTTCCATCTGGTGCAGCATAGAAACTCTCTTGGTTGATTCCGAAATCCTTCAAAAAATCTACCGTAAGACTTCTGCTGGTAGTAATCTCATAGGAGTACTGCATTTCCTCAGGTTTTGGGGATGCTTTTTGGTTTACAAAAAGTTCTCCCTCTCGTACTTCAATTTCATCCCCAGGAACAGCTACTGCTCGTTTGATGTAATTGGTTTTGAGGTCATTGGGATAATTAAATTCTACAGGATAATTGAATACCACCACATCGTTACGCTCTACAGAAGCAAATCCAGGCAGTCGTAAGTAGGGCAGCTGAATCAGATCGGTATAGGAAGGTATTTCAGTACCCCAAATTTTTTGGTGCGTCAGCGGGATTTGCAGCGGTGTTTTTGGAACCCGTGTTCCGTAATGCAATTTGCTTACAAATAGAAAGTCCCCAACGAGAAGGGTTTTTTCCATCGAAGCAGTTGGAATGGTGAAAGGCTCGAGTAGTAACCAGCGAATTAAAGAGGCTGCAATTACAGCGAATACCAACGCGTCAATCCACTCGCGAAAGGCTGATTTTTTTGGTTTAGTTTTACTCATTGGTTAGCTATTAACTTAAAATGATAAATAATCATCCATCGAAAGTACTCCTTTTTTATCCAAAATCCACTCGGCCACTTGGATTGCTCCCAAAGCAAATCCTTGCCTGCTGTGTGCTGTGTGTATGATTTCGAGATCATCAATCGCTGAGGTATAGCGGATGTGATGGGTGCCAGGTGCAGGATCGATTCGTTTAGAAGTAATTGACAATGAACTTGGGCTGTTGGGAATTTCTCCCACCAAATTCCAAGCCTTTAACTGTGTATAATGCTTGAGGATCCCTTCAGCCAAGGTAATGGCTGTTCCAGAAGGGGCATCTTTTTTGGCTGTATGGTGGGTTTCTTCGAGTTCCACTTGGTAGCCACTGGTTTCATTCATTAGTTTGGCAAGGAGCTCATTTACCTTGAAGAATACGTTAACTCCAATACTAAAGTTAGAGGTGTAAAAGAAAGTTCCTTGGTGTTGCTGGGTCAAGGCCTCAATTTTTGAAAGTTGGTCAAGCCAGCCAGTAGTTCCTGAAAGCACAGGAATTCCATGGGTAATGGCCCATCGAATATTTTCCAATGCTGCTTCTGGCTGACTGAATTCGATGGCTACATCGATGGTTTTGGGATCTATAGAATCGCGTAATGCTTGGTTTTCCAGATCGATTTTAGCCACGAGTTGATGCCCTCTTTCTTCAGCCAACTGACCGATAAGCTTGCCCATCTTTCCGTAGCCCAACAGTGCAATGTTCATTACTTGAATTGGAGTGTTAGTGAAAAACCCATGGAAGTAGACGCAGAAAGTGTGCCAATTTGAGGGGCTACCTTTAGGGTTAAATCTTCAGAAATGTCAAAACCAGACAGGTGTGCATCGACATTTGCATCTACCAAATTGAGGGCGTAAATACCAAGCAACAAGAGTAGGGTTAGGTCCCTATTTTGTCTCCAATAGTCGACGTTTCGTACCAATGCGGCCCGGTTTAAGGATGGAAATGGGTTGGGTTCGCCTTTATCGAGCGCAAAAAGTGCTTCTCTGAAGCGGTCATACCGCTTGTGGTTGTATTGAACAAAATAGAGATCGGTGAGGATGCCTCCATAGAGGATTGGTACCTTCCAGGATTTTCCGTTGTAAACCTGTCCCGCTCCAGGTAGGATAGCTGAGAGTAGGGTTGCCTTTTTTGGGTCCTTTGGGAGTAAGCTGGTAGTTGCTTGCTCTTTTTTCAACTTTTCATTTGTGTTTCGGGCGCTAGAATCTGACTGCCCCTTGGCCGTTCCTATGGCTATTCCTAGCCAGCAGAAAGCCAGCAATACAGACCAAAACAACGTTTTGGAAGAGGGAATAGGGTAGGAAAAAGCAAACACAATTAAATGATTTCTAAGATTTCAAGAATTCTGTTGAGATCTGAAGCAGAGGTGAAAGGGATTTTAATTTCTCCTTTATTTTTTTGGTCGGCCTTTAACGCCACTTTGGTTCCAAAATGTGTTGCAAGTTGCTGTTGGATTTTTGTCAGCTCATACTTCCGAACAGGGCTTATTCCTGCGGTAGTGCTTGATTTTTCTGGCTTGCTCTCATTCAATCCTTTGACTAAGGCTTCTACCTTTCTGACGCTAAGTTCCTCTTCTATAATTTTTTTAAAGAGAGCAAGTTGCTTGTCTACATCCACGATATTGATGAGCGCACGGGCATGTCCCATGGACAATTGGTTATCTCGAATCGCTGCTTGTATACTTGGGGGAAGCTTCAGTAAACGAAGGTAATTATTGACAGTGGTTCTATTTTTTCCTACTCGCTCGCCAAGTTCCTCTTGCTTGAGGTTGCATTCAATCAGCAATCTCTGGTAGGATTGGGCTATTTCGAGCGCATTGAGATTTTCACGCTGAATGTTCTCAATAAGTGCCATTTCCAACATTTGCTGGTCATTGGCTTGGCGTACATAGGCTGGGATTTGAGTTAATCCTGCAAGCTTCGATGCTTGAAATCTCCGTTCCCCTGAAATAAGCTGGTACTCGTTCGGCGCCAGTTTACGAACGGTGATTGGCTGAATGATTCCTTGCACCCGAATAGACTCAGACAATTCTTGCAGCGCTTCTTTATCGAAGTGAACTCTTGGCTGGTAAGGATTAACTTGGATTTCGGTTAATGGAATTTCAAAGATTCCTGTTTTTTGAATTTCAGGTAGAATTTCTTGTGCCTTGCCTTTGGCTGGACTATCTTCCAAAAGAGCGCCTAAGCCTCTTCCTAATGCATTTTTCCGTGGGGATTTTGAATCTGACATGATCAATTCGTTGCTTTTTGAAGTCCATTTCGTTGCACAATCTCCCCTGCCAAATTGAGGTAGGAAATAGCGCCTTTTCCATCGGCATCAAAAGAAATGGCCGGGAGTCCAAAGCTTGGGGATTCGGAGAGGCGGACATTTCGAGGGATGATGGTATCGAAAACCATATTTTTAAAGTGGATACGAACCTCTTCGACCACCTGGTTGGACAGGCGAAGACGAACATCGTACATGGTGAGCAAGATTCCTTCTATTCCAAGGTCTGGATTCAGTCTTGTTTGAATTATCTTGATCGTATTTAGTAGCTTTCCTAATCCTTCCAATGCAAAGTATTCGCATTGAACCGGGATGATTACTGAGTTTGCGGCTGTCAAGGCATTGATCGTGATCAAACCAAGGGATGGAGAGCAGTCGATGATGATGAAGTCATACTGATCTTTCAAGCTTGAGATTACTTCCTTCATCTTTTCTTCTCGGTTGTCCATGTTGATCATCTCCACTTCAGCACCCACCAAATCAATGTGCGAAGGAACAAGTGAAAGGTGCTCTAAACTAGTGGGTACAATGATTGACTGGATGTCAACCCCATCTACCATGCACTCGTAGATACTTGCCTCCACTGATTTGGGGTCATGCCCAAGCCCAGAGGTGGTATTCGCTTGGGGGTCGGCATCTATAACTAAGGTTTTGAATTCCAAAACAGCGAGACTTGCGGCCAAATTCATTGCGGTGGTAGTTTTTCCAACTCCACCTTTTTGATTCGCAACGGCAATAATTTTTCCCATGGTGTTTGTTACCAGAATTTAGAAATCAATATTAAGCAAATTCAGGTCCATTTTTGGTAGGAACCCTCTTTTTTTGAAATGACTTTCCCTAATAAATCAAGTTGAATATCCGCAACTTTCCGAGAACTCGCCTAAACTAGGATCACTAATTCTTATCAGCTGTTAGTTTCTAGTTTGCAAGCCCCTGTTTTTAACTTTAGTATGTATTGTTTTTGCAACAACCAACTAATCAGACAAACCCTAAACTAATCCAGTAGAATCTATGCAGCTATTCGAAAATGAGCTACCTGCAAGGAGTAAAAAAAACGGGGGCTATTGAGGCCCCCGTTACTTATTTTTTCTTGTTAGCATCTGCCACTTTCATGGCATCTTCTAGTCGCTGTTGGAATTTCGACTTCTTTTTATCTACGTTCTTCACTTTATTTTCCTCCACCTTTTGACGGATTTTAGCATCGTCAACAAATAGTTTGATCAAGGCTTGCTGCCCGAAGGTGAAAATGTTAGATACAAAATAGTAGAAGCTAAGTCCTGCAGGGTAGGAGTTAAGGACAAACATAAACATGACAGGCATGATGTAGCCTAGATTCTTCATTGGGCCAGTGGCTGTAGTCAACTGGTTGTTGAAATGAGCGTAAAGCACCTGAGAAATCGTCATCAATAGCGTAAACAAACTCACGTGCGCTCCATAGAAAGGAATGGTGAATGGGAGTTTGATAAATTCATCGTAGGTAGAAAGATCATCTGCCCACCAGAAGGATTCCTGTCTGAGTTCGATGGCGTTGGGGAAGAAAAAGAACATGGCAAATAGGAAGGGCATCTGCAACAATAAGGGAAGACAGCCAGACAGTGGGCTCACTCCTAATTGAGAGAAGAGCTTCATTTGCTCCTGCTGCATCTTGGTAGCGTCGTCTCCGTATTTCTCTTTCAGTTCGTCAATCTCCGGTTTGATTACCCGCATTTTTGCCATCCCTATGTAGGATTTATAGGTCAATGGAGATAAGGCTACTTTAATAAGGAGTACGATGAGGATGATAATTATCCCATAGCTATCAAAGTACTTCTCAAGGAATTCGAAGAGGTGTACGACAATGTATTTGTTTACCCAGCTCACAAAGAAGTAGCCCATGTCCACATTTTCCTCAAATCCAGGGGTGATGGCCTTTAGGGTTTTGTATTGATCCGGACCAAAATAATAGCTAAGGTTAGCTTGACCCTCTAAAATAGGCAGGGAAAGGCTTGCGCTCATCGAACGAACCACGGAGGAGTCAGCAGGTGTACTTTGGTTCAGGTTTACCTCTTGAAATACAGAGTCTGCAATAATTCCAGCAGTAAAAAATCGTTGGGAGAAGGCAATCCATTTAACGGGTTCCGCCACCTTTGCTTCTTCAGGATCATCACTTAGGCCTAGATTTTCATAGCTTCCTTCTGCCGAGTAGTAGTTTACTTGAGTTTTTCTTCTGGATTCCGCTAGGTCTTTTTCTTGGGATTTGATTTCATCTTTCCAGTCGATTCGGACTGCTTTTGCAGTTACAATTCCCTGGAGTCCTTGAATTTCAAAGTTCTTTTCTAGGGTGTATTCCCCTTCCTTCAGCGTGTATTTTTGAATTAACTGCCCTGCTGGACTGCTTGCTGTAAAGGTTAATGTTTGCTGTTTTACACCTTCAACATCATCTGAGCTTAATGCTGGCACAAAGTACAATTCATTCAGGTTTACAGGTCCTAAACGGGTGTCAATGGAGTAGTTTAGGCTAGTTTGAGCACTATCTAGTAGGTAAAGCGGCTCGTTTTTCCAGCTCGTATACTTTTTCAATAGCACCTCTTTGATGCTTCCTCCTTTGTTGGAAAGGGTGATTTTAACCACATCATTTTCCAGTACGAGGGGAGCTTCTTCACCCATTGTGAATGGAGCAAGGTCACCAAATTTGCGCTGACGTTCCAGGTCGAGTAAACTATCAGGCACTCCTGCTGTAGCCAGTTCAGCTGCTGCTACCACTGCCGTTGTGGTGGTCGAATCGACAGAAGTAGTGGTTTCTACAGGCGGAATTTCTGGGGTAGTCGCAAAAAATATCGAGTAGGTGAGAATGACCGCTGCAAAAAGGATCAAACCTGTTGCTTGATTTTTATCCATGATAGTTGAGAATGGCTGGGTTTGGGCTCCAGTTATTTGTTATTTTTTTTATTGAGTGCAGCTTGAATGAATTCCACAAACAAAGGTTGTGGTTTCAAAACAGTGCTTTTATACTCAGGATGAAATTGCACCCCTACAAACCAAGGGTGGTTTTTAAGTTCAATAATTTCTACCAATCCCGTTTTAGGGTTTTTCCCTGTGGCTACCATGCCTTGGGACTCGACTTGTTCGAGGTAATCATTGTTAAATTCATAGCGGTGTCTGTGGCGCTCCTGAATTTTTGTTTTCCCGTAGGCCAAGGCGGACTTGCTGCCTTTTTTGAGATCACAAGCATACGAACCCAGACGCATAGTTCCTCCCATTTGGTCAATTTTCTTTTGCTCCTCCATTAGGGCAATGACAGGATGAGGGGTCCTTGGGTCCATTTCAGTGGAGTTGGCTTGATCTAGTTTGAGTACATTTCTAGCAAATTCGATCACAGCAACCTGCATTCCCAAGCAGATTCCGAAGAATGGAATCTGATTTTCGCGTGCATACTTGACCGTGGCGATTTTTCCTTCAAAACCACGCTCTCCAAATCCAGGTGCAACCACAATGCCGTCCAGGGGCTTTAATTTGGAGCTGTAATTTCCATTATTTATCTCCTCAGAGGACAGAAGCACCAGGTTGACCTTGCATTCAGCTGCAGCGCTTGCATGAATGAATGATTCGATGATGGACTTGTAAGCATCCGGAAGGGACACATATTTACCGATGAGTCCGATGTTTACTTCGGCGGTTGGATTTTTCAATCGTCCTAAAAATCCTTTCCAATCTTTTAAGTCCAACTTGGATTTGGATTTCAAGTTGAGTTTAGAAAGTACCCGTTCGTCTAGCTTTTCTTTTTTCATCAGCAACGGCACATCGTAGATGGATTCGGCATCCATGGCTTCAATGACACTATCCAACTGCACATTACAAAACAAGGCCAACTTTCGTTTGACATCCGCAGGCAATGGATGCTCCGTACGGCAAACTAAAATATCAGGTTGGATACCTGCTTCCAGGAGCTGCTTGACGGAGTGCTGGGTGGGTTTGGTTTTTAGTTCCTTTGCTGCTTTAAGGTAAGGAATGAGCGTGAGGTGGACCACCAAGAAATTCCCAGGACCTAGATCCCATCGGGCTTGGCGAACCGCTTCAATAAAGGGTAAGGACTCGATATCTCCCACGCAACCGCCAATCTCGGTGATGACTACATCGTACTTTCCATCTTGGCCAAGCTTGTAGAAGTTGCTTTTGATCTCATCAGTAATATGCGGAATTACCTGAACTGTTTTGCCAAGAAACTCCCCTTTACGCTCTTTGGTGATGACATTGTTGTAGATCCTGCCTGTAGTGATGTTGTTGCTCTGGGAGGTTTCTACGTTTAAAAATCGTTCGTAATGCCCCAAATCAAGGTCTGTTTCCGCTCCATCCTCAGTCACATAGCACTCGCCGTGCTCGTAGGGATTTAAGGTTCCTGGATCAATATTCAAGTAGGGATCAAACTTCTGAATGGTAACACTTAATCCTCTGGATTGAAGCAATTTGCCTAATGATGCGGCGATAATGCCTTTTCCTAAGGAAGAAGTAACTCCTCCGGTGATAAAAATGTATTTCGTTTGTGAGGCCATAAGAAGCGGTGGAGGGGTTGAAATAAGTTGAATTCTTATGGGGTATAAAGGTAGAAAAATTTCATGAATAGCCCTTAAAAACTGCCTTGGAATTTTTCAGGAAAAGAAATTGGCTCCCCATCCGGAAAAACTTAGAGAAATTGGGTGACTATTCGCATTTTGCTCAGGCGAATCTGAAAGGAGGTTGATGGTGGCGGATAATCGTCAACCCCTGAGAGCTTAAAGTTCAGCCCACATTTTTTTATCTTAAGCTCTACTTTATTTGGGTTTCTGCTAAGCAGCTATTCCTAAAAATTAGAATTCAAAAACAAGGAAAAAGCACTTGGATCCAACTCGTTTATAGCCATGTGAGTTTGTGTTTTTCTAACATCAACTTTGTATAATAAAGAGGCCTTATAGTAATTTTAAGTTTTTATAATTTAAGAATTCAAAAACTATTTCGGTAGACAAGGAGTCTATATAGCCTTTCAAGAATTAAGAGTACTTTTTGAGGCTCATTTTTTAGTATTTCTTCCTGAATTGAGTCAATTTTTATTCTAGTTATGTGACTTTTTATAGTTGATAGACAAAAGGAGATCATTTGTTTGTATTCTTTCTAGAATTAATCTTTCAAGTCTTGATTTTGTCCAGTAATCGCTTCTTTTGAATTGGATTTAAGTAGTTAAACTGTAAGCCTTTCTCTATTTAGTTAAAGCTCGAGGGGTTATATTGCTTTCTCTTAAGTAGGTTTTAATTTTGGATTGTTTAATTTTTAAAATCTATGGTTTAGTGAAATAAAATGAGGCTTTTCTTTTTTTTAAAAATTGTTGAATCCTTAAATCAGATTTGTTTTTTTTTCTTAATGTTAAAATTTACATCCTTAATTTTTGGTGGAATAAATAATCTATACTACATTGCGAGTCATTTTTAAAACTATAAAACAAACAAAAAACATGAGAGAACTAATTAAAGAGTCCATTGTAGATTTGAAGAAATCCGATGGCTTTGTGTATGTAACTGCTGAAGGCAAAAAAATTGACCTTCACGAAGCTGCATCCAGAGGAATTGCCGTGACTCCAGTGAACCCGAAGGATGGAGTAATCAAGAAACTTGAATCTGCTGGTTTGTTTCTTACAGACACCAAATTCTTAGCAGACCTAAATGAGTTGATTGCATCCTTGAATGGAACTTCTTCAGGTAAGTCTGAAGGCAAGCGTAGATCTTTTTCTGATATTGAAAAAGGTAAGATCTTGGAAGAATGGCAGAAGGTTGAAGCCGCTGGTAAAAAAACCAAAGCAGCATTCGCTCGTGAAATTGGGGTGGGTTACCAAACCTTTATCAACTGGTTGAGAGGGTAATTCTCAACAGCCATCAAATCTAAAAAGGACAGCAACAGCTGTCCTTTTTTTATAGTAGGCACTTTACCAACGCAATAGTCTTGTGCTCTCTATTTTTTTTGTACAAGGAACCAGCGAATGATTTTTTAGGATGGTAGTCTAGATAGATAATCTGTTTATTTTTGTAGCATGCTAGATCAGGCCAACATTCTTACACTACTTAAAGAAAAAGGGAAAGTTTACATCAAAGAGGGCAGCGGAAAGGTGTTCTCCTTGCGCAAAGGCTCCCTTGCTGAACAAGAGCAGGTGGAAGGAGGGATTTACCTACTGTTTGATTTATTTCAAATTCGAACACTTTGCGTCTCATTTTCTGAGGTTTCGTTGGACATTGTCGAATTTGCTTCCAAGCCTACTATTTACGAAAGTCCAGCAAATCCCCTACTACCAAAGGGAGCAGTGGAGAATGGACTGGTTCGTTTTTCCTTAATTCGTGAGCCAAATTGGAATAAACTCTTATTTCAGATTGCCCAACCTGTGATCTTTACTGAAGAAATGGGCGTGGAGGCAGCGGTACAAACTAGTCTGCTTTTTCCGCTTTTTCATGCAGGAACTAAGGAGTTGTTTTTAGGTCCCGAAGGAGAAGTAAAAATAAAGAAGGGATGAACTTAACAAATAGGTTGGATGAACATCCCATTTTTGCCCGCGTTGCGAAAGTGGCTGCTGAAGAAGGCCTGGAAACCTATGTCGTAGGAGGCTATGTACGGGACTTGATTCTGGGACGACCAAGCAAGGATATTGATTTCACCTGCGTGGGTTCAGGGATCCAGTTGGCACAAGCAGTCGCGAAGACTTTTGAGGCGCATGTGCCCCTGTCGGTATTCAAAAATTTCGGCACGGCCATGCTGAAGTTAGACGACTGGGAACTTGAGTTTGTCGGTGCCCGAAAAGAATCGTACCGGCAAGAATCGCGCAAGCCCCTTGTGGAAGACGGCACCCTTCAGGAAGATTTGGAGCGTAGAGATTTCACGATCAATGCGATGGCCATCTCGCTGAATTCAGCGAATTATGGAGAATTGATCGATCCATTTGATGGAATTAAGGATTTGAAGTTCAAGCAACTAAAAACCCCCTTGCAACCCGGAATCACATTCTCTGACGATCCACTACGCATGATGCGTGGGGTACGGTTTGCTGCGCAACTAAATTTTGATATCGAGGCAGAAACCTTCTTTGCGTTGACCACTCATGCAGCTCGACTTCAAATTATATCTGCCGAGCGGATCATTGATGAGCTCAATAAAATTATCCAAACTCCAAAGCCTTCCTATGGCTTCAAACTGTTGTTTGCCTCCAAGCTTTTGCATGAGTTTTTTCCTGAGATGGTCGAGCTCCAAGGAGTAGATTCTGTTGACGACAAATCGCATAAAGACAACTTTTACCATACCCTTCAAGTACTAGATAACCTGTGCCAAGCCTCTGATGATCTTTGGCTTCGCTGGGCAGCGATTCTTCACGATATCGCCAAGCCTGCCACCAAAAGATTTCATCCCAAGATCGGCTGGACTTTTCATGGAC
>Ga0315905_10005978_pt1 | contig 12371 bp, 11 predicted proteins | sample LakEriMetagenome_5_FD_203522 | JGI IMG/M metagenome (GOLD analysis project Ga0315905, IMG submission 203522) | Freshwater fungal communities from buoy surface, Lake Erie, Ohio, United States - Buoy 4 MA121 | ecosystem: Environmental > Aquatic > Freshwater > Lake | place: USA: Lake Erie, Ohio... | reverse complement strand
TGCCCAATACCTGATCGATATAGTGCAAATGCAGATCAGTGCTGCCGAAGGTGCCGCAGATCATGCCATCGGCATCACCTTTATGAATCGCCATCGCGCCAATGAGGGTATGCCGACGACGCATTTCCAACCGCGCCCATTGCTCGGTGACGCCCTTGCGGTTCGTCATCGCCAGATAGGTCTCCCAGTACGCGCGATAGCGGTCGTCTTGTTCTGGATTGATGATGTCGAAATCGATTTCAGGACGCAGGCGCAGACCATAACGTTCGATGCGTTGCGCAAGTACCGCAGGACGACCGATCAGCGTGGGCTTGGCCAGACCTTCATCCAGCACCACCTGAACGGCACGCAGCACGCGCTCTTCTTCGCCTTCGGCAAAGACGATGCGCTTCTTCGATGGCGGTGCTTTCTTAGCAATCGCGAATACCGGCTTCATGAAACTACCGCTGTGATACACAAATTGCTGCAGACGATCCGCATACGCTGCCATGTCTTTGATAGGTCGCAACGCGACGCCCGACTCTTCTGCCGCACGCGCGACCGCCGGTGCGATCTTGAGCATGAGGCGCGGATCGAAGGGTTTGGGTATCAGGTAATCCGGACCAAACGCGAGATTGGTGATGCCATACGTCGTCGCGACCACATCCGATTGCTCGGCCTGTGCCAGCTCGGCGATCGCATGCACAGCGGCGATTTCCATCGGACGTGTAATGGTGGTGGCGCCGCAATCGAGCGCGCCACGGAAAATGTACGGAAAGCACAGCACATTGTTGACCTGATTCGGATAGTCCGAACGACCGGTGGCGATGACGGCATCATCACGCACTTCGCGCACTTCCTCGGGCAGAATCTCCGGTGTGGGATTGGCGAGTGCCAGCACCAGCGGGCGCGGCCCCATCGCACGCACCATGTCTTGTTTGAGCACGCCACCTGCAGAGAGCCCCAGAAAAATATCCGCACCCGGAATGACTTCGGCCAGCGTGCGCGCGGTCGTCTCTTGTGCAAAGCGCTCTTTGTCCGGATCCATCAGCTCCTTGCGGCCTTTGTAGACCACACCGGCGAGATCGGTAACAAAAATATTTTCAATCGGGAAGCCAAGATCAACAATCAGATCCAGACAGGCCAGCGCTGCCGCACCAGCACCCGAGACCACGAGTTTGCATTTTTTCAGATCTTTGCCAACGACCTTGAGACCATTCATGATCGCCGCACCCACGATGATGGCGGTGCCGTGCTGGTCATCATGAAAGACCGGAATCTTCATCCGGTCGCGCAGCTTGCGCTCGATATAAAAACACTCGGGCGCCTTGATGTCTTCGAGGTTGATACCACCAAAGGTCGGCTCTAGCGAGGCGATGATGTCGCAGAGCTTGTCGGGATCGGTCTCGTTGATTTCGATGTCAAACACATCGATACCAGCAAACTTTTTGAACAGAACGCCCTTACCTTCCATCACCGGCTTGGCGGCCAGCGGGCCGATATTACCCAGCCCCAGCACGGCGGTGCCATTGGTAATGACGGCAACCAGATTGCCGCGTGCGGTGTAGCGGAATGCGTTGGCGGGATCGGCAGCGATTTCCTCGCAGGCCGCAGCAACACCCGGTGAGTAGGCCAGCGCCAGATCACGCTGGTTGGTCAATTGCTTGGTGGGGGTAACGCTGATCTTTCCGGGGGTGGGGAATTCGTGATACTCGAGGGCAGCCTGACGGAATTGCTGGCGAATCTCTTTCTGTGTTTTATCTGAATCCATGCGAGGCAGCTTTCCTGAGTACTTTGCAGCGTAATTGCAGCTTGAAATTGACGGCCGATTTTATCAGACCGATGGTTTATGGCTTAAATGATCGATAGTCGAACAGTTGCTGCATCAAGAGCGCAGAGCTTGATCAAGATAGTACTTCGGTACAATCGCCGCTATGTTGTCTGAATTCGAACTCATCGCCCGCTATTTCGATCGCCCGCAAGCCCCCGACAACGTGGTGAAACTGGGTGTGGGTGACGATTGCGCTTTACTTGCACCCCCACCGGGCCAGACCCTAGCCATCTCCACCGACATGCTGGTCGAAGGGCGCCATTTTTTTGCCGGTGCAGATCCAGAAAAGCTGGGCCACAAGGCGCTCGCGGTGAACTTGTCGGATCTTGCGGCCATGGGTGCGAAACCGATGGCCTTCACCTTGGCACTCTCACTCCCGTCAGCCGATGAAAACTGGCTAGCCGGTTTTGCTCGGGGCTTATTTGCGCTGGCCGATGCCGAGGGCATACGACTGATCGGCGGTGATACGACACGCGGGCCGCTTAACCTGTGTATTACGGTGATGGGCAGCGTTCCTGTAGACGAAGCCTTGCGTCGCGATGCCGCAAAGAACGGTGACGATCTCTGGGTCTCGGGCACGCTCGGCGACGCGCGACTGGCACTAGAAGTCTTGCAAGGCAAGCTCACACTAGCGCCCGCATGGTTGGCCTTGGCTGAAGAGCGACTGCACCGCCCCACCCCGCGCTGCGCGCTGGGTATGGCTTTGTGCGGTATCGCGAATGCGGCGATTGATGTGTCGGATGGATTGCTAGGCGATCTTGGTCACTTGCTCGTGCGCTCGCAACTGGGCGCAGAGATTGACGCAGCGTCATTACCGGCCGGACCCGCGCTCTCGCAACAGCCCGCAGACCAGCAGACTGACTACATGCTCAACGGTGGCGATGATTACGAATTGTGTTTTACTGCGCCGCCTGAGCAACGTGATGCGGTGTTGTCAGCTGCAGCATCAGTCAACACACCCATCACCCGCATTGGTCGCCTCAAATTGGGTGCGGGGATACAGATACTCGATGCCGCGGGCAAGTCACTGCCCTTCACTTCACAATCGTTCGATCATTTCGGCAAAGATATCTGATGCAGCCTAATTCACCTGAATCTTCTCACTCTTCTAACTCGGCTGACTCTGCTGACTCTGCTGACTCTGCTGACTCTGCTGACTCTGCTGACTCTGCTGACTCTGCTGACTCTGCTGACTCTGCTGACTCTGCTGACTCACCTGATTCAGCCGATACCGCTGCCCCGCCTCTGAATGCAGCGTCCGGGCCAGCGGCCACGAACTATCGCATGCCGATGCGGCGCCCGAACGTCAACTTCATGCTGTCCCACCCTGTGCACTGGGTCTCGTTGGGATTTGGAAGCGGCCTCTCACCCATCATGCCGGGCACGATGGGCACGCTGTTTGGCTGGCTGAGTTTTTATGTACTGACGATGCGCTGGCCAGAATTTTTTACGCCTGCAGTGTGGGGTGCCATCATCGTGGTCGGATTTGTTGTGGGTATCTGGCTGTGCGATAAAACCGGACAAGCGCTGGGTGTGCCAGATCATGGCGCTATCGTCTGGGATGAAATCATTGCTATCTGGCTGGTGATGGTATTCGTGATGCCCGCCAGCTTTGGTGCGCAGCTGGTAGCGTTTCTGATTTTTCGCGCGTTCGATATGATCAAGCCACCACCGATAAGACAATTCGAACGGCGCTACAAGAACGGTTTTGGGGTGATGGGGGATGATCTGATTGCTGCGTTTTTTACGCTGTTGGTGCTGGCGTTGTGGCGGGTGGTGTGAGGGGATGTGGGAGTGATCTGAGTGGTTGGTCGAGTACCGAATCCTGGCAGTGAGTTCGTAAAACCAAACAAAGACACTGGATCCCGGCCTGCGCCGGGATGACGGTGGTAGTTTTACAGATGCGCCAACAACGACCGTCGCACCAGCGCTGGAGTGGGTAGCGAGGGTCTCAAGTGGCATGCAGTATGCCTCCACTCTACCCCGGGATAGGATGACGTTCATAGTGTAGTTGTCCTCAAAATTGTCATCCCGGCGAAAGCCGGGATCCAGCGTCTTTCGTTGCTCACCCGCCGACTGTAGACAAAAAAACAAGCCTACATGAACGCCAGTGCAATCAAACATACAAGTCTGAAACCAAGGAGACCCGAATGCATCACCTAACCGACCTCGCCACACAAGTAGGACACGCCCTGCAACAACGCAGCTGGCGGCTGGCTACGTGCGAATCCATCACGGGTGGCAGCATTTCTCAGGCGATTACAGATATCGCCGGTTCATCCGTGTGGTTTGACTGCGGCTTCGCCACCTATTCGAATGCCTCAAAAACCCGGTTTCTTGACGTGCCCGAAGCGCTGCTGGCCGAGCACGGCGCAGTCAGCGAAGCCGTCGCTGCGGCGATGGTACGTGGTGCGCTGGCTCACACCGATGCGCAGATCAGCTTGTCCACCACGGGAATTGCCGGACCGGGCGGCGCGGTGCCGGGCAAACCGGTGGGCACCGTCTGTTTTGGTTGGGCGCATGGCAGCATCGTGCATACTGAGCGGCTCATGTTCACGGGTGATCGCGCCGCAGTACGAGCGCAGACTGCAGAACACGCACTACAGGGATTGTTGGATTTTTTGGAGCGCTTATAAATGCTGAATAATTTCATCCGCGAGCAACGCGACGTCAATGGCGTGCGCATCAATTTTCGTCACGGCGGCAAAGGCCCGCCCTTCTTGCTGCTGCATGGCTATCCACAAACGCACGTGATCTGGCATAAGGTCGCAGATGCACTCGCCGAACGCTTCACGCTGGTGATGCCGGATTTGCGCGGCTATGGCGATTCATCAAAACCGAAAGGCGATGCCGATCATGGTAATTATTCCAAGCGCGCGATGGCGAAAGACATGGCTGAGTTGATGCAAAGTCTGGGACATGAGCGCTATGCAGTCTGTGGTCATGATCGCGGCGGTCGTGTGGCACACCGGCTGGTATTGGATCATGCAGAACATATCAGCCAGCTGATGCTGATCGATATCTCGCCGACGCGCACAATGTTCGAGAAATCCGACAAGCCCTTTGCCGACGCCTACTACCACTGGTTCTTTCTCGCGCAACCTTCACCACTGCCAGAGACACTCATCGGCGGCAATGCGCGTTTCTTCATTGATTATTCGCTAGGCGGCTGGGGTTCGGGCGGTACGGATTTTTTTGATCCCGCAGCATTGGAAGAATATCGTCGCTGCTTCTGCGACCCCGAGATGATTCACGCTGGCTGTGAAGACTATCGCGCTGCATCCACCATCGATCTGGTGCACGATCAGGATCATGAACACAACAAGATCAGCTGCCCAGTGCATGTGGTTTGGGGCGCCAACGGTGTGGTGGGCAGATTGTTCTCACCGATTGAAGACTGGCAGGCAAAAGCGAAAGGCAAGGTTACCGGTCGTGCCCTGCAATCGGGTCACTTCATTCCGGATCAAGTGCCGGAAGTTTTGCTAAAAGAGATGCTGGGGTTTTTTTGAAAGCTAGCCGTTTCAAAATTTAATACTTCATTTCTAAGGCGCACGTGGATCCCAGCTTTCGCTGGGATGACGATGCCTCAACGCGCTCGACGGAACTGATTCACTGCATCCCTCGTTTCGCGCGCAACACGCGCGGCGGCTTCGGAAAAATCCTCGTCTGCCTCGGGCTTTGCATACAAAATCGCTCGCGAAGAATTGATCATCATCCCAGTACCGTCGGCGATTTGTCCGGCCTCGACGGTGGCTTTGATGTCACCGCCTTGTGCACCGATACCGGGCACTAGCAAAGGCATATCGCCAACGATGGCGCGTACCTCGGCGAGTTCTTGCGGGAAGGTCGCACCGACCACCAGACCGCACTGGCCGTGGCGATTCCACTTTGAGGCGACCTGACGTGCGACATGCTGATACAGCGGCTGTCCGTCAACGTTCAAAAACTGCAGATCCGAACCACCGGGATTGGAGGTGCGGCACAAGACGATGACACCGCGATCTTGCCACTCAAGATAAGGCTCGACGGAATCAAAACCCATGTAAGGATTGACGGTCACTGCGTCGGCGCCGTAGCGCTCGAAAGCTTCGCGCGCGTATTGTTCGGCAGTGGCGCCGATGTCGCCACGTTTGGCATCAAGCACGATGGGTATGTGCGGATACTGCGTTTTCAGATAATCGCAAATCGCCTGCAGCTGATCTTCTGCCGCAATGGCAGCGAAATACGCAATCTGCGGCTTGAACGCGCAGGCAGTAGCGGCGGTGGCATCAATGATCGCCTTGCAAAAAGTGAAGATGGCATCGCTGCGGCCGCGCAAGGCTTCGGGAAACCGTTGGATATCCGGATCAAGGCCGACGCAGAGCAGAGAATCATTGGCTCGGATGGCGGCAGCGAGTTTGTCAGTGAATTTCACGCGAGTTGGCGGCAATGGTCGATGAAGCCTCGATTGTAGCCTGTCATGCTATTGTCTCGCCCCATGACGCAACTCTCTCGCAAAGATCTGGTGCTCCTGGCACTGCTGACCCTGTTCTGGGGACTGAACTGGCCCGTGATGAAAATCGGTGTGCGCGATTTCCCGCCACTGACCTTTCGCACCATCAGCATGTTGGGCGGGCTGGTGGTGATCTGGCTAGCAGCGCGCGCGCAGGGCGCATCACTGGCGATACCTGCAGGTGCCCGGATGACGGTGATTCGTCTGGCGATACCGAATATGCTGATCTGGCATTCGATGATCATCATAGGCGTGAAGTTATTGTCCTCGGGTCGTGCGGCGATTCTGGGCTACACAATGCCGGCGTGGGCTGTGCTCTCCGGTCTGATTTTTTTCGGTGATCGCATTAGCCGATCTGCCTTAGTCGGTATTGCGCTGGCGATGAGTGGTGCCGTGCTTCTGCTCTCGAGTGAATTTTCTCGATTGTCGGGCCAGCCGGTGGGTACCGTACTAGCGCTGATTGCCGCGGCTGGATGGGGTTTTGGCACCGTGCTGATGAAACGCACTCAGCTGGATATGCCAACGATCTCGCTCACCTTCTGGATGCTGTCATTCACGACAGTCATCATGGCGATGCTGGCGCTGATTTTCGAGTATCCCGCCATTCGCATGCCTCATCCAATCGAATGGGCTGCCATCATTTACAACTCGGCGATTATTTTCGGATTCGCGCACGTGGTGTGGTTCAGACTGGCGCGCATACTGCCACCTGTGGCCTCGAGCTTGTCGGTGATGTTCATTCCGGTGCTGGGCACTTTTTCAGGTGCGTGGATATTGGGTGAAGTGCCGCACTGGCAGGATTATGTGGCGATGTTGCTGATACTGGGGGCGATGTCGACGGTGCTGTTCAAGCCTCGGCCGGTGCAGCAAAACTGATGATGCTTGTAATTTTTGGCTCTAGTCGCTTTTTATTTTTTAAATCGGCTGATGTACGACGAAAGACACTGGATCCCCCCTTGCAGGGCGCGTACTGGCTTGCAAGCCAGTACCGTTCCGCGGGCATGCAGCACGCTGCATGAAACCCCCGCTATACCTTTCGCCGGGATGACGGTGGGAGTTTTAGCGTGGCCTTAACAACTACCGTCATCACCTGCATGTCATGACTGCTACGTGGGCGAATTGCATGCGACCCGAATTCCCCACTTGCTCCCAACGAAAGCCGGGATCCATTTTCACTCTGGCAGTGCGCAGTTATCTTCGCTGGTCTCATCAACACGATTGTCTACCTGATTAATCGCTCGTGTCGTAGACCCACTGCAGCAGCTGATCAAAGCCCTGACGCATTGCACCTGCATTCGCATGATTGACCATGCAGACCACGACCACACGCTTACCGGATTTGGTCGTCACATACCCAGCAATACTCATCACATCACCCAGACTGCCGGTCTTGATGTGCGCATTGGCCTTGACGGTACGATCTGAGAGGCGACGACTCATGGTGCCGTCCACGCCAGCCAGTGGTAGTGATGCCATGAACTCCGGCATGGTGGAAGTCTGCCATGCACGTTGCAGCAAACGCGCCAGCGTCAGTGCGGAAATGCGTTCTTCACGTGAGAGTCCCGAACCATTGTCAAGCACCATGCCCGTGGTATCAATACCGCTGGACGACAGCCACCCCATCACCTTTGCACTCGCCGCCGTTGCCGTGGCGGGAACGCCGCCGCGCTCGGCCGCGACTGACAGTAACAAATTCCGCGCCATTACATTATTGCTGTACTTGTTGATGTCGCGAATGGACTGCCCCAGATTGACGGATTGCCATTGCAGAATTTCTTTCGCGCTCGCGGGCACACGAGCTTCGCGTGTTGGTCCGGTGATGGTGCCGCCGATTTCACTCCATAGTAATCTGAACACGGCATCGAAATACTGCGCATGATTGAGTGTGTGCAGATGCAGTGACAAGACTTTCTGTCCGCATGAGACCGGATAGCTGCCACCAAAACGCAGGGTCTTGCCATTCAGTTCGGGCTTGAGAATAGTACGCAGATCACCACACTCGCCCTGACCGATTGCTGGCGGCTCAACCACAAAATCAGCCATTGGTGGCTCGATGGAAAACAACGCACGGGCATTGCCTGTCTCGGGCGTCAGCTTGACTTGCAAGGCCTTGGCATCCAGCAGCAAGGCATCCGGCAAGGCGTTGTAAGCGCGATTGGCTTGGCCATCAAAAGGTGGCGTATCGTCCGGCAGTTTCTGAAAGAGGCTGCGATCGATCACCAAGGCACCGCGAATCTCGCGTATGCCCGTGGCGCGCAACTGCCGCAGTAGGCGCCACAAATCTTCATACGCAAAACGCGGATCACCACTGCCCTCGATAATCAGATCACCCTGCAGTACATCACCACGCTGCACACCATCAATGTGCACGCGCGTGACCCATCGATAATTCGGACCGAGCAACTCCAGTGCGGCCTGCGTCGTCACCAGCTTCATGATGGAGGCGGGACGGAAGATCGCCTGATTGTTATGCGCGACCAGCGTCTCCCCACTGAGGACGCGGCGTATATCAACGGCGACCGCGCTTTCCGGAACCCCGGCTTTTTTCAGTGCCTGTACAAAAACAGGCGGAAGGTTGTTGTTGCCTTTTGCATCATTCGTCGCTTGGGCAGGCAAGCAGACCATCAGCATCAGCATCAGCGCCCAGATCATCAGGGGCAGGCAAAAAAAATGTCTCGGATGTATTGTCATAGGGTCAGATGGACACTTGTAATTATGAGATGAAGCACTGACGATTATCCCACGCGCGTGCCTGCGACTCGCCAGCGTTTGACGCAGCAGCGATGATTGCGTAGTCTCGCGCATCGACGTCCACACTACCGCACTGCCACACTCCCACAGCCATGATTCCTTTTTTCAGCAGCGACCAGATTCAACAGGCGCTGCCCTGCACAACGCTGATAGCCACCATGCGCGAGGCATTTCGCGATGCCGCACAGGCACCGCGCCGTCACGTGCATCCTTTGTCGGACACTGGATCATCGACCTTGTTGCTGATGCCTGTATGGCAAGCTAATGCGCATCTGGGCGTCAAGCTGGTGACGGTGGTGCCCGAAAATCAGGCGCGTCAACTGCCCACTGTGCAGGCGCTGTTTATTTTGCTCGACACCGCGACAGGAACACCGCTGGCACTGATGGATGGCGAAGAACTCACTCTGCGTCGTACGGCAGCCGCGTCTGCGCTGGCCTCAACCTACTTGTCTCGAACCGAGAGTGAGCACCTGCTCATTGTCGGCACCGGACAATTGGCACCTTATATGGCAGTGGCGCACTGCGCAGTGCGAGATATGCGTCGTGTCACGGTCTGGGGACGCGATCGGCAGAAGGCGCAACTGACTATCGAAAAAATTCAGACGCTGGGATTGCCGGCCTCAGTGGTGATCGATGTTGTAGAAGATCTCGATGCCGCCTCGAAGGCCGCTGACCTGATCAGCTGCGCCACCACCAGCCGGCTAGCATTACTGCAATTGGCCTCGGTAAGGCCGGGCACGCATATCGATCTGGTGGGTGGCTTTAAACCAGATATGCGTGAAGCCGATGACGGGCTGATGTCCAGCGCATGCTTGTTTGTCGATACCTTTGATGGCGCACTGGCCGAGGCCGGCGATTTGGTGCAGCCCATGCAAGCAGGGCTGATCACGCGCGCATCGGTGCTTGCCGAACTGGCGGACTTGGTCAGTGGGCGTCATGCCGGACGCAGCAATGCACAAGACATCACGCTGTTCAAATCCGTGGGTACGGCCATCGAAGATTTGTGTGCGGCCGATCTCGTGTGGCAGCACTTCAAAGCTTAGTCGTTGCAGCTGGCGGCTTAGTTCCTACAACGCGTGGGGGCAGTGCAGTAAGCTGGTGTCGATAGGGAAACCAAAGACACTGGATCCCGGCGTTCGCCGGGAGCGAGTGGGGAATTCGGATCGCATGCGATCCGCCCACGTAGCAGTCATGACATGCAGGTGATGACGGTAGTAATTTTATGGTCGCCTTAAAAACTACCGTCATCCGAGCCTAGGGTGAGGCAGAAAATTAGCACCCCATTTGAAATACCTACCAAAGCAGTTTGACTTGCAAGTCAACCCCTGAGCGCAACTACTCCGAGGTAGATCTAATGTATTTCATTGTGTATCAAATGACTTTGAAAATGAAAAATACGAGACTACTTATCAATACCCTTCCGGTCTAATCGGCGGGCTTCAAATTGTCCGGCAAGGGAATCCATTCAGTCTCTTCCGGCACGGGCGCAAAGCGCTGTGCTATCCAGTCACGCTTGGCCTGTTCGATGCGCTCTTCGCTGCTCGACACAAAATTCCAGACCAGATGTCGCGGCCCGTCCATAGGCTCACCGCCGAGCAGCATGACGGTCGCCCCTGAACTGCCTGCGGTAACAGTGAGCGGATGATGCGGTTTCAGCACCAATAACTGGCCGGCGCCGAAACTGCCGTCGCTGCCCAAATCAAGATCGCCGCTCACAATATAGATAGCCTGTTCTTCGTACTCTGATGGTATGAGCTGACTCGCGCCGGCGGACAAACGCAGTTGCGCATAAAAGAGCGGCGAACGGGTGGGCAGCGGTGAGCGCAAACCGAGAAAACGGCCCGCGATCATGATCAGCTGGGTGCCCTTACCTTCGGCCACCGGCAATTCATCGGCTTTGAGGTGCGTGAAGTCGGGTTCGCATTCTTCATCGGCCTGTGGCAGCGCTACCCAGCATTGGAGACCATAGAGTGATGAGAGCGAACTGCGCTGGTGGTGATCGCTACGCTCGGAATGCACGATGCCTCGTCCGGCAGTCATCCAGTTGACTTCACCGGGCCGTATAGCCTGCACCGTGCCCAGACTGTCGCGATGCAGGATTTCACCTTCGAGCAGCCAGGTCACGGTGGCCAGACCGATGTGTGGATGCGGGCGCACATCCAAGCCGATGCCGGGCTTCAGGATATTGGGCCCCATCTGATCCAGAAAAACGAAAGGCCCCACCATGCGCCGACCCGGAGCGGGCAAGGCACGGCGAACCTCGAAGCCGTCGCCGAGATCGCGGGTGCTGGGAATGATCAATGTTTCTATGCCGCTCATTAAAAGCATCCTTTTGGGTTTTCCGGGGCTTTCCGGGGTGTTCGGGGATTTTACGGCGGCTTTCGTGATCACCGAAGCAGGCGCCTTATCTATTTGATGCCACGCGTGCAGCCAAGCCTGCATTCAGGCTTGCCGTCTACTGAAACGCACCTTATCAGCGGCTTTTTGATCGAGCCTCATGGGCTCGCGAACGCTGATAGTGACTGAGAAATGTCAATTGATTAATTTAATGAACCTGTCGGACAGAAGTTTTCTCTAATGGTTCTTGAAAAAGCGCTGACCCGTCCTTATACTTGGCACTCGCTGATGGAGAGTGCCAACAATGCTGCCATCAAGATTTTCCAGAAAGTAGGTTCCGGGGGTCAGCCACTGGTTGGTGCTCGGGTCTTCTTCAACATAACCCGTTATTTTTAAGGAGTATTTATGAGTCTTCGTCCTTTGCATGACCGCGTCATTGTCGAGCGTCTCGAACAGGAAACCAAAACTGCCTCGGGAATCGTCTTGCCGGAAGCCGCTGCAGAGAAGCCCGATCAGGGCAAAGTCCTTGCGATTGGCAACGGCAAGATCCTGGAAGACGGGAAAGTCCGTCCGCTGGATGTGAAAGTCGGCGACAAAGTCCTGTTTGGCAAATATTCAGGTCAGGCCGTGAAAATCGACGGCAAGGAAGTTCTCGTCATGCGTGAAGACGACATCATGGCCATCGTGCAGTAAAGACGTCGGGCCACACCACTTTTATGCACCCGGTAATTACCCGGGTTCGAATCTGAAATATCTGAAGGAGTAACAACATGGCAGCTAAAGACGTAGTTTTCGGCGACCTTGCCCGAGCCAAGATGGTCGAAGGCGTCAACATTCTGGCCAACGCAGTCAAGGTCACACTGGGCCCAAAAGGCCGTAACGTGGTGCTCGAGCGCTCATTCGGCTCGCCTACCGTGACCAAGGACGGTGTTTCGGTTGCGAAAGAAATCGAACTCAAAGACAAGCTCATGAACATGGGCG
>Ga0315905_10005977_pt1 | contig 12372 bp, 12 predicted proteins | sample LakEriMetagenome_5_FD_203522 | JGI IMG/M metagenome (GOLD analysis project Ga0315905, IMG submission 203522) | Freshwater fungal communities from buoy surface, Lake Erie, Ohio, United States - Buoy 4 MA121 | ecosystem: Environmental > Aquatic > Freshwater > Lake | place: USA: Lake Erie, Ohio... | reverse complement strand
TCAGGTGGAAGCCCTCGTTCGCATAGGAGATCGCCGGATCGAGGATCTCGGTCATCGGCAACTTGCCGAAACGGCCGTGCAGCGCGAACCAGCCGTCCACGCATCCCGGCACCGTCACCGGCAGCGGGCCGTAGGGCGGGATCACCTTCACCTTGCTGCGCAGCTCCTCCAGCGTCAGCGAATAGGGCGCGCGGCCGCTGCCGTTCAGGCCATGGAGGCGTTTGCCACGCGCATCCCACACGATCGCGAAGATGTCACCGCCGATGCCGGCACCCGTGGGCTCGGTGAGGCCGAGCACGGCATCCGCGGCGATGGCCGCATCCACGGCACTGCCGCCTTTCTGCAGGATGCGCAGCGCCGCCTGCGTGGCGAGCGGCTGGCTGGTGGCCGCCATGCCGTGGCGGGCGATCACCTCCGAGCGCGTGGCGAAGGGGCGACCAACGTAGCGGTCACCGCCGCGTGCGAGCGGTGCGGCCATGAGGGCGAGGGATCCCTGTACGAAACGACGTCTGGTGGGCATGCGATGTGTCTCCTGGTGTTGTGGTCAGCCGCGGAATCGCGGCGAGGCAAGTGCAGTCAGTCCCAAGCACTGCCGCACGCCCGATGCCACCACCCGCGCCCGTGACCAGCACGACCTTGCCTTTGAAGTCCTGCATGCGCGCATCACCGTGCGGCCATGGAATGGTCACAGACTAACCGAAGCGCAGCCGGGGTCGCAGCAAGCGTGGCCTATGCTTCACGCAGCGCGGACATGGTCTATGCTGTGCCAGACGGCTGTCTAGCGCCGTCTATTTCCATGCCTTTAAAAGGGGATTTCCGTTTGTTCGATTGGCTCCGCCGCAGGCACGAGACCCAGCGACGGCTGTCGGTATATCCGACGCCGCAGGGGCTTTCGCTCGCGCTGTCGGACCGCGATGAGACCGGTGCCCTTGTGGTGCGCTGGACAGAGCATCTGGGCTTCGACTCCCAGTCCATCGACTTCGGCCTCACCCTCGAGATAGACGAGCCCGCACCCCTCGCAGGCGACCGTCGCGCGGAGCAACGCGGCGGGCAGGATCGCCGGGGCGCTGATCGTCGGGCCACGGACCGCAGGCAGGGCGATCGCAGGCAAGGCGATCGTCGCGACCAGAAAGTGCTGGCCACGCCCGGCCGTGCGGATGCCTCGCCGCCCAACCCGAAGCTCGTGGAACTGCTGCAGCGCATCGTGCGCGAGCGCGACCTGCGCAACGTTCCCTGCACCGGCCTGCTGCGCAGCGGCGACTACAGTCTGGTGCTGCTCGACTCGCTAGCACTTCCCCCCTCCGAGATCCGTGGCGCCGTGCGCTGGCAGCTGCGCGAAATGATCGATTTCCCCGCCGAGGAATCGGTGATCGATGTCTTCGACGTGCCCGAGCGCGACGGCCATGCCGCGCGCCGCATGTACGCGGTCGCGGCCCGGCGTGAACGGGTGCAGCAGCTCGTGAACCTGCTGAACACGGCAGACCTCGAGATCAAGACCATCGACATTCCCGAGCTCGCGCTGCGCAACATCGCCGCGATGCTGCCCGAGGACGAGGGCGGCGTGGCGCTGATCTCGCTCGACCGTCAGCAGGGCCTGATGACCATCACGCGGCAAGAGGCGCTGTATTTCGCGCGTCGCGTGGATTGCGGTACCGAGCGGCTGCTCACAGCCTCCGCCGGGCCCGGACTCACGCCTGCACTCGAGAGCCTGCTCGATGGCCTTATCATCGAGGTGCAGCGCTCTCTCGATTTTTACGAGCGCAATTTCAATCAGTCGCCGGTCACGGGCATCGTCATCGCACCGGTACCGGGCGTTACCGCCAGACTCTGCGAGTACATGCAGTCGCAGCTGGGCATCCCGGTGCGCTGGCTGGACCTGGGCCGGGAATGCGACGTGGAAGTCCCGGACTCCCTGCTGCTCGAAGGCATCAGCGTGCTGGGCGCGGCCCTGCGGGACGACAAGGTCACGCTATGAGGCAGCAGATCAATCTCTACGACCCGATCCTGCGCCAGCCGAGGCCGGTGTTCTCGGCCGCCGCATCGGCACAGGGGCTGGTGCTGGTCTTCCTCGGGCTGCTGCTGTTCCAGGCCTATGCAGGGTGGCGGGTCTCCTCGCTCGCGGCCAACGTCGAGGAACTTCGGGGCACTCGTGAACTCGCCGAGAAACGCTATCAGGCCCTGCAGGCACGCACCCCGCGCAAGACCCCGGACCCCGGCATGGAAGGACGCATCGCGGGGCTGACAGAGGAACTGGGGCGGGCCACGAAACTCGCCGATGCGCTGGGCGCTGGCGGCTTCGGTAACGCGTCGGGGATGTCGGGTTACCTGGTCGGGCTCGCTCGCCAGCGCATAGACGGGCTTTGGCTCACGCGGATCGACATCCGCGCGGGCGGCAATGCCATCGATCTGGCGGGCCGGAGCGGCTCGGCCGAGCAAGTGCCGCAATACCTGCAGAAGCTCTCCGGCGAGCAGGCATTCAAGGGGCGCACTTTCGGCGGACTGGCGCTGCGCGTGGAAGAGACAGGGGTCAGCTTCCGCCTGGGTTCCTCGTCTCTTGCCAGCGAATCGGCGGGGGAACCGTGAACAGCTTCGCCAATCTCATCCTCTCGCGCATCCGCGACCGCTTGCGCAATGCCGGCAAACGCGTCGACGCACTCTCGCTGAAGGAGCGGGCCCTGCTCGCCGTATCCCTGCTGTTGGTGATGCTCTACGTGTGGAACCAATGGTTCCTCAGCCCTCTGGAGGTCCGGCGCACGACACTGCTGGCGGAACGCGCTTCGCTCTCTGAGGAATTGTCACGCTTCGATGCACTGACCACCGAATGGGCAGCGGCAGCGGAATTCGACCCTGATGCCGAGGGCAAGGAGCGGATTGCCGCGATCACCCAGCAGCTCACGTCGCTCTCCTCTGCCATCGAGGAGCGGGCCGGGCGCATGGTGCCACCGGCCCAGGTGCCGGAGGCGCTGCGACAGGTGCTCACGGAACTCGATGGATTGCGATTCGAGAGCCTCGAGGGCTTGCCACCGCGCGCAGTGATCGCCGATGCCGGGGCTCCACAGGCGCTCCCGGGCGCCTCGGCGGCCTACTCGGCCTACCGGCACAGCTTCCGGATACGTTTCACCGGCAGCTATAAGTCCATTACGGCCTATGTCCAGCAACTGGAACAGCTGCCTTACGGGTTTTTCTGGGACGAACTGAGCGTGGACGCTTCGGAATTCCCCCAACTGCGCGGCTCGCTCGTGGTCTACACTGTGAGCCTCGACCGGGGGTGGATAGGTGTCTGAGCAGCGATGGCTGGTCATGGCCGCGTGTGTGCTGGCGTTACTGGCGGGCACGCTGTCCCCCACCGTAAGATCGCAGCCTGATCAGCCCACCGAACTCGAAGACCCGATGCGTCCCTCCGGGTTGCCGGCACCCGCAGAGGCGGGCACTCCGGGGCAAGCACCCGCGGCGGAGCTTCGCCTGCAAGCCATCAAACGCGAAGGCAGGCACCATCTGGCAGTGATCAACGGCCAAGTCGTGCGCGTGGGCGATGAGGTGGATGGCATAAAGATAACGGCCATATCGGCTGGCAGTGTCGCGATCAACGTGGAGGGCAAGTCGTCGGTGTTGAAACTGCTGGGCCAGGACATCAAGCACGATGCTCGCAAGACGCACTGAGCCCAAAGCATGGGCCGTCCTGCTGTTCGCGCTGCTGGCGGCCTGCCAGAGCCCCGGCCCATCAGGCCCCATCGCAGAGATGGACAAGGCGCTCGACCCTGCCACGGCATCCGCCCCTCCCGTTCCTGTTGACGTCAGCAATGCCCTCATCCCCGGTCTCAAGCCTCCTGCGCCGGGGCTCGCCCCCCGCAGGGCAGAGGAGCCGCGCTTCGATATCGCCGTGAACGAATTGCCGGCACAGCAGTTCTTCATGGGGCTGGTAGACGGCACACGCTACAACATGGTGGTGCATCCCGAGGTGAACGGGAACATCACGCTGAACCTCCGCAATGTCACCATCGACGACGTGGTGAATGCCGCCCGCGACGTGTACGGATTCGAATTCGAGCGCACACCCTATGGCTTCCAGGTGCTGCCCGCGCGACTCGGGGCCCGGGTATTCCAGATCAACTACCTGAACATGCAGCGCTCCGGCGCCTCCTCCACCTTTGTGAGCGCGGGCACCTTGCAGGGCAGCGGTTCGGAGAACGGCGGCGGCGGGCAGGGCCGCAGCCGGGGCGGGAACCAGGACAGCAACAGCGAGGGCTCCTCGGGCAGCGGCGGTTCGGGCGGCGAAGAGAACCGCGCGGTCGTTGGCACCGAGGTGAAGACCGTCGCACCACAAACCTCCTTCTGGCAGGAACTGCTCGCCGCACTGAACACCATCGTGGGCGCCGCTGAAGGGCGCAGCGTGGTGGTGAGCCCGCAGTCGGGCGTGGTGGTGGTGCGGGCCATGCCGCATGAACTGCGCGAAGTCGAGTCCTACCTGAAAGCCGCCCAGCTGATTGCCGAGCGGCAGGTGATACTCGAGGCGAAGGTGCTCGAGGTGGAGCTCTCCGACGGCTTCCAGTCCGGCATCAACTGGGCAGCGGTGATCGACAAGGTGTCCCTTGGCCAGACCGGCGGTGGCACCGTGTTCGACAACACGGCCGGCCTGAGCAACCTGAGCGGCCAGAGCATCCCGCTGCGCCCCGGCGTACCTCCGGTGTCCGGGCTGCCCGCGAGCGCCTTTGGCGGAGTGTTCTCCCTTGCGGTGCACGACGACAACTTCGCCGGTTTCGTGGAACTGCTGAAGAGCCAGGGCAATGTGCAGGTGCTCTCCAGCCCGCGCATCTCGAGCATGAACAACCAGAAAGCCATCATCAAAGTGGGAACGGACGAGTTCTTCGTCACCGACGTCTCGACCACCACGGTGACCGGCACCGCTACCACCAGCACCCCGAATATCGAGCTAACACCCTTCTTCTCGGGGATCGCGCTCGATGTGACGCCGCAGATCAGCGGCGACGGCATCGTCACCCTGCACATCCATCCCTCGGTGAGCGAGGTGACGGACCAGCAGAAGAGAATATCGATCGCGGGCGTTGAACAGACGCTCCCGCTTGCCCGCAGCTCGGTGCGCGAGTCGGACTCCGTGGTGCGCGCGCGCAGCGGCCAACTCGTGGTGATTGGCGGCCTGATGCAGACCAAGGTGCAGGACCAGAACGCGCGGATGCCCGGTCTGGGCGACGTACCCGCCGTGGGCGGGCTCTTCAGGCAGACCAAGAACCGCAGCGTGAAAAGCGAACTCGTTATCCTGCTGCGCCCGCTGGTGATAGACAGCGCCGAGGACTGGAGCCGCGCGGTCGATGACTCCCGCCAACGGATCCGGGGCCTGGGCGGCGAGATCGAGCGCGACACGCTGCTGCCCGGCGGCAGCAGCAACCCGCGCTGAAACGAAAGCGACAGGCACGGCATAGCGCATGTACCTGCAACACTTCAGACTGAGCGAACTGCCTTTCAGCCTCACACCTGACACCTCGTTTTTCATGGGGAGTGCGGGGTACCGGGATGCGCTGAACGTGCTGCTCGTGGCCCTGCGCAGCGGCGAGGGTTTCACCAAGGTGGTGGGTGAGGTGGGCACGGGCAAAACGCTGCTCTGCCGCACGCTGCTGAACACCCTCTCGCCCGAATTCCGCATCGCCTACCTGCCCAACCCCTACCTGAAGCCCTCGACACTGCTCTTTTCGATCGCCGACGAGTTGGGCATCAAGTACCCCAAGAAAGCCGGCCAGCACGAGATGCTGAGCCGCATCAACGACGGCCTGCTGGCCTCCCATACCGAGGGCCGGCGCGTCGCAGTTTGCATGGACGAGGCACAAGCCGTACCGCTGCAGACGCTCGAGACGCTGCGTCTGCTCACCAACCTCGAAACCGAGAAAGCCAAGCTCCTGCAGGTAGTGCTGTTCGGGCAACCGGAACTCGACAAGGTGCTGGACGACCCCTCGATCCGCCAGCTGCGCCAGCGCATTACTTTCAGCTACAACCTGAAGCCGATGGATCGCGAAGCCGTAGAGGAATACCTGCGCCACCGGCTGGCCGTGGCGGGCTATGACGGGCCGCGCCTCTTCGAACCGCGCGCCATCGACATCATCTTCCAGGGCAGCGGCGGCGTGCCGCGCCTGATCAACATCCTCGCGCACAAATCCCTGATGGCGGCCTTCGGTGAAGGCGAGGTGCGCATCAGCCGCGAGCACGCCCGCCGCGCCGTGGAGGACACCGACGACGCACGGACCATCGCACAGGCCGGGCTGCGTACCCGCCTCGGGCAACTCTGGCAACGCGCCTCCGGGTGGTTCGGATGAGCCTGATAAACCGCATGCTGTCCGATCTGGAGGAGCGCCGCGGGGGCAACCTGCGCAACGTGGATCACGCGATCGACGGGCTGCGCGCCACACCCGCACCCACCACCCGCCGCAAAAAACGTATCCCGCCCGCAACGCTGGCCGCAGGCCTGCTGATCGCCGGCCTGACTGCCCTCTGCGCCTATCTCCTTGTCAGCCGTGCTCCGGCAAGCCCCGTGGCGCAGGTGCCTGCCGCTGCCGCCGTACCCGCTGCCGAGCAGGTGGCCGCCGTGCAGGCGCAGACCGCCCCGGCAATGCCCGCGGCCACAGGCACACCACAGGCCGTGGTGATCACGGACGCCGCGACGCCTGCCACCCAGCCCGTTGCGGCCACCGCACCGCCCGCAGCGCCGCCGCAGGCAGTGGAAGCGCCGGCCGCCCCCGCGCCCCCACCCGAAAAGGTGGCATTGCCCGAACCCGAACCCGAAGCGGCCCCGCCACAGCAAAGGTCACGCCAGCGCATGCTGAGCAAGGCCAGCACCGAAGAGCAGCAGGAACCCTTGGTCGAGACCGCCAGATCCGCGCCCGCCAGGGCGGAGCGTCCTCCCGCGGAGAGCAGCTTCCATATCGCTGAAGCCACGCCCGCCTCTGTTTCGGACGAGGCCCTCGCATTGCTGGAGCAAGGCGATACGGCAGGCGCAGAGGCCTTGCTGCGCGAGGGACTGGAAAACGCCCCGGGCGACAGCGCAGTGGCGAGGGTGCTGGGCCACATCCTGCTTGCGCGCAACGATGCCCGGGGCGCCGTGCAGGTGCTGCGCCCGGCCGCGCCTACCGCCGCTTCCGATCCCGAATACAACGCACTGCTGGCCGCGGCAGAGCAACGCAGCGGCGCTCACGCGCAAGCCATCCGCCGCTACCGCGGCCTGCTGGAGCAGAACCCCGACAACGGCGCATGGCTTGTAGGGCTGGGCATTTCGCTGCAGGCCACCGGTGAGGCAAAAGCGGCGGCAGATGCCTTCCTGCAGGCCCTGGCCGATCCCGCGCTGCCCGCGCCCCTGCATGCGTTCGCCATGCAGCAGTCCACGCAGGTGAGAGGGGCGCAGCCATGAACATCTCGCGCAAGAAACTCCGCCTCGGCGATCTGCTCGTCGAGAACCGCATCATCCAGCAAGAGCAGCTCGATGCGGCCCTCGAAGAGCAGCGCAAGCTCGGACGCAAGCTCGGTCGCATCCTGATCGACAAGGGCCACCTGAGCGAGGACGCTCTGCTCAGCTTTCTCTCGCACCAGCTCAGTGTCCCCTTCGTGGATCTGGCCGACATCCAGTTCGAGACGGCGCTGGTGCAGCTCTTGCCCGAGATCTACGCACGTCGCTTCCGTGCGCTCGTGCTGCAGGACAAAGGCAGCTCGCTCCTGATCGGGATGTCGGACCCGACCAACCTCTTCGCCTACGACGAACTCGCACGCATCCTCGCGCGGCCCATCGACATCGCCGTGGTGCGGGAGCAGGAACTCCTCGACGTCATCGAGCGGGTCTACAAGCAGAACGACCGCATCAGCGGCATCGCCGAACAACTGAACGACGAGTTGCGCGACGGCGATTTCGACACCATCCAGTTCGCCGTCGACGCCGACATGAGCGAAGCGCCGGTGGTGAAGCTGCTGCACACGCTCTTCCAGTCGGCCGTGCAGTCGCGCGCCTCAGACATCCACATCGAGCCCGACGAGAACGTGCTGCGCATCCGTCAGCGGGTCGACGGCGTGCTGCTCGAGCAGACGCTGAACGAGAAACGCATCGCACCTGCGCTGGTGCAGCGCCTGAAGCTCCTGGCCGAACTCGATATCGCAGAGAAGCGCCTTCCGCAGGACGGACGCTTCAGCGTGACGGTGGGCGAGCGTCAGATCGACGTGCGCGTCTCCACCATGCCACTGCAGCACGGCGAGTCGGTGGTGATGCGGCTCCTCGACCACCGCGAAGGGGTGAAGAACCTCGACTCGCTCGGCATGCCGCCCGCGCTGCTGCGCCGCTTCACGACGGCCATACGCCGGCCCCACGGCATGGTGGTGGTGACGGGCCCGACCGGCAGCGGCAAGACCTCCACTCTCTACTCCGCACTCAAGGTGCTGAACGAGGCACGCTACAAGATCGTGACCGTGGAAGACCCGGTGGAATACCGGCTCCCGCGCGTGAACCAGATCCAGGTGAACGCCCAGATCGGGCTTACCTTCGCGCGCGTGCTGCGCACCACGCTGCGTCAGGACCCGGACATCATTCTGGTCGGCGAGATGCGCGACCAGGAGACCGTCGAGATCGGCCTGCGCGCCGCCATCACCGGCCACCTCGTGCTCACCACACTGCACACCAACGACGCCATCGGCACGATCAGCCGTCTGCTCGACATGGGCGCGCCGCATTACCTGCTGGCCTCGGCGCTGCATGCCGTGGTGGCGCAGCGCCTGGTGCGCAAGATCTGCCGCAACTGCGCGCAACCCGACCAGCCTACGGGCGCCGCGCTCGGCTGGCTGCGCGGCAAGACCGGCCAGCAGGAGCCCGCCGGACTCTGGCAAAAAGGCGCCGGCTGCCACCAGTGCAGCAACACGGGCTACCGCGGGCGCCTCGGTGTCTACGAACTGCTCTCGGTGACGCCGGCGATGAGCACCGCGCTCGCTGCCGGTGATTTCGAGACCTTTGCCTCGCTGGCCCGCGCCAGCAACGGCTACCGGCCACTCGACATAGCCGCACTGGATCGTGCCGCCGAAGGCCTCACCAGCATCGAGGAGGCCATGCGCGTGGCCGCGGAAGGCATCCTGGCCGGCGCCGACGAAGACGAGGAAGAGACCGGGACCGTCACGGCCGACACGGCCGCAGAGCCCTCGTGACGATCTACCGTTACCGCGGGCGCGGCGGGCGCGGCGACCTGCTGGAAGGCACGATCGACGCGCAGTCCTCTGAAGCCGTGGCCCGGCAGTTGATGAACACCGGCATCACGCCGGTTGATATCCGCGAGGAGCGTCAGCAGGAAGACGTGATGGCGTCGCTGCGCCGTCTGCGCGGCCCGGTCACGCCGGATCTCGCCGAACTGGTGCTGCTCTCGCGCCAGATGTACACCCTCACCAAGGCCGGCGTTCCCATCGGGCAGGCGTTGGCCGGGCTCGCGCGCTCCACCCGCAACCCCGAACTCAAGATCGTCCTCGAGAACGTAAAAGCCTCGGTAGAGAGTGGCCGCGAGCTTTCGGTGGCGCTGGCCCAGCACCCCAACGTATTCACCTCCATCTATGTGAACACCATCAAGATCGGCGAGAACACGGGCCGGCTGGAAGACGTGTTCCTGCGGCTCTCCGAGTACCTCGAGCGCGAGCGCGACACGCGCGCGCGGATCAAGGCGGCGTTGCGCTACCCCTCTTTCGTGATGATTGCCATCGGGATCGCCATCGGGATCATCAACGTGATGGTGATTCCCCAGTTCGCGAAGATCTTCGAGCGGGCGAAGGTGGAGTTGCCTCTGCCAACCCGGATGATCGTGGCCACATCGGACTTCTTCGTGGCCTGGTGGCCATTACTGGCCGTGATGGCAGTGGGCGGCGTGCTTGCCTTCCGGGCGTGGCGAAGCACCCCCGAGGGCACCTACCAGTGGGACGGCATCAAGCTGCGGTTGCCGATCGTGGGGAGCATCATTTACCGCGCCACGCTGGGCCGCTTCGCCCGGGGGTTTGCGATGGCACTGGCCGCGGGTGTGCCGCTCGCACAGGCGCTCACCGTAATGTCACAGGCCATCGACAACGAGTTCGTGGGCGAGCGGATCCGCAACATCCGCAGCGGCATCGAGCGCGGCGAATCCCTCACCCGTACCGCCACGGCCACGGGCATGTTCACCCCGCTGGTGTTGCAGATGCTGTCCGTGGGCGAGGACGCGGGCGCCATCGACACCCTGCTGGTCGAGGTGGCCGAGTTCTACGAGCGCGAAGTCGATTACGACATCAAGAACCTGAGCCAGGCCCTGGAGCCCATTCTGATCGCGGTGCTGGCGGTTTTCGTGCTGATCTTCGCACTGGGGGTCTTCCTGCCGCTGTGGGACATGGCCCAGGTGAAACTCAGTGCCTGAACGGGCGAGAAAAAACTCTATGACCGAATGCAATTTCCGAATGCCGTGCTAGTATCAGGCCGATCTTCATTTTTTCTCACCTAAGAGGGAACTCTCGTGCAGCGTCAATCCGGCTTCACCCTTATCGAACTCGTCACGGTCATCGTGATTCTCGGCATTCTGGCAGCCTTCGCCATCCCGCGCTTTACCGGGCTCGAGGTGCAGGCTCGCACCGCAGCCGTCAACGGTCTGGCAGGTAGCGTGAAAAGCGCCTCTGCACTCAGCAAGGCCCTCTGGATTGCCAACGGCAACGCCACCGCCGCCAACGTCCAATTTGAGGGCGGAGCGAGCGCGAACATCACGGTGAACAGCTCGACCGGCTACCCCGCGGCAACGCAGGCCGGCATCGGCAACACCGTCACCGACACCAGTGGCTACGCCTTCAGCAACGCCACCAACACCGCAACCTGGAACCTGAGCTCTGCCACGACGCCGGCAAATTGCTCGGTTACCTACAACAACACGAACCTGCCGCCGGTCGTCACCACCATCACCACGGGCTGCTGAGCGGCGGGGGCCACGGCCTCCCACCCGCCCAACACGCCCCGCGCCGGCCTGCACCCCGTGCCCCCCGCCACTGCCCTGCGGCAGTCGCGGGGGTTCACGTTGGTTGAACTGGTCACCGTCATGGTGATCCTCGGGGTACTCGCCGCCATCGCCTCCCCCCGTTTTTTCAATACCAGCAGCTTCGAGACCGCCGGCTTCTCTGCCGAGGTGCGGGCGGGTCTTCGCCACGCGCAGGCGACGGCCATGGCCTCGGGCTGCGATATCCGCGCTGCGCTCTCGTCAGCGAGTTTCGTGCTGCAGCGCTGGTCAGGGGGCGCAGGCTGCAACGACCACTCCGGCTCGCTCGTCACACTGGTGCGCTCCGGCGGGGGCGGGTACAGCAGCAGCGTGCCCTCCGGGCTCACGGTGGGCGCCGCGGCCTTGTACTTCGACAGCCTCGGTCGCCCACGCAATGACAGTACGGGCGCGGTTCTGGCCTCTGCCCTCACCCTCAGCGTAGGCACCGAGACCATCACCGTGAACCCCGAGACGGGGTTGGTGCAATGAACATGCGCACAGCCCAACGCGGGCTGACACTGATCGAACTGGTGGCCAGTATCGTGATCATCTCGGTGGCCACCATCGGTCTGATGGCTGCGGTGACGGCCGCAGTGGGCCGCAGCGCGGATCCCATGCTCCAGAACCAGGCCACCGCCATCGGCGTTGCCTATATGGAAGAGATCACGCTGGCACCACTCTGCGACCCCGCCTACAACCCGGACGGTAACGCCTCCACCACCTGCCGCAACGAGTGCAACACCAACCCCTGCAGCGGGGGCTGCGGTGGCAGCGTCTTCGGCGCGGAGACGGGGCGCTCGGCCTATGACGATGTGTGTGACTACAACGGCCTGAGCGACTCGGGCGCAAAAGACCGTCAGGGCAACGCCCTGACGGGGCTCTCGGGCTACACGGTCAACACTTCGGTACTTGACGGCAGCGGCATATCGCTCGGCAGCCCGGCGCTCACGGCCGCGTCCGGACGTGTGGTGCGGATCGAGGTTCAGGTATCGCACCCCATGCTGAGCCCCTCCATCACGCTGGTCGGTTACAAGGCAAACCTCGAATGATCCGGGGAGCGCGCGGCTTCACGCTGGTCGAGATGGTCACGGTGATCGCCCTCACCGCAGTCCTCGGCATGGTGGTGTGGCGCAACCTGAGCCTCCCCGTGCGTGCGTTCAATGACGGCGCCCGCCGCGCCGAGGCCACCGCGACCGCGCAACTCGCGATGGAGCGCATGTCGCGCGAGATTCGTCTTGCGCTGCCGAACAGCGTGCGTATCTCGGCAGACGGATCGGCCATCGAACTGCTGCGCACCTCCGGCAGCGGGCGCTACCGGGCCGAGGCCAATCCCGCCGACCTCACCACCGACCCGCTCAACCTGGGC
>Ga0315905_10005976_pt1 | contig 12373 bp, 15 predicted proteins | sample LakEriMetagenome_5_FD_203522 | JGI IMG/M metagenome (GOLD analysis project Ga0315905, IMG submission 203522) | Freshwater fungal communities from buoy surface, Lake Erie, Ohio, United States - Buoy 4 MA121 | ecosystem: Environmental > Aquatic > Freshwater > Lake | place: USA: Lake Erie, Ohio... | reverse complement strand
GACCACCAATTTTGTAAACAAATTATTTTTATCACGAAATTAAATTGTTAAATTTTTGCATAATTATTTCCGGTGAACAACTATCGTATGATACATAGTAGTCATCATATTTTTTATAATCACTAAAATTGTTCAAAATATTGTATAATTCTTCATAATTTCCATAATAAATCCCTCTTTCCCCTAAGTGCTCTATGTGATTTCTCTCACCTGAATGAGAATAAGTTATAACAGGTTTATTTTCTATAGCAAACTCGGCAACGGCACACCCAAAAGTTTCACCACCACTCCTAGCATGAATCATCCCATCACAAGCGTGAACAAAAGATGCTTTAACAGATAGGTCCCATGAACCTGGAAGATGTATTATGTTTTTATGGGGTTCAGTGAATCTACTCACATTCATGAATATAAAAACAATATCGTCCCTTTCATTTACAATTCTTTTTATAACATCATGAACAAATGTTATATTGAACTCTGTTTTTCCTCCATAATACCCCAAAACAATTTTACTCTTAGGTATTCCTAATTTTTCTCTCATATCAAAAATAGGACCTTCATATTTTTTAACTATATGAGGTAAAGAATGAGTTTCTGTTGGATATCCTTGGTTTTTGGCCAACCAATCAGATACGTAAAAATATTTATACCCATGAGGCTCATTTACACAAAAAACCGCATGAACTAAAGTTGGGGTTTGTGACAAACATAATCCATCATTTCCACCTCCTTTGATGGCGTATAGATAATCAATTTCATTCTCTAAACAAAACTTTTCGTAATTACCAAAATCCATTAGGTGAGTTTCAAAACTGGATTTGAATTTTGGGTAGGCGTCTAAATTTGCGTGTGGGGAGCATAAAATAATACTTTTATTGCCTAAAATTTCTTGATTGTACTTTGCATAGTCGTACATCGCAACTGTGGTACCCCTAAGACATAAACTATTATCGTGGAAAGCTATTTTTTTCATAATAAAAATTATATTATAGTCACAGATAAAGTAAACGATAGATTCAATGGGGACACGACAAAATATATTGGGTTCTATCCATTTTAACTAATTTATCTATCAACCCAAATTTGTGCAGATAATATGTATAAACCGGCTCGGTACCGTAAATGTTTATAAATTCTTCATCAATTTTTAGGTTATCATAAACATTTACAAAATTTTGGAATGTATTAGGAACTATATAAGTTAAATCTATAAAACAATCGGGTCTATCATCACAGGTACCCCAGTCGTCTCTACCCACATACATTTTATTTTTATTTAGTTCATGTAAGTTAGGAAGCACAATAAATCCACAATCATATCTCATTTTGATTATAAAATCGTATTCTGACCATTCAAATAATTTTGACACCTCACTAATACCTTTAAATTGTAATAAAGTAAAAAAAGAATTTTGACAATTAACAACATTCTTAAACCTATTAAATTCATTGAGTATTTTTTGTTCATTTTCCCCGAGTCTAAATTCTTCAGTTATAACAATTTTTTTTGGTTTATACAGTTCTATGATTTTATCAGGTGTATTTTCATCAACTGAATATATATTTCTGCGCCCCACATAACCATTTTTTTTTATCTCTTCATCCCATGTTAGATGACAAAAAACATCAACATCGTATTTGTCTATTATATTTTTTTTGTTTAGTTCGTAGGTATGGAGAAAGTGTCTGGCCTGTCCATGTAACATTAATGCAATTTTCATTATTTTATTTTTTTAAAAAATTCTATATGAAAGGTCTTGATTAAATTCCTTAATTCCCCACTTTTCAATAGCCGATTTATATTCTTCATTATCTAAATTCCCATCAATTGCTTGTCTCATAGCCAAACCGCCAGATAACGTACCCATAGGGTGTCCATGTAAAGCGCCTCCTACGTTAGCCATCCAATCATATGTCTTCAACAAGTCGTTAATATATTGAACTAATCCAGGATGCATTCCACAACTTAAAGCCGGAACAATATTATAATGCCAAAGTACTTTCAAAGCGTCATTTAATTCTTCGTCATCTTGGTTCATATAACCTCCAATCATACCTGCGTGTATTGAATCGGCCCCTGACCATCCGGCGATTTTACAAATTACAGGCCAATAAATGTGAAAAGGAGCTCTTCTGTCGGTAAAAAATTTATCTCCGCTTTTTTGAAAATGAATCCATAAATTAGGATTTTCTTTTCTGATTGCTCGGTAAACACCTAACCCGCTCCATACATTTATATGAACACCTCTCCCCCCTTCGTCAGAAACAAATTTTGCTCTTTGTAAAGCATATGGGCTATCACCATTAATACAAAAAGTGTATATTACATTTGGTGCATTTTTTTGTAACCAGTTTGTAATTAACGGTACTCTTTCAGTTAAAGGGCAATGGTCAGGATTTCCAAGTAGCTCATCTTCCTTTATAAAATTAACTCCACCGTATACCATTTCTTTTACCGCCTCTAATAAAACATTAGGACTCATTCCCACTTTTGGTTTTATTATACCTCCTAAAAATGGTTTATCAATTACACCATTAAATCTACGGAAACCATCAATACCATAAGCGGGTTTTAATCTAAACTTTTGTTCTACAGTATCGGGTAAATTAATGTCTAAAACATGACATTGCTCAATCTCTAAAATATCCACTTGTCCGCCAGCAATATGACAAAGTATTTGTGAAACACCGTCTTCCTCTAAATTTAAATTAGCCAAAGGGAAACCTATTTCTAACACACCTTCATTTATTGTTGATAAATGTTTTTCGTCTCCAAAGATAAGACAACTATGGTCTAAAAACATTTGTTCTGTTTCCCAAACACTCCTGTTATTAGGATTACCGATGCTTTGTCCTATTGCCAAATTCCAAGCGGCATTTCTCAAAGAAGTTTTACCTTTTAAGTAATACTTAACAACAAAGTACTTTTCCAAATCAACTTCCGTTTTATTAGTAAAAATTTTAATCATAATTTTAATTTATTATTATTTTATCATTTATAACTGAAGGGGTCTTTACAATTATAATTTCACAATCCTCTAAAAAATTGGGGGATGAGACATAAAAAGGTGGTATTGTGAATATGTCTCCTCCCAATAGTAAGGTATCATTTATCATCATTTTACCTTTGATTAGTAAATTAATTTCTGTTACTTTTTCATGGTAATGTGTTTCCCACTTCTCGCCTTTTTTATGTTTTTTATAGCAAACTTCAAAGACTTCTGTTTTTAGTACCGAAGGTAAAAAATTACCAATGTACCAACCATCTTTCATATCTTCAATTCTGTCAATTTTCATTTTCTAAAAATTTTTTTAAATCTTCTGGAACCCCAACCGCAAAATGATAACCGTTAGGTATATGATAATTTTTTATTTTTTTACCATCAGATATCATTTCATTATATGTTAATGAAATGTAAAATTCATTATTAACTTTTATATTTTTATTAATCATTTTTTTTGCGGAATCCACAAAAAAACTTCCATTTTTCCAATAATGAATACCATTCAGAGATATATTACTAATGACATTTTTTTCAGCCAACTCAATAGCATATCCGTGTTCATCTATTCTAACATAAGAATTTTTATCAGTATCTGAATCATAAGTTACTATAACTCCATCACAATTTTCATATTTTATAAAATTATAAAAATCATCGTAATTCCATTTCATTATTTGGTCACAATTCAATATAATTAACTCCTCTTCATTATTTATATATTTTTCAGCCAATAAAGCACTACTGGCCGGACCTTCAGTAATGTAATTAATTTTAATTATTTTTGGATTATCTACTATTGAATTTAGTGTGCTAATTAATTTATCATTATATTCTTGATTTTCATATGTGTAAATTACAAAAATAAAATTACCTCTTCCCCCTAATGAATTGACCGCCATTTCAATCATGGTCACCCCATTTACATCAATCAATGGTTTTGGTAATTCAAATCCATTATTTTTAAATCTTTCTCCTCTACCAGCAATTGGAAATAGTATATTCATGCATAATTTTTTATAAAGTCGGAGCAAACTCCGTGGCAAATTTTTATTTCATCATAAGAATGATTTGATTTTTCAGGTAGTACACATATAGAATTTTTAGTTAAAATATTATTAGGAAACGTCCATATAAAATTTTTGGAGGTTAGAGTAAATCTATCCTCTTGATGCCAAAAACAATGTATATTTTTATTTAATAACATTTTTTCTAGTGATTCTATATTCTTAGAATGACACCACAATCCATCTTTTTCTAAAAAAGATTCTTCTATTTTATAAGTTGGTTTATCGTGTCCTAAAAAAAAATCATCATCTACAAACCAAACATCAACTTCCACGTCGTACCCGGATGTTAATGCATCAATAATATATAATGGGTTATTTTCATAATTTAAATTGGGGCCATCAATGTTACCTCTATGTGAAATAAGTTTCATTTACCAAAAAAATACTAATTTATATTTAGTAAATTCAAAGTATGTTTAACTCTGGATTCTCTTGATAAATATGTCTCATAATATTCTCTAGCGTTTTTTGAGATAAAATTCAAAAAGTTTCTATCATCAATGACTTCTAAAAATCTTTTTTCTAATAATTTTGCATGGGATTCATTACCCAATCTATCTTTTAAAACGTCTCTTTGTTTTGGTAAATCTAACTGTAATGGAACTGAGATATAATGATAGTTTGGTATTAATGCCGGGTTTAAAGTCGTAACAAAATCAAATCTTAAAAACGGAACCCCCATAGCCATACACTCGATATCTCTATAGCATAAGTCACCGTTAGCCACACCACCAATTGATAAACAAACCTCATGGTCAGATAAAAAATCAAAATACTCAGATGGTTCTATCTTTCTAGTGTCTGATAAAACATCGGGGTCAATATAATTAACAATAGGTCTATATTCAGTATTACCTCTAAAAAACAACTTAGGTATCAATTCTGTTTTTTCTTGTCTTTTATGATAATAACTTTCCAAGTCAATTACATTTTGAGGAAAAAATATCCACGGAATATATTTGTTAGCATTTTCCCTTGTGTGATGAACCATTTGGTCAGGTATATATTGTGAATATAATACTTTTTGTAAATGAGGATTATTCTGTTCTAATAAAATTCCTCCTGTTAATTGTTCCGCAATAGATAAAATCCAAAAATCACCAGAATCAGTGTCCTCAATAACATACTCACATTCCATCAACTCCAAGTGTTCGTATTTTCTTTTCTGTAGTTGTATTTTCATTCTGCTGTAGTGAGCTCCCTCATAATATCTATTCTCACTAACATTATGACTTTTTTTTAATTCGTCAGTCAAATCATCCCAAAATAAATTATAATCCCTGTAATATCTTGTTTGTTCGTTACACGGGTTGTGAATCAGTAGATTTCTCATTTTTCAATATTTCTTTTACTTTATTTAATGCCGATTCTATAACTTGGTGCATGTCATAATATTTGTATTCTGCCAATCTTCCACCAAAAATAACATTAGGTTCTTTATCTGATAATTCTTTATACTTCTCATATATAGAATTATTAACTTTGTCATTTACGGGATAATATGGTTCTGTTTTTTTTGCCGAATATTCTGATGGGTATTCCCAAGTAATCCAAGTAAAATCTAAATCACACCTTTCAAAATGTCTATGTTCTATACATCTAGTGAAAGGGGTTTCATAGTCAGTATAATTCATCATTACAGTACCCTGATAGTTATTAGTTTCCTTACGTTCGTGAATAAATTTGGTTGTTTTATATTCTAACTCACCAAATTGATAATTGAAATAGGAATCAATAGGTCCGGTATAGATTATATTTTTTGATAGGTTGTCCCACTTTTCTTTATCTTCTAAGTAATCAACATTGGTTTTTACCTCAACCCCACTTAATAACTTTTCAAATATTTGAGTGTATCCACCTATTGGGATTCCTTGGTATTTGTCATTAAAATAATTATTGTCGTAATCAAATCTAACAGGTAGTCTTTTAATTATTTCTTTCGGTAATAATTTGGGGTCTTTTTTCCATTGCTTTGTTGTATATCCTTTAATTAGTTTCTCGTAAACATCTGTGCCGACCAATTTGATTGCCTGTTCCTCTAAATTATTAGGATTGTCAATATGACTACTTTGTCTTTCTATTTCAGTTTTTGCTTGGTGAGGATGAGTGATATTCCATAATTTAGAAAAAGTCCACATGTTGAAAGGTAAGGAATAAATTTCTCCTTTGTAGTTTGCCACAGGTCTTAATTTAAAATCATTAAACGAAACAAACTGATTTATCCACACCCACACTTCATCGTTAGATGTATGAAATATATGAGGACCAAAAATATGGACGTTTATTCCGTCCATATTCTCGGTATAACAATTACCCCCTATATGATTTCTTTTTTCTAATACCAAACATTTACGTCCAACCTTGGTTAATTCATAAGCACAAATAGAACCAAAAAAACCTGAACCGACAATGATGTAGTCATACATAAATTAATACAAATCACCAGTTAATCTTTCACACCAACCTTTAGAGACTGAGTGAGGCCATACAACCCAATACTTTGGTTTTTTAGCGGTTTCAAATGAACGCCATACTTTACAGTATCCATCAGGGTCGTGCATCATCATGTTAATTTCTCCAGGGTCAGCATCTTTTCTAAAGATTGTATCATCATTTTCATCGTGGAATGCCACTACCCAAAAATCATAATCTTTCTCAGGTACTTGTGAATAACCAACATCAATACAATGTTTGAAAATTGATGCAAAATCATTCATCCACTCTTCCTCGGTTTCATAATTATATGGATTTGGCGGATATTCCTTATCTATTGTATATTGTTGTATTGCTCTTTTTTCGAACAAAATACCCGAGTATTTTTCATAATCTCTTAATGTTCTTTCAGTACCAAATCCATATTTTCCGTGGTCCATTTCTTCCTCACCATCCATACCAAACAATGAACGATTTTTCTTATGAGAATATTCATTTCTTTTACCCCACTGTTTGTCATCATCCCACTGTTTTGTTCTACCCTTTCTTGTATACTCATGCCATACAAGAACTTTATGAGGGTGGAATAAATCGTAACCCCATGTGTAAGCTCTAGCGGCAATTGAAATTTCTTCTCCGTGAAAATAAAACTCAGGGTCATGTTGAACTTCTTCTGAGAAAGAACCAACGGTAAAGCAGAAGTGGGCGGAATAGAATCTCGATGGAATTGGTTTGCTCATAAACTGCCAACCTGGTATTGACTCAGGTAAGAAGAATATTGCTCCCTCAGGAATGAAACGGTCAAATACCATTCTCCATGGTTCTTTAACACGACCTGCTGGGTCATTATCGGGGTCAAAGGAAGAAACGTAAGCGGTCAACAATGGTTTATTATGACCATCTTTTTGTAACTGTTTAATCATTTCAATAAATTCAGCATCCCAATCTTTTTCGAATCTCATATGAGAATCAATTTGCATTGTATACTCCTCACCCTCGTAAAGTTGTTGAGTTAGGTTTCTTGCCCAACAAACACCTTTTGATTCGTTGTAAGGAATGTCCAATACTCTAAATCTTTTATCTCCATTAAATTCTGATAAATCATCGAAACCGTCTTCTGGATGAAATTGACGGGCAATACCGAATCTTAAATTCTTTGGTTTTTTTGCGTTTTCCAACATACTTTTAATGGTTGGAATCAATTCAGGGTCGCGATAACTTGCGATTTGTACAAATATTCTGTTCATATTATTTTTATATATTTTCAATATAAAAACTAATAATTAAACATAAATAGGAAATACTATTTTGTTTTTTACCAACAAGTTATTATTACAAGTCCGTTTCCTCCTCTTCCACCACTTCCACCTGTTGTTCCAGCACCTCCACCTCCTCCACCACATACGTAACCACCATCTCCACCATTACCACCAGTACCTGTGTTATTCCCATAACCACCTCCAGCACCTGTAGAATAAAAAGGTTTTAATCTAAAAAATCCATTTTCTCCGTTTATTACGGTTACAGTTCCTCCGGCAATTGTGGGTACATCTCCAAATCCTGTTTGTTGACCGCCATTATTACTACTACTCCCTGCACCTCCACCACCAGCACCTCCGCTAATTGGTTGAGTTTGAGTCGAAAGAGTTACAGATGTCCCCAAACCTCCGGCTATGGCACCTCCGGCACCAGCCGATGCTCCGCCAAGAAAGGTTACAATTCCGATATTAGAAAAATTTGCCGAGGTTGTTGTTGCCAGTGTTCCGGCAGTACCTCCACTACCAACCGCGGCCGCAGTACCTCCACCACCTCCACTACCTCCATTTGCAATTAATATGTAAGTTGCCGAACTACCCCCACCTCTAAAAGGTTCAACAATTGTTGCACCACCAGCAGTACCTCCTGAAGTCGCAACGCCACCGGCACCTCCAGCCCCAATTGTAATTTGTAATATATCAGGACAAAGAAAGGCGGGTATAAAAATTTTTGAATTTCCACCAGCACCTCCACCACCTCCACCTCCTTTTGCGGAACCTGTGGCGGCGGTATGTCCACCTCCACCTCCACCTCCTGCGGCGAAAGCGGCAATAAACACCATTGTTACTCCTCTTGGTTTTGTCCAAACAGTTGAGTTATAAATAACCTGATTAAAATTTTTTTGGGGTAAATGAGAAATATCTAACATATAATTTTTACCAACAATTTATTATAACTAATCCATCACCACCTCTTCCTCCAGCACCTCCTGTTATTCCGGCACCTCCACCACCTCCACCACAACCAATACCACCATTACCTCCGACGCCACCAGTACCTGCGCCATTTCCGGCTCCTCCCGAACCTCCTATTTGTATAAATGGAGTCAAAGAAGAAAATCCATTTCCTCCCGCACCTCCATCTGCAACTCCTCCATTGTTTGTTGGGATAATTCCTGTTATTATTATATCTCCTCCGTTAAATCCAACATTTGATGTGTTTTTTCCCCCTCCACCGGCACCACTTGTGTACGGTACTGATGCAGTTGTTCCATATGTTCTTGATGTACCAGACGCAGATGAACCTCCCGCACCTCCAATTGAGTATGTTGGTGCAACATCACTAACAATAATCCCAGGATAAAAAAGTCTCCAGTTTGCGGTAGTTAAAGCGGCTCCTAAGGCTCCACCTGTACCTCCTATAACACCAGTTGTACCTCCACCTCCTCCGTTTTGTTGTATTAATATTACCGCAGCATTTGTTCCGTTTGAGTCATAAGATTCGACTCTAGTTAGTCCTCCTGCTCCTCCATTAGTGTTAGCATTACCTCCTGTACCTCCAACTCCAACTGTGACTCTTAAAGAATCAGGAACTACATCTGCAGGTATTAATAATTTAACTAAATACCCCATAGCTCCTCCTCCACCACCAGTACCGGCCGCTCCACTAGCAGAAGTTTGTCCACCCCCACCTCCTCCGCCTGCGGTTATTAAAGTAATATAAATCATAGATATTCCTTGTGGTTTTATCCAAATACCATTTTGGTAAAATATCTGTGTTTTATAAGAATTATCAGGTAAATTATATGTCATTATTTATGTTTAAAAACAAGTTATTATTACTAATCCATCACCACCTCTTCCGCCATTACCTGTGGTAACACAACCAGTATTTCCTCCACCACCTCCACCTCCACCTGAACCCATAATTCCATCACCTCCATTTCCTCCACATTGAGTTCCAGTACGAACAGCCCCCCATCCTCCTACACCTCCATAGGATTGAAATGGGTTTAGTGAAAAAATTCCGTTTTGTCCGTTATATACTGTTGTACCATCTGAAACAGATAAGGATGGAAGATATACGTTGTTTCCTCCTATACTACCTGGTGTTCCTCTTCCGGTTGTTGAGTTTCTTCCTGAGCCTCCGGCGCCTCCACTTGTTAAATTGGTAGAAGTTATAACAGGAGTTAAAGTAGCCGTTCCGGTACCTGCTTGTCCGGCTCCTCCAGCATAATATGAACCGTAACCTAATCCCAAATAAACTGTGGTTGCGATAGTAGATGCAACACCTCCGGCTCCGGCTGCCCCACCACCGCCTCCAATCGCGCCCCCGAGACCCCTTGTTCCACCATTTGCGGTTGCTATTAACGTTGATGATGTATTATTTCCATTTATTAGGTCAACATATGTTGCGGTTCCGGTTGTTCCGCTTCCTCCGACAGTTGCGGGAGCGGAAATAACTCCGGCAGACCCCCCGATTCCAACATTCACATAAAGTTCATTAGGTAAGAAAATCGACGGAATAAGTAATTTAGTAATCGCACCTCCACCACCACCCCCTCCACCTCCAATACCTTGTGAGAGAGCATTAATATATCCCGCACCACCCCCTCCACCAGCACCAACCAAAAAAAATTGCACCATCGTAATATTTGGAGGTTTTCTCCAAATACCCGAAGTATAAAATACTTGGTTTCTATAATCAGTATCAGGTAAGTTAAATAAAAAATCCATAATTAAGGTGTCCCCCAAGATGGAAATGGTGGGTTATTATCAATTATTTCATACCCACAATCTAATCCATTAATTGGTATTGTATTTCCGTCTAAATCTGTTAATCTAACACATTGTCCGATTGAATAATCTATTTCCATATAACCCTCAGGAAATGGATTATCATTATGAAATTTAATTTTTAAATAATTCATTAGTAGTCACCTCCTATTACAGTTGCTTGAATACCTGAACCTGTTGGTGCCGTACCTATTGTTACGTAAATCGCATACCCGACTGGTAAGGCAAACCCAAGTGGTAATTCATAGTTTATTGATGCCGCCGATTGTGAAACGGTATTTGCAGCTATTGTAATTTCATCCCACAAAGTACTAGCTGAAAAATTGGATATTGCGGTTCCGTTATTTATCCAAACACGAGCAACAGTTGCGACGTTATTACTTGGTGGTAAATGTCTGAATCTTATTTTTTGAACATAACTTCCATTTGTTCCAGCACTAAAAACAAGATATGATTGTGTTGCGGCTGAAGAAGATATATGACCTGTATTTACTACGGTCATTGCGGAACTGGACCACTGTGCGTCTCCCGCTATTGAAAAAATTGGTGATGTATTAGGTGTTGGCATATTTTATTTATTAATATTTAATTTATGTTTTTTTATATATCTACTTATTGTTCCTTGGTCTGTATTAAAAATTTTTGCAACCTTAGTTTGGGACTCTCCTTTATTTAGTAATTCTCCTATTAATCCCAAGTCAAATCTTGTTTTATTTTTATTATGTGGAACATATCCAATTTTGGCGTTTTTTAATTTTTCTATATGTTCTTTTGTTAGTTTCTTTCCTTTATTCCAAGTTTTTCTACCTTTTAAAGATTTACTTAACTTATTTTTTGTTTCTTCAGAGTGTTTTTTTCCATAGAAAGAATTTTGTTGTCCCTTCCTTTTCTCTGACATTATTATTTTAGTTTCCTCTTTATGTTTTTTTTCAGCCATAGGAGCTTCCCCACCTATAGTCTCGTTAGTTAATCTAACACCTAAATTTTTAAAATAATCGATGTATTCTTTTTCAAAATTAAAAGCCTCCACCAAGGATAAATTTTCTTTAACTACCTCAAGAATAGGTTGTTTATTCATTGATAGTAATTTATTTATCCATCTTTTTTTATAACAATCTTTATTATCCTTAATGTGTTCATTATATCTTTTTTCAACATCACAACTTAACCCAACATATCTTATCTCATTTGTATTTGGGTCCTTTAAAAAATAAATTTTATATTTTTTAGTTTTATCCATTTATAAAAAGTTAAAATTATTTGTTGTTGTGTAAACAGTTCCGAGAGATGCTCCTCCGCCACCTCCTCCTGTAGCCGCACTAAACACAATTGTATTTGTAGATGCGGATGTTATGGTTATATTAATACCACTAAAATTAATGAAATTATTTGTATTACCCGAAAACTGAGGAGTACCATTAATTTGTACCGAATTAAACGAAGGTAAATTTTGATATGTTGTTGCAGATATTGTAGTTCCAAATATTGATGTTCCTGAAAATGCTCCGTCAGCCCTTATAAATGAAGTTGTTGTACCACCAGAATTCTGTCCTTCTAATAAATTTGTTACATTATCAGCGGCACCCGTCCCATTTTGGATAGATAACGCCCCTTCTGCTGAATTTGTTACTATTTCAGGTGTTGCCGAATTATTATAAGCCTGTTGGAGATTTGTTGTTGATATACCTCCAGCAGCACCTACCGTCTCTCCAAACTTTGATGTAAGTAAGAATCTTGCTTGTGTTGTATCAGATAAATTGGTTGCATTTTTATTGACAGATAAAATACCAATTAATATTGCATTATCTCTAAA
>Ga0315905_10005974_pt1 | contig 12374 bp, 15 predicted proteins | sample LakEriMetagenome_5_FD_203522 | JGI IMG/M metagenome (GOLD analysis project Ga0315905, IMG submission 203522) | Freshwater fungal communities from buoy surface, Lake Erie, Ohio, United States - Buoy 4 MA121 | ecosystem: Environmental > Aquatic > Freshwater > Lake | place: USA: Lake Erie, Ohio... | reverse complement strand
CCATAAAGTAATAGTCGAAGGAGAAATATTTAATTCTTTGCTAATAATATTAAAATTTACTTTATTAATAATTTTTTCAATAACAATATTTATAATTTCAAAATTATATGTCATAATACAAAAAAAAATATTTTATTTTTATGAAAAAAAACATAATTTTTATAAAAATAATAATATATATATATATATATATATATATAAAATGCCTAAAAAAATTAAAATATTTTTATTATTTATATTTATACTTATAAATATAGCTGTATATGTAATAACATCTGTATTACAAATAATAAATTGTAATTACTTAATAAATGCCTATAATGAATATTATGAAACTTTAGATTTAAATAGTATATTATCAAGTCCTAGACATAAAAAAATTACATTTTTAAAAAATATAGCTTCATTTCTTAAGTATTTTATAATAATAATTGTTATAATAAATTTTTTATTTGGAGTTTTATGTTTTTATAAAACATACAAATCTTCAATTAAAACAGAAAAAAACAAAAGTTTAAATCCTATATATATAGGATCTATATTATTTATTCTAGGATTTTGTAATGTGTTAACATGGGTAATGTCAGTATATATTTCTATCTTTAATGTTGATACTTATAACAAACCAAAACATTATAATAAACAAATTATGAATAAACAAATTATAATTTATGGCGGAGTATCCCCTTTTATATTATTTTTGAATATAATGTTGATTATAATTACATCCATTATGATGTTAAGCGAGTTTAACGCGTTAAATGTGTTGAAAAAAACTGACAATTTGAAAAAAGCTAGTAAAAAAATTATTTAAATTGGTATTTTACATATCCAAATATACTTATGATTTTATAACTAACTATAATAAATTTATTAAATACCATGACTTTTATAAAAAAAAGGAGTTACTACAGAAAAAGGACACGAAATAGTTGTTAGACATATTTTTAGTATAGTTTTTTGTCTTATAGTAATGTATTTTAATTTGGGATTAATTTACGACAAAAAATAATTTAGATTATGGTTTGTAGAGTTAGCCTCTATATTTGTTAAACAAATCTTTAGTATATTATATTGTCTTATAATAATTAATTTTTAAGAAGAAGAGCAAATAGACAATACTTTATATTTTTTTGTAAAAAAAAATTATTTACAAAAAAATAATTTAATAAATAATAATATAATAATGATAAAAATATATTATTTAGATTATTGTCCTTATAGTCAACAAGCATTAAAAATATTAGATAAATATAAAATAGAACATCATAAAATAGAATCTAGTGATAATAAAAATGATAGAAAACAATTTTATCCAACATTTCCTCAAATATATTGGAATGAAAATTTAATAGGTGGTTATAGTGAAATTTCGAATGTAATAAATAATTTACAACACCGAAACATACCATTAATGGAAAATAATTGGAGAAAAAGAGAATGGTTAAAATTTTTAATTAATCTATCATATAAATTATAGATTGATTATACTAGTTATTTATTTATAAAAAAAACTAGTATTTCTTATCTATCTTAGGTGCATTTGTAATTGGATAGCTCTTGTATTATTCTTATCAAATATGACATTAAACAATATTTGTAAACAAATACTTACTATACAATATTTTACTTTAGTATTTTCTTATAAGGTGTGTTTATCTAAAATTCAGGCATCATTTAAATTTCCGGAAAATAATTGTGAGTTAGCCAATAGTATATAATATTATATATATTATAATATAATAATACATAATAATTAAATTATATTAATATTTATAAATTTTGTAAATTTTTTACAAGTACAGTTAGTCTGTAGGCTAACACTAGAGTTTCCAAAGGAAACTGTACAAACCATAAACTAAATATAATAAACATAAAAAATTAAATATATTTAATTTGTTTTTAATTATATACAGAAAAAAATATATTGTATATTATATATTTATGGTAAGAAAAATATCTGTAATATCAAAAAAAAATAAAATGAAAAATAGTGACAAAATAATTTTATTTTTGACATTATTTTTAGTTTTTATATTTTCTGTATTAGAAATAATAAATTGCGATTATTTAATAAAATATATAGATAATGACGAATCTATATCTATATCAGACTCCAAAAAAAAATATTTAGTTATTAAATATTGTATTATAATTTTTATTATAATATCTTTTATATTTGGAGGATTATTATATTATGAAAAAATACGATATGTGAAGTTATTAAATCCTATAGTATCATTTTTAATATTAATAATATTATTTATTGCTAAATTTATTATAATTTTATTTTCAATATATATATCTTTTGCAAATAAATATTATTATAATTATAATATTAAAAATAATAAAAATAAAAATAAAAATAAAAATATTATTATTATACAAAATGTTTGTTTATTATTTAATTTTTTTTTATTAATAAGTTATTTTTTTTTATGTCCTGTTATAGCAGTTATTATTTTCGAAAAGTGAAACACGCCTAATTAATATATTTCGTAGATATGTAATAGGTAACAAGTTATTAAAAATATCATATAAAATAAAATCTATCTTTTTATTATATGAAAACAAATATAAAAGATGATTTTTATACACATATAAATTATAACTGGTTAAAAAATATAAAATTAAATGATAAAAAATCAAAAATATCAGAATTTGTAATTTTAAATGATAAAAATAAAAAAAAAATAAAAAAAATAATCTTTAAAAATAAATTATTAAAACATATTTATAAATTAGGTCTGTCAAAAAAAAAATTTGATGTTATATATCCTTTAATTGATTTTATAAAAACAAATAATTTTGAAACTATATTAGCTTATTTTACAAATATTGGTATAGATCATTTATTTGACATAAAAGTAGAAAAAAATTTATTTGACAATAAAAACAATATTTTATATTTTGATCAACCATCTTTATCTATTAGTAAAGATATGTATAAAAATCCTAAAATTTATAATGAATATAAAAAATATGTTTATAAGTATGGTCAAATATTAAAACGATATAATATAAATATAAATATTGAAAATATATTAAAATATGAAAAAAAATTAAATAATTTATTAAAATCATTAGAAGAACATCGGAATATAAATGAATATTATACTTTAATAAAATATAATGATTTAAAAAAACAAATTAATTTTGATTTAAATAACTATATATCATTTATATTTCCTAATACACAAATAAAAGAAATAATAATAGGTAATATTGACTATTTTAATTTTATAAAAGATGAATTAGTAATAAAAGATTATTTAATATTTAAATTAGTAGAAAGTTGTGGTATATTTTTAGATGATGAATTTGAAAATATAAATTTTAATTTTTATGGTCGTACTATTTCTGGTATTAAAAAAAAAACTTCTACAAAAACTAAAATATTAAATTTAATTTCAAATATATTTTATGATTATTTAGGAATTGAATATTGTAAAAAATATTTTACAAAAGAATCAAAATATTATATAATTAAAATGATCAAAAATATAAAAATAACAATGGCAGAAAGATTAAAAAAATTAGATTGGATGAGTGAAAAAACAAAAAAAAAAGCATTATTAAAATTAAAATCAATGAAATATAAAGTTGGATATCCTAATAAAATAAGAAATTATTCACAATTAAAATTATGTGATAATATGTTTGATCAAATAATGACAATAAATGAATATTTAATTCAAATGAATTTAAAAAAAATAAATAAAAAAACAGATATTGAACATTGGAGCATGGGAGCACATGAAATAAATGCTTATTATAGTCCTATTCAAAATGAAATGTTTTTTCCTGCAGGAATACTACAACCGCCATTTTTTAATATTAAAAAATCAGACGCATATAACTATGGTAGAATTGGTTTTATAATTGGTCATGAAATATGTCATGGTTTTGACGATCAAGGAAGAAATTTTGATGAGAAAGGTAATTTAAAAAATTGGTGGAATACAAGTGATGAAAATAAATATAAAAAAAAAATTAAATTATTACAAGATCAATTTGATAAAATTAAATTAAATAATAATAAAATCAATGGATTATTAACACTAGGGGAAAACATTGCGGATTTATGCGGTGGTACAATAGCATTTAATGCATTAATAAAATCCAATAAAAATTTAACATTAAAAGATAAAAAAGATTTTTTTATTAATTATGCAAAATTATGGAGACAAAAAACAAGGCCTAAAGAATTAACACGATTAACAAAATCAGATGTTCATTCGCCAGGAATATTAAGAGTAAACGAAACATTAAAAAATATGGATGAATTTCACGAAACATTCAATATTACTAAATATGATAAAATGTATATTAAGCCTGAAAATAGAGTTAAAATATTTTAATTTTACTAAGTACTTATATTATAAATAATTTATAATATTTTAAATAATATATTTAATATATATATATGAATAGTTTTAATAAAGATAATAGTTTTAATAAAGATAATATTTTTAAAGATAATAGTTTTAAAGATAATAGTTTTAAAGATAATAGTTTTAAAAATAATAATTCTAAATATAATAAATTAATAGAGTATGTAATTGGAGGTATTGTAGTATTAATAATACTAGTAATAGTAATATTTTTAATTGTTTATTTCACTAGTTTTAAAAGAGTAGAAGGTAAGGTTATATCTACAAATCCTAACTATGTGATGTTATCTAGATTTAAAGGTTATAATTATCAACATATTTATAATATAGAAGTAAAAAATAATTATAATAATAAAACTGAAAGTTTAATATTAACAAAATATTTTAAAATTCCTTTGCCAATATTAGAGAAACCAGGAGATAAAATAACATTATTGCTTTACAGCCCGCTTTTTAAAATATATAGTTCTTTATATCCAAATAGTACAGTAGTAGTAATAAAAAAATAAATTAAATAAATATATATTTATTTTTTATTTTAAAATCATTTTTTTTAATATTACCACATATAACACTATAATAACCGTTATTAATAGAATTTATAATTTTGTCAACACTATCTGGATTGTAATTATAATTTTCAATTAATTTATATTTTAATAAATCTAAATTAGGAGAGCACCATTTAATATCTTCTTTTTTTATTTTTTTTACTGGAGGATTTTTAAAATAATTAATAATCTCTTTATAATTATAATTCTCAGGGAACTCGTATTTATTAAGTTTTTTTATAGATTCTATATTTTTATGCTTTAAAATTAATTCATATGCTTTTTTTATACCAATTTTTTTAATAGTAGCACAATAATCACAACCAAATAATATAGATAATTCAATAAATTCATTATATGTTATATTTAATTCTTTTAAAATTATATTTAAATCATACATTTCTAATTTATTATTTAAACCTTTAATTAATTTATTTGTTCCAAAAGTTAATAAATCCATATCTTCTGATATAACAGCATAAGCTATGCCTTCTTTGACTAAATATGCACATTGCGAATCAGCTTCAGAAGGTGATTCTATATATGGTATTCCTAAAATATTTAACATTTCTTTACATTCTAAAATCTGCTCTTCAGTAATTTTTAGTGATCTTTTTTGCATTTTTATTTTATCTTCTTCTGACAAAATATTATTTGTATCTTCTAATTTATCTAATGCTTTTTGTTTTAATTGATTTCTATATTGTAATGTTTTTGTTTTCATTTCTGGAGGTTTACCGTCAAATACAAAAATAGGATAAATTTTTTTCTTAATATATGTTAATACTTTTATAATAATTGCATGAATATGACTAGTAATTTTACCATCTTTATTTTTTAAATCATCATTAGATTTAATAGCAATTAAAAATTGATATAAAATTAACGAAGCATCGATTGCTATAACTTTATCTTCCAAGTCATTAAAATTAATTTTAACATAACCATTTGCAGAATGTTCTTTAATAAACTTTGTCAAATTTTTAATACCCATATTGATAAGTATATTAATAGATATATTTTTAAATTATTAATTTATAAATATTCAATTTTTTTGTAAATTAATAATATATATATATGGATAGTTTTGATAAATTGACTAGTTTATTAAATGAATATTTTGACTATGTTAAACAAAAAAAGCATATAAATATTATTGTTCTAGGTGGATATAATTTATCTAAGCATATCGAAATCAGTAAAGACATAGATAATTATAAAAATTGGAATAATAAAATACAATGTGATTATATTGATATGGAAAACTATATAATTGATAAAGAAAAAGAAAATATATTTATAAAAATAAAAGCTGTGGATCCTAGTTATCCTTACACAAAAGATGATATTCTAATTCCACATTATAAAGCTGAGGCAATATACGATAGTGTGGAATATTTAGATATAAATGCACATAATATAATAGTAACTTTTTCTAACGAAGTATTACCAATGTTTTATAATTTTAAAGCTAATATTATGTTTCCATACTATTCTTTGGCTTATAATGAAAAACAAATTGAAATATTAAAAAAATATAAAATTACATACGTAAGTAATATTAATTGGGAGCACAGATTTCCTACTAATATAATTGATAATATTATTAAATATAATATAATAACTCCTGTTGATATATATGATTGGAAATCATATTATTATATGATTAATATAAACAAAATATTAAATGATAATAATATTACAGATGTAATGCTACCGTATATGATAGCTTCGTTTAATATTTTAAATACATTAATGGTATTTGATGATAATGAAAAAAATAATAAAGTAATAATAGATTTATTAAATAATTTGGATTTAAGTTTAGTAGATAAAAATATACAAAATGAAATTATAGATTTTAAATCTAAAAATAAAAAATGGAATGATTTAAGTTAAAATACAAGAAGATACTTTTGTAATTTAGTATTTAATGAAAAATTATGTATGCAACAACCTTAACAATAGCTTAAAAGATTAAAAAATAAACTATTAAATAGTTATTTTTAATTTTTTTTACAATTAAACAATGAATTAATTGTTGTTATCTTGTATTTATTAAATATACGAAAAAAATATAAATTATAATTTGTTAATTCTTTATTACAAGAACTAAAAAATATAAAATAATCTTTATAGCGTTTATATTTATTTAGAGTATAATTTGTATTATTATTGACATTATTATCTAATAATATACATTCACAATTCTCATACATATAAAAATTTTCTAATTTAGTATTACCATGAAATTTATCATAAAAATTATGGTAAATCATTATACATCTACAACAATTATTAATTACAGTATATAAAATATATGGTGATAATTTATTATTTGATATATATTTTTGAACGTTATAAGTATTCTTTGGTTGTATTTGAAATATTTTATTATTAGCTTGATATTGTATAGAATAACTTGCGTATATTAATAAAATTATTAAGATTTTTTGCATTATATTATTAAATTAATATATATTAAATAATATAAATTTTTTTTCTAATTTATTAATATAAATGAATTTTATAGCCGATGCACCTTATAATACATTATTTATTATATATTTATTAATATCTTGTAATTTTTTAGCTAATTTATTTAGTTGTAATTTACAACAATTATTATCAGACAATATGTATGTAAAACATATATTTGGATTTTTTACAATGTTATTTTGTATTGTTTATGTTGATTCAAATATAATAAAAGAATCTAAATATATAGAAGGTTTTTTTTATGCAATTATTTTTTACATATGGTTTTGGTTAACAACAAAAACTCATTTATATACAACTATAATTATATTACTACTTCTATTAATAGTATATATATTACAAATACATATAAATGTAAGAAATCAAAAACTAGAAAAAAAACAAACAGAATTAGATCAAAACAAAACAAAATTAAATCAAGAACAAAAAAATATAGATCAAGAACAAATAAAATTAAATAAAAGTATTGATAAGATAAAATTATCACAATATATAATAATTGGTTTTGCATTCGCAATAACTATATTTGGATTTATACATTATTATTCTAAAAAAAGAGGAGAATATGGGGAAAAAAGAACAGATGAAATAGAATGGAATACACTTACATTTATGCTGGGAGATACTAAATGTAAAAAAAATAGAGATGGAAGTGATGTAACCAAACCAAATAATAGAGTTTAATAAATATAAATAATAATCGTTTAAGAAGTAAATATTTATATATTGCTTTATATTATATTATGACTTTTACACATAATGAAAAAAAAATATTAGCTTCGAAAATAGAAAATATAACAAATAAAAAAGATTATAAAGAAATATTTAAAATAATATATGAAAATAATTGTAATTATATTAATAATGATAATGGAGTATATATAAATTTAAATATTTTAAGTGAAGAAATATTAATTAAAATAAAAAATTTTTTAGAAGTTATTGATAATAATAAAAATATAATTCCTACACCAAAAGAATATATTCCATATAATTCAGAAGATAACTCTAGTGATATGAAATTATCAATGCAAGAAAAAAATCTTTTAAAAAAGTTTAAGAACAATTCAAATTTTGAAAAACAAAATACAAATTTTGAAAAACAAAATACAAATAATAATAAAATAAAATCATTTAATTTATTTATGTCAGATTAATATTTAAAAAAATATTTTTTAATATTAATATAAAAATATGGATCAAAAACAATTATTAAAAGAATTTATTAAATTATTTAATAATAACAATGATAAAACATTAATAATAAATAAATTAATGAAAGAAAATTATGACAATGAAGATTATTGGGAATTTTTATTTAAATCAATCCAATTTGATAATGAATTTATAAAAAATAATTATAATGATATAAATATTAAATATTTAATTAAATATCAATTTTTATCAGAAGATTTACTATTATGGATGGATGAAATAAATTATAATCCTAAGTATAATTATTTATTAATTAAATATCAAATTTTACCTGAAATTTTATTAATAAAATATATAAACAATACGCCTATTGATAAAATAGATTTTTATAATTTAGCATTAAATCAAAATTTACCAGATGAAATTATTGATAAATATGAAAAGCATTTGGATTGGGATATTATTTCTCAAGAACAATTATTAAAATTAGAAACAATTGTTAAATATAATAAAAAAATTAATTGGTCGCTTTTGCCATTAAATATAAAAACACAATATTTATTTAATGATACTTTTATATTAGTATTTCAAAAAGAAAATATTTGGGATAATATAGGCTGGATGGACAATGTTACAATTGATTGTATATGGGATAATAAAAATTTAATAACTAATAAAGGATGGTTTAGTATTATTGAACATAAAGAATTATCTAATGATAAAATAGAAGATTTTGTTAATAATATTATACCTCAATTAAATATAAATGAAAATGAATGTTGGGATATAATCTCAATTAATCAAAAATTATCAGAAGAATTTATTGAAAAATATCAAGATAAATTAAATTGGTCTTCTATATCTTTATTTCAAGATTTATCTTGGGATTTTATACAAAAATTTAGTAAAAAAATTATTCTAAAAAATTTATCTAATAATGATTGTTTAAATGAAAATTTAATTAATTTAATTAAAGAAAATGATGAATTATTTAATGATGAATTAATTTTATAATATAATACTAAATATCAACATATAAAATATTAATTTTAATATTAATATTTTATATAATGTAATAATATATAATGGATAATTCTACTGAAATAAATAATTCTACTGAAATAAATAATTCTACTAAAAACAATTGGTGGGAATCCCCGTCATTCCTTATTTTTTTAGTTATTGTAATATTTATTATTTTTATAGTTTTAGTTCTACTATTTATACGAAATAAAAGAAACCAAGAAAAAGAAAAACAAGCAGCACAATCAGCCGAAGCAGCAAAAACTGCTAAAGCTTCACTAGATGCGCAAGCTGCGCAAAAAGCAAAATTAGTAAACGCTTTTCAAGGAGTGCAAATTACACAAGCAGCACAAGCAGCACAAGCAGCACAAGCAGCACAAGCAGCACAAGCAGCACAAAAAATATAAATACAATAAAAATACACATAACTATCAAATAATCCTAATAATATTAGACATTGTCATATATTATTAATTTACAAAACAATATAATTTTTTTATATTATTAAATTATTTTTATATAGTTTAATAATATAAAAATACACATCAACCAGATTTTACTTTAAGAAAAATAGTAAATAATGAAACAATCAAGTTAATAGTAATATTATTTAAAGATGCATTACATAATACTATTAAAGATCCACTTGATTTATCATCTAGATTAGATGCAATTATAGAAACAATATGATAAATATGTATAATAATTGTATTGTTTTATATTATGTAAATAAATTATTTTTTAAGTTCAGAATATTAATTTATTCAATATATGATAAAGAAATATTAAATAATTATAGTAATATATATTTTAAATTTAGATAATAATATTATTACAATATTTATATAAATATGTAAAATAATATTTACTATTATCAATATCTTTTAATTTTTCAATATCTAATGTATATTTATTATATGTACAAAAATTTAATATATTTTCAAATAACAATGTATCGTCATTAAAATTATTATAAGGATTCGCAAATATATTCAATATTTTAAATCTTCCTTTTGATATTACTCTTAATAAACATATATAATTTAAGTTTGATTCAGTATTATAAATACCTATAACAATTGTTGGACTTATAAATCTATTTTTATTTAACCATAAAGTATCATTGATTATTTTATTTTGATAATTTTTATTTTCTCTTGACCAACTATAAAAAGTATTATATACTTTGTTATAATTTAATAAACATACATTTTTATTTTCAAAATTTTCAAATTTATTTATACTAATAGGATATGAATAAATATATTGAAAATATAATATATTTGTTAAAGCTAAATATATTATTGTTAAATATTTATTCATATATTTAATTATATTATAATATTTATTTTTATTTTATTAAAATAATCAAATTTATTTAGTAATAACAGTTTTAGGATCAATGTGTAAATTTTTAAGAATTATTTTGTATAATTTTAGATTAAAATTAATAACATTGCCATTTTCATATTCTTTAATAATATTATCTTTAATACATAATTTTTGTGCTAATTGTTTTTGTGTAAGATTAAGTGCATTTCTACCATTAATAATTGCAAGTGAATATTCTTTAGTTATTTTATTTAATTTAGGAATATCATCTTCTTCTATAATTTCTGGTTTGCTATTTTTATTTTGTGTAGTTACTTTGTGTTTATTTTTTGTTAAAACTACAGGTGTCCAATCTTGATAAATCATATTATATTAATTATAAATAAAAAAAATTGAAAAATAAAATTATAATAATTTTATTATATTAAAAATAAATAAATGCTAAACATATATAATGAAAGCGATATAAATAAAATATTATATAATATTATTTTGAATAATGAATCAATAGAAAAAGATTATATATTAGCATATAAATTTAATGTTAAAAATGTATATAAATACTTTTTTAATTTATGGAAAGAAACATTTATTTTAGAAAATTAGGCATTTTCGGTATATTTAATACATGAGTTAAATAATTAGTATATTCATTATCAAATAATAATTTAGTTGCATTTATACCTAAATTATATTTTTTAGATTCATTAATAATTTCTAGTATATAATTACTATATATTTTTTTATATTTATCTGGATCATCTAATATTTCATTAGGTTTTGGAATATTATTATTTGGATATTTTAATAATGCACTACTGTAAAGTTCTAACATACGTATAGTAATTCTATTATCTTTTAATAAATCAGAATATTCTTCTTTCATTTTATTAATTTCTTTATTTTTTGGTTTCATTCTTGATAATTTTTTTTGATTCATCTTATCATGTAATTTTTGACGTAAAATTTCTCTATTCATTATTATATTATTTATAAAATAATATATTTAAGTCGTTTTTTATAAAATAAATTATTTATTATTATATTATAATATATATATATGTCGCAATTTAATAAATTTATTTTTAATACTATCTTAAAAAATCAAGAAGTTAATAATTTAAACATTATAAAAAATGAAGTAAATAAAAACGTCGAACTTATTCATAGACCAGTTGAAATAATTGAACCAGTATTAGCACCAGCTACATTAAATATTTTTATTGAACCAGTAATAGAATCAGATATTGAACTAGTAGTTGTTGAACCAGTAGTAGTTGTTGAACCAATAGTAGTAGTAGAACCTATATTAGAACCAGTTGTTGAATCAGTTGTTGAATCAGTTGTTGTTGAACCAGTTGTTGAATCAGTTGTTATTGAACCAGTTGTTGAATCAGTTGTTGTTGAACCAGTTGTTGTT
>Ga0315905_10005973_pt1 | contig 12377 bp, 11 predicted proteins | sample LakEriMetagenome_5_FD_203522 | JGI IMG/M metagenome (GOLD analysis project Ga0315905, IMG submission 203522) | Freshwater fungal communities from buoy surface, Lake Erie, Ohio, United States - Buoy 4 MA121 | ecosystem: Environmental > Aquatic > Freshwater > Lake | place: USA: Lake Erie, Ohio... | reverse complement strand
CACGCAGCCTGCTGGAGCTACAGAACCTCCTGGACAGTCAGATTGCCGCCACCGGCGGTCGAGATCACGCAGGCAAGCGTGCGCTGACGACGCGGAGAGGAGAAGGGCAGAATGGGGGAGACCGCTCGAGCTCGAGCAGCAGCACGGTCGAAAAGGAAGGAGATCAAGGGCGCCATGACGACGAGCAAGCGGCGTTGGTGAAAAGATACGATGAGAGTGAGCAAGAGGACGCGGGCGCCGAGGAGACGAACCGCCTGCGACGACGGCAGCGGCTCTTGCGCGAATCTGGGGCGCTGACAAGTCCGAGCACATGGAGCGCTGGCACCATCAACGGCTCCGTCGGCGCGCCAGACCTCGAGTCAGACAAAGAGAGGGACAAACGCACGCTGTTTGTTGGCAATCTTCCTGCTGGACCGCCGCTAGAACGCATCAGGAAGACCCTCCTCAAACTCGTCAAGCCATTTGGCGCGGTGGATACGATGCGCTTTCGCTCTTTTGCCGTTGATACTGAGGCCAAGGTTGTGCTCCACCCCCATTCACCCGCACTCCTTCCAACTGCCTGTGTCGCTTGTGTTTGTGTGCATGTGCGAGTACGGGTGCGGGTGCGGGTGAGGGTGTGTGAGTGTGTCGTGCGCGTGCGTGCGTACGAGCGTGCGGGCGGCGGGCGGGCGGACGGGCAGGCGGCGAGTCCACGCGATATGTAAAACGAGCCTGTGTGCGTGCGTGGGTGCGTGCGTGTCTTATGTGAGGCGGCGCACGAGTCCAAACGCCGCAACATAACACAACACCCTGCAGGGCCCACGGTTGACAAAAAGGGAAGCTCTTGCGCGCTACAAGCTGTCCACGCACAAGCCCAACATCAACGCCTATGTCGTCTACGCCTCCACGGCAAGTGCGCGAGAGGCCGCCGCACAGCTCAACGCCTACAATTTCTCCATCTCCTGGAATTCGAAAAAAGGCGCGGGTGCAAGGGGCTCGCTCGCGCAGATGGAGGCGTGGCGCGTACTCCGGTGCGATGTGGCATCGGGCGCACCGTTTGTTGCGCACCTCTCCATCTTCATTGGTGGACTTCCGTACAAGGTGCGGCATGTAGAGTATTTATTATTAAGTTCGTGGTTGGGGGTTTCAGGGGTTCAAGGGGGTTATGGGGGATGTAGTAGAGTGGGTGAAGGGGAGACTAGGTGCACAGTGCGTTGCCATGCGGTGATGCGAGCACGCGCACACGTGCATGCACGCACGCGTACAGGCGCTGACATGCACATACGCACGTAGGGGGCAGATGAGGAGGTGGTACGTGCGGCCTTTGTGCGCTTTGGGCGCATTGACAATGTGCGCATCATCCGCGACAAAGTCACTGGCCTTGGCAAAGGCTTCGGGTACGTGCAATTTGCAAACGCGTCGAGCGTCGACGCGGCGGTGCAGGCAGCACGCAGCGGGGCACTTGCCGAGCATCATTCCTCTCCCTCCTCCGCCGTCCCCCCCAAGCCCAGCCGACGCAGCAAGTACCGCACAGCCGCAACTTCGCAACGACCTGAGACTCTTAAGGGCTCCTCGGGTTTAGTTCTGAGAATAGGATCCAAGAAATTCGAACTGCGTGTGATGCCATCGATGAAAAAGACAGAACTTGTTCGATTCCAACGCCACAGGACCTTTGTAAAGCGTGGAGGCTCCGAGGTACGACTCTCAATACGGCCCATCTGCCCCCACACCCTTGATCTGCTTTGCGCAATGTTGTCTTGCCTTCTCTGCTGCCTCCGTTGATAGACTCGCGCACATCTTAAACGAATCGCCCTACTTCCTTCCCCCTATCCTGGTTTCCGCCACCACTCCCCCAGGGTCTTGCAAAGCGCACCAAACGCTGGAAGAATCGCAAGCAGCGACGTGAGTTAGACAAAGAAACAGCAGCCGCCGGCGGCGGCGGCGTGCCCAGCCCTGCAGGCGGCAGGCGAGACGAGAGCGTTGGTGCCCGCACCAAATGGCAGGAGACCACTGACCGTTGGAAAGAGCTCAAGGTCAGAGAGAGCGAGAGGCAGGAGACAGTGCATGGATGGCGTGTGAGCGTGTATGTGAGCGTGCGTGAGGAAATGCATGGGGGCATGCGCATGCGGTTTGCGTGGGTCTGCATGCTCACGAGTGTCTACGCTTCCGTATATGGCGCCTGCCAACGCCTTCATTCGCGCGCGTCCATAATGCAGAAGCGGAGTTCAACGGAGGTAATGACCAAGGGGCAGCGCAAGGCCTTCAATCAGCGCATGGAAAAACTCAAGGGCGCCCAGGCGCCGCCGGCCGTCAGCTCCTCAGCGCCGCCAAAACGGTCCGGGGAAAGAAAGCAAAAATGAGCTGCTGCCTATTTAGCCCGTGGACCTGAACCTGGTGTGGGCTCGGTGCTGTGGGCTGGGCACCACCGCGCTCTCTTCGCTGGCCGGGTGACGAAGCTCTTGCGTGTGTAAACGTCTTTTCATTGGCATTGGGAGGCCCAGGGACTTCATACTAGATAAACAGTCCGTTCCAGGAGCGCTGCTCCCGGATCTGAGTCGGACCCACTGTCACTCAAAAAGCACAAATCACTGAGGCTGATCTAACCTGGTCATATTCAATTCCTGGTCTTGTTCAATTCTAAGTAAGCCGAGAGAGAGGTATTTATTGTTACTCAGTTCCATGAACCCAGCTAACCCCTACACCGCCGTGTAGGGTAGTGGAAGATTGCTACACAGATGTACGATATCTCGTTGCTCTCCGATATCGCGTCCGTTTACTGTTGCTCCTCCGTGGCATCTTGGATTTCTCGCTTGGCCCTCTGCCGTATTTGCTATTTCCCCCTTCTTCCTTCCCCCCGTGGTGCAGGAGTCGATGAGCCGGCCATGGCGCGTGGCCGGACTGCTGTCATACACGAGGTCTTGCTTCCAGACTGACCTACACTGTTTAATATGTGACAATCTCCACAAGCTCTGTACCCTCAATTTCACATTATAATGGAATTTCCGTTTCCCTTGTACTGGGGTTAAATGCAAAGGGATGTTAACACTGACGATGATGATGGCGGTTTATTGTTCTTTCAGAAGCAAATCTTGATACCCCGCCACTGCTGCATCCCCCCCAAGCAATCACCCTTCAGATTCTGTCGAGCATGTCTTTGATGAGAGCCCTCTCTTTCTCATTGAGCAAGTTCTCATCGCAGAAATCATACAGGTGCGCCGGAAACGTGCCAGTGCTTTGGGGGATGAGCTCCGGTTGGGTATGCTGCTTCTTGCGGGCGGTGCAAGTACTTCGTCGCGCCTTATTCGCGTTCCAAGTACTCAAATCCCAAAAGTAGAGGTCCTTCTGGCCCTTTGTGCCTTCGGCCGGCTTAAACGTGCATGCGCGACTCAAAAAGCCAAGGTCGTTGAAGAAGTTGTACAACCTCCCGTCGGGTCGTTCGCTGCGACGCCCGTTGTTGCTGAAGACGGGGCTGGCGGTAATGTAGGCGCACAGAAAGTCGTACACGCGGTGCGGGTCCAGCACTTCAAGATGCGAGAACTCTTTGCCGTTGATACGGAAAAAGGGAAAGGTCTGGAATTTTGCAGGGCAGTCCTTGTCGCACTTGGTGTGGCAGTCGAGATGGGGACGAACCAGCCCCTTGTTGGCAAGGCCATCCAGGAGCACTTTGAGAGAGTTGGTCTTGTTCCACAGGCCGCTCTTGAATTGGGTGCACAACACGCCTCCGAACTTCAACACCACCTCACGCTTCCTGTCGTGCCCCAACTCCGTGCCCCGGCCTCGGCTTCTGCTCTTGTTGATGATACTTTTCGACCTGCCTGTCAATGATAGCGGCCGTTTCTTTCCAGAGCCAGTGTGCTGGCCGTTGCGGCCGCGCTCACTGCCCAGGAGCAGAGATGGCTCCGTGCTCATGCTCTGGATACCGCTTTCCTCCCAGAAATTGGGATTGGAGACCTCAGATAGGCGCAGAGCCATCATGATTGACGCATCTATGCATGCCACGTCTTGGTCTGGGAAGGCCCAGTGACGGTATGCCACGTCGTGCTTCGAGTCGACACCATAGCGCGCCAGAGCCCCAACATGTATAAATCCGCAACGGTCGAAAAAGCCTGCGCTCGATTCCGTGGCGTGCACCACTGCATAGACGTAACCAGCCTGCTTCATGTCCTCCAGCGCCAACTGCACCAGAAAGTGCCCACAACCGCCCCCAAGGCTGCCCATTAGCGATATCTCGCCAACGCTTTGCCAAATGACTCCAGTGTCTTGGGGATCGCCATCTCGGACTTGCTGTTCTAGCTCCAGGGCAATCCTGTTGTCTTGGTCCCACCGAACATGGGCGTGCTTGGATCTTGCTTTTCCTGCTTCGGTCCCAGGCAGCTGAGCATCGGGGGATTTCGAATCCCATTTGAAGTAGCGACTCCAGGTTGTGAATGTGGTGGTGGCAATAAATCCCTGAAGGCGCTGCTGCGCGTCGATAGCCCGAATGGTGAATCCACGGAGGGGATAATCTGTGCGCAGGCGGTCGAAGACGTAGTTTGGCGACACTCGCTCGTCCTTGGCGTGGGCATCATGAATGCCTTCGGCGCCCGTGAAGGCGCCTGTGCTTTTGGAGCGCCGATTAGCAGCCTCATGACACAACGCTACGAGTTCCGGGGCCAGGGAGGCCGCCCACTGTTCAGGGTCTTCCTCAGGTGGCAGCATTCGACACACCATGCTGCCCGAAACACGGTTGGCCGTCACGCTGCAGCTGGGCACGGTGGCCATGTCGTAGAGCATGTGAGCTCCTGCAATCGTTTCTCCTGCGTCAGCGGTCGGGCGCATGCGCGGAGTCGTCGGTGTGCTTGGGAATTCGATCTCGATATGTCTCTGGTCGGCGTCGATGTTTCGCGTTCGGTGTTCGACTCCGCGAGTAGCCAAACTCGTTGGTCCGTTCGGCCTGCGGGTGTCGCCAAACTCGTTGGTCCGATCCGCTTGCGATTCGACGCCTACTTGGATACGCCGTGCGCGCTCCATCGCCACACGCGCACCCTTACTGTGCATGTCGAGTCGAATGTTGATCTCTCCAGTGATTCTCCGCGCCTTGCCGCAGGCCACTGCTCCGCATGCGCAGGGGGAAAGGGCAAGGCTGCGCGCCGTGCCGAAGTTCTGTCGCCCGCATCTTGCACATACGAGGCGGTAGGCATCCGCTTGGTTTCTGACGGTGTAGGACTTCGTTTGGAACGGAGGGCTCATAAAGGCCCGACGACCTGTGGGTTAGTAGAGACTGGACCCGAGGCCTGGTCCGGCTCGCGAAGTGCGATGCGGCTGAGCCTAGAGCTCGGCGATGCCGTGGGTGCACGGCTCAGCTGGACGGCTGCGCCCGCGAGCGCTAGCGCCCCCCCCAGGGGCGCGCGTAGCTAGGCCTGCACGGGCACGGACGACCGCCCCGGGCGCGTGGGCTCGTCAGGGGGCGCCAATGCACTAGCACGCGTTCACGCCCGCATCACCAACAGTCTGAGGGCGCACCGGGGGTCTGGCACCTGCAAGTCGAAGAGAGCTCGTTTGACTCAAGTAGCAAACCTCTGCAGCTCTCTCCCCGCGCCTTTGCGGTTCACAGGGATAGGGCCGGACGGCTTCGTGCACGAGGGGGACCAGAAAAAATTTCTCTGTTCCTGTTTTCCGGCGCCCGCTGGTCTGTGCTCCTCTCTCACGGTGCACAAACACATTAGAAAATCTCGTCGCGAACTGAAATTCCCAAGTGTTTTTTGTTTTTCTCTTTTTTTGTTTCAGTTAGGGAGCTTGTCCCACATCAACCCGAAGCATGCCACCGCCGTCGGCGGGGGCCGCAATGTTCATGGGGGAAGAAGAGAAGCGGGTGGCTAAAGAACACAAGCCACCGTCGCCTCTGCCACACTACCTCGAGGGAAAGTCGACTCAAGCCTTCCCGGACAAGGCGCGCAAGGGCAGCACGCTTGACGCAAGGGACGAGCGGGACGCGTCGCGCGTGGACGAGCTGCTGCGACAGGCCGACTCGATCCTTGACGGCGACCAGGCTCGTGTGCGCGAGAAGAATGTATTGCGCAGCGTCGAGATCCACCGGCGCCGCATGAATGACATCCGCGAGTATCAGCGCAGCAAGGAGACGCCGCAGAGGACCGCCGCGCATCAGCAAAAGGGCCCAGCGCCGTTGAAGTCGTTGGACGATTGGCTCCGGCAGACTGGCACGAAAATTCGGAGCCGCAATGCACGAGAGCTCGAAAAGCATCCCACGCCAGAGAGCTACTACGCGCGCCAAGTCGAGTCAGCAAGCCAGTACGACTCTGAGATGCGCGCCAACCAAATGGTAAAAAACAATAAGAAGCTGCGGGAAGTAGAAGGTGAGCTCAAGGCCATTTACAACAAGTCAAAAGCGGCCGGGCAGACCGACGCCTTCCGACCCATAACATCGTTCCCAGTTGACGAGGTAATGAGCAAGCTCACTGCGGATGGGTTGCAACAGGTGCATGCGAAGTTTAAGGCGCTTGGCGGGGAGATGAATCTAGTGGAATTCATAGAGGTCGTATCATCGTACATGCCGGCCAACGACTGGCAAGACCATAGCAGCATGGTCAACAATCTTTGCGAGGTTTACGAGCGACTGGATATTGATGGAGACGGGATAGTTACCTGGGATGAAGTTTTTGAATTCACCATCGAAATGGGGCGTTCGACGAACAAGGGGACTGAAAAAGTTGATGACGTAATCCTGGACTACAAGCCCTCAAAGGTCCAAGACCAACGCGGTGAGTTGCCACAACACCGGACAGGTGGTGTCAAAGATGGCGATATTGAGCGCATGGAATCGCTAGCCTTGATGGACCGCATAGCCGTGCTCGAGAAAGACTCGGCAGTTATCAAGCTATACGATGCAGTGACACTGGAAATTAGTGACTGCCTGATCGGCCACAAAGGCCCAGTGATGCGCTGCCTGCACCTCGAGGGCACTGACTATATCGTGAGCTCGGGCACAGACGCATGCCTTATCTTTTGGGGAGCCTACACCAACACCCTGCGACAGGTGCTTCCTTGCAGAGAGGTGTTCATGGCGCTGGTGTGGGATGCTGCGCACCATACGCTATACGCAGGCACAACATCGGGATACATCCATTGCTTCCGGGTCCCAGACGAGGGCTCTGCTACGACGGGCAATCAAATAGAAGAGATTGATCGCTTCTCTGGGCACAAAGATGTAATGACAGACATGCTTGCCATCCGTGATCTTGGTGTGCTAATTACAGCTTCCATGGATGACTATGAGCGAGACCCGGTAAGGGATGAAATAATCTCGTCCAACTTGAGGGTCTGGGACCTGGCTGGACATGAATTGAAGCGCGACATGCACGGTCATGCAAATGGTATCTTCACGCTTGGCTATGTGAACTCGCAGCGGTACCTGATTTCAGCAGGATTCGATCATGATTGCAAAATTTGGAACCCCATGATCACAGAAGCACTTTTCACTCTCAAGGGTCATAACAGCACGATAGCAGGAGTAAAGGTGATCCTTGGTAGCAATCGGGTTGTGACGGCTGATTACGACGGAGTGGTCAAGGTCTGGGACATCCGAAATTTCATGTGCACTCAGACGATAGAAATCGAAAAAGCAGAGCCTGGTTCCGTAACATGCATAACGTACGTATCTAGACTTGACCGCATCGTTGTTGCCTGCGTCGGGTTGAGCGCGCGACGGGTGCACAAGATGTTTTGTCTGGATTATGAGCATCCCTCTGCGCCTGATGTTGCGGATGACGGGCCCTTGGTCACAGCCTTGGTTTCCATGAAGATGAACACCATCACAACGGCCGCGATGCGGACGGTGCGCTTTTGGGACGCTCGTACCGGTCTGCTCAAGAAGACTTTCCTGGACATCGCGTCCAGCAACATTACGGCTATTTGTTACGACAATCGGGAACAGAGACTTTTTGTCGGGGAGGAAAATGGGAATGTAGGTGTTTATAATTGTTTGACAGGGGCGTTGCTTAAGAAGTTGGATCCGCATGAGGCGGACGTTTGCGCGCTCTCTTATTGCCCCTTCTCAAAGTGCATCGTGTCGGCTTCGTGGGGCGGGCGGGTTCGCATTCACCACGACATTGTGCCCGACGCAACCCAAATCCTACGCCAGATTGATGGACACGCCTCGGCAGTCACGTGCATGGCATACTCTGTGAAGCTCTCGACCATAGCGACGGCTTGCTCCGCTGGTAACGTGCGTTTGTGGGATTTCAACGATATGAAGCTAGCCGCAACCCTCCACGCGCACACAACAGAGGTTACTTTGGTATATTGGATCGAAGAGTATCGGGTTCTGCTCACAGGGGATTTCTTGGGAAACCTGATTATGTGGACAGTATCGCCTTGGAAGGAAAAGTACAAGCCAGTTGTCCGGTGGGAGTACATTGTCAAGATTAATGAGGGCAAGCCCCGTGCTCTGTCCGCTGCCCCCAGTGTCGGTTCGCACCATTCCCGGCGCGGCAAAGCGGCGCCATCGCCTCTCAGTGTCGCTCCTCAAGACTTCTCGCCCGAGGCAAAGCGGGACACTCCAACTTGCTGCGCCTTTCACCCCGAAACGCATACCATTTTCATCGGCGGTACTGTGGGCGAAATTGTTGCGTATGATCTCAAGGCTGTCAAGGGGGCGCTAATAGAGTGGATGGGGGTGGACGCAACGGGAAAGAAACAGGGCACCAAAGTGCCTCCACTGGCTCCTAGGATGTTTGTGCGGAATCCTCGACGAGGTCGCACACAACACCCCGAGCCCAAAGGCAGCGACGACGCGCGAATGATTGACTCCATGATCAAGTCTTCAGGAGACATCAACTTTGACATCGGACAGAGTCTTGAGTGGAGCAAGGATCTGTCGACAGACACGTTACTCACGCCACGCCTCGACTCTGTGCCGGACGCAGTGAGACGACTGTTTGCATGGACCGCGCATCAAGACTCCATCAAGAGCATCCAGCTTGTTGAGGTAATGCCGAATAGCTACCCGCGTGCACACTACATGTTCGTTGGTCAAACTCGGTTAACTTGTTTGGGCCTGTGCGAGTGCGTGCAGAAACCAAATACGGCCAACGATGCAGCTGACGACGGGGCTAGTGAGACGAGTACCTTCATGACAGAAGCGCCAGAGCGTCGCACATCTTCCGCCTACGTAGTGAATGGCGTGTTGCTATCAGCGTCCGTCGACCAGCGGGTGTGTTTGTGGAGTCTGCAGGGCAGGGCACTGGGACAGCTGCGGCAAGGCGACAGAGAAACAGCGCAGTCATGGGAATTCCCGTGGAAGGCCGAGGTGGTGGAGGCATTCCGCAAAGAGTCTCTGTCCACTTACACCCGCCAACTTGACCTCCTGTCAAATTAGTCTAGAGAACTCACGTGCTGACTGATGATTGAACTGGACCGGGCCTAGCGCATCCGCCAGGCTTTGTTTATTATTTATACATTCGCTTGCAGTGTTCATACATGGATCATGTGCGGGGTTCTGTGTTGACACAGATTCCGCGGTTTTCGGGCTGCGCGGGTCCGGACTTTTGTCAGATCGGGCCAACGTGGCGCATCAGTTGCACATACTCACACGTAGCGCCCTCATTATTGAAGTCCCATATGAAGATCCATCCAGCAGCATCGCCGCTGACAATCCGGCTGGCATCACACGCCACGGCTCCAACGGGCTCCAGATGGCACCTATGAGTTGAAACATTCTCGCCTGAGAGGTTATCCCACACACGCACCGAGCAATCTGTGCCGACGGTGACAAGGCGGTTGCTCAGCGTATTACAATGCAAGTCCCAGATAGAATCCGTGTGTCCCAAGAAGGTGTGCACGTTGCGGCCCGAGCGAAGGTCGTAGCGGGCAGCCCGCGAATCGCCGCCCGCCAGAATGACAGCGTGGTCGTCGACGACATCAGCGCAAAAGATGGGCTGCCCATCGCCTTGCAAGGTCAGACACGGCTTACCCGTGCGCATATCCCAAAAAAATACCACACCATCACCACCACACGTCAGTACGGAGTGAGCCCCAGCGGGCCCCACGGCGCCGAGAATCTTGAAGACGCTGCTCGTGTGTGATGCAAGGTTCAAGTAGTTGGCGCCAGTCTCGCGGTCCCAAACCTTGGCAATCGCGTCCCTCCCTCCCGAGAAAATGGAATCGCATGTCATGTCGCAGGTCCACACTTCTCCCTGCCGGTGCCCGCGCAGAACAAGTTGGCACTGCATTGGAGCGTGCGTCCAGTCTGAATCGTCTGCGTGCTGCTTCCCGCAGTGCCAAACTTTCAACCTGCGCACAGGGAATATCAGCACACGGCCAACGCATGAGACATCTTACAAACATTGGTCAACGCAAGCTTTAACGCACGCTACTTAGTGCACGCGGGTCCACACTCGGGAACGCACGTGCTGTCGCTGGAAGACGTCACAACGTGGTTGCCGTGAAACTTCAAGCTCCAGATTGGGCCTGCGGGGGATGTTGGTAATGATCACGCTATAACCTCGTGGTTCTCGCTCTCTTTTGACCAATTTTTGTGGTGTTGTTTGTAATCTGGTGTTGCGTGTCTTCCCTACACCTCGTAGTTCTCTCACTCATTGGACAACTATTTGTCGAGCACTGCAGGGGTATGCTATACGCACGCTCCGAGTGACGCCCGCATCTCCGCCACGGTTTTTTGGCAGCGCGTACTTTTCATGAGCAACTCACAAACGCAAAAACACATACGCAAAAACATGCGCGCATGTTGCAGCGTACCGAGGTGGGCGCGTTCAAGCGAAAAATTGCAGCTCCGCGCCTTCAGATCCCACCACTTGACGGACGCATCCTCGCCCACAGTGACGAGCGTGTCTCCCATCAGGACACAGCCACAGACTGAGCCCACGTGCCCCTCCAGCGAGTTGACTGAGCACAGCCCCTTCTTCCAGTTCTGGTCCACGTGAAACCATTTGCGGTACGCCTCCTTCCACCAGCCATGCGAGCCGTCACTCCCCGAGTGCGAGGAGAGCGGGTGCTCGAAGGCGCGGCAGTCGTCGGCGCTTCCCCATCGGTCAAAAAAGAGCCGCCGCCAGAGCGGCTGTCCGGTAGCCATCACCAGATCCTTGAACTTTCGGCACACCTGCGCGCAGCGGCACACGGTGGCCGCACACGCCACACGCATCAGCACCTGCAGAACAACCTCGTCGGGCATTGTTTGCAGCGCCCCCTGTGCGTCTCTCCCTCGCTTCATTGGCGCCGCACCGCGGCCGTGCGAACCAGCCAGCAGGAAGATGCTCTCCAGCTCGTCGTCGAGCTCGCTGTCGCTGTCGCTGGCACCGCCCTCTGGCTGCCCCCCACATACTTCCTCATTCAGATCAAAAACTCCGGCGAATTGGCCTGCCGCGGGTTTCAACCCGGCCCCTCCCGCATACATCGTAAAGCGTTTAGGACCCAGGCCCATGCACGAACTGTTTGGGCACGAACATTTTCCTTTGGACCTTAAACGGGTCGTAAACCACCCTTAATAAGCATTTGACTCTTGACCAGGAGGCAATCCGGGCAGCATCATGGTTCTGCAGAAGCTGTACGGGTGCGTGCCCCAGGCTCTGAGGCGGCGCGTGCAGGGGCGGAGGACGGCGTATACCGGGCGCAACGTCTGTCCGCTCGACCCGCACTGCGACGCGCTGCGTGCTCGCGCCGCACCGCGCGCTCCAGGAGCGGGAGACAGAAAGGCCACGTCACACGAGCTAGTCTGGCGGCGTTGGGCGATGCTCGGTGTTTGGAAAGCGCCGCAGTGCGCGCACAGAGTGGGCTACACTGGACAGGATATGCGTGTGCGGTGATTGCGGCTTGTCGCCCCGCCGCCTGTCCCCGTTCACGCCAACTGCAAAACGAAGCGAGAACAACGCCGCCGCAGAACTACAGAACACAGAACCACACAGTATGACAGCGAGGGGGGAGGCCACAAGGCTCTGGCTGCGCATTGTAACCGCGGCTCTGGCTTCGTGAGAGCAGTCTCGTTGTTTTGGCAGTGCCCCTTGAGCGAGACTTGGATCTGCGGGGGCTGGTGCGGGTTCGGGCGCGATTGGCGCATTGGTGGCCCAGTGTTGTGTAGCACTGAGTTGCTGGCTGTGAGGGCTTGGGTTGGACCGGCACGCTTAGTAATCGATGTTGTTGTTGTTGGTTTGTTGCAGACCAACCCGTGGCTGACATGTGTGTGTTATTTGTGTTGTGCAGGAAGAAGGCTGCGGCCCTTTACACCCAGGCTGGTGACTACCAGAAGACCGCCCGCTTCTATTACAAGAAGGCGGAGGACACGTACTACCAGGCCAACAACTGGGCCTCGTACGACGATTGGCGCCGTGCCCGCGACCAGTGGGACTATTTCTACTCCCGCAACAGGTAAATCTGTTGCGAGGAGTCTG
>Ga0315905_10005972_pt1 | contig 12379 bp, 11 predicted proteins | sample LakEriMetagenome_5_FD_203522 | JGI IMG/M metagenome (GOLD analysis project Ga0315905, IMG submission 203522) | Freshwater fungal communities from buoy surface, Lake Erie, Ohio, United States - Buoy 4 MA121 | ecosystem: Environmental > Aquatic > Freshwater > Lake | place: USA: Lake Erie, Ohio... | reverse complement strand
CGCATGGGGTGCCCGGGTCGCCGACGCGGTGCTGCACGGGGCTCATGCGGCAGCGTGGGACTTCCTGACGCGCAATGAGGAAAGCCGCTGGCTGTCCCGCGTGCTCCACGAGAAGGATCCCGCAAACCGATGCCGCCTGCTGCTGGACGGCCCCCCGTCACGGGACACGGCGACCATGGCAGTCCGCCAGTCACTCATTCAGTTGCCTGCTCCGGAGGCTGCGGTGCTGGCCTTGGCGCTGCTCCCTGTGGCGCAACAGATGCCGTCCCTTCTGGGTGAGGAGGCGCTGGCGGCCATCGTGGAAGTGGCGGCCCCCATTCTGGAAGTCCAGGGCGAGGTGAAATGGCGGCTCCGGGTCGACCTTAAGCCTGACACCAATCCACACCCGGCCCTCGGTGCATGCAGCGCATTGCTGACATCCCTGCGGGGAGCCCGGCAGGCCCGCGCCCGGCAGCTGCTTTATCACTGCATCGTGCACGAATACCCCATCCCGGACGCCGCGCAGTTGGAGCAATGCCTCGACCGTGCCATCCGCGCCGTGAAGCCCTTTCTCACCCAGACGAAACCATGACCATCCTGACCCTTATTGCCCGGTTCCTCGCGTCGGTGATCCAAGGCTGCTCTCCCGAACCCGCCAGCACCGTAACCGGATCTAGCGGCTATCGTAATCCCGGGAATGGCGGCTGGCGGACCGACGATCCCCTGCGGCATGCCAACACGGGCGGTCCGCGCTCCCGGGTGGTGTCCACCGCCGTCGTGAGCCGGATGCTGAGTGACGGATCGGAAATCCTTGGACTGAAATCGCAGGGAACGTATCGCCTGCCTCGGCTGCCGGTGGCCAATTCACTCCGCGAGTTCGCCATGGCCCTGCTGACCCGCGCCGGATTTCTCACTCCGGAAGAGGCGTGGGAGGCCCATGCGCCGCAGCTTCCCGCCGGTATCGCCCTCGTGGTGGACTCACCTCCCAACCCGGAGGTCGATGGCTCCGGAGACAATCCGGTCGCGCTCCTGCGCTCAGCCCTGGTCCTGGGCAAGTGCTGCGGGAGTCTTTTCAGTCCCGACCGCCCGTTGATCTGGTCCGAGCGGAGACTCGCGCGCTCAGTGCGTCTCGTCCTCTGCGACTCCGCAACCTTCACCCGCCATGGCGATGACTGACACCCCGTTCGACCGCCGCCATATCGAAGTCGTGCTCGCGGAGTTCGTGGATGACAATCCGCTGGCCTGCGCGGGAATTCTATCAATCGCCCGCCTTGTGTACACGACGGAAATCCCGACCCTCGCCATGTCCCTCGGCGATGATCCGCCGCACCTTCTCATCAATCCGGAATTCGTCGCCGCGCACCTCCGGAACGAAGATGACCTGCGGGCCGTCCTGCTCCATGAATTCCTCCACGTGCTGCTGGGCCACACGAAGCTTTTCAGAAAGATGGACGCGGCGACCAACCTCGCCCTCGATGCAGTGATCAACCACATCGTGCAGCGTGAACTGGGGGTGGCCGCCGGCGATTTCTTCCGGCGGTATTACACGCCAGCCGGTGATGCCTGCCCGCTTTGGCTCCTGCGACCCGACGCCCCGGGCGACATCCGGCCCCAAAACCGCGCGGCTGCGGCACACCGGTCGCGAAAGCCGTCCAGCCCCCACGACCTGACAAACTTCGCTCTCCAATGCGACCACAGTTCGAGGATTCACCTGCTCCGCAACGGGCTGGCCAACGGAACGGTGCTGGCCGATGATGTGCTTGACACTTTCGATGCACTTAAACTTGTTATCCCGGGCGGGATCATCCTGATGGGCAACCACCGGGGGGAAGGCCCCATGCACCCGGCCAATCGGGAGCGGCTCAACCGGCTCTTCCAGCAACTCGACGGGAGCGGCATCTTCCGCCACCCCGGGGAGCATGGTGCCGGACCGGAACCCTATCAGGCGGCATGGAGCGTGGCCGATCCCTCGCGCAAATGGTGCGCAGAAACGGCGCGGATTCTGCAAAAACTCCTCGTCCCCCATCCCCGAAGCCGTCCGATGCTGGACGGACAGGCTTCCTTCCATCTCCCAGTGGCCAACTCCAGTGACCGCCGCGCCGCCCTGCGCTCGCTGTGGAACCCGCTGGTTCCAGACTTCCAATGGCACGCCTCCAGCCATCGCCCGCGCGCGCTGGCCAGCATCTATCTCGATGTCAGCGGCTCCATGAATCCGGAACTCGAGTTGCTGACCGGTCTGCTCTGGCGGCTGCGCCGGTTCATCCAGTCGCCCTTCCATGCCTTCTCCAACGAAGTAACCCCCGCCAATCTCGTCAGCGGAAAACTGGTCACCAGAACCACCGGGGGCACCCGCTTCAATGTCGTCCTTGAGCACATCCTCAAACACCGGCCGCAAAAATCGCTCATCGTCACCGACGGCTATATCGAAAAGCCGTCCGCCCGCCTGCTCCGTCAACTCAAGGCCAGCGGAGAGACCCTCCATGTCCTCGTTTCGGCTCACGGGACGTCAGCACCCTTCGACCTCCACGGCATCCCCCGGACCATCCTCCCGAACATCAACCAAAGGTCATCATGATCCGCACCAGCGAAGCCGTCCTGCGAGGCCACCCTGACAAATTCTGCGACCAGGTCGCCGACCGCATCCTCTATCATGCCTGCGGGCTGGACCCGGAGGCCTATGGTCAAATCGAGGTCGCCGCATGGTCGGACCAGGTCTTCCTAACGGGCGCCACCGTGACCCGGGAACCCCTGGAAACCGTCTTCGCCGATGTCGTCCGCACGGTTGGCCAGGAAATCGGCTACACGCCGGGAAACTCCATCGACGCAAACCGCTATCAGGTGCACGATCACATCTGCCGCCAGGTCCGGGATCCCCGGGAATGGACCCGGCACATCAATGATCAGGCGGTGGTCACAGGATGGGCCGGCTACGACCGGGCCACCTGCTATCTGAGCCCGGAACACTTCCTCGCCCACACCCTGCGCGAGGCTCTCGATGCAGCCTGTGCCTTCGGCGGGCCCCTCGAAGGCCACGGGCCGGACGGCAAGCTCATCGTCCATCTTGCAGAAACGCCAGCGGTTCGCGGAACCGCCGCTCGGTGGCAGATCATCACAATCCTCGTAACCCTTCAGCAGAAGCGCGGACCCTCCTTCCTCGACTTCCAGGGCGAGGTCGCAGCTGTGCTCCTCGAGTCCCTGCGCTCCGTCGCGGAAACCGATGCCCGCTGGGCTTTCGACCGCCTATCCGCCCGCCTGCTCGTGAATCCCAACGGGCCCTTCTTCGATGGCGGCTCCAACAGTGACAACGGCCAAACCGGCCGGAAACTCGTGGCGGATTATTATGGCCCCCGCGTCTCCATCGGCGGAGGGGCCCTCAGCGGCAAGGACCTGACGCACATCGACCGCGCCGCTGCCTGCGCCGCCCGCCAGGCCTGCGTCGAGGCCGTGCATCAGGGCGCCAAGGATGCCCATGTCCGCCTCACCTACGCACCCGGCCTAGCGGAGCCGCTCGATGTCGCATGGTCGTTCTCCGACGGCGGGCGACCGCCCCAGGGAGTCCGATTTGACTTTTCAAGCATCACCGAAGTCACCCGGGGCGCATGGCGCAGCCTGCGCGAATCCGGTCGGGGCGATCACTTCTTTGACCTCCACCACCGGTGGAACAATCCGATCCATTGCCCCGGCACTCAATGGTAAGCCTCTCGCTAAACCCGGACTGGTGGCGCGGCGATCCATTCTTCCACAAAGCAAGGCTCCCCCTACTCCCCCGCCCCCTTCGCCCCGGCACACTCCCGAACCCGCCTCGTAATAAAATCCCGCTCCGCCGGCGGCGACGCCAGCGCCCCCGCCTGACGGAAGTGTAAAAAGGCCGCCGCCTGATTGCCCGTCTCGGCCGCAAAGATCCCGCGGAGCACGTGAAACAAATGATAGGCACTGATCTCGTCATCCTGTGCGGCCCGACTCAGACACGCCTTCCCCCGCTGGATCATCGATTGATCCCATGCCGCGCGATTCTGTTCGTGCAGCCGCACGAGATTGCCCGCATCGTCCGTGCGCGCCGCAATCCGTGCGCCATTGAGAAACATCAGCGATAGGAGCGAAAACGTGCGCGGCACATCGGTCGCCGGATGCGCCGCCAGAAGCGTCGCAAGGCGGATCGCTTCGTGACAGAGGTCTTCCCTCACCAGCCGCTCGCCGCTGCTCGCCTTGTAGCCCTCGTTGAAAAGCAGATAGAGAGCCCCCAGCACGCCATCAAGTCGCCCGGGAAGGTCACCAGCCGACGGGATTGCGTGTCATGCTCATAAAACTCTTGATTTGTTAGCCCTGAAACACCTTCACATCCGCCATCGGGCGGCAGAGGTCGGCAATCGGACGCACCTCAATCCGCGCGCCATGCGCAAGGATCGCGCACGCATCGGCAAGGCGTTTCGTTCATCCCTCCCTACTCACGGCTTCGCAACCAGCTGGGCGACATCAGCCAGCCCTTTCTCGAACTCAGGCCCGCACATCCGCTCGCAACTCATGAACAGGCTTACCACTCTCGCCATCACGCCCTCGTTCTTCCCATACATCGCCCACGTCACCTTCGTCTTGTTTTCGCCCTCCCGCTTGAACGTGAACTCCACCGTGTTCGTGCCTTCCATCGGTTCCTTCCAGTCCATGCGTTCCACAATGCGCTCATTCGCCTTCCACTCGATGATCGTGGCCGACCCCTTCCCCACCTTCTTGCCATCCCAGCTCGCCACCGCACCCACGCCGGACTCCGGCCCGCTGTACGTGTTCTTCGCCTCAGGATCCATCTTCGCCCACGGATTCCACTCGTTGAACTTCTTGTGATTGTCGAAATACGGAAACACTTTCTCCGCAGGCGCCGCCATCACAAGGCTGCGCTCCACCCGAAAGTCAGGCGGTTGCACCAGCGCGACCACAATCACGCCGATGACAATCACCGCGAGGCCAATGAGGATTTTCTTGAGCATAGGGATTATTGGATTGGAATACGCTGAACCGGATTACAGGCGCGTGAAGATCACCGGAGGCCCGCATGGCGCACTCTTCCCATTCTCCCAGGACACTCCCTCCAGCTTGAAGTGGTTCTTATCAATGAAAGTGTAAGTCGCCCCATGCATGTGCTTGTCCTTCGCCACATTCAGCCCCGGCGTCGGAGCCAGATCAAACGTCAGCGAATCCCCAGTGCTCTTCGCGAGCTTCATCCGCGGCTGATTCCGCAGCATGCAGTAATGCGTCATCGTCAGATCGCCATCACCATCATGGTAGACACTCAGCATCTCCATCGGCGTCCCGCCCGCAAACCGCTCTTCAATCACCGAATCCCCGGCAATCAGCCGGAACTCCGTGTTCATCCGCCCCATCATCGGCGAATCCGCCGACCACTTGCCCACCAGCGTCTTCATGCGCTCAAACGCAGCCGAACCCCGATACGGCGGCATCACCGCATGGCCTCCATCCTTGGTCTGGAAAGCTCAGCGAATGCAGCACCTCCAGCGCCTTCGACGTGTCGCAGATCTCCTTCGGCGAAATCTCCCGGAACTGCCCATGCATCACCAGCATCACCTGAATGTGCTCGCTGATCACCACACAGGCCGCCGTGTCGTCCGTGAACCGCGGGTCATTCCCATACCCGAGCGCACCCCAGAACGCCAACGCCCGCGGCACATCCGCGACACGCAAAGTAAGGAATAATTGGGCGCTCACAGGCATGGTCTGAAAAATCCGAACCCGCGAAACGCGCCCGCGCTTCAATAATCCGACGAACGAACTGCCCGCCAAGGGACACTCAGGACAATTTAGTTTCGCAATTCTTCACCACATCCGCACCGCCCCCCTCCCACTCAACCCTTGAACAACCCGGCAGCCGCTCGCGTTTCTCTCATCCTTCCCCATGAAGCCCGCCTTCCTCACCATCTGCCTCACTTCCGCCCTCCTCGCCTTCGTCCCTCCATCCTCCAGCGCCAAACCCCCTGCTCTCTCCGCTCCCGTCCTCTTCAACACACCAACCGCCGACGCCATCCTCGCTAACCTGCAGATCTTCCCGCCAGACAACCCATGGCACCAGCCAGTCAGCGACTGGCCCCTTCATCCCGATTCCGCCAGAATCGTCGCCTCCGTCGGCAACGACAAACCGCTCCGCTACAACCCGGACATGGCCTTCGTCCTCGTTCCCCCGGGCCAACCGCGCGTCGCCGTGAAAATCACCGACTACGCCGACGAAACCGATCCCGGTCCGTATCCCGTCCCCGCTAACACTCCCATCGAAGGCTGGCCCGCCTCCTTCAAACGCAGCGAGGAATATCGCACCGCCACCCTCGACAGCGTCCAGCGCGACCTCCAGAAACTCGGCGGCGACCGCCACGCCATCGTCGTCGATCCCGCCGCCGGTCTGCTCTACGAATTCTATGCCCTGCTCAAAACCGACACGGGCTGGGAAGCCAAACAAGCCTCCATCTTCGACCTCAAATCCAACCGCTTGCGCCCCGATGGCTGGACCTCCAGCGACGCCGCCGGCCTCCCTCTCTTCCCCGCAGTCGTCCGCTGGGACGAACTCCAGCGCGGTCGCATCGACCACGCGCTCCGCGTCACCGTCAAACGCACCCGCCGAGCCTACGTCGCTCCCGCCACCCACTTCGCCAGCTCCCTCACCGATCCCGAATTGCCGCGCATGGGTGAACGCTTCCGCCTCCGCGCCGACTTCGACACCAGCCGCTTCTCGCCAGAAGCCCGCACCATCCTCACCGCACTCCAGCGCTACGGCATGATCGTCGCCGACAACGGCATCGAATGGGCCATCTCCGTCACCCCCGACGAACGCATCCCCGTCCTCCACGACGAACTCCGTCGCATCAAAGGCACCGACTTCGAGGTCGTCACCGCCCCGCACTAACAGGACATCGCACCCGCAGCACCCATCACACCCTGCCCAGGCGCACCGCCCTGCTTAATGTGTTTCTTCAAGAGCTTCGCGACCACTTTATCACAGGTCTCGAAGGCATTCTCGGCTGCGGAATTGGTCGTCACCACGACCGCTAGATCCTTCCCCGGCACGACCCACATCACGGCCGTCCACATGGTGTCCGAGCCGAGCATCTGGAAACATTGACCACCCAATGCGGGTATGTCCTGCACCAGCCAGCCGCCGACACCGTGGTTGTCGCTGTTCTTCAAAGTGGAATGCAGCTTCTCATCCTTGTTCTGCAGACAATAGCGCGCGAATTTTGCCCAATCCCCGATGGATACATGGACCGTGCCTGCCGGGCCAACCGCATCCGGATTGTCGCCTTGTGGTTCCGGGGCGACTGGCTTGCCGTCGTCGTGCCCCCACGGTTGATCAGGTTTCGGCGCCCGGAATCCAGCGCTCGTCATACCAAGCGGCTTGAAGATCTTCTCACGCATCAAATCTTCCCACGGCTTCTTGGCCAGTGTCTCCAGCATCACACCCGCAACGGCATAGCCCTGGTTTGAATACACGGACTTGGTCCCGGGCTCGTAATCAGGCCTTGGATCCAGCAGCGCTTTGACAAACCGTTGCCTTTGTTTGATCGGCGAAACCTTGCCTTGGTCGGCCCACGGCAAATTTAATTCCTCGCGCGGTCGCACCGGTCACTTGCCCAGGCTGCCAGTGATGCGTTGCAAGCCCTCTTCAAAATGTCACCGCTCCATCAACGTTGTAGCCTCCGTGAAGCGCTTTCCATCAGCTATCTCACGCCCGTTTTTGCCTTGGGGCTGGTCGAATTGATGCCGAAATATTCCCTTGAGCCGATCTGAATCGTCTGCACTGCCCTCGATACTGAGCGGTGGCACCTAGGACGCAGCCGCTCCCGGCGATGGGCGCCAAAAGACGCTGATGACTTTGCCGACCACCGCCTCCAAGTGAACGGCCGTGCTGGGGAGTTTGTTCTTCTGCAAGGTCAGCATCGTTGGTCCCACCTGCGTCACGCGGGCAACCCACACTCGGTCTTCATGCCGATAAGCCACGATGTCGCCGGGCGCATAAGTAGATGTCAGTTTCCAAACGAGAATGCGGCTGCCCTTTGTGATTTCAGGTGACATCGAATCGTTTGGCACCACGAAGGCGTGAATGACAAATGCGCGGAGCAACAGAGCCACCGCGATGGCTGGCACAATCGTGCGCCCTGCCGTGCGCTTCCAAAACTCGGCACGTGTCCGGCCAGCGGTCCTGATGTTCCTTGCGGTCATGTAAAGTAATCCGGCTCCCGCGAGAAGGATGGTCGTGGCCAGTGCAACAGGTAGCACCTCAATTGAGCCAGCTCCGGCACCGGCAAAATGCGACCGGTTGAGCAATGGCCCCTCAGACAAATTCAACAACCCCAGGGCTCCCAGGATTGTCAGGCTCGTTCCGATGACCCACACGCCCCAGCCTTGCCAGCGTGAGTGCCGCGCCGCGCTTCCTTCCGATAGTGTCGGGCCAGTCGGGGACGATCCATCGGCACCGCCCCCACGCTCGTTCCTTAGTCGGTGGAGAAACCAATGCCACACCGCCACCAGCGGAAAAAGCACCAGCGCCCAGACAAACGTCAACGGCGACACCGCCATTCCCCCAGGCCAGCGCGAAAGCATCTTCAACCCAAGCCAGTGCGCCCCGAAAAGAAACGCCGCCGTCGACACAAACCCTGCCGCAATCAGCCACATCTGGCGGATATGCTGGCTCACCCTGTCTCCCGACTTCCATAGCACCAATGCAGCAGCGACGACGATCCCAACTGTCACGGCGCACAAAGTAATCCCAGCTCCACCCCAACCCGACAGAACCGCAGTCATCACCATCCAACCTGTCATCCCCAACGCCGAACCAATCATCCCCCAGCCATTCCCGGGTGATTGCTGTGCCATTGCTGGCGCCTGAGAGACCCGAGGTGCCTGCTTTCGGGTCCACCAGTGGAAGGCCAATGGAATCAGCGTTAAATTCGCCCCTGGGTTGGCTGCGAGGGTAGTGTATTGGCGACGGCGGTGAAATGCCGCAGCAGTCCCAGCCAACAATCCGCAAAGTCCAGCAATGACTGAAGCGACAATCGTCATGCTCCCATCAGCGCGGGCAGAGTCCTCGTAAATCAGCACAAACAGCACTCCGACGAAGCCACCAGCCACGGCGAGCCAGAGAGGTTGCAGCAAGCGCGACCTGTCCCCGGCCAAGAGCAAGATAGGAAACAGCGTGGCCAATGCTGAACCGAAAATGTAAACCGCTGTCCAGAACATCATCAAAGGAATCCCAAACCAGCCAAACTCATCCACAAGCTCTCGATACACCGGCGTATGAAGCCACGAAACACATGGGATGATGGCAGCATGAAGAATCGCGAGTGTGATGAAGCTTGAGACCAGTGTGGTCGATATTGCAGGGGCCAGCCGTTTGGGAAGCCGCCCCGATCGCCTGCCCACCGGAGGCGAACCAGCCGCCTCCACCTGCGCTCGAAACTCCACCGCCGTCTGAAACCGCATCTCCGGCGTCTTCTCCAGCGCCCGCAGCACCACTTCATCAATCCGAATGTCGACCTTCACACACTTCGACGGCGGCGTAATCGTCTCCTTCGGCCGCTCTCCCGTTAGCATCTCATAAAGCACCACTCCAAGGCTGTAAATGTCCGCCCGGTGGTCCGTGGCGACCGCCTCGTCCTGCTGCTCCGGCGCAGCATAGGCAGGCGTCCCCTGCCCCATTGTCCCATCACTCGCCGCCATCCCTTCCGATCCCTCGGAATCACCCACCATCATCGCGATCCCGAAGTCCGCAATCTTCACCGTGCCCGCCTTATCAATGAGAAGATTCTCCGGCTTGATATCGCGATGCACGATCCCGTGATCGTGCGCACATTGCAGCGCATCACAGACAGGCGGCACAATGCTCAGGGCCTCTTTCGGCGTCAGGCGCTTGGCGTTCAGCAGTTGCCTCAGGTTCATCCCGTCCACAAACTCCATGAGCAGGAAGTAGTACCCACCCGCTTGCCCGAAGTCATACACTCCCACGATATTCGGATGACTCAATGCCGCCAGCGCATGCCCCTCCTTCTCAAACCGCGCCGCAAACCTCGGTTCGCCCGCCCGCTCCGGAGCAAGCAGCTTCAGCGCCACCAGTCGATTCAGCGACTTCTGCCGCGCTTTGTAAACCACACCCATCCCGCCCCGTCCAAGACACTCGATGATCTCAAGCTGCGGGAAATACGGCTGCAATTCCTCAGGCGTCAGCGGCGGCATGGCCCCCATCGCTCCCGCTATCTCCGTGGGAGCAATGATCTGTGCCATGAGACAGCGCGGACACTGCCCCGCCGATCTTCCTGACGGAACTTCGGAACCACAGTGAGGACAGGTCATGGGGGAAGATGAGGCGCTCATGCTGAAGTACTGACTCTTCCAAAGTCCAAACCGAACAAAAGTTTCAGCCGCCCAGCGCCGCAAACAACGCGTCCATCTCATCCTGGACCGCAGCAGGGTCATCCAGCGTGCCGGCAACTTCAGCCTTCACGCAGTCGCGCAGTCGTTTCCGCAGCCGGGAGACAGCCATGCGGAAGGCATCGAAGGTCATCCCCAACGCGCCGGCCAGCTCCGTTTGCTCACCATGGCTGGCATTGCCATTCAGGATGTTTTGAACCGAATCAAAAAAGGCCCCCCGCCCCTCGGCGACGCACTGCACACGCAAGGCATCCATGCTTCGCGCGAGAACCGTCATCGCCCACTGACGGTCAAACTCCACGTCGGGCGGCAGTTGCCGGACGTCCAGAACCTCAACGGCTTCATCCGCTTCCAACGAGACATGGACGGTGCCTCCGCCGCGTTTGAGACGCCGAGCCGCTTCCCGTCGGTGACTGACAAAATGCTTTACCGCTCCCAGCAGATAGGAACGGAAACGCCCCTTGCCCTCGTCCGCCAGGCGGATCGCCCCGCCGCCCAGCATTTCCTCAAAAAACGCATGGCTCATGTCCCTCGCGGCCCCAGCATCCCGAAACACCCCGCTCAAATAAGCAACCACCGGCTCATAATAGTGATCGCAAAGCTCCGCCAGCGCCCGTCGCCCATCCTCCGAGTCCGCCTTCGCAAGGCACACCCGCGTCCACCGCGTCGTGTGAAACGGGGCTGCCTGAAACATGGGTGCTGGTGCCGTAGTCATCGTCGAGTCCAATCCTGCCACAGCTCCATGACGTTTTGGAGAGAAAACGTGACACCGATTTCCACCACCCATTATCCCCAATCCGCTCCCCGCCCCAAGCACCCGATCACTCCACCACCATCTCCCCCTGCATCAGCCGCCAGTGCCCGGGAAAAGTGCATAAATAAGGATACCGCCCCGCCTTCTCCGGCGCATTGAAGTGAATCACCCCATTCGTCCCTGCCGCCACCAATCCCGTGTGCACCAGCACCGGCGCGTCCGGCGGCACAAAATGCCTCGCCACCGCATCCGCCGCCGTCACCATCGCATCCGCTAGCGCCCCCGTCTGTTCCACGCCCCCCGCCGCCACCAGCACCCAGTTGTGCGGCATGATGTCAGGATTCTCCAATGTCAGGCTGATCCGCTCGCCCCGCTTCACCCGCAATTCCTTCACCCCGAACTGCAATCCCGCCACCACCGGCACCCGCAGCGTCCTCCCGGGCTCACCCTTCTCCCACGGCACCGGCATCACCGCCACTTCCCCTCCCGCCCGACCTCCCGGCAGCCGCTTCTCCACCGGCTTCCATCCCGGAACATCCGTCAGCGGCGACCCTAACTGGTGCACCGTGAAATAGAAATCGCGCCCCGCCAGTCTCGGCAGCGGCAGATGCACATGCACCTGATCCGCCGGAATCAGCTGCGGAATCTCCACGAACAACGCCCGTCCACCCTCTCTCAGCAGACACCTCGTCACCTCCAGCCGATCATGCCCCACCTGGCCCGGATGCAGCACCGAATACTCTTCGCTCCCGTACGCCGCACTCCGCCGGTAATTCCATTGCTGCGCCCCCGCCCGGAACCCCTCCGGCAGCGTCACCTCTCCGCTGAACCCTATCAGAATCCCATTCTCTCTCACCTCCACCCGCTCCGGCAGCACCTGAATCCCGCCCGTCCACCGCACCGCCTGCAGCGATCCCTCGGCCGCCCCATACGTCCCCCAGCCGGTCATCCCCGCCACACACATCGCCCCGTCCGACGGCCGCACTGCCGCCCGATGCGGTCCCGCCGCGAACTCAATCGGCAGCGGCACCCCGCATCCCTGCCACATCCCACCACTCTCTTCCCGCAGCAGCAGCACCGCCTGCGCACTCCCCCACGCCAGATGCACCAGCGGATCCCGCACCGGCCAACTCAATCCCCTCAACTGCACCGGCGCTCCCGCCGCATGATCCACTCCGCGCGGCAGCCACAGCAATGGCGGCAAATCCCCCAGCGCCCCATCCCTCG
>Ga0315905_10005971_pt1 | contig 12381 bp, 11 predicted proteins | sample LakEriMetagenome_5_FD_203522 | JGI IMG/M metagenome (GOLD analysis project Ga0315905, IMG submission 203522) | Freshwater fungal communities from buoy surface, Lake Erie, Ohio, United States - Buoy 4 MA121 | ecosystem: Environmental > Aquatic > Freshwater > Lake | place: USA: Lake Erie, Ohio... | reverse complement strand
GCACGCGCAGGAGAGAAGTGTTTGGTGGCAAACCTGTAGAGTGTATGGGTGTGGTGTACTCGCACGCGGACAGAAAACTATCTATGCTGATGCATGGAGAGTGCATGGGTGCGGGGTACGGGCACGGCGGACAGAGAGCTATCGACGCAGATACAATCTAGAGGCTCGCGGAAAGAGGGTCGGTGAGAGCGTGAACAGAATGGGGGATGCGAGAACATACTGGAGTTGAGAACCCTTTATTTCCGGTGAATTCGAAACCTAAACTAATTAAACCTAAAACCACGAACAACCTTACGAATCAAGGGTTGTGATTTTAACTCCAGTGAGTGATGAGCAGACTCATCCACACAGCCCTCGGCTCGTCGTCTCTCATAGCACATGTCCTCCACTCTCCTCCCCCCCCCACGCGAACAACTTTGTGATGTAATAGGTCCTGCAGTAAAAGTGTAGAGGATACTAAATTGAGTACCAATAAACAACACTCTCTCTCTATAAAACACACACACAGACTCGGACAGCTTTGTAATAGGTAGGTAACACACACAGGTCCTGCAGTAATAACTTGAAAACACACACGCACGACTCGGATTCCGAATGTGTGTGAGGAAACACACACCTTCCTCCCGCGCGAACAGCTTTGCCACGGTAATAGGTCCTGCAGGAGACAGCGGCGCAACAAACTTGAACGGGAGTCATCGACACAACGGCCGAAAACGACTACGCACCGACCTTTCGTATACAACCACCGACACCAGCGAACTATGGTGTCCTAGTAGGAAGAGAGACCATATCTCTTACGCTGATAGAGAGATATGCTACAACGACACCACACATAGATACACCAAAGAAATACAAGAAACCAAAATCAGGATCGAAAACCAAACAACATACATCCCGAAAAGCGAGTAGGAATATTCCTTAATAAACCGTGGAACTGGAACCTGTCCAACGTATAAATCTTGTATACGCATGGAACGATTCACCAAACCTTGCCAACCACAAAAACACAACGACAACCACTGCATGCAGCGTGCACATTCCCTCAAGGCCAACCACCCCCTCATCCGAGTCCTGTCTGTCTGTATTGTAGGAGTGAGAAGGGGAAACCCTGATTGAGAACTCCGGCTGTTTCGATATTGGTTATACCTCTGCCACACGTCCTCGGTCCGAAACACGAGTGACAACAGAGGCCCGTGACTAGCAAGAGTTCCGGATAGGAGCGAGCGGGGGAGACCTCGGCCGTGACCTCGGCCGTGGGCGGCAATCATCTCCCTGAATCGCTTTCTGGGCCCTGTAGATGATTACGTTACCACGAACTAAACACTCACAAAGTCACAAAGCAGTAATAAAACACACACTGGCACACCAGGAGGAGGAGGAGGAGGAGGACTCGGAGGAGGAGGAGGATTTATTCGTATTCAATGATACTATAGAGGGACCCAGGGCGCCTGCGGTTAAGTCAGGGCGCATCAGGGACCCTCCTTTCACACACTATCCCTTTCCCGCGCGTTCACTAGTGTGTGGTGGTCAGCCTAGTCCACACAAGCCTCGGCTCGTCGTATCTCATAGCACATGTCCTCCACTATCCTCCTTCCCCCACGCGCACAGCTTTGTAATAGGTCCTGCAGTAATAAACACACACACCAGGGAAAACAGTACCCACCGTCACGTTTGGCGCACGCGGGCCCGGGAGGCCCGGGAGTTCTGTACGGTACGGGCTCGGTGACCTTAAAAGAGAGTTGGTTTATTTTGTTTTCCGATTAAACCGTGACACTCAACACACACTGTGTGTGTTGAGTGTTTAAGTGGAAACCAGAATAAACCAATTCTCTTTCAGGTCCGGTGTGTGTGTGTTGAGTGTTTAATTGGAAAACAAACACTGTACTAGGTCCTGCCGCGGCAGTAATAAAAAACAACTTTGTTAAAAAAAATAACACTGGCTAGTGGCCGCGGCGCGGCAACGCTCTCACTCAGGCAAAGCTTGGCAAAAGACAACCGACGCCGCCCCCGTTATGGATAGTTCCTAATAAAGCTCTCTCTCTCTCTCTCTCTCTCTCTCTCTCTCTCTCTCAAACCGTGACCTCTGTTGTCTCATGTCTCGGATGTGCCTGTGTCGTTGGCTCATGTCGTGGATTTGCCTGCGTAATTGGTCATTCCTTTTCTGTGACCTCCTTTTTATTGAGCATTGACCCAAGGGACCCAAGGGTGACGGGGAGTCGAGTAAAGTGAGGTTAGCAAGTGTTCGCGGTCGCAAACTATACTCCGAGTCCGAGTCCGAGCCGCTGAGCCCGGCCTAGGCTTGGCCACCGTGACCACTGGGGTCCCTCTATTCACAATATGGGACTCTGCAGAAGGCCCGGAGAGGACCCCAATGTCGGGAAACAATTCGGGCCTGAGCCGACCTGGGCAATAGCGCTGTGCCTGTATGGGTAGGCCGCCTGGGAGGCGAGGGATTCTGGGTCAGGGACTACGGGGGGGGGATCCGGGTAGGCCGCCCTTTTGGCGCACGCCGGTTTCTGTGGCCTTGTTGGAGGGGGCGGGAGGTAGGAAGGAAGCCCGCTGCAAGGCGCTAACGCGTTCTTCATTCCTGCACTACCCGTGAAATTTCTACTTTGAAATTCGACTGGCCACCTCTCTACCGCGCAACACCCGCCCGCGCAAGACCCGCCCGCGCAGCACACACGCACACAATCGCGTGCACACGCTCAGACATGGTAACTGGCACACGGAGATCGTTCGCAGAAGCGGCGCTCATTATTGTGCGGTCCCGCGCTTGCCACTCTTGGGCGTCTTTGCGGGCGTCTTTGCGGGCGTCTTTGCGGGCGTCTTTCGTGCCGCGGCCGTCTCTTTAGGAGGAGGAGACTTGGCGGGGGGTTTGACCGGCTTCTGCGTCGCCGGCGCCGGGATCTCGGTCTTTTTCGCGCTCTTTACATGCAGCTTTGCGTGCGCATCCTCGTCCCCTTTGTCAGCCCCGCTTTTGCGCTTCGCTGATTCAACACGCTCAGCGTCTGGTTTGCCCTTGGCCGATGATTTGGGCGTCGCCGAAGATTTGGGCGTCGCAGATGATTTCTTGGCAACCCCCCCCGCACGGCGCGCTGCGGCTTGTATTAGCAATTCCACGCATAGGCTCGGGACCTGGTGCGGAGCCAATGCAGCCTTCTCCTGAACCACGCGGCACGGTAGATTGCCCGCCAGGGTCTTGATGCTGTGGCTCAAGTTGAGAGCTGCTTGCAAAATTTCGCCCTTTTCCTGCGCATGTCCGTTGACAGAAAGGACATGCGCAGAGATGCCCTGAAGTGCCGCCTCTCCCGCGGCGTCTGACACGGATAGCGAAGCATTCAGCAGCGCATCGGTGCTGCTTGCGGTGCAGCAGTGCAAACACGCGGGGGTCACGTGCGCAAGCCTCCATTCCAGCCGCGCCATGTCCACCTTCCACTGGACCACCAACCCCGCAGACTCTGGATGCAGGGCGACGCTCTGGCAGAGCGGGCATTCGCCGTGCGCTGCGCCGTTGACTGCCTGTGGTGCAAGGCGCGTGTCAGGAGCACGTGCCCTCGAGCGCCCGCGTGCCTGCCTGCCAGGTGGGCGTCCGGTGCCTCATGCGTCTGCCTTCCTTGCTATGGCATACCTGGCGCAGGCGGCTGCGCTCGGCTTCGTCTTCGCACAGCTCTTCGACCTCGGCGCGGCTGACAGGGTATCCCCGGGGGTGCGCCGCCGGCTGCACGGACGGATGGCAGCCGAGCAGGCCTGCCAGTCAGCACATAGGCATTCCGAGCTCTCCGCAGGGGAGCTCTCCCAGTGCGACGCACAGTACTCGTACTAGCACAACCGCTGAACGGGCTGCTGTCCCGCCCCCCCGCCGGCGCGCAAGTCGCAGGCACCACCTGGAGTCGCGGGCAGAGCTCGTCGAGCTTTTCCTGCATCCTCTTCCCCGCGACTTCTGGGGACTCGCTGTCAATCTTCGACATCGCCGCTGTCACGTGTAGCTTTGGCTCGATTTTTAGACTGGATGAATACTCCTCCACTCTGCATCTGAACTTTGTGGCTCATGGTGTGTGTTGAGTGTTTAATTGGAAAACAAAAGAAACCAATTCTCTTTAAGGTCACCGAGCCGAGTTCCGTACGTACAGAGCTCCTTCAAGAGTGAAAGAGGGCGGCGGTCACGCCGGTCTAGGGCCGGATATACCTGGAAATTCAAAATCCAGCATGGAATTTCTCAGCTAAGTTACCTTAATTTCTCAAGAGTCAAATTTAGTTTGGATTTTTTTAAACTGTCCCAATTTCTTTTAACCTTAAAACTTGACTCTTCGAAAGGGCAATGGCTCGCCATCTCCTCAGTGAGTGCGCATGGTCCCTAGATGGTGGGCGGGGGCGAGGCGAAGGCGGCACAGGGCGGCAGCCGCCGGGACAGGGGCGGCAGCGTGCTTCTGTCGAGTCATAGAGCGCCCGCCAGCTGCACAGCTGCACGCTGCTTGGGCAACTGCAGCTCGCTGCTCGGGCAACTGCGCATCATTGACTTGGGTGTTTGCTGGCGCAGGCGCGGGGGTTCCCACTGCATGCACGACAATCGAGGAGGTTGGCTCCACCGGCGTGGGCGCCCTGACCGTCGGCTTCATCATCTTCGCCGTATGCACTGTCGTGTTCCTTGCCAAGGCCAACACCAGCGGCGAGCAGAGGAAGTGCGTAACTCTCGCATTTACCCCAGCGCATTTAGATCAGTGGGGCTCTCAGGAGAGCCTGCACTCAAAGATGCAGCAGAGGAGCGCACCCGAGCTGTGCATCTTGCACACCATGCACCGAACCTGCGCAAAACACTCGGAGTCAATCAGGACTTCTGCAGGAGCGCAGTGAGCTTGCATGCCTCTCAACTTAGTGCGAGACCGACGATCCGCAAGAGGACAGGTGTGCACATTTTGGCTTAGTGCGTGCATGTGTGTGTGTGTTGGTCATGACAGATACTACATCTGCTCCACCTACATCTGCGGCTTCGCCGCGATGGCCTACTTCGCCATGCTGTCCGGGCAGGGCTGGACCGCCATCGCCGGCTGCCGCCAGTTCTTCTATGCCAGGTGCTGTACCGCGGGGCTGCACTGGGCAGGAGCGCTCGACTTGACTAGGGGTAACGACAAGTCTTGGCGTCTGGTCTTGAGTCAACACGACAAAATGGCAGGTTCGCGGACTACGCTATCACCATGCCCCTCATCATCCTTCTGCTCGGCCAGGTCGCCGGTGCTGATATCCCGTCGATTGCCTGCACCATCGGCGCATCCTGTACGTGTCCCTCTCTCTTGCGGCCTGATGTAGCTTAGATTCCATGTGGCGCTGGGCCTGCTGCTACACAGTCGCACGTGTTACTCCGCTGCACACACTGGCAATTCTTGCATGAGGGGCACCATGTAAAAAGGGCGGGGCAGCGGGTGGAGTCTCACGGTAGACACGTTTGCCCCTTGGCCATGCCAGCTGTGTGGATCATCAGCTTGTACATGGGCTCGGTGTCGGTGGTGACGACGGTCAAGTGGTTTTGGTTTCTCTTCTCCATCGCCGCCCTTGCTGGCGTCATCATTGCCTTGGCTCGCTCCTTCAAGGAAGCTTCCCTGCTTCGCTACCCCGAGGTGTCTCTTTAGCACACACCCACACGTGCGCGCTTCTTTGCGTCCTGTTTGCTTATGCATCATACGCCCTTTATGCGCCTAGCTCAGACTTGGCGATAGCTTGCGCTCGACGTGTGAGGAACGAGCGCAAGCCTGCCCATTTTGGCGAAAAGCGAAGCTGGGAGTGTGTGCGTATGCATTGGGCACTCAACTGCCGGGGAGGTGTCAATTGGCCATTGACAGCCATAACTCGGTGCTGGACGCGGCATCTCTCCCTCCCGCCCCTCTGTCTCTTGCACAATCCCTTACAGGTTGCCGAGCTTTACGGCAAGGCTGCTTGGCTCATCATCCTGGTGAGTTAATGCGCCGTTGACCCCCCTGCCTGATGAGTTGTCAGCTGACGTCCCGCATATGGACGCGCGCCTGTACTGATACACACAGCATAGTAGAGATGGATAGACACTGGAAGACAGCATACGTATGCTGTCAGTGCGCGCACACACTCGAAAGTTGGCCTGCACCAAACGTTGTTGCATCACTTTGATTTGTCTCATTTTGATTTGTCTTGGGCCCTCACATGCCCCTCAAAATCCACTGCCAGTGCTTTTTCTGCTACCCCGCGGTCTGGCTCTTCTCCGAGGGCTTCGCGTCGTTCTCCGTTTCTTTCGAGGTAAGGGCCTCTCGCACATGCATCTCTTCCTCTTTCTCTTTCCAGCTCTAGCAGCGCACTGACACGCGCCTGTTCCGCAAAGCGCCGCCCACGCATCACCCACGCCTTCACGCGCACAACCCTAACCCCCCCCATTCCCGTCTTCCTCCTCCGCTATCCCACTGTGGCACCTCGCCACAAGCAAACTGAAAAGGATCTAATAGCACGTTTCAGCACATGCCTTAGCGTCACAACAACAAGCCCTTGTTAACCTTGTGCTTGTTGCGTGGCGCCGATCTATGCAACCGTCTCTCACTCTCGATTTGGCTCATGTTGACGCTGCCCCTCGTCTGAACCCAACAACAGATCTGCGCCTACACTATCCTCGACGTCATTTGCAAGGTCCTGGTATCCTTCATGGTCATGAGCGGCCACGACATCCTGCGCGAGGGCCCCGGCGCCGCCAAGGAATTCTTCTAAAGCACTTGTTTGTGTGCACGTGTGCGCGCATGATGACAGCCATGTGGCTGTCCTGTAGAGTGTCACTGGACTTGGGGAAAGCAAGAGGTTCAAATCCAGATTTGATCTACCTGCTTGCTTTAGAGTCACCGTAGGGGGCCGGTGCTACGAGTGATCGTGGCACCTCGTGTTGCCATTTGTCAATACATCGAGCGTGTCTACTTCACGAGGTGTGCTTGCACGTGGTGACGCCCTGACTGAACGGCCCTGGACCCCCCTGTGTTGACGATCCTAATGAACTCTCTGATCCTAATGAACCCTCTTCCTCTCCTATCACCTCCCATCCCGGTAACACCTCTAAGTGGTAGCAAGTGGCACAAACTTTGAAATTCCCGTTTCCCAGACGAGTAATGCACATGATGGCAGGGGCGGCCGACACACAACATTAGTGAATCAGTCTGGTTTATTACAGTGTGCATAGGTACGAAGAGAAGAGGAGAGGATGCGACGTGAAGGGTCGCTGTGCAGATATCAAGTGGATTAAAGTTGGGGCGCGAAGCCGGCAGCACAGGTGCTGGTCTCGTTTGACGAGTCAAACTGAGCAACAGAAATCAAAGTCTTATGCAGCCATTGGTCAGCGGCGCTCGCACGCTGCCGACCCCTAATAAGAGCAAAGGAAGAGGAGGAAATAGGCTGATAGCAAATGGCAAGCTTTGCGCCGCCTGCGGATTCTAGCAGCAGATCCGACACAATTTCTGTCACTGCGCCAAACGCGTAAGTGCGAATCTGCATCGGGTCGATTGACACAACAGCAACGGGCTCCGTCCCGGGGTAAAGCGGAGCTCGGAGGCAGAGGTCAGCTGGGTTGACGGTGCCGTCATCCATGACAATGCGGAACAAGTCGCCAGCTGATAGTGCGCCGCTGAGGGTGAGCGATACCGCCGTGCCCAAGGGAATGGGCGCGTGGCTCACCGAGAAGTAGGCCATTGTTGTGGGAAAGTCCACCAACATCGCTCCTTGTGCGACGCCATAGGGCAGCGAGCGGAAGGCCGCACCGAACCCATCCGGGCGGCTATAACAGAGTTGCGCATATCCGGGCTCCCCATCGAGCTCCAGGTAAAACCGCTGTAGGTGCATACCGTGTGACACTATCTCAAAAGGACCACCGCCCGGCAGCACCGTGCCGCAGTCGCCTGACGCAGAGATCTGGACACGATCGCCCGGCGCAATATCTGATCCTGTCAGACGTATCGCAAAATAGTTGCCCGAAGCCACAGAGCCGCGCTTAATCGGCGTAGACTCCTCCACACCTACCACGGTGATATTCAGCTCCGCCAAATCCACGGGTGGTGGTACGACGTTGGCGCTTCTCCTGCCCGTCTGTGCAGCTACGTGATCTTGCAAAGGCTTCAGGAAGCACGACATCTCCAGGAATGCCCACGCACCTGAGGCACCAAACGCGTACGGACTGTAGTGGGACACAACCCCGCTTGCCAAATCCACAGCCAAAAGGCGAGCCTGGGAAAGAAGCATGTAGTGAGCATGATCCGGCGTCAGAGCTGAAATGCCACCAACAATCTGCCCGGTGAAAACTTCGTCGAAGATTTTGGCAATCGTCTTCATCGCACCCGAGTTCGTGTCGATGTGCACAAGCTCCACGGTGTCGCCTCTCAGCGCCACCCCCAACAGACCCATTGGAATGAAGCGAGGCGCGTGGCCCTGCCCATCATACTCCAGGGATGCAAAGCCAAAGAAGCCGTCTTCGCCCTGGACAACACTAGCTTGCGACACGATGGCCCCGGTAGACGAGTTGATGGCGGTGACCGTGACTTGCGAAGCCATGTAGTAGACGCCGCGCTCTGTATCGAGCGCTGACACACCCTGCGACGGCGAGCACTCACAGGTCCCGCAACTGCTCAAATCTGAAATGCGCGATACGTTACCCGACACCGGCTCGACGGAGGCCAGCATTAGTTCGCCGTCAACCAGTGCCAACCCGACTAACCTCTGCCTGGCTGAATCCCACTCCATGGAGACGAAGCCCAGGATATTGTCTGCACCAGTGTTGAGCGGCACAGATACTACAGATGGATATGCGAGCTCGAGGGACAAGAGCTTTCCTCCTGCAATGAAGTACACCATGTCACCCTCGCGGTCCAGCGCAGACACTCCATGTGTCACGCTGCCAGTGCCCTCTTCGAGCGTGAAATTTCCGACCGCTTGTGAGGGATCGTGCGCGTCAAAGATCACAACACGGTCACTTTCCACAACAACTCCGAATCCGGGTGCGCCGCCAGCACTGTTGCATTCCGAGGGCACAACAATGCCCGGACTCTTCTCGATGCGCGTGGTACCATCCGCCCGGTAAATGTCCAGTTGGAAATACTGCGATCGAGACGAAAAGAAGCGGTTCTGAACACCACCCAGGACCAAGTATATATTGGTGCCCTCGGGCGTCACGGTGGAGGCGTTGTGCTTCAGCTTGAGAACAGTGCCGCCAGCTGCGACGGGAACTGCACCGATTGCCTGAACCTTACCAACCAATCCTTCTTTCGCAACTATCGTGGCGTATTCGACAGTGCGATAGCCTGCCGGAAACGTCACGTGTATCTCCGACGTGGGCGGCAGCGAGACCGAAAGCGTCATGTTGATGGTGACTTGCACGGTGGCGCCAGAAACAAGTGAGGAGGCCTCAATGGCGACGTCTCTGAGCACTCCCGACTTCAGCATCACACCGTTTACCTCGCGGTCCTGATCGATGAGCTCAAACGTCCTCAACATGGTCATCACCTGGAACATGCCAGAAAAGCCTGACCACGGGGTGACCTTGACGCCCGGTATCGCAAAATTAACGTTGCTGGCAGCTGGAATGCTCGCGCCGCCCAGCCGGCTTAAAAGCACCGACGGACCGCGCAGAACACCAACATCTACGGGCAGTGGAGCTAGCGCATGAGTCGAGTTGAAATCAAAGTACGGCGCTGCTGGAGCCTGACCATTGTATAGACGCACATCGAGTGAAGCGGGCGTGCCAGGATAAACAGTCACCCTCACAGGATGGTCCATGAACGCCATGTATTCCGGCGGGTCGAGCACCTGGGTGCCAGCAGGGAACTGGATGAGCAGCAGCCCGTCATGCGGGATAGGGCTACCAATTCTGAGGTTTACAATAGCCTTTTCAACGGCACCCGCAACGCCGGTCTCGAAAGTGACGGAGCTGGAGGAAAGCGCCGACACATCGAGGATGATAGGTTCGCTCTTTCCGGTGTCGATGAGGACCCTCTCAGATGTGCGCGTAGTCACCGTGAGCCGAGGTGTGAGGCCAGAAAATCCCTGATTGCGCACATCAAATAACAAGATTTCAACGATCCCTCCGGCTGGCACAGTGCTGCCAAGGAGACGTTGCAGTGAAACTTCCGTCTCGCTCGTGCGCGTCACCTCCAGGATGCCATCCAAAATTGAGATCCCGTCCTCCGATGGAATTTCGGGGAACGCTGTGACTGTGTCCGTGAAAGCGAACGTATGAGGCAGTTCGATATCGATGATCGAATCCCCTGGCAGGGGGTTGAGAACCTTGAAGCGCACAGAGAACTCGCCTTTGAAACCTGCCAAGTATGACGTCGGCTCCATGGCTACTTCTGTTAGCCCACCAACCTCATATTCGAAGCTGAATTCCACGACAGTTGGATCTGCGCTTCCGGGTGCTAATAGAGACATCAGATACACAATAGAACTAGCCACCGACGGATTCGGTACGTTCGATACAGCAATCACTGTCGGATTACCACCAGGAATGGCTTCAGCGCCCTGATACTGAAGCACAAGTCGAAAGCCGTCCTCGATAGACAGGACCCAATCTGAAGAAGCAGGGTCGAGTCCAAGGCTATTCGCTGGATGATCCAGGGGCAGGATTCCAGTGGACCCCATCGTCTCGTTGGAGAAGTCCACGATGAGCTTGGAGCCAACCTTCATTGGGCCCGACGTAGAGAGGGAAATCGTAATAGTTGACAAGACACCCGCAGTCAGCACGTCCTTGACCAGCTCGAAGTCTCTAAATTCTACAGGGACCATGACGTGACCGGGGATTTCCGATTCATCAATCACAATGCCATCGCTCTGCTTGGTCCAAATGTGAGCCACGCCGGTGTTGCCCTCGATGTCTGGATTTTGGATTCCCTCGATCGTCAGGCTTACCATCTCGCCTGCTTCAATTCGGCGACCTGTGCCGTCGCGACGAACGCGCACGGTGCGCCCATGGAGGAAGACCATCAATTTGCCATCAAGCACAGGACCAACTTGTTCAGGGGTCTCTCGTGATCCATCCAGGACGCTGCCGGCTGTAGCCACCACCTTTCCAACCACGCTCGCATTTTCGTGAAGTTGAACCTCGATCTGTCCATCGGAAGGCAACGGGTTGGTCGTGTAGAATGCTACAGATATGTTTACCATGGAACCAGCAAGAAGCGACGTCGGCTTGACTTCTGGCTTCGAACAGTAAGGAGGACACATTCCAGTGAAGTTGCCCGGCGCGATCATCACGCCCGGCACCGCGAGGTTCTCATCAATGGGAGCACCCGTACTAAGCAATGTCCGCAGCTGGAAGGTGCCAGTCTTACCTGATCGCTGAGGGTTGCGCACCATGTCCAGGAAGAAAGCGACCCGCGTTCCCGGAGGCGTGGACACTGTGGAGGCCTTGCGCGAGATTGTGACTAGCACATCATTATGTACTTGCACCTCCAGGTCCCCATCAAGAGCGACACCCGTATCCCATTCTTGGATATAGTAGTCTGGGTCCGATGCGGCATTGCCCACGGGTTGCGCGACAGACGCATTCGCCAGCACCTGGAATCCAGCTGCAAGCACCAAGGCTATCATTGAACCTGGCGGCAGTGGGTTGTAAGGCACAAACTCGACAAGCAAGCGCCCTCTGCTGCCGGCTCCGGAGTCCATGACTGTCACGAAGGTGCCTTCCAACTTACGAGATGTCACCATAGTGTAGCCGGGTACAGCAAGGTTCTCATCTATCAAGACACCATCTGGGCAAAAGGTTTGTATCATGAAGGTGCCCGTCGGGCCGGAGAAATTTTGCCCGCGGATGTTGACGAGCTGAAATTCAAAGTCACCCCGCGCGACGGTTTCCTTCAACTGCAGTCGAAGCACGGTGCCGTTACGTTTGCTCTCCACCGCTGTGTAGTTGAGGTCGCTTTGATAGCGTTGCGGGCTTCCACTGCCCAGCGCAAGCCTAAAGAACGGTCGAATCTCGTTGCCTGGCATGCAGCCCACCCCCTCCTGGCACCTTACAGGCTCCGCCCCCGGAATTCCACTCGTGTCGACGAGCTTGCAGGGGCATGCGTAAAACGATGGTGGCAACGTGATTTCCACATAACCCCGTGCAGGTATCGGGTTGTTGTGCGATGAGAACTTGACAGTGAGTTGCTCTATCATATCGCCTGCCACGTTCGTGTCAGCCGAGATCGACGAGGGAGATAAGTACCCGTGGGATATATTGACAGCCTGGATGTCGAGATCCTGGTCGATGACAACCATTCCAGGCGTGCGCACCATGAGCTGAAATTTGCCAGTAGGCCCTCGGCAAATGGGATTCCGCACGCCACGCACATTCATTTGCAAAACAGCTCCGCGCGGCAACTTGGGCAACGTCATGGTCAAAGTCGTTACGTTGGT
>Ga0315905_10005969_pt1 | contig 12382 bp, 11 predicted proteins | sample LakEriMetagenome_5_FD_203522 | JGI IMG/M metagenome (GOLD analysis project Ga0315905, IMG submission 203522) | Freshwater fungal communities from buoy surface, Lake Erie, Ohio, United States - Buoy 4 MA121 | ecosystem: Environmental > Aquatic > Freshwater > Lake | place: USA: Lake Erie, Ohio... | reverse complement strand
ATCAAGGCCTACATCCGGTTCATCGCCGACTGGCGCCTGCGCCAGCTGTCCCTGCCGGAGGTCTACGGGGTCAGGGAAAACCCCTTGCCCTGGCTGCAGTCCATGCTTTCGGGGGTCGAGCACGCCAACTTCTTCGAGGCCCGCTCGACCGAGTATTCCAAGGCCGCGACCCGCGGCCAGTGGCATGGCGACGCGGGCGTCTGGACCGAGTTCGACCGGCTCCTGGTCCGTCGACAGGCTGAGCCCGCCGAATAGGGCGAGTTACCCGCCCTTCATCTCCATCAAGGCCGCAACGCGGTTGGCGGTGGAGGGATGGGTGGAGAACAGGTTGTCCATCCCTTCGCCCGAAAGCGGATTGATGATGAACATGTGGCTGGTGGCGGGGTTGGCCTCGGCGTCAGGGTTTCTCACACCGTGGGCGTAGGCCTCGATCTTGCTGAGGGCGCTGGCGAGGGCCTCGGGATCCCCCGAAATCTCTGCACCCCCGCGGTCAGCCTCATACTCACGGCTGCGGCTGATCGCCATCTGCACGAGGGCCGCCGCAATTGGCGCAAGGATCATGACCACCAGGCCCATGAGCCCGCCGCCGCGCCGTTCGCCGTCGCCGGATCCACCGCTGAAGGCGGCGAAGTTGGCCAGGGTTGAAATGGCACCCGCAATGGTCGCCGTGATGGTCATGGTCAGGGTGTCGCGGTGCTTCACGTGAGCCAGCTCATGGGCCATGACGCCGCGGATCTCGCGCCGGTCGAGCATCTGCAGCAGGCCCCGGGTGGCGGCCACTGCGGCGTTATCGGGATTCCGCCCGGTGGCGAAGGCGTTCGGCTGGTCCTGGTCGATGATGTAGACCTTGGGTGCCGGCATTCCGGCCCGTGATGCCATCTCCAGCACATCCTCGGCATAGGCACGGACCCGGGAGTCAGGGTGGGAGGCATCCACCGGCTGGGCCCGGTACATCTTCAGGACGATCTTGTCCGAGTTCCAGTAGCTGAACAGGTTCATGGCCATGGCCAGGCCGAAGGCGATCAGCATACCCCCGGGACCGGCCAGGCTGTAGCCGATCCCCAGGAAGATGGCCGTCAGGGCGGCCAGCAAGGTGAAGGTGCGAAGGGTGTTGCGCATCGAATTCCGCCGGAAGTTGTTGTCGAAAGAATATAGGCTGTGGATCGCGTCCTTGAAAGACTGGCCTCAGGCGGGCCGGGCCTCCGCCTCCTGAGGATCTTCGATCTGGTTCTCCCACTTCGCCACCACGGCGCTGGCCACCGAGTTGCCCACCACGTTGGTCGCTGACCGGCCCATGTCGAGCAGCTGGTCCACGGCCAGGATGATACCGATGCCGGCTTCCGGCAGGCCGAAATAGGCGAGGGTGGCAGCGATCACGACGATCGAGGCCTTGGGCACCCCGGCCATGCCCTTGGAGGTCACCATCAGCAGGCCCAGCATGGTGATCTGCTGCATGACGGTCAGCTCGATCCCATAGATCTGGGCGATGAACAGGGTCGCGAAGGTGCAGTACATCATCGACCCGTCCAGGTTGAACGAGTAGCCGAGGGGCAGGACGAAGCTGGCCACCTTGCGCGAGACGCCGAACTTCTGCAGCGCCGCCAGCGTTCCCGGATAGGCGGCCTCGGACGAGGCGGTGGAAAAGGCCAGGAGCATGGGCTCGCGGATGCCGGTCACCAGCTTCAGGCCCCTAACCCCCACCACCAGGATCAGGGCCGCCAGAAGCAGGGCCCAGAGCACGCCGAGGGACAGGTAGAAGCCGCCCACGAACTTGGCGTAGGCACCCAGTATGTCCAGGCCCTCGACGGCGATGACCGAGGCGAGGGAGGCGAAGATGGCCGCTGGCGACACCAGCATGACATAGCCGGTCACCTTCAGCATGATGGAAGAGATCTGTTCGACCAGCGCCAGCACCGCGGGCGCGCGGTCATCGATCGAGGCCACGGCCGTGCCGACGAAGACCGAGAAGACGACGATGGGCAGGATCTCGTTGTTGGCCATAGCCTTGATGATCGAGTCTGGCACCAGGTGGGTGGTCAGGAACTCCTTCAGGGTCAGCTTGGCTGCAGGTGCCACCCCCCGGTCCGCCAGGGCCGAGGGATCCAGGGTGATCCCGGCACCGGGCTGGATCAGGTGCACCATCAAGAGGCCCACGGTCAGCGACACAATAGAGGCCAGGAGGAACCAGGCGATCGATTTCACCCCCACCCGGCCGACCGCCGCGGCATCCTCCATGTGGGCGATCCCGGCCACGAGGGTGGCGAAGACCAGGGGGGCGATGATCATCTTGATCATGCGCAGGAAGAGGGTTGTGATCACCGAAAGGCCCTCGGCGAAGGCCGAGGCCTGTTCCGCCGACAGGAAGCTATGGGCGGCCCAGCCCGCCAGGACCCCCGTGACCATGGCGGCGATAACGAAGATGTTGAACAGGCGCATGGCGTTTCCCAGGGGGCGGATCCCTTGTTGTTTTGGCCACAAACAGCCCCGCCGTCCATCCTGTGCGGCGCTCCCTCTCGGAATTCGTCCCGCAAGGGGCTATGATGAGGCATGAAAGTCCAAGCTCAAGCCGAGCGCATCTGTGATGCGCTGGAGGCCGAATACGACGCCTCCGTCACCACGCTCCGTAATGCCCTCAGGGCCTTCCTGTCCGAGGGCCTCGCCCCGGACCCGGCCCTGCGGGCCTCTGGCGCCTTCGCCTATCCCGCCCTTCGGCTGGAATGGCCTGCAGGCCAGGACTATCCGCGCCTCGCCCGCGCCTATGCCCGGCTGGGCGCACCCGGCGCCTACGAGACCACCGTCACCCGGCCCCACCACTTCCGGGAGTTTCTGGTCGAGCAGCTGTCCCTGCTCATGGCCGACTTCGACGTCACGGTCACCGTCGCCCGCTCGTCCCAGGAAATCCCCTTCGCCTATGTCCTCGACGCCTCGGTCGACCTGGCCCGGGCCGATATCGGGTCCGCCGAGATCGCCCGGCACTTCCCGACCACAGAGCTGGCGCACATCGGTGATGAGGTGGCAGATGGCCTCTGGGTTTCGCCTGTCGATGCCGCCCGGCCGCTGGCCCTCTTCGACGGCCTTCGCACCGACTTCTCCCTGGCGCGGCTGACGCATTACACCGGTGCGCCCGCCGAGCACGTCCAGTCCTATGTGCTGTTCACCAACTACCACCGGTACGTGGACGAGTTCGTCCGGTGGTCTTGCGAGCGCCTCAAGGCGGACGATGGCTACACGGCCCTCTCCACCGCCGGTGGCGTCCTCGTCACCCGGGACACGCCAAATCCCGAGCAGGTCGTGGCCGATGCGCCCTGGCGGCGCCACCAGATGCCCGCCTACCACCTCATGGCGCCGGGCCGCCGGGGCATCACACTGGTCAATATCGGCGTCGGCCCCTCCAACGCCAAGACCATCACCGACCACCTTGCGGTGCTCAGGCCGCAGGCCTGGCTGATGATCGGCCACTGCGGCGGCCTGCGCGGGTCGCAGACCATCGGCGACTATGTTCTGGCCCACGCCTACCTGCGGGACGACCATGTCCTCGACGACGTCCTGCCGCCCGAGATTCCCATCCCGCCCATTGCCGAGGTGCAGGTCGCCCTCGGCCGTGCCGCCGAGTCCGTCACCGGAGAGAGCGGCGAAGCGCTCAAGCGGCGGCTGCGCACCGGCACCGTGGTCACCACCGACGACCGCAACTGGGAGCTGCGTTATTCCTCCAGCGCCCTTCGGTTCAACCAGTCCCGGGCCGTGGCCATCGACATGGAGAGCGCCACCATCGCCGCCCAGGGCTACCGGTTCCGGGTGCCCTACGGCACCCTCCTTTGCGTGTCGGACAAGCCCTTGCATGGCGAGATCAAGCTGCCCGGCCAGGCCAACGCCTTCTACGACCGCGCCATCGGCCAGCACCTCCAGATTGGGCTCGCCACGGTGGACCTGCTCCGCCGCGAGGGGGCCGGCCTGCATTCCCGCAAGCTGCGTAGCTTCGACGAGCCTCCCTTCCGCTGATCGTGGGTGCTGACACGGGCCCGCGCTTCGCCTAATCGTCGCGCGCCGAACAGGGAGGGCGAAATGCAGAGCTTCCAGCCGCCGAGACGGATCCTCATGGGCCCCGGCCCCTCCGACGTCAGCCCGCGGGTGCTCGCCGCCCTGTCCCGTCCGACCGTGGGTCACCTGGACCCGGCCTTCCAGGACCTGATGGAAGAGATCAAGGGTGCCCTGGCGCGCCTCTTCAATGCCCCCGACCACGCCTGCGTCCCCCTGCCGGCCCCCGGTACGGCAGGGATGGAGGCGGCCCTGATGAACCTGCTGGAGCCTGGCGACCGGGCGGTGATCGCCGTCAACGGCGTCTTCGGCGGGCGCATGGTCGACATGGCTGGCCGGGCGGGCGCCGAGGTCGTCAGGGTCGATGCTCCCTGGGGCGAGCCCGTCGACGTCGCCGCCGTCGAGGCCGCCCTCGCCTCCGGGCCGGCCAAGGTTCTGGCCTTCGTCCACGCTGAGACCTCCACCGGGGTCCGTTCCGACGCCGCCGCCCTCTGCGCCCTGGCCCGCCGCCATGGCACCCTGTCCATCGTCGACTGCGTGACCTCTCTCGGAGGGGTGCCCGTCGACGCTGCGGGATGGGACGCTGACGTGCTCTATTCCGGCACCCAGAAGTGCCTTTCCGCCCCTCCGGGCCTGTCGCCGGTGGCCTTTTCCCGCCGCGCCCTGGAGGCCGTCGCCGCCCGCACCACGCCGGTGCGCAACTGGCTGCTCGATGTCAGCCTTCTGATGGCCTACTGGGGCGGCGACGGTGGCCGGACCTACCACCACACGGCCCCGATCAACGCCCTCTACGGCCTGCACGAATCGCTGGTCGCCCTGTTCGAGGAAGGCCAGCAGGCCGTCTTCGTCCGGCATGCCCGCATGCACGAGGCCCTGGTCGCCGGCCTGGAGGCCCTGGGCCTTCAGATGCTGGTCGCCCCTGAGCACCGCCTGCCCCAGCTCAATACGGTCCGGATCCCGGAGGGCATCGACGAGGCGGCTGTCCGCGCCCGCATGCTCGAGCACTGGGACCTGGAGATCGGCGCAGGCCTTGGGCCTTTGAAGGGTCAGGTCTGGCGAATCGGCCTGATGGGCGCCTCGGCCAGTCCCTGGCATGTCCGCGTGTGCCTGACCGCCCTGGCCGACGCCCTGGGAGCCCAGGGGTGCCAGGTCGACCTCAACGCCGCCCTCGACGCCGCCGACGCGCGCCTGGGCTGACAGGCGACGCGGTCGGGCGCATAGTCGTCGCTCAGGATTTGCTGAGGAGCGCCCCCATGCGTGACGACGACAACACTCCCCACGAGCCGCGGTCGGGATCGGGACTGTCCCGCCGGGACCTTGGCGTCCTCGCCGCCGGCGCTGCGGTGGCGGTTTCCACCACGGCCGAGGGTGCCACCCTCAAGGTGATGGAAATGGATGTCGAGGTGCAGACACCAGACGGTCTCTGCGACGCCGTCTTCGTCCACCCGACAGGCAAGACCCCCGCCGGGGGTTGGCCCGCGGTCCTGGTCTGGACGGACATCATGGGCCTGCGTCCCGTCTTCCGGCAGATGGCCAGCCGCATGGCCGCCGAGGGCTATGCCGTCCTGGTTCCCAACCCCTTCTACCGCAAGGGTCGGGCACCCATCCCGTCCGGACCGGTCAACTGGGCGGATCCAGCCGATCGGGCCAAGCTCATGGAACTGAGGTCGGCCCTGACGCCCGAGGCCACGGCCCGGGACGCCATCGCCGGATTCGCCTTCCTCGACGGCCAGTCCATGGTCGATCCGGGCAAGGGCGCCGGCGTACAGGGCTACTGTATGGGCGGCCCCATGGCCTTCCAGACCGCTGCTGCCCTCCCGGACCGCGTCGCAGCCGTCGGATCTTTCCACGGTGGGGGCCTGGTTACCGCATCACCCGACAGCCCGCACAGGCTGATCACCCGGACCCGGGCGGATTATCTGGTGGCCATTGCCGAAAACGATGACCAGAAGGAGCCCCAGGCCAAGGACGACCTGAGGGCTGCCTTCAAGGCCGCGGGCCGCCCGGCCACGGTCGAGGTCTATGCGGGGGCTCAGCACGGCTGGTGCGTTCCGGGTTCCCCCGTTTACAACCCCGAAGGCGCAGAGAAGGCCTGGTCAGCCCTGCTCGACCTCTATCGCCGCCGCCTTACCTGACCGGCGCCTAACCTGACCTTCGGCCGCGCCGGGCGCGGAAGAATCCCCGCAGCAGGTCGCCGGACTCCCGGGCCAGAACGCCTCCGGTGACCTCGGGCCGCCAGTTGCAGGTTGGCGTGTCGAAGACCCGCGCCCCGTGGATCACGCCGCCGCCCTTGGGATCGTCGGCACCGAACACCACCCGGCCGATCCGGGCGTGGCTTATGGCCCCGGCGCACATGGGGCAGGGCTCCAGGGTCACATAGAGGGTCAGTCCGGTCAGCCGGTAGTTGCCAAGCCTGCGGGCTGCCGCGCGAAGGGCGCGGATCTCCGCATGGGCCGTGGGGTCCTGGTCCCCGATGGGCGCATTGCCCTCGGCCGCCAGCACCTCCCCAGTGGCAGGGTCGACAATGACCGCCCCCACCGGGGTCTCCCCTCGGTCTGCAGCGGCTTGCGCCTCGGCGAGCGCAATGCGCATGTAGTCTGGGTCATGGTCCACGATCCGTTACGAACCCCCGCCGGCGGCGAAGGTCAATCCCCGGAGGGCGGCGGCGAGCGCGTCGCCAAGGCCCTCGCCCGCGCCGGCGTGGCCTCCCGCCGTGAGGTCGAGCGCCTGATCACCGAGGGCCGGGTCGCGTTGAACGGCCGCACCCTGGATACCCCCGCGGTCCGGATCGACCCGGGCGACATACTGACCGTGGACGGAGAAGTGATCGCCGACGCCGAGCCGGTCCGCCTGTTCCGCTATCACAAGCCCTCGGGCCTGATGACCTCGCATAACGATCCGCAGGGCCGCCCGACCGTCTTCCAGGCACTGCCTCCAGGCCTTCCGCGGCTGATTTCTGTCGGCCGTCTCGACCTTGCCACAGAGGGCCTGCTCCTCCTCACCAACGACGGGGGCGTGGCCCGGACCCTGGAACTGCCCGCCACGGGCCTGGTCCGCCGCTACAGGGCCCGCGCTTTCGGCCGGATCACCCAGGACAGGCTGGATGCCCTCAAGGCCGGCGTAACGGTGGAGGGCGTCCGTTATGGCCCGGTCGAGGCGGTAATCGACAAGGCCCGGGATGGTGCCTCCGGCGCCAACCTCTGGATCAGCGTCACCCTCTCCGAGGGCAAGAACCGGGAGGTCCGCAAGGTGCTGGAATCGGTCGGCCTCAAGGTCAACCGTCTGATCCGCCTGGCCTACGGTCCCTTCGCCCTCTCGACCCTACCGCCCGGCGAGATCGAAGAGGTGGGGCCAAGGGTGATCCGCGAACTCTTCAGCGACATCATCCCCCCCGAGGACCTGCCCGGGGGAGACAGGCCGAAGTGGAGCCGACGGGCCCCGGTCTCGGAAAAGCGCCGCGAGGCCGCTGCGGCGGAGACAATCCCGAAGGGCGATTCCGCCGACCGGGGTCGTCCCGCCTACAAGGCCGGCTGGGCCCGACCCAAGCCGAAGGCGCCAGGGGGATATCCGCCCCGGAAGCCCGGCGATCGGAAGCCCGACGCCGGGAAGCCCAACGCCCGGAAGCCTAGCGACCGGAAACCAGATTCCCGGAAACCAGATTCCCGGAAACCCGATGCCCGGAAGCCGACTGCCAGCAGGGCTGGGAAGACGGATATTGGCAGGCCGCCAGCCGGACCTAAGGCCCGCGCCTCCAGTGCAGCCACCCGGGCCATCAGACCTTCTGGATCTCCACCGGACGGCGGGCGGCCTCCAGGGCCAGGCGGGCCGAAGCGGTCCGCATCACCGCCTGGAAGGACTGGCGCTCCTCGGAAAGGCCCTCCGAAAGGGGGCGGTCGAGGGCCGCGCGGGTAAGCCGCTTGGCGGCGGCTATGCCCTCGGCCCCGCGGCCCTCCCATTCCCGCGCCATCTCCAGGGCCCTGGCCAGGGGGTCGGCCGCCAGCTCATGTACCAGGCCAATGGCGTGGGCCTCCGCGCCCGTGAAGGTCAGGCCGCGCAGGATGATCTCCAGGGCCTTGGCCTCGCCTACTACCCGGGGCAGGCGCTGGGTGCCGCCGCCGCCGGGGAAGATGCCGATCCGGGTCTCGGGCAGGCCGATGGAGGCCGCTTCTGGCGCGGCAATTCGGAGGTCGCAGGCCAGGGCCAGCTCGAAGCCGCCGCCCTGGCAGAGGCCATTTATAGCCGCCACCACAGGCTTGTCCGCCGCGGCGATCATGTCCGTCAGTTCCAGGAAGCCGGGCGATGGCGGCGGGGCGTCGGCGCGCGGCGTTGAAGGCGGCGGCCCAGCCTGCAGTCGGGCGCTCATGTCGGCCAGCTCGTCCACGTCATAATGCCGGATGAAGATACCGGGCACGCCTCCGGTCAGGATCAGGCAGCGTACCGCGGGATCGTCCAGGGCGATCTTCGCTTCGCTGTACAACTCCCGGGCACCGGCTGCGGTCATCGTACCCCAGGGCGGGTTGGCATAGGTCAGGACGACCGCCGCCCCCTTGCGTTCACGCACCACCAGGCTCATCACGGCCTCCCTGCCTGTCTTCATCCCGCCTCCACCCTAGCCCTGACCGACGCGAGCCCGCCATGCGCATTGTTTCCGGTGCCCTGAAGGGCCGCAACCTCGTCGCGCCGCAGGGGCAGGTCACCCGGCCCACTTCCGATCGGGCCCGTCAGGCCGTCTTCAACATCCTGGAGCACGCCGCCTGGGCCCCACCCCTGGCGGGTGCCCGGGTCATCGACCTCTTCGCCGGTTCGGGCGCATTGGGATTCGAGGCCCTGTCCCGGGGCGCGGTCTTCTGCCTCTTCGTGGAGACCGAGGCCGCCGCCCGGGGTGCCATCCGCGATAATGCCGAGGCCTTCGCCCTCTTCGGCCGCACCCGCATCCACCGCCGGGACGCCACCGACCTGGGCGTCCGCCCCGGAGCCGACGGCCCGGCCTTCAACCTGGCCTTCCTGGACCCGCCCTATGGCCGGGGCCTGGGCGAGACGGCCCTCGCCTGCCTGCGCGAAGGCGGCTGGCTGGCCCCTGACGCCCTCGCCGTCCTCGAAACCGGTACCGGCGACCCTACCCCGGAGACGCCTGGCTACGTCCTCCTCGACGCCCGTACCTGGGGCGCAGCGAAGGTCTGGTTCCTGCAGCTTGAGGGTGGGAAGGGGTAGGGGCTGGCGACCTCGCCACCCGACGCCGTTGGTTTGGGCCTGTCATGAATCCTCTCTAGGATGACACTTGAGTTACGCGGAGGTCTCATGTCCCACATCCCGCCCCCATCCCGCCGGGGTCTTCTTCTCGCCCTCGCCGCAGGCGTCACGAGCCTGGCACCGGCCAGGCGGGCCCGGGCCAATCCCCTTTTCACAGACTTCCCCTTCCAGCTCGGGGTCGCGGCGGGTGATCCCGTCGAGGATGGTTTCGTGATCTGGACCCGGCTGGCGCCGCGCCCTCTTGAGTCCGGTGGCGGCGTTCCGCCTGTTCCGGTCCCCGTCGTCTGGGAGGTGGCTGCAGACAGGGGCTTCACCCAGGTCGTGCGGCGGGGCGAGGCCCTTGCCCGCCCCGAGCTTGGGCACTCCGTCCATGTGGAGGTGACGGGCCTCGAGCCGGAGCGGGACTACACCTACCGCTTCTTGGTCGGGGGCGAGGCCTCCCCTCCTGGCCGCGCGAAGACCACCCCGGCGCGGTCGGCCAGTCCCTCACGGGCGCGCTTTGGCGTCGTCGGCTGCCAGTCCTACGAGCAGGGCCTGTACACTGCGCACCGGAAGGTCGCCGAGGAGGACCTCGACTTCATCTATTGCTATGGCGACTACATCTACGAGGGCCGCGGCGCAGCGGCTCCGCCCCGGCCGGGCGCTCCCCGGGCGCACCTGGGCGGAGAGATCTATTCGCTGGATGACTACCGGCGTCGCTACGCTCAGTACAAGATGGACCCGGACCTGCAGGCCAGCCACGCTTCCACCGCCTGGTTCTGCACCTGGGACGACCATGAGATCGACAACAACTGGGCCGCGGAGAAGGACCAGGACGGCACGCCCCCGGAGATCTTCAATCTCCGCCGGCAGATTGCCCTGCAGGCCTATTACGAGCACATGCCCCTGCGGGCCTCGTCCTTTCCCCGGGGCGTCCAGATGCAGGTTTACCGGAATGCGGCCTGGGGCCGGCTCCTCGACCTCAACTTCCTCGACACCCGGTCCCACCGCACGGACCAGCCCTGCGGCGACAAATGGGCCACCACCTGCGACGCCGTCCGGGACCCCGCCGCCCAGGTCCTCGGCCAGGCCCAGGAAGCCTGGCTGTTCCGCAACCTCGCCCGGTCACAGGCGCGCTGGAAGGTCCTGGCCCAGCAGGTGATGATGATGGACCTGGAGCGCCGGGAGGGCCCCGAGCCTGGCTACAACCTGGACACCTGGGCGGGCTACGCCGTCCCCCGGGCCCGGCTCCTCGCCCATCTCCGGGACCGGCGGATCGGCAACACCGTCATCCTCACGGGCGACGAGCACCAGCACTATGCCGGCGAAGTGTTCCGCGACAGCCGGAACCCTACCGGCGCGCCCCTGGCCGTGGAGTTCGTCTCCACCTCGATCAGCTCTGGCGGAGATGGCGTGGACCAGCGGCCCGACGGCCGTCGCTACCTCGCCGAAAATCCCTTCCTGAAGTTCAACAATGCCCAGCGAGGCTACCTGGTCTGCGACGTGAGCCCTCAGGCCTGGCGCACCGAGTTCAAGGTCCTCGACCAGGTCAGCCGACCCGGCGGCGTCCTCAGTACGCGCGCGGCCTTCGTGGTCGAGAACGGCTCCGGCCGGCTGACGTCGGCCTGAGGCCGCCCGCCCCGGGGTGCCGGTCCCTCAGGATCCGGCCAGCCGCGCCGCCGCCTCGCGGGCCTCGGCCTCGCGCCGGGGCATGAGGGGGGCTATGCGGGCCCGATAGGCCTCCAGGATCGCCGCGGGTGCCGTCTCCGGGCTGCCGGAGTCAAAGGGCGGGGCGGGGGCATACTCAAGCCCCAGCTGCAGAGTCCGTGCCAGATCCTCGCCGCCGACTTCCGCCAGGACGGTAAGGGCAAAGTCGATCCCGGCCGTGACCCCGCCGCCGGTGATGGTGTTTCCGTCGCGCACGACCCGGCCCGGGTCCGGCGTCGCCCCGAACAGGGGCAGGAGGTGGCGCCAGGCCCAGTGGCAGGCGGCGCGCTTGCCGTCCAGCAGGCCCGCTGCGCCCAGGATCAGTGATCCGGTGCAGACCGAGGTGACATAGCGCGACGACAGGCCCAGCCGCCGCACATGCGCGACAAAATCCGCGTCCAGGGCCGCCGCCGTGGCCTCCGCCCCGCCGGGCACGCAGATCAGCTCACATGCCGGGATGTCCGCCAGCCGCTCGGTCCGGGCAAAGACCACGCCGCCCTCGGCCTCGATCTCGCCCCCTGCCCGGCTGGCGACATGGACCTCGGCCCCGGGGATACGGGTCAGGAACTGGTGCGGCCCGGTGAAGTCCAGCTGGGTGAGGCCCGGGAACAGGGCGAAGACAATGCGAAAGGGCGGGTGGCTCATGGGCTCTCTCTCTTTATCGTCGCCCGAACAGGCGCTCGATATCCGTCAGTTTCAGCTCCACCCAGGTGGGCCGGCCGTGGTTGCACTGGCCGGAATTCGGGGTGACCTCCATCTCGCGCAGCAGGGCGTTCATCTCCGGGGCGGTGAGGCGGCGACCGGCGCGGACCGAGCCATGGCAGGCCAGGGTCGAGCAGACCTCCTGCAACCGCTCGCGCAGGGACAGGGCCTGGCCCGTCTCGGCCAGGTCGTCGGCGATGTCGCGGATCAGGCCCGCTACGTCGGTCTCGCCCAGCAGGGCCGGGGTCTCGCGCACCAGGATGGCGCCGGGCCCGAAGGACTCCACCACAAGGCCCAGGGCCTGCAGCTCCTCCGTCCGGCTGGCGACGCGCTCGGCCTCGGCAGGGTCCAGTTCCACCACCTCGGGCAGGAGCAGGGTCTGTCGGGCCACGCCGCCGGCTTCCAGCTGGGCCTTCATCCGCTCATAGACCAGCCGCTCGTGGGCGGCGTGCTGGTCCACCACCACCAGGCCGTCGCGGGTCTGGGCGATGATGTAGGTGGCATGGACCTGGGCCCGGGCCGCGCCAAGGGGCTGGTCGAGGGCCTCGGTGTCGGCCGGGGCCTCGGCGAAATCGAAGGGGGTCCCAGGGTCCGCCAGCCCCGGTGCCGGCTCGGCCCGGGCGGACAGGCCCTCCAGTCCGGGCAGGACGGCGCTGCGGCCCGATCCGGCGACGGGGTTCCAGCCGCCCATCCGCCAGGCGGAGAAGCC
>Ga0315905_10005967_pt1 | contig 12384 bp, 12 predicted proteins | sample LakEriMetagenome_5_FD_203522 | JGI IMG/M metagenome (GOLD analysis project Ga0315905, IMG submission 203522) | Freshwater fungal communities from buoy surface, Lake Erie, Ohio, United States - Buoy 4 MA121 | ecosystem: Environmental > Aquatic > Freshwater > Lake | place: USA: Lake Erie, Ohio... | reverse complement strand
TCCCGGTAATTTTTTTTAAAAAGATTGCTTCCTGCCAATGTAATGTCAGCACTACGAATCCGGCGCAGTGATTCGCCTGAAAACCAAGGTATTTTGGTGCTTCTGAGGCCCAGAAGTCATGGATTTCCACGCGATCACGGCAGCGGAGAGGCTTTAAAAATGAGTCTTTTTCCATAGAATGATTATTTTTCTTGTATATCGAAAAAAAACAGTTTATGTAAATGATCAGCCACGGCAGATATGTTGTGGCCGTTGTCTGGGTCTACTCGCTGTTGGCCCGAACAATTTCAATCCAAACAGCGTTTTTTTATTAAAGTTATTATTATGGATATCTATGTGGGCAACCTGCCCTTCACCGCTACTGAAGATGAGATTACCGAACTCTTCAGCCCCCACGGAACTGTTGAACGCGTTAAAATCGTGATGGACCGTGAAACCGGACGCCCGCGTGGCTTCGCATTTGTCACCATGGCCGAAGTTGCCGGTGCCAATGCGGCGATTGCGGCACTCAATGACCAAGATTATCAAGGTCGTGCACTGCGCATCAACGCGGCTGAAGCTCGTGAGCCCCGTACTAGCGGCGGTGGTGGTGGCGGCGGCTATAAAGGCGGCGGCGGTGGCGGCGGCTATAAAGGCGGCGGCGGCGGCGGCGGCGGTTACAAAGGCGGCGGCGGTGGCGGCGGCTATAAAGGCGGCGGCGGCGGCGGTGATCGTCGTGGCGGTGGCGGCGGTGGCGGCTACAAAGGCGGCGGTGGCGATTGGGGTTGATCCTCGCGCTCTAAATACTGCAGACAAATTTTTCAGCAAAACCACGTTCCTTACCGGGCGTGGTTTTTTGCGTGTAGTTCTTTGTCGCGCACCATGACGCACGATTGAATCTGCTGCTGGAAAATTAATAAATAAAGAGGGCGACGAACCCTTAGATACGTAATCGGTTCGCCGCCCCTTGGTGCAACTAAAGGAAAACCCAAAAACCAGAAGTTACAGGATTGTATAAGCGGATCACGTGCCAATGCTTCCGCAAAGTGCCATTATGAATTCTTTTTACGCAATTGCCTTCTTGCCCGCGACACGGGAGGACATTTTTTGGATTTATAGTAAACTAGGTTAATCAAAGCATTTCACCGAACGCAACCATCATGACTTTGACGTTGCCTAAAAACACTGGGCGTCGACGCGGACTACTTCAGCCAATTCTTGAAGGAAGGAAACATCGCGAAGCAATTAGCTTGGCGTAGCCCCGTCCCCTGTGGGCTGATTCTTGCAAGTCCATCGGGCAGCAGCACCACCACAAACAGCCATTGCAAATGCCCCTCATTCATGCTAATCGTCGGATCCCAAACCGATGATGAAACACCTTTCTTCTTTCACGCTTTTTTTCCTTGCCCCGCTCTTTGCGCAAGAGTTTTCCCCCGCCACGGCAGTTGTGGAAAAACTTCCTTCGCGCACCCTGTCGACTCCCTATGCTTCAGACGAGGAGGCTCAGAAAGTAAACTCGGGTGAGTTGAGCTGGTGCCAGAAACTCAGCGGGAATTGGAAATTCTTGTATTCGAACGATCCCGCTGTAAAACAAGCGGATTTTGCCGCTACAAATTTCGATGATAAGGATTGGAAAGAAATTCCGGTTCCCTCGAACTGGCAGCTCCAGGAATTTGGCGGATTCTCCTCGCTCACGCCGAAAGCGACGAACCGCTCGGTGAAATCCATCGGCAGATATCGCCATGAATTCACCCTGCCCGATTCCTGGAAGTCGCGGAAAACAATGCTCCACTTTGGCGGGGTGGATTCTGCCTGCTCGGTGTGGGTCAATGGCAAAAAAGCTGGCTTCGCCGAGGATGCCTGCACTCAGGCGGAGTTTGATATTTCCTCGCTCTTGCAAGAGGGTAAAAACATGCTGGCAGTGGAAGTCTATCAGTTTTCCGGACACGTCTCTGACGCGGCCCGTGAAGCCTTCCAGGTCTCGGGAATTTATCGCGATGTCTATTTGTTGTCGCACGACCTCATTTCCCTAGCAGACATTCAGATCAAAGCCGGATTGTCCGCAGATTTTGCCAGCGGCTTGTTCGAGTGTGTTGTAATGGTTAAAAACAGCAGCGTGGCGGATGGTGAGGTGACGGCAAAAATCAACCTCAGTGACAGTCAGAATCGCATCGTCGCCAGCCCTGCCGCAACGATTAAAATTCCCGCCAGTAAATCTGCCGCCGTTACACTGAAATCCGATTCGCTGGCACAGGTCAAGCAATGGAGCGCGGAGGTACCGGATCTCTATCATGCCACTTTGACTTTGCAGGATGCTACAGCAAAAATTCTCGCAGTGCATCGATTTGATGTCGGCTTCCATCGCAGCGAATTCGTGGACGGCAAGTTCCTGCACAACGGCCAAGCCATTGAACTAAAGGGGGTCAAACGCAACGAATTTAACATTTCACGCGGCCATGCGCTGACAGAGGAAGACATCAGAAAGGAACTGCTGACTTTGAAAACGGCGAATTTCAATGCAATCTGGAATGATAATCGTCCGTCCGACGAGGCATTTCTCCGTTTGTGCGACAGCCTAGGATTTCATGTGATTGAAGGAGCATACGATGTGGACCTCCCCGAGAACTCCGCAGAGCTGAAAAAACAACGGCTGCAAAATCTGGTGCTGCGAGACCGCAATCACGCCTCGGTCATTGCTTGGGCTAGTGATGACGACGCAATGGGTGAATTCGTGCAACAGCTTGATGACACACGCCCTTTGTTAGGAAAATCCTTCGATAGAAAATCCTTCGTGGTCATGAAGGACATTGCGGTCAAGCGCTCCGAAGTACTTGCCGATCAGACAGACACACCTGTGCCTGACATCAAACTTCCAGATGGCAGCTCTTTGCCCAAACCGGAAAGCAGCGAGGCTGCGAAGCCGAAGACCAGAAGTTACATGGTTTTTGGTGCCGCGCTTGATCCGCTGATCACCGAGGGCGATTTCGGCATCAAAGGGATCTTGAACGCCTCTGGCATTGCGAAGCCGGTATTTGAAGAATGGAAAAAACGCAATCAGGAGATTCAGACGAAGATCCGCGATGTCAATGGCAGTCCGCTAAGTGTCGTGATCCGCAACAAGCGATTTTTCCGACCTCTGAACGACGTCAAGGGTTCGTGGAAACTGATGAAAAACGGTTTGCCCGTTGCAAGTGGAGATTTGAACGTATCGACACTGGCGGCGCAGCAGGAATTGGTTGTTGATGTTTCTCTGACGGAGAAGAAAGATCCGCAGGCCGAATATTTCTTCCGGGTTCGTTATGATCTGCTCGAAGCGAACGCATGGCATCCCGCTGGTATGCCAATCGCTTGGGAGGAAATCCCTCTGCCCTGGGGCAAACTCATTCCGGTCACTCTAAGTGAGCCGGTCAAGGAAGCGGGATTTACCGAGAATGACAGTCAGGTCGAACTCAAGGCAGAGGAGGCGGCTGCGGTGATTGACAAAAAATCTGGCATGCTGGTTTCCTGGAAGATGAAAAATCAGGAAATGCTGCTCGCTCCGCTGGCTTTGAATTTCTGGCGGGCTAACAGTCCAACCCGAAGCGAAGAGCAACGAGTTTGGCAAAAAGCAGGCCGCGAAGCCAAGGTGACATCGATCCAGGTAGGCAAAGAGAACAAAAATATCGTCGTTAAAGTCGCGTTGTCCCTGGCTGCTGGTCAATCTAGCGCCAACGTGACCTATCGATGGAACAGTCTAGGAAAAATCAGCATCGAAACCCAGTTTCACCCCGATGCCGCGATGCCCGACATTCCGGTTATCGGCTATCAGACCCGTACGATGCAGACCTTGGCGAACGCGCGATGGTATGGCAAGGGTCCCGGTGAAACCTATCCTGATCGCGAAACAAGCGCCTGGACCACCATTCATCAGGGGCTTGCGCCACAGATGTTTTTCCGCCATCCCAAACCCAGTGAATCGAGTAATCGCAGCGGCATCCGCTGGATGGAACTCACCAATATGACCGGTGGCTGGTCCTTGCGCGTGGATACGGCGGATGAGCGATGCCTGAATTTTTCCACTTACCCGTGTGGCTTGGATGAGATAGATCAGGCTAAATCGCAAACGGAAATTCCGAAGGTGAATTTTCAGGAGGTACAGATCAATCACAAGCAATCCGCCGTCGATGTCGACTTAGAGTCCACTCGGTTGAGTGCCAAAGCCGTGTATCATTGGTCCTTCATTTTATCCTCGCAGAATTTGCCGCCCACTATGCCGGCCAGAGCGCCCGGCTTGATACCACCGACAAAAATCCCCGGCAAATAAGGCAGGGAACGCTCTCCGAGCGTTCCGGCGGGGAGCGGTGACTTCATGACTTAACGTAACCAACCTTCACCCTGCGTTGCCGTTCGCGAATCAATCCGGTGAGTCAGGGAGTATGTCCATGACCACCTCCCCCTGCCCCCGCCGGAACTTTCGGAGAAATTTCCCTGCCCGAAAGGCATACACAATCAGCGGATATGGTTAACCGCCAGGCTCACCCCCGCCTACAAGCCTAACATATGAGTGATGTGGGTGGCGGTGAGTTCACCCATGGTCTCGCAATCGCGGAAGATTCCGGTTTTGTGATACTTTGCCAAGTCTCTCGCGAGGATGGCAACATGCGGCCGCGGTGCCAATTCCTCGCGGCGCATGATTCCCAGCACTGCTCTAAGCCTGGTGTTCTCTACCCGGGCCCGACGTGCCATTTGCGAGCGCTCTTCCTCGACATACTGCTCGATGGTGCGTCGGTTCAGCTCCCGGAATGCCAGCCGTGAAACCGCACGGTTGGAGTCGAAATGATATGCCAAGTAGGTGTGGCCTTTGCCCTCGTACGACTGCTGGTCGAAGTCGATGGGCCGCACGCGATACTGCACTTCCTCGAAGTCGGGCGTAATGTCCACCACGTAGTTGACACTGCGCATGTCGCCGAGCAGGCGAATGAAACACCGTTCGTTGAACTTGGTGAACTCCTTGGCGATGCGCACTCGGTTCAGTTCGGGACGGATCAGGTAATCGCGTTGAAAAACATTGCCCGGCACTCCGGCGATGTGTTCTTCAATCAAGGTGTTGCCGTTGACCAGATAGTTGATGCGATTGGGCGAAAGAATGTGCTCCAATTCCAACCCAAAAATCCGTGAGGCATCGGCTTGTTTGACATAAAAATAATCGGAGTTGTCGTTGTACAGGTTGGTGATGCGAATCCGGAACGGTTTGGAATTGCCGAAATCACCGTAGTCGATGCGATCCACGCAAAGGTGTTCGTGAAGGCCGCTTTCGCCGCCGATTTTCAGTTCGGTGTAGATGCGGATGAGATCAGCACGTAACGCGTCCATTGTCTCGTGCGGATACATCACGGTCAGCCACAGGGTTTCGTTGCCATGTGGGTCCTCGTAGGGCACCGCACCATCGAAACGGCACAGATCGTTGTAAACGGTGGGGATCTCAATCTGACGCGCAAAGTGGTGAAGATATTGCCTTAGCAGCATCGACGGTTGATATTTTTCTTTGCAGCGCGAGATCATCGGGAAAAATTGCGAGATTATTCGAGCAAGGTACTCCGGCGGAATAGTGCGACCACAGGAATGCCGCGCGCTTCAATGGCTTCGCGTCCGCCCTCTTCGCGATCCACCAGAACCAGGGCAAAGGCGACCTTGCCGCCTTCGGCTTCAATCGCATCGATCGCTTTGATTGTTGAACCGCCGGTAGTGATCACGTCATCGACTACGATCACCGTGTCGCCCGCTAAAAAATTGCCCTCGATTTGTTTGCCTCGGCCGTGGCCCTTGGGTTCTTTGCGCACGGTGAACACCTGCAGTGCCTTGTCGGCGTCGAGCCGCGCTGAGGTCATGCCGATCGCCAATGAGATGGGATCGGCGCCCATGGTCATGCCGCCGATTGCATTGACCACAAGCTGATGCTCGGCAAGGTAGTGTTTGACGACATTCCAGCCCACTTCGCCAACAAGGTTGGCACCGTGAGAATCCATGGTGGTGACCCTACAGTCGATATAGAGGTCGCTGGTTTTTCCCGATGCCAGCGTGAAGGTGCCGGTGCGGACGGATTTCTCGAGCAGCAAGGAACGCAACGAAGTCACAGGATCTGTCATGGCCAAATTCTGGAGCATTCCGGTCGAGAGTAAAAGAACATAAACTCAGATGTGAAGATTCTGGTCTGTGAAATTTTTCTCGCGACACCATTCGGAAATAATTAAGTTCAGGCCATGAACTTTCCGGTTTCCGACTACGAAAAGCTCGGGAGTTTTTATCAGGGCTGTGATGATGATATCGTCAGCAAATCGCTGGGCGACGACCTTGTGCTATATTATTCGAAGGATCTCGTCACTCACGGTGTTGTGCTTGGCATGACTGGCTCCGTAAAAACCGGATTGTGTTTAGGAATTCTGGAAGAGGCGGCCATGGACAATATTCCTGCGATCATCATTGATCCCAAGGGAGACATGGCCAACCTACTGCTGACATTTCCCGGTCTAACTGGAAAAGAGTTTGAACCATGGGTCAACGAAGAGGATGCCGCGAAAAAAGGCATCAGCGTTCGGGAGCATGCCGAAATCACCGCGGCAATGTGGAAAAAGCTCGCTCCACATTGATGAAAAAACTACAAACGGTTCAGGTTCGTCTGGCGACGGCGCAAGGTCGATTGGAGAAGGAAAAAGTGGAGTCAACCAGTGCAAAAATGAATGCAGGCATTTCTATTCTCACCGGTGTGTTAGGCGCCTTGTTTTGCTGGAACAGACGCAGCATCGGAATAAAATCCGCAATCACGTCCGTCTCAGGAGCTTTCAAGCAAGGCAAGAATGTCGGTATCGTCGAGTATAAAATGGCACTCATTCAACAGGAAATCCTCACTCTCCAGCAACAGGCCGAAGCGGAGGTTGTGCCGATCACCGCCAACTTCGATCCGGCCGCAGTTAAGCTGCAAACCTTGACGCTCAAGCCGGCAAAGACTGATGTGAAGTTTACTGTTTTCGCTCTGCTTTGGCTCCCCTTTGACGAGCGCGGCAATCCAGCGTGGTAATATATGATTCTCCAACTAAAAAACGTCACTTATGTTACGCCCGGAATTACCCGGGATCATCAGGATATCGTGGTGGAAAATGGCATCATCACCAGTGTGGGAAGTGTTTGTGCTCATGCCGACGAAGTGATCGACGGAGATGGTCTGACAGCAGTGCCGGGATTTTTTGATATCCACTGCCACGGGGCCGATGGCGCGGATGTTTGCGACAATAACCTCGACGCGATCCGCCACATCGCTACGAAAAAACTCGCGGAGGGTGTGACGACATGGCTGCCGACGACGCTGACGCAGCCGCGGGAAAAATTGATCGAGATTGTCGGCAAGGTGGCGCAATACCGGCAAAAGCAGGATTTGACCCGTTGCCCGGGACTGCATGTCGAGGGGCCCTTCATCAATAAGGAAAAGGCCGGCGCGCAGAACCCACAGTTTGTGCGTCCTCCGGATGCTGAGGAGTTGCGCGCACTGCATGCAATCGTGCCGGTGATGATTCTGTCTCTCGCTCCGGAAATACCGGGCGCCCTCGAGTTGATACGCCAGGCCCGGGCGGCGGGCATTGTTTGTTCTGCGGCTCACACGGCTGCTACTTGCGCGCAGATCGGGACAGCCATCGACGCCGGTCTAACGAATCTTACCCATTTTGGAAACGCGATGACTCCATTGCATCATCGCGAGATTGGCGCTGTCGGCGCCGGACTGCGCGACCCGCGGCTGATGCTGGAAATGATCTGCGATACCATTCACCTGTGCCCGGATATGTTGAAACTTCTGTTCAGCGTGGTCCCGGTGGAAAGGTTGATGATGATCACCGACAGCGTGGCAGCTTCATGGATCGGCGATGGGGAAATTCAGCTCGGCGGCTTGGTCGTGGAAGTCAGAAACCACGTTGCCCGCCTGAAGGAAGGTGGCGCGCTGGCGGGCTCCACCCTGCGGGCGAACGATGGGTTGCGCAACATCGTCGAACACACGGGGCGGTCGCTGGAGTCGCTCATTCAGGTCACCTCATGGAATCAAGCGCGCTCGCTTGGAATGAAGGGATTCGGGAAAATTGAACCCGGATATCATGCTGACATCACTTTGTTGCGCGGGGATTTTTCAGTGGCGCGCACGATTGTCGGCGGCGAGACGAGATACATCGGGCAGATTTGAGAAAAATCAAGGCTTGCCAGTGATCGAAAATGTTGCGCACGTTTCGTGAGTACAGTTGTCATGTCATCCGTCGATTCCACCGTTCTGGCTAACGAAACGTCCCGTCGCAGGACATTTGCGATTATTTCCCATCCGGATGCGGGGAAAACCACTCTAACAGAAAAACTCCTGCTCTACGGCGGCGCCCTTCAGCTTGCCGGCAGTGTCACTGCGAGAGCTTCGCAGCGCAGTACCACCAGCGACTGGATGGAGTTGGAAAAACAACGCGGCATTTCCGTTTCGTCCACCGTGCTGCAATTCGAGTATGGCGGCTGTTGTGTGAATCTGCTCGATACCCCGGGTCACCGCGATTTCTCCGAAGACACCTATCGGGTTTTGACCGCAGTGGACTCCGCAGTGATGGTGGTCGATGCCGCTAAGGGGATCGAAGCGCAGACGCTGAAGTTGTTCGAGGTATGCCGCAAGCGCGGTGTGCCGATTTTTGTTTTCATCAATAAACTCGACCGCCCCTCGCGTCCACCTTTGGAATTGATCGATGAGCTGGAAAAAGTCCTTGGTCTTGCCCCCGCTCCACTGAACTGGCCGCTCGGCGACGGACCGCGATTCCGCGGCATCTATGATCGGGAAAAACGCGAAGTGCATCTTTTCGAGCGCACTGCGCACGGGGCCTACCGGTCACCGGTAAAAACCGGCGGCATCGATGACGATGCGTTGTTGGAAACGGTGGATGAAGCCGTGCTGGCGAAGGCCCGGGCTGACATTGAATTGCTCGATGTGGTGACTGAACCCCTCGACATGGAGCAAGTGCTCGCCGGGCGGCAGATGCCGATTTTTTTCGGATCGGCGATGAACAATTTTGGCGTTCAGTTCATGTTAGATTCCTTTTTGCAACTCGCGCCGCCGCCCTCGCCGCGCATGGCGGTGGAACGCGAGGTGCTTCCGGATGAGTCGGCCTTCTCCGGTTTTGTTTTCAAGATCCAGGCGAACATGAATCCGAAACACCGGGATCGCGCGGCATACATCCGCATTGTCTCGGGAGTTTTCGCGCGAGACATGAATGTGATTCACACCCGCACCGGAAAAAAAATCCGACTTTCAAACAGCCAGCGACTGTTTGCGCAGGACCGTGAGACAGTGGATGCGGCCTATCCGGGCGACGTGGTGGCACTGGTTGGGAATTATGATTTTCATATCGGCGACACCCTGGCGCAGGAGGCGCAGTTGCATTTTCACGAGATCCCACGTTTTGCTCCCGAGTGTTTTAGTTATGTTCAGTGTATTGGCACTGAAAAGTTCAAACGATTCCGCGAAGGGCTCGACCAGTTATTAAAGGAAGGATTGGCGCAGCCATTTGAAATCCCCGCTAGCGTGCAGCGCGTCCCGTTGCTCGGTGCGGTGGGCCCGCTGCAGTTTGAAGTGCTGCAATACCGGCTGGAAAACGAATACGGCGCGCCGTGTCGGATTGAGCCATCGCCATGGAATTGCATCCGCTGGGTCCGCCCGAAGGATGGCAGCGAGATTAAAGATCAACCACCAGTGCAGGTGCCATCGGGCGGCGCGCTGGCCCGCGATGTAATCGGGGATTGGGTGGTCTTTCTTTCCGATGCCTGGCTCCTTAAATTGCTGGAGAGCCGCAACGAGGATTTTGAATTTCTCGCGCAGCCGTTGAGGTAAGAGTGCTCCGCGTTATTGTTAGGCCGCCAAAGCTAAACCGCGATGGTGCGCTCACACAATTCCTTAATCCTCCCTGCATAAAAAATTCGTTGGCAAATTTCACATTCTTTTTCTGGCGGTGCCGATATTTTCATTGTTGCACTATGGCTATGTCTGCGCAGTTCATTGACACCTCTGACATAGTAGCATAATTTTGCTCCGCCGATGGACGAATACGACCGCCGTGAATTCATCAAAACCAGCATCCCAGGTTTTTTTGGGGTGTTGTTGTCGCTGCCGACCTTGTGCGCGCTCGCCACACGCGCCAATGCCTTCGAGGGTCGCCTGCCCGCCGGACAACCGCTGCACTGGGAGGCTTTTCTCGAAGCCGTGGCCAAGGAAGCTGCAAAGCAGCATCTCGATAACTGGGCGCAGGAAGATTACCTGAAAAAAATCTCCGCACTCACCCGCAATCTGTATCTCGATGATCCCGTCATAGCAGCGGCTATGACCAAGGTCAGCGAACAATTGGACAAACACTGGGTGGATTTCCACGACCTTGAAAAACGTTTCGATTTCGCCGTGTGCCTGCTGCAGTTCGATGTCGACGAAACAATCAACCCGCACAATCACCCCGGCATGACTGGCGTGATCCTTTGCGCCTCGGGCGAGATCCACACAAAAAACTATGACCTCTACAAGTCGATCGAAGATCTAACGATCGACGGCAAGCATTCGGGGAAATGCCTGCTACATCAGACTTCGGACATGGTGATGAAAAAAGGCGATGTGTCCACATTAACATCGAAGGCGCGCAACATCCACACCCTCAAGGCGCGCCAGGTGACGCAGTTGATTGACATTTTCACGCCGCCTTATAACAAAGAGCGTCAGGAAAACAGCCTGTGGTACGAGCTGGACGAGCGCCCGGTTGCGGGGTCAAAAAACATCTACGAGGCGGTGCTGAAGAGCTGAGCTTTGGTGCATGATTGCTCCGTCAGCGGATCAAGGGAAATCAGCAAGTTTTCCTGTTCCAGAATTGCTTCAGCAGAACCTCGGAATGAATGGCCCCGGCACTGGGAAAATCTTGAATCGTTTTGTGCTCCGCCACATGTGCGCGCAGGGCTGCGATGTCGATGCCTCCCGCATTCCGCAGCCCCCCAGAGGCATCTGACAGGCCAACAATCCTAACCCCGTAAGCCAAGAGGGTGGCGGCGGCATGAGAGCCGACATTGCCGCACCCTTGTACTATACCTGTAGTATTTGAAAGACTTCCATTGATCCGGTGCAGTGCGTTGCTGGCGAGAAACGCCACGCCATGACCGGTGTCCTAGGTGTGGTCGACCGATCCCTGCATGGTCAGCGGCTTGCCGGTGACGATTGAAGGCACCAGGTGTCCGTGGTGGACAGAATACGTATCGGTGATCCATGCCATCGTTTGCTCGTTGGTGCCCATGTTCGGAGCCATGATATCCACCTCCGGCCCGATGAATAGCAGAATTTCCATGTTGAAGCGCCGGGTTAGGCGTTCGAGTTCCCCCGGACTTATCGTGCCGGGATTGCAGGCGATTCCACCTTTGCCACCGCCGTAAGGCAGGTCCATCAGCGCGCATTTCCAGTTCATCCACATCGCCAGCGCGGCGACTTCGCCGAGATCGACTGCGGGATGGTAGCGCAGGCCACCCTTGCAGGGACCACGGGTGAGGTGATGCTGCACGCGATGTCCGTAAAAGACCTTGGTTTCACCGCTGTCCAGCTTCACCGGCACGGCCACGCTGATCAGGCGCTTCGGCCATTTACAGCGCTCGCGAAGGTCGTCGGGCAACGCGAGAAAACCAGCCACTTCGTCGAACTGGGTCGAGGCCATCGCAAAAACCGGATTAGCCAGCAGTTCTTTCTGCATAACAGGGGGAGCCGCACGGGGTGGTGAAGAAGTGGGCCCGACAGGAATCGAACCTGTACCTACGGCTTCGGAGACCATCGTCCTATCCATTGGACTACGGGCCCATTCATCAATTGTTGCGGCGCGGGCGGACACTCTAGCGCACTTTGGCGGCATCTGGCAAGCATCGGTTTTGACTCGGACAAATTTCGATTTGCAGCCTGAAAAATCAACGATATGCTTTGGTATGAAAAAAATCCTGGTGCTGCTAATCGCCTTAGCTAGCGGTATTTCGCTGTGTGCTGACATTTTCATCTTCGATCCGCTGCCCTTCCTCGACGAAGCGTTGCTGCTGGCGATCTTTACCAAATCGATGGCCTATCTCGGCGTTGACTTCACCCGCTTCATTCCCTTCATGCGCAAAAAACCGGCTAGCTCAAGCAGGCGTGCTCAGCCCGCAGGCTGGAATCATAACAGCCCCGAGCCAACAATTGACATTTGACGCGTGCCTCTGATCTGCTGTGGTTCATACAATTCGACTAGCTGAATCGATCTACCTTTTTTAGATCGGAAAATGTAAGAAAGATATTCCCGAGGAAAGGCGTATTTAGGTAATCCAATGAGCGAAGCAATTCTTGAAAACAAATGTCGTAAGCCCATTTTATTG
>Ga0315905_10005966_pt1 | contig 12385 bp, 5 predicted proteins | sample LakEriMetagenome_5_FD_203522 | JGI IMG/M metagenome (GOLD analysis project Ga0315905, IMG submission 203522) | Freshwater fungal communities from buoy surface, Lake Erie, Ohio, United States - Buoy 4 MA121 | ecosystem: Environmental > Aquatic > Freshwater > Lake | place: USA: Lake Erie, Ohio... | reverse complement strand
CCAATGGAAAGAACCATGACTACCGAAGGTTTCAACAGCCTGGGAACCTTTCAGGCACAGGTCATGGATACGCTCTGGGACTTAGGAGGTGCGAACATCCACCAAATTCGAGACCCCGTGCTCCTCACCCTTCCTGTGCTTATGTGGCGGAATATTTTACGACAGTCTAACCATACGACCGATGAATCTATAAACTGTCAAAGCAGCTTTAGCCTCTTGTTCCCCAAAGACTGATGTTTCCTCCTCGCCAGGTAATTCCTTTTAGCGTGTCCGTTAAACGAAGTGCGTTCTAGCCGGGTTCATTGAATAACCTCTGGTTTAAAAAAAGCCTGAGGGGTGGAACATGATTTCACGGGATGGTGGGCGGTCGGGATATTGGGGGCGGATTGTTGCGGGGCACTCTGGAAGCGGGTTGAGCATCGAGGCGTACTGTCGGCGGTGCGGGGTATCGGTTGCCTCATTTTATCTCTGGCGGAAACGGCTTGGGATGTCTGGGGTTGCCCTGAAGGGTAAAGGCGGTGGCAGTCCCATGGGGCTTGTGCCGGTGCGGGTTATCCCTAGCCTTCCATCCACGACCTTGGCACCTCGTGGTGGCATCACGGTTGAACTTCCCAATGGGATACGCCTGCGCACGCGGGATGTGTCCACAGCAGTGGCGGCGATCCTGTTATTGGGTCGGGAGGTGACGCCATGATGACCTGGACAGGTGCCGTCCAGGTCTTTGCATGCCTGGAACCGACGGACATGCGGAAGAGCTTTGACGGCTTGTGTGGTGTGGTGGAATTGGGCATGAGGCGCCGGGTGGAAATGGGCAGCCTGTTTTTGTTCTTCAACCGCCGTCGGGACCGTGTAAAGATCTTGCAGGCCGTCGAAGATGGCATGGTGCTCATCTACAAGCGTCTGGAACGGGGGACCTTCGAGATGCCTTCTTGTCCAGATGGCACCTCCGGTACCAGCTTGGAGATGCGGGCTGGAGACCTGTCGCTGCTGTTGGCTGGCATCGACCTGTCGAGTGTCCGTCACCGCAAGCGGTGGCGGCAGCCGCCGATTGAAGCCAACTCGCTGGCGTGCGGGCCGGGTTGTTGAATAGGCAAAATTTATCCGTGTTGCGGACTTGATCTTTTGGCTTGGTTCCGCATATTAAAATACATGGATCCAGCAACTCTTTTTATGGAATTAATAAAAGAGTATAGGCGCTTGGTGGCCGAATTGCGTGCCGAAAATGCGCGGATTTCTACCCATGCCAACGATCAGGAAGAGCGTCTGGCAGAAGCGCTGGATACCATCAAGCTGCTGAAGCGTCGACTGTACTCGGCCAGCCGCGAGCGATACATCGCTGATCCTCCCGGCCAGCAGTGCCTGTTTGACACGGTGGAGCTTGGTGGTGGCCCACCCCCGGAAGCGGCAGATCAGGGCAACGATGCGCACGAGCCCGCCGCAGAGAAGCGGAAGCCTGCCCGGAAGCGTCATCAGCGCCTGATCATTTCGGAAGCCCTGCCCTGCCAGACCATTGAGCACAAGCTGACCGGGGAAGCCTTGCGTTGCCCGTGTTGCGGTGATGACCGGGAAGCCTTCCGCAAGCATGTGAGCCGGCAGTTGGAGATCGAACCGGCGCGGGTGTATGTGCGGGAAGACAGGAGCTACAGCTACAGTTGCCGATCCTGCCGGGGGGCCAGCCCGGTGGTGGCAAGCCGGAAGCCGCCCTCGGCTTTATCGAAGGGCATCTTTGGCCCGTCGGTGGCGGCTCTGGTGACTGAGCTGAAGTTCGCGCGGCATCTGCCGCTGTATCGCCAGCAGGAGATGCTGCTGGGGCCGTTGCGCCAGTGGGTGTCGAGGCCACATCTGTGCCACCTGCTGCGCCGAACGGCGGAAGGTGCGCGGCCCCTGACTGACCTGATGCTGTGCCGGATCTTGTCAAACCATCTGATTCATATCGACGAGACGACCATCAAGATGCTGGTCCGCAAAAAGAGGAAGGCGGCGCTTGCCTATCTGTGGGGATACCATGGTGGCATCGACCAGCCCTATGTCTACTTCGACTTCCGTCCCGGGCGGGGTCGAGATGGACCAGCGGAAATCCTTGGAGATTACCGCGGGTTTATCCTGACAGATGGCTACGATGTCTACTCTTCGCTGGCGCGGAACTCGCTGGGGCGTATCATCCTGGCTTGCTGCTGGGCCCATGTGCGCCGCGGCTTTTTCGAGGCGAACGAAGTCACGGCGAATCCATTGATTGGTGACATCCTCGTCCTGATCCAGAAACTGTACGATCTTGAGGACAAGGCGCGTGACTGGTCGCCGGAGGCCCGCCTGGAACTGCGACAGAAAGAGTCGGCCCCCCTGGTTGCGCAAATCAAAGTGTATCTCGATCAGGCGATGCCCAGTCTGCGCCCGGCCTCGAAGCTGTGTCAGGCGGCCCAATACACACTGAATCGCTGGAAGGAGCTGAATGCCTTCCTCAGCGACGGCCGCATTCCCATGGACAACACGCTGCTGGAACGGAGCTTCAAGGCAATTGCCACCGGGCGAAAGAATTATCTTTTTCTAGGCAGGGAGACTGCCGGCACGACTGCCGCCACCCTGTACACTCTGGTCCGCAACGCGGCCAATCACAATCTTGACATCCACCCGTACCTGCGCGATGTCATCGAAAAGGTGCCCGTGCTCATGGCCGAAGGCAAACCACTCGACGGGCTGCTACCCGATCAATGGGCCCTGGCCAATCCCGACAAGGTCCTTCTCAACCGTGACCACGAGAACCGTCAGGCCCAAGAGCGGAAAAACAAAAAACGAACGGCCCGTCGGACCGCCACCGCCTGAAATGGTCATTTGAGACTGGTTCGTTTAACGGACACCTTTTAGCAGCTTCTCAACGCCTCCCGAATAGCGGTCGAGCCGATTCAGCCATCTGGTGCACACCTTCCACATTCATTTTCCGCGAGATTTTTTCCTTTTTCCTTCGCTTGATTACAATCATCGCAGTATACCCATCGAAGTCACCCATTTACCCAAAAAAATCTCTTTCCGCCACTTGCCCCAGTACCACTGTTGCAGTAACACAGGATCAGACGCCGGGCGGACCCGCCCAAACCTCCCCCGTCGTCTCCCCGCGCCGCACCCGAGTCCCGCACCCCTGGACCGACCATGAAGTTCCCTTCCCTGCTTGGCCGTCTTTTCCCCAGGGCACCCAAGGAATCCCGCCGCCCTTCCGTCCCCTACCGCCCCGCCCTGGACCGCCTTGAGGAGCGCCTGGCCCCCGCCGCCAACCTGTTCGCCATCGGGTCCCCCGCCGGCTCAGCCCCGCTCATCAGCCTGTTCGACAGCGACACCGGGGCCCAGGTCGACCAGATCCGCCCCTTCCAGTCCTCCTACACCGGCGGGGTCAACGTCACCCTGGCCGACCTCGACCGGGACGGTTCCCCCGAGATCATCGCCTCGGCTGCCTCCGGCTCGCCGCATGTCGTGGTGTTCGATGGGGCCACCCACCAGGTGACCGCCTCGTTCCTGGCCTTCCCGGGCTCCACCAGCGGCGTATCGATCGCTGCCGGCGACATCGGCAACGGATCGCGCGGCATCGTCGCCGGGTCCGGCGGCGGCATGGCCGGCACGGTCGCCTTCTTCACCCCCACCGGCACCCTCCTCCGCTCCTTGCAGCCCTATGGCGACTCCTACCGGGGCCTGGTGAACGTGGCCCTGGCCCAGGGGTCCCGGGAGCCCGAATTGGTGATGGCCGGCGGGGCGGGCGGACATGTCCGGGTGACCGGCCTGGAGTCCGGAGGCCATTTGGCCAGCTTCCGGGCATTTGATGGCAGGTACCAGGGGACGGTATCCCTCGCCGCCGGGGATCTGGACGGGGATGACATCGGTGAGATTATCATCGGTGCCACCACGGGCGCCGGCCATGTGAAGGTGTTCGGCGGTGAGTCTTTCAGGGAATCGGCCTCGTTCCTCGATGCACGGGGCGGCCCGGACGGAAGCACCCGGGTCGGGATTGCAACCACCGGCTGGGACCAGCGGATTTCGGTGACCGGCACGGCGGGGGACAAGTCTTCGGTCCGGTATTACCATCTGCAGGGCGATGGGATGGTGTCCGGCACCTCTTCCCCGGTGCCTTCGCACCCGGGCCTTTCGGGGTTTTATTCCGACACCTTGGGCGGGTTCTCGATGCGGGTGGCGGGAGCACCTGTCGGCTCGGGGATTGTCGCGGTGGGTTCGGATGCCGGCAGCCCGGCCCGGGTGGTGGTCTACGATGCCGCCAGCCAGAACAAACTCCGGGAGTTCAACCCATTCCCGGGATCGGGTCAGGATGGTGTGCGGGTGGCCGTGGGCGATCTGAACGGCGATGGGGTCGATGACATCGTCGCCGGGCAAGCCAGGGGCGGCTCCCGGGTTCGGGTATTCAGCGGGGCCAGGGGAACTCCCCTGCCCGGCCGACTGGGTACCCTCGAGGCGTTCGACGATTCCGATGGGGTTTCCCTGGGGGTGGCGGATGTCAACGGGGACGGGTTCGCGGACCTGATCCTGGGGTTCCAGGGAACCGGCCCGGCCCAGGTCCGGGTGCTGAGCGGCCTGGATGGCGGCCTGATCCGGGAATGGAGCTTCGCGCATCAGGACCAGGGGGCCGGGATTTCCGTGGCGGCCGGGGATGTGACGGGGGATGGCCGGGCGGACATCCTGCTGGGAAGCGGTCCCGGCGGGGGATCCCGGGTCCGGGTGCTTGATGGGTCCAACGGGGCCGAGATCGGCAACTTCTTCGCCTTCGACCCCGCTGAATCCCTGCCCGAAGGCCTGCAAATCGCCTCCGGCGATGTGAACGGCGACGGGTTCGCCGATATCATCACCGCCGGCGGCGGTGGGGGCTCCGAGGTCCGGGTGATCTCCGGCTCGGACTGGTCCACCCTGTACTCCCAGCACCTGCTGGAAGGCGCTGGCAGCGGGATACGAGTCGGTGCGGTCGATCTGGAAGGGGATGGCAAGGCGGAGATCCTGCTGGGCCAGGGCCCCGGTGGCGGCCAGGTGTCAGCCTATTCCTGGGGAGATGGCAGACTGGCGGCCTCGTGGGCGCCGTGGGGAGCCAACAGCCAGGCGGGGGCCTATGTGGCGGGATCAACCCACCCGTCCTTCCGCCTGCTGGGGTACGGGTCACAACCCTCGGTATCGATCTCCACGACCACGCCGCTGGTGGTGGAAGGCGACACGGTCTACCTGACCCTGACCCTGTCGGGAACCTCCTCCTTCCCCTGCGGGGGCTACCTCAGCTACGGCGGCACCGCGACCAACGGCACCGGCGTGGATTATTATTGGAACACCGGGTTCAGCATCAGCGCCGGGCAGACCTCCACCACCATTTCCTTCCCCACCTACACCGACAACCTCATCGAGGGGGATGAGACGATCGTCGTCACCATCTCCTCCGGGGTGTACTGCACCATCGGCAGCCCGTCCGCAGTGACCATCCGCCTGACCGACCTGAACTTCCCCAGCACCACCCTGCCGGCCGGAAGCTGCTCCGGACCGGCCAGCCCGATCCAGAATGCCCCCGGAGCCTCCGCCGGCGGCAATCCCGTCCGCACCATCGGCGGCGTCATCGGCAGCAACGGCTCGATCGATGTGCCGATCGGCGGGGACCTGGTGGGCACCACCTGCTCCGCCCCGGTGGGAGACGCTCTCTCCTGGTCCAATCAGCCGGGCAACAGCTCCCCGTCCACCCACGGCAACAATATCCTCGGCCGGGCCACGATGTTCCTGGTCAAGGACAGCAGCAGCCGGATCGGCGTCGTGGAATCTGCCAGCACGTCCTACGTCTTCGACTACTCCGGCGGCGTCTACACCGCCCGGTATTACCTGCAGAACACCCTGAACTATTCCTCCGGCACCGGCCTGTACACCCTGACCGACACCGTCGGCAACAAGGTGGAGTTTTATGATTTTTCCACAGGGTTGCCGTCGGCCCAGCGGGGCCAGGTCAAGCGCCGCACCGATGCGGCGGGGAATGTCACCGACTACGCCTATGAAACCAACGGCAAGCTGACCGACTACCAGCAGGCCACCACGGTCGGCTCCACGACCACCACCGAGTCGTTCGCCTACACCTACCTGTCCTCCGGTACCAACTCCGGCAAGGTGGACGCGGTGACCTTCCGCCGGAAGGTCAATTCTGGCAGTTGGGAGACCGTCCGCACCGCCCAGTACAGCTATTACGACACCGGCTCCTCCAACGGCAACGCCGGGGACCTGAAGCTGGTCGAGACCAAGGATGGCTCCGGGTCGGTCATCAGCACCCAGTACCTGCGGTACTACACCACTTTCAGCTCCACCGGCTACGCCGGGGGCCTGAAGTACCTCTTCACCGGGCCCTCGTATGACCGCCTGAAGGGGGCCTACTCCACCCCGGACTCCGCCACCGACGCCCAGGTCGATGACTACGCCGACACCTACCTGGAATACGGTGCCAACCGCCGGATCACCAAGGCGGTCATCCTGGGGGAAGGCTGCCCGGTCTGCACCGGCGGCCTGGGGGAGTACACCTACGCCTATTCCACCAGCTCCTTCGCCAACGGCTACAACAACTGGCGCACCAAGACGGTCGAGACCCTGCCCGACGGCAACCAGACGATCCTGTTCAGCAACTTCGCCGGCGAGCCGATGCTGCAATCCTTCAAGGAGGTCGGCACCGGCAACGAATGGATCACCTTCACCAAGTACGATGACGCCGGCCGGGTGGTCCTGACCGCCAGCCCCTTCGCCGTGTCCGGCTACGATGAGACCAAGGCCGACCTGCTCAACAACCAGTCCGGCAACTACCAGTACCTGAACGACTCCTCCGGCCTGATCACCACCAGGGCCTACAGCACCTCCACCACGGCGACCGATTCCACGGCGGGCACGGTCAGCGGCTTCGCCAGCTCCACGGCCATCCGCCAGGGGGAGACGGCCTCCGATGTCTCCCAGAGCACCCAGACTTACATCAGCCGGACGGTGAACTCCGTCGCGACCTACCTGCCCGCCAGCTCGACGGTCTACCGGAACGCCGATGGCACTGGCGGTATCACGACCACCAATGCCTACACCTGGGTCACCGGCACCCGCCAACTGGAATCCATCACCACGACCAACCCCACGGTGACCACCACCCAGAACGGATCGAACGCGGCGACATCCGAGGTGGTGGTCCTGAACAACTTCCAGCAACCCATCTGGATCAAGGATGCCGCCGGCTACATCACCTACCGGGCCTATGACCAGGCGACCAGAGCTTTGGTCAAGGAAATCACCGACGTTGACACCACGCAGACCACCACCTTCAGCAACCTGCCCTCCGGCTGGTCCACGCCCTCGGGCGCTGGCCTACACCTGACGACCAGCTACGAGGTGGATTCGCTGGGCCGGGCGACCAAGGTCACCTACCCCAATGGCCGCGTGGATTATGCGGTCTACAAGGATGCCAGCCACGAAGTCCGGCGGTATCTGGCCTGGGACGCCACCAACAATGTCCCCATGCTGCCGATCCAGGTCAGCCGCCAGGACTGGACCAACGGCTACACCGAAAATATCACCCTGTCCGCCACGCCTTCCGTAACAGGTGGCAAGCCCACCGGCACCGAAAGCATCTCCAGCCTGGAATCCCTGTCCCGCGCCTACACCAACACGGCCGGCCAGGTCATCAACCAGGACGCCTACTTCAACCTGAGCGGCCTGACCTACTCCACCTCCACCACACTGGGCACGGAGAACACCCACTTCTACCGGACGGTATTGGGCTACGACCAGCGCGGCCGTCAAAATAAAGTCCAATTGCCCACCGGGACGGTCTACCGGACCTACCTCGATGCCCTGGGCCGGCAGGTCAGCAAGTGGGTCGGCCTGGATGACACCCCCACCTCGGGGCTGTGGTCCCCCAGCAACACCACCGGCACGGATCTGGTGAAGATCAGCGAGAACGAGTACGACGGCGGCGGGGTGGGTGACTCCAACCTGACCAAGGTGACGCAGGTCCCGGGCGGCTCCGCCGCCAACCGGGTCACGCAGAACTTCTTCGACTGGCGCAACCGGGTCGTCGCCACCAAGTCCGGTGTCGAGACCAGCGAGGCCACCGACACCAACCGGTTAATCTCCTATGCCGACTACGACAACCTGAACCGGGTCACCACCTCCCGGCTTTACGATGGCGACACCGTCTCCATCACCAGCACCTCCGGGGTGCCGAACGCTCCCAGCTCTTCGCTACTGCGGGCCAAGTCCGAGACCCAGTTCGATGAGCGCGGCCAGGTCTACAAGACCCTGACCTACAGCGTCGATCCGTCCACCGGTTCCGTCTCGTCCTCGGCCCTCACCACCCAGTCCTGGTACGACTCCCGGGGCCTGCTGATCAAGCAATCCTCGGCCGGCGGGCTGGTGACCAAGGTCACCTACGATGGTGTGGGCCGGCCGACGGCCTCCTACACCACCGATGGGGGCGGCGATTCCGCCTACACCGATGCCGATGATGTCACCGGCGATGCCGTTCTGCAGCAAGTGGAGACCACCTACGACAGCAACTCCCATGTCATCCTGGTCACCGCCAAGCAGCGGTTCCACGATGAGACAGGCACCGGGGCCTTGGGGACCGCCTCCACCGGGGTGAAGGCCCGGGTTACCTATGCCGCCAGCTACTACGATGGCGCCGACCGCCTGACCGGGGTGGTGGATGTCGGGACCAACGGCGGCTCCAGTTATACCCGCCCCTCAAGCGTCCCCAGCCGTTCCGACACGGTGTTGGTCACCTCCACCGCCTACAACTCCGCTGGCTTGGCCTGGAAGCTGACCGATCCCAAGGGCATCGAATCCCGCAGCTACTTGGACGCCCTGGGCCGGGTCACCAAGACCATCGAGAACTATGTCGATGGCACGGTCTCCGACACCGATGACAAGACCACCGAATCCACTTACAACGCGGTGGGCCTCAAAACCGTCAAGGTGGTTCTGCCTTCCAGCGGGCAGCAGGTGACGGAGTGGGTGTACGGGGTCACCACCTCGGACGGATCCGGCCTGAATTCCAACGATCTGGTCAAGGAGGTCCGCTACCCCGATCCCTCCACCGGGGCCAGCAGCAGTTCTTCGAAGGATGTGTTGACCGTCAACGCCTTGGGTCAGCCGCTGACCATGACTGACCGCAACGGCACGGTGCACACTTACTCGTACGATGTGATGGGCCGGCAGACGGCGGATGCGATCACCACCTTGGGCAGCGGCGTGGATGGCACAGTCCGGCGTCTCACAACCGCCTATGACACGCAGGGGAATGCCTATCTGTTCACGGTCTACGATGCCAGTTCCAGCGGCAGCATCGTCAACCAGGTCAAGCGGGACTTCAACGGCCTGGGCCAACTAACCTCCGAATGGCAGTCGCACAGCGGGGCCGTCACGGGTTCTTCTCTTCGGGTCCAGTATGCCTACAGCGAGATGGCTGGCGGGGCGAATCACTCGCGGCTGACCAGCATGACCTACGCTTCGGGGTATGCGGTCAATTACAGCTACGCGTCAGGGCTGGATGCCAATATCTCGCGACTCAGTTCGCTGAGCGATGCCTCCAATACCCTGGAGGCGTACAGCTACCTGGGGCTCGGCAGCCTGGTCAAACGGGCCCATTCACAGCCCGGGGTGGATCTCAGCTACATCAAGCTGTCCACGGAGTCCACCGGCGATGCCGGAGATCAGTACACCGGCCTGGATCGGTTCGGACGGGTGGTGGACCAACGCTGGATCAACAGCTCCAACACCGATGTCGATCGCTACCAGTACGGCTACGACCGCAATGGCAACCGCCTCTACAAGGACAACAAGGTGCTTTCCTCCCTGAGCGAGGTGTACACCTACGATTCCCTGAACCAGATTGCCAGTTACAAGCTGGGCACCCTGAACAGTGGCAAGACGGATGTCACCGGCTCCCCGTCAAACAGCCAGTCCTGGGACTACGATGCCGTTGGCAACTGGGACTCAGTCACCACCAACAGCACCACGCAGACTAGAACAGCCAACAAGCAGAACGAAATCACCGCTGTCAGCGGCGCCACCACACCGACCTACGACAGCAACGGCAATCTGACCACCGACGAAAACAACTACCGTTTCGTCTACGACGGCTGGAACAAGGTCGTCCAGGTCAAGAACTCCTCCAATGTGGTAATTGTGGCGTACGGTCGGGACGCCCTGCACCGCCATGTGACGGATACCGTCGGTTCTACCGTCACCGACCGCTTCTTCAGCAGCGATTGGCAGTTGCTGGAAACGAAAACCGGCTCCAACACCGTGACAAGGAATGTCTGGAGCCCCGTCTATGTGGACGGGCTGGTCCTGAGGGACCGGGACACTGATGCCAACGGCACATTGGATGAACGCCTGTACTCATTGCAAGATGCCAACTGGAACACGACCGCCCTCGTCAACACCAGCGGCACCATCCAGGAACGCTACACCTACACCCCCTTCGGCCAAGTCACCTTCAGGGACAGCAGTGGTTCCACGCTGTCCAATTCAGCAAAAGACTGGATCTTCCTGCACCAGGGCGGAGAGAAAATAGCGGCGGGGGATTATGAATTCAGGAACCGGATATACAGTCCTAGCCTCGGCAGGTGGCTCAGCAATGATCCGTTAGGATTTGAGGCGGGAGATCAGAACTGGTACCGGTCCATTGGGAATAACCCAGGGAATGGACTGGATCCGAGCGGACTGTTTTTTGAGCAACCATGGGCAGGATATCCTAATTTGCCTGCCGGTCCAAAGGGGCAAATGCCATTCATTAATCTGCCCCAGATCCTTGCCGATTTAGTAGATTCGGAGAAATGTAAAAGCGAGGCAAGGCGAATTGGGAGGGCTATATTCTATACTTACAATGCAAATTGGAAAATATTTATTCCGGTTGGTGAAAAAAAGAAAGGATATTATTGCTATGAATGGGCTTTTGCCTTTGAAGATGCTTTTAAAATTGAAAGCTCTGGGGATTGTTTTAGTATTGTAATAGAAGGCGTTGGGAAACCGAATACCGATGGCCTTTCGCACTGGTATGTAAAAATCACAACCAAAGGTAATAATCCAAAAACAATTTATTTAGATGATGGCTTTATCGATCCAGATATTTTTATCCACAAGGAAAAACCTTGGCCAAAAAAATACACTTTCTTCTTTAATTCGCCAGCTGCTTTTAGAAAAGATTGTAGCATCCCGATTGCGAGAAATTGTCATGGAGGGATTCCATATATTAAACCAGATAAATAATGAAATTTCTCGTTTTTGGAGTTTGCCATGAAAAATTCGAAAGGGATGATTTGGTTTTATTTGCTTACATTTGTTTACTCGGTTGCTGTAGTTTTTGTTGTATCTGAATTGTTTTACAAATTTGGCATGCGCACTCAAACGTTTCTTCTCAGTTTAATTTATCTCCTTCCTTCTTGGTTTTTGTATAAGCTAAGATTAAGAGACAACTTTTGTTTAACCTATTTTCTAAAAACCGTTTTGGTCATTGTTTTCTGTTTTTCAATTGGTTTATGGATTAAAGATTTTTGGATTAAAGAAAACTATTATATTATATTTGATCGCGACGATTCGCTGGCAAGAGTTCTAGGTAAAATAAGACAAAATAAATCCTTTAAAAATGTTACATATGAGGTTTCACGGAAAAAAATACTGTTAGTTTATGGGCAAGTTAAATCTGAAGCAGAGTTTGACGAGTTGACGAATCTATTGGAAACTTATGAATATGGATACATAAATAGAGTGAGGGTTTTTAGAGATCCTGTCGTGAGTCCTTAACCTGATATTTTTGTCTCGTCCGACTAAGATGCCGCACAGTGTCAACCAACTTTTTTAGGAATTGCCAGTATAAGTCCGCTAACGAAGGAGATTGAGATTTAATCGACTTTTCGCATTCACTGGCTTTTTCCCGGCCGCATTAACTTCATCCAACGCCGGGCCCCGTCTTTTTCAAGACAGCATCATCCTTTCCGATGTGTTAGGACGCGACACGCGGTGATCCGACTGGCTCTTCAAAATCCTCCTCGCCACGACTTTCCTCCCTTGAGCATGCCCCAACAACGGACCAATAGTTTTCGGGCAACGGCCACGATTGCTTTTTTCTTGCCCGTTCCGTTGGCAATCAGACGTTCCCAGGTAGCCCGGGCCCATGCGTTGAACCGCAAGCACCCCCAAGCGCATTCGACCATTGCGCTTCGCAGGACCTTGGGGCCTCGTTTTGTAACGGGTCCGGCACCGATGTCGACCGCTACCAGTACGGCTATGACCGGGATGGCAACCGGCTCTACAAGGACAATAAGGTGCTTGCCTCGCTGAGCGAGGTGTACACCTACGATTCCCTGAACCAGATTGCCAGTTACAAGCTGGGCACCCTGAA
>Ga0315905_10005964_pt1 | contig 12389 bp, 5 predicted proteins | sample LakEriMetagenome_5_FD_203522 | JGI IMG/M metagenome (GOLD analysis project Ga0315905, IMG submission 203522) | Freshwater fungal communities from buoy surface, Lake Erie, Ohio, United States - Buoy 4 MA121 | ecosystem: Environmental > Aquatic > Freshwater > Lake | place: USA: Lake Erie, Ohio... | reverse complement strand
TTGACGGAAACCGTGTTCAAGTCGGCCGCAAACGCTGAAGTGTAGCTCATGCACCCGGTCGTGTGGAAGGTCATGGGCTTGATGTGCAAGGCTCGCAAACACGAATTTTCATACACCACCGAGGAGATCACCTCATACAGCTCCTGGGCATCCGGGTTTTGCACAATGGTGACCTCGCTGGCAGCGCGCGGGGAGGCGGGGTTGGTAAAGTCCATTCTAATGCGATACATGACGCCATCATCCAGCTTTTTCTGGCTCTTGACGGTTGCCACCTTCAAGACAAAGGTACCACTTTCTTTGTTCCATATGCCGGTATTCTCAAAGAGATCATCGATGTCGTTGACGACATCATTGTCAAACACAACTGGGTAGTCTTGCTGGTTACTGTACCCAGGGTGGTTCTCGTAGCCGCCCAGGCCCGAGATCGTGAGAGTGTTCAAGCAATCGCCGACGATGGCTTGATTGACCCTGAACTTGACGGTGATCTGGTTGTGATCGCACGGGAAGCACGTGCTCTGACTGGCCTCGGTGATGATCAGTTGCGCTTTTTGAGCCGAAGATTCCTCAAAGGACACATTTGCAAATGTATTGAATTGAATACATTGAACGACCGACGGCGCATTCAGGCCCACATTGATCACGCCCGTGTACCGCTTGCTGACCAGCTTGCTCGCGCTGATAGAACTGCTGGCGCCATAAAACTTGATTTTGTAGGTCGTGTCGGCCGCGATGCCGTCTCCAATCTGCAGGCTGAGCGCGGCTGACCCGAACGGCGAGACGCTGGCTCGGATCCAGCGCGCAGACAGAGGAAACGCGAAGGGATTAGTGTTGCCGGCTCCCGGTGTCACACCCGGGATGAGATTAATCGGCGTCAGCATGAAGTTGTCGGGGTCCTCAAACCAGTTCAGGCCATACAGCGTAATGTTCGGCAAGCAGGCTCTCTTAAGCGGCACATTAGATCTGAACACAATATTGAGCTCGCTCTCCACGCACACGTGTGTACCTCCCTGCACTAGTGTTGTCGTCAGCTGCGCTTGAACAATTTTCATGGGGTGCTTATCTCCGCTCTCAATTTCGAGGTTTGATGAGCTCACGGTCCATGAATTCTGATCTCCATCCGCTGCAAGCCCTGACGTGCCCCCGACTGAGATGCCCGAGTTGCATTGGGCCTGAGGGCACTTCTGGTTCGTGACATTGACCTTGAAGACCATGTAATCATTTGTGTTCACAAATGTGCGGACCTCGTTTGTATTAATGACACGTTGCAAGTCGATCTGCAAAGTTCCGGCTGCTCCATTCCAGCTTCCCAGTGCGTTGGATTGTGAAACACCACTTGTGATGGCAATGCTGAAGCTAGACGAGTCCGGCGTAGTGCTTCCACACAGGCCCGTCACTGTCACAATGTTGGTGCAGTACCCGTATATGGGCACAGTAGCACTGACTTTGATGGTGATGGTGTTTGTGTCGCAGGGGAACGCGGAGCTCTGCTCAATGGCGGCATGATATACGGGGTAGAACACATCAAGCGTGGTGCCCAAGGATTGCCGAGTATGGCTGAAAATATCGGCGTCGATCTTGACATCCTTCGCACTCTGTCCCCATGCAGGGTTCCGCACGGTGACAGAAACGCACACGTCGCCTGCGATGTCAATGTCCGCTGATGGTTTCAAGATCAGCCTGCCGTCTGCTCTGTCCCTGTAGTTATTTGGTCATCAAAGAGATCATCAATTTTTTTTTGCATGCTTGCTATATCATATGCTCGTACTATCAATAATTTGACAGACTAAAACTACTCACTTTGTCAACATACCATGGCTAAATCTTTATCCATGGGTACGGGAGGGATATACCGGGATACAGAATTCCGAGATATAGAAACCGGGGCTTGAGGCCTAGCCAGCCGGTTTCTGACTAAAGACTGCGGTGCAACCAACTAAATTTTTTCCTAAATAAGAGACCTATAGTTTTTGCCAAAGAGGCCTACATCCTCAATATCTAAAGATCCAGCCTGGCCACTTTGTATCGCAATGAACCGGTAAATCCAAGGCTGAGCCGAGTTTCTATACCCCGGAAGCCTATTGTACTAGAAAAACATCATTGTGCTTCATTACAAAGGATGATACTTTGAGTGCTAGTGTATCCCTGAGTGCCAACATATCCCTTTGGTGCACACATTATTGTGATGCTGAAATGAGTGAAATGATTGAACAAGGTATCAAATTTGTGAACTGACCATGACGCTGGTGTCGCAAATTTGATGGTGGGGGTTGGATTCTCAAGAACTAGCGTGGCGCTTGTCGTCTTGGTGCCCTGCAGCCCGCTAATTGTGATCCAAGGGTGTCTGTTGTAGGGAGTTCCTGCGTTGTAATCGTCTCGGCATGTGTTCAGCAACATTACCGTTGGCCTCAAGCAAATGGTGATCACGTTAGGAGCGCACGGGTTGCGATTGCTTTGTGTGATGGTTGAGGATCCTGTGTTGAACTCGAGTCTGGAAATGACCAAGGGCGAGATCCCGTGCGAGTTCACCGCGGTCAACTCTCTGCTGAATGGCAGCAGACTTCCGGAAGGATTGACAGTTATAGCTTTCGTCGGTTGCGCTTCGCGCCGGTTCTGCAAGACAAAGCTGACGCAGTGCTCGGTTGCACTTGCCAGATCTTTCGTCAGCTGCAGCACAAGCACCCCAGTATCCTTGTTCCAACTAGTAAATCCGAAAAAGTCTGTGGGTCCAGCGTAAGCATGACCAATCGGGTCAGAGCCCAGTGAAGAGTAGCTCAAGGCCCCGAAATTGGACTCCACAACGGTTGACGGTGTCGACAATCCCAGCAAGCCAGTCACCGTGATACTTGGCACGCATGCCTTGGTAATTACGGGGAACGCAGTCAAGCACACCTCGATCCTATTGGCGCCACAGGGCTGAGTTGTGCTGGTGCGAACGGTTGAGGGGTTTCGGAATTCGCCGGATACGATGGCGGTGATGGAGCCGTCCATGGACTCTACTTTCTCGCTTCCTCCTCCCCTCACCGTGAGCGTGGTATCCGTCACCTCAGCTTGAGCAGTGTCGGCGTTAGTGATTGAAAAGGAAAAAGAATAAACAACACCGACCAGGAGCGTGTTCGTTGGCACAACAGTGAGCTCTCCACCGCCACCTCCTGCCTTCGACTTCGTCCAGCTTGCAGAAGGATTCAGCTCTGCAGACGGTGAGATTAATGCGATTGTCGGTCCGTCGGTTCTGGAGGAGCCGAGCCCAGAGAACACCAGGGAGATGGCGTTGCACATGAGGGGAACTATGGGCCGCATAGAGATGGTGATTGTGTTAATGGCGCAGGGATGATAGGAAGTGGAAGAAATGCTCAGTAAGTTCCAAGCTGTGTCCTGGACGTACAGAGGTCCTTGGTCAACCTTTGTCAGGAATCGCGAGGTTGTCACAGCTGTCTTGTCGAGTAGAGCGGCGGAAGCGGTAAACGCAAGCGTAACATCAGGAGAACTTTGTGGGAGGGAGGGATTCGTGAGATCAAAGGCAAAGGTGACCGGTGTGCAGCCCAGCAAGTTTGAGGAAAGAGCCAACACAAGCATTGCCGCGTTGGCCGAGTTGGTCCACCCTGCCGTGCCCGAGATCATGCTTGCCTGTGCGTTTTGAACCCCCAGCTGCCCGGTGTTGCCCGTGGTGCTTCCCGTCAGCCCACTTAGCGTGAGTTGATTGACGCAGGACAAGAAGAGCGGGGCATCCACCTGGAACGAGACTGTGATGGTATTGGTATAGCACGGCCACGACGTCGACTGGCTTGTGCTTCCACTCAACCAGCCGACCGTCTTGACGTAGAGCGGGAAGGCATCTCCAGCAGACTTTGTGCACGCCGACTTGCCGTTGAAGTCCAGCGAATCCGTCCCTTGCTGCTTGTTTGGCTCAGAAAAGTGCTCATCTGCTGTAGCGTGCGCGCTGTCCTTCAATCGCAGCTGTAACCCAATTTGGGGCGACGCCTGGCCCGTGTTCGGATTTTTCAAAATAAAAGAGACCACAATCGTAGAGGTTGCGGCAATTGGCGAGATGCTGTTGTCCATTACATTGAAGACCAGGTTTCCTTGCAAATTCTGCCAGCTTCCATCCGTCTTGGTCCATGAAGAGCTCAACACTGATACACCGACCGTGAAGGTGGAGCTGTCGGGCTCAAAGCTCCCGGTAAGCCCGGAGATTGAAATGGACGGGACGCATGTCAGCTCCAAGTCTACGGTGGATGCAATCGTAACGGTGATGGAATTCGAGTCGCACGGGAAGGGCGAAGACTGCCCAATGCTGCTCGTGACAACAGCATCCTTGACGAACCCAGGATATGCAGTGTTGGTTGCTAGGAAAGCGACCGACCCCCCTCCGGCGGCGCCATCTAGATAGGTCGTAGCAAGAGGAGACCATGTCGGCAGATTTTCTCCACCCGAGTCCTGGTAGGTGACCTTTATAGTCATGCCCGGTGCGTTCTGGTGCAGGGAAGGATTGCGAACGTTGAAAACGACAGTAAAAAATTGTTCAGGAACTGTTATGTCGTTGGTGAAGCGTGTGACAAGCTTTCCCGACGCTTGCGACCAGCTGGCAATAGAATGAACGGTCAACGTGGACCCATCGAGGATTGGGCCCGTTTCAGCGTAGCTGAGCAGTCCTGTGAAGGTAAGCGAGGGCTGGCAAAACTTGAACACGGGCACATTCATCTTTATGCTCACGGTGATGGTATTCATGGAGCAAGGGTTGTCGTTGCTCTGGTGCACGCGGGTGCCTGTCATCACTGTCGGGTCGCCCACATACATCGGCTGGGTGAAAATGCTCGCAGGTCTGTTCATGCCCTGCGGGGAGTGGTTTACAATGTCGACGCTGAGCGAAGGCGCTTGTACGGTGTGCTGCGTGGCCTGATTCCGCACAGTAAAGGAGAAGCTATAATCGGTCGTGCTCTGGACATCACCCACAGGCACAAACACCAATGTGCCAGTCGTCACGTTAAAGGTGGAATTGACAGCCGAAAACGGAGAACCTAAGGAGCTCGTGAAAGCGCTCGGGCTGGTTCCCTTCCGCGTGCCAGTCAGTCCTGCAATGGTGACTCGGGGATAGCGATTGTACGGTATGTTGGTCTCAGACACTCTGCAGGTGTTGAGCAGGCCAACCGAAGTTTTCAGAGAGACAGTTATAACGTTGAGACCGCACGGGTACCAGCTGCTCTGCGAAATGTGTTTTACGGTGAACGTCAGCGGCTCAATGGATAGTGCCGCCGCCGACGCCGCCGCACTATCTGGTTTCAACACGGCGGTGACCGAATAGATGCTGATGCTGGCAGAGGAAAGCTGGAGAGCAGGTGCGCTCTGTGCCTTTGGCCCGTTCTGCACCTGGAAACTGAGGTCATAAGATGAAGACCCAGTGAGATCCTGAGCCAGGATAATGACCAGCTGGCCCGTCGCCCTGTTCCACGCCGCTTTGCTTGCAAAATATGCAGCCGCATTGGTGCTGCTAATGTTGACCGAGTACAGAGGCCAGCTGCTGCTGCTACTAGAGGACCAGGTCGCAGCGTTGCCTTGCGTGGTCGTTCCCGTGAGCCCAGTGACAGTCAGAGTGGGCGTGCATTGCATTCGGATAGAGAAGGAGGCAGCGATGATGATGGAAATTGTGTTTTTCGCGCAAGGCTCGTTGCTTGACTGGAATGCTGTTGGCGTGATCAAGGCGTTTGTCACTTGCATCACAGTTCCGCTCAGGGCATGCAACTTGGAGGAGATGTGGGGCAGCTGGAGCTTGATGTTGCTGTGGCCGGCAAAGGTGACCTGGCCATTCACAAGCTTGAAGCTGAACGTGTAGGTTGTGCCTGCATTCATGTCGGTCTGAAGAAAGATAATGATCGAGCCCGCAGATTGACTCCAGCTTCCCACGGCCGAAAACGGGCCATTGTCGTCTGTGACCACGAGCTCTATACTATCCGCGGTACTCGAGCCAGAAAAGCCCGACACCACCAAATGCCCGGGCGCACCGTTGCACATGCTGTATATTGTTCTGTCAGCCCGAATGGAGATCTCAACAAGATTAGGTCCGCATGGCTCATAAAGGTTGCCGGGATGGGCTGGGTCCTCTTTCTGGGTAATGCTCGCTGTGACAAACGTGACGTCGATGACTTGCAGAGCACCACCGGCGAGCGGGTGGAGGGCTCCAATCACATTGTTCTCCTGCACTGTGATTGTCTTCAACCCCTGTGGTGCGCCAGGATTCTTGAGCGTGAATGTGAAAGAATACGGGGTATTGGCGAGAAGATTGGCAGTAACCTGAATGATGAAAGTGCCCACACTGTTCCATTGAGCCTGTGTACCGAAATTCGCTTCAGAGACCAGAGAAAGAATGTTGTTGGTAGTGGTAGCAGAGCCCACGAACCCGGTGAGAGTCAAGGACGAAATGCACGTGGACACCAGATACGCGTTTACCGAGAGCTGAACGGTGATGGAATTGTCAGCGCAAGGGGTGGTGGATGTCGCGGCTACTGATCCACTATTGAACATGACGGCCAGAATGTTCAAGACTTTGCCGTGCTCCGACGTAGCAGTCAAGCCCCCTACAGACACCTTCCCGCTAAAGTCTGGGGTGTGAGTGATATGCGTGACAGCGTTTTCTGCGGATGTAAAGGATTCCACGGGGACGAGGATTGACAGGCGCATGTTGATTTTCGGCAGCTCCGGGACCTGGGTCGCTTTGGGATTGGTCAAGGTGAAGCTAAACTCGAGCTCCGTGCCAGCCAGCACCATGTCTTCGTTGGACCACGACCCCCCTGTGAGGATCGAAAATTCAAGTTTGCCTGTTGCTTGTGCCCACCCTGCGGACACAGCACCCTTTCCAACACCACCGTTCTTGAGGCTGACTGTCAGGGAAGTGCCCACAGACATAGTGGCTGTGAGTCCCTTCAAAGTCACTTGCGGCGAACAGCTCCCTACGAGATCGACATTGGGAATCATCCGCACGGTGATAATATTGCTGTCGCAGGGGAAGGGCGACGACTGATACGCCTTAGCATCAAGAAGCACATTTCGGATGTACAGAGGCTGGAATTCTCCCTGATCAGCGTTCCAGATTCCGGAAGACGGCAGCACACCCGTCTCGGCGTCCATGTTGGATGAGACCGTGATTAGAGGCGTGGCGACGATGATTTCGGCTGTGGAGGCTTGGGGCTTCGGGGGATTGGTCAGCACAAAGGAAATGGTGTACTTCTGCCCAGCGCCCATCGGACTGGCCGATGTCAGGTCTTCTTCCAGGTCGATTCGCAGCGTGCCCCCGGAGCGCTGCCAAGTGGCCAGCGTCTTCACGGCGCGCACTCCATTATCCACAGCTACATCTATAGGAAACAGGGCTTCTGATGTCGGCGTCGTCGCCCCATTAAGTCCAGTGATGGTGAACCCCGCCAAGCAGCGCTGGAAGATCGGAACGGTCGGAGCTAGGGTCATAGTGATGGTGTTTTGCGCGCACGGATACGGTGTGGACTGCCGAATGTACTTTGTCTCCCAACTCACCGCGCGGATGTACATAGGATGCAGGTCGCCGACCTGCGGGTTTCGGACCTCCGCACTCGAGGGTACCGAGTCATCCTGGACCATTGACTGCGAGACAGTGATGAGCGGCGAGGCCGCCACAAGCTCTACATTTGAAGTTTGGGGCGACGCGTCATTGAACAGCTCAAAGGAAAATGTGTACGCGGTTCCGGCAACCATGTGCGCGCCATGGACCAAGCGTACAGTTACCTGTCCTGTGTCTACTCTCCACGTTGCCGAGCTGTTGAGGACAGTCGAGTGCAGGGTCGAGAGCGCCAGAGTGCCCGAGGGCGACTGGTTGGGGTGGGCACCAAGCAAGCCGGTGATTGTGAAGCTAGCCAGGCACCGTTGATGAAACGGCACCGAGGGCTGGAGCGTGACGCTGATGGTATTGCGAGCGCAGGGATAGGGCGTCCTTTGGCCAATGTTTTTTACTTCCCAAGTCCTGTTCCGGATGAACATGGGCCTCAGATCGCCAGCCGCGGGCATGTACAGGTCGTAAGACTGGCTGGGGATAGACATGTCTTCATTCATGGCGAATTCGCTGATTGTTTGGTACGGGGCAACAAGCACTTCGACCGGGGAATGCTGGGCAGCAAAACTGTTTGTAACTGTAAAGTCAAAGGTGTAGCTTGCGGTCGGCAGCATGGGATGATCATCCCCTTGTTTGAGGTTGACGACAAGCTTCCCGCTGCTTTTGGTCCAAGCTGCTTCTTGGACTAGGACCGTGGCGTCAAAGTTTGACAGCAACAACGTGCCGGATTCCGTTTCGCTCCCAACAAGCCCGCTAAGGGTAAATGCGCTCAGACAGGACTGAAAAATGGGCACTGAAGGCCGCAGGGTGGTCTTGATCGTGTTGACGGCACACGGGTACGGGCTCGTCTGCCCAATGTTCCTGACCGACCATTCGACCGTGCGAATGTACATGGGCGCGAGATCTCCTGCCTGCGCCTGGTAGATATCATAGCTCAAACCTGGTACGGACATGTCCGGCACCAGAGCAGACTTGACAGTCAGGATCGTCTGGTCCACGGCAATGGAGACGGGGGACGCTTGGTGCGAAATGCCATTGACAACATCAAACGAAAAGACATACGACTGCCCAGCCACCATCGGGTTCGAGTCTAGCTTCACCACCAGGGTGCCTGACGCCTGCGTCCAGTCAGCTGCCGTCTGCAGCACCAAATTGGATTGGGCGTCCTTCGTCAAGGCAATGGCTCCAGAAGGGGTCTTTGCGCCTTGCAGCCCCGTCAGGGAAAAGGTGGGTACGCAAGACTGGAATAGGGGCACTGAAGGCTGCAAAGTTGTCGTGATCCTGTTGGTGGCGCAGGGATACGGGCTCGACTGCCCGATGTTCTTGATCTCCCATAGAACATTGCGGATTTTCATGGGATTTAGATCGCCTGCAATCGCGTTATAAATGCCACTTGTTGGAACTTGATTATCATTGTCCATGTATTGAGTGTCGACGGACACGACGTATTCGGAGGTTGACGTTGCTATGATCTCGACAGGGGACGACTGATTACTGAAATCATTCGTCAGTTGCACCGAGAACACATATGCCGTTCCGGCTGCCATCGGATGAGAATCTCCCACCTGGCAGGTTTCAGTGTGTGTGCGTGAGTCAGTATGGAGGGTTGTTGGAAGGCGCTGGCAGGACAGGTATGGGAGGGACAACTACCTGGAGGCTGATCTTGAGGCTGCCTGAATCACGGGTCCAGTCTCCATAGGGGCTGATGACGTCGTTGTTGTTCGGAGACACGTTCGTGACATCGATGGCGGCGTTGTTGGGCGTCTTTGCCCCGGTGAGCCCAGTGATCTGCCAGGCAAGGGGAACAGCATCAGTTGCGGCTAAAACCCCTAAACCCTGAGCGCACACACCGGAAAACAAAGAGCAGAAGGGCGAATTGAACCGTAAAATGAGGCAGGCACGACTGGAAGATGGGAACAGACGGCTGTAATGTAGTCGTGATGGTGTTTGGCGCGCATGGATACGGGCTCGACTGTCCGATCGTCTTCACCTCCCATGCAACGCCTCGAATTCTGTCTCGCGTGTGGTTTTGTGTGTATCAGACACTCGCAAAGAGGTTGCAGCAGGCATGTCACCGTATTGCATGCACAGGGACGCACTTTCACATCCAGATTCGCACCTTAACGGCTCATAATCCCCAGCTTGCGGCACATGAATACCACTCTCCACGTTCGGCTGAGCACTGTTCTTGGAGAGACTGATCGACGAAATTAGCGGCGTGGCCTTCACGAACAGGTCGCTTGCGCCCTTTATCGTACCCTGATTTTTCAGCTTGAATTTGATGGTGGCTGCGACATTGTTAACAAAGCCAGCGACCGAAACACTGAGAACAAGACTGTAGTCAGCCTGGTTGGCATTCTTCCAGTCTCCAGTGGAGCCGACCTCTGAGGGAAGGGGGGATTCGAGATCCAGAACATCGTTTGACGCTGTCGAGGAGCCAACGAGCCCGGAAATCGTGATCGTGGCGACGCACGCACTGTTGAAACCCACGTCGCTGGTCAGGCTAACAGTTATGGTATTCTCCGCGCACGGGTACGGCAGCGATTGCTGCGCAGTCCGCAGCGTAAACGAGGCCGAGATTATCTGCATGATGCTGTTTGAGCTGAACATTTGCTGGGCTTCCGGTATCGTCAATGCTCCAAACAATATCTTAGAGTTTGTGATAGGGTTTTGCTGCGCATACGAGTTCACGAGGTTGAAGCTGAAGGTTTTGAAAACGTTTTTCGGTATTATCTCGTTGACACCGATGATGATACTGTGGCTATTCTCAACCCACGAGCTGCTAGCGGAAAAGAAGTTGCCGTCGACGCCGTACACAGTAGGTCCTGCGCCCGTTGTTTGCTTTGAGCCCGAGAGACCCGAAACGGTAATGGACGACACGCACTCGTTATAAATGTCCAGTCTGGGGGAGAATGAGACTGTGACGGTGTTGATGCCACAAGGGTTCGTGTTTGAGGTCGTAATGGATTTGCTGTCAAAGGTGAGTTCCTCCACTGCCAAAAAGTCATTACTGGTTTTGGTGATGCCAAGATCCGGCATAACCAACGCTGGGTTGCCCGTGGACAATATCAGTCCTGATACAATCCTGTCCCCTGCTTCCACTTGATTCTTCAGATCAAACGTGAACGTGTTGTCCGTGCACCCCTTCAATATCGTCGCCTTCAACTGAAATGTCAACGACCCTGAATCTTGAAGCCACCTCCCGGTGGCTTCAAACGTCTGATCATTGACTGAGGAGCTTGACAGTGTGAGAGCATCGTTGTCGGCTGTATTCTTGGCAGTGAGGCCAGAGAGCGTAATCTCTGTCACGCAGGACTTGAAAACGGGCCCGGTGGTACGCAGCTGGACCGTGATTAAGGAACTTGCACATGGATTTGTTGATCCTGAAGTGAGCGAGTTGCCCGAGTCAAATTCTTCACTGAACGTGACCGTCCTGATCAAGAGCGGGTTCGCATCGCCGTTATTCTTCGGGCAGGCAGTCCTCGAGACCCACGCGCTGTCAACCATCAGATACTCATTTTGGTTGTTTCCAGGCACATCCATGGTGGAACTGGCGTGCTCTGACGGTTCGTGGTAATCATCATCCACGAACACAGAGAGAAGTGTTGTGGGACTAGCTTGCGCCGTCTTCGGGTTCTGAAGGCCAAAGGTCAGCTTGAATCTCTGGTTCGCGGGGATCTCAGATGCGGTCATCGAATCGGCATCAAACCACTGGAGCGTCAGGGTCCCGGTGGACTGGACCCATGAACCAGTACGAACTGATGACGTCGCCAAGTTCTTGTTGTTGTAGAGCGTGACCGTGATGGCTGCGTTGTTGCCCGTGTCGCTGCCTATGAGATTCGAGAGCGTGATGCTAGGATTACACCTGCGGGCGGCAGGAGGTGGTCACATCCACGCCAGGATACTCAGCCAAGAGACATTTGAACGCGAGGCGCTGAGTTTCGCTCAGAACGGGAAACATGCATGGGAACTCTACGCACCTGTGCTATTGGCAAGCCAACCGCGGGTGAGGGAGCGAGGGGCGGAGGCTGGGGTGGGGGAGGAGGATTAGGTCCAGGTCATGGGGGGTCTTACCGCGGGTACAAGATGATGTCGATGGCCGCTTCAACCGAGATGGTATTGGCATCGCATGGCCAAGGGGAAGTCTGGCTGATGGAACTTGTTACCAACGCATCTCGAATTTGCAGCGGATAGTATTGGTGGTTGTTGAGGTTTGCATGTGCTATCCCCATTACTCCGGTTCGCACGGTTACTTGCGCGTCGTTGGCAAAGGTGTTTTTGGTTGAGTCGCTTCCGTGGTAGTTGATTTCCACGTTCATCCCGGGCAACTGCTGGTACTGTGACGGGTTGATGATATTGAAGCTGATTTTAAACAGGAAGGAGGTGAGCAAAGTATCGCCCGATGGCAAGTCATTGTTGGCCTCCAGGATCAGTGTGCCTGAGGTCCTGCTCCAGGAGTCTAAAGTAACATCGTGTGCGCCTGAGTAGTCCAGGGCAAGGGCGGTGATGTCGGATGCGCTATCCGACGAGGACCCTGTGAGGCCGGTAAAGGTGATGCTTGGAGTGCACCTCACATACATGGGAACGTTGGCGTTCAAGCTAACAGTGATAGTGTTAACAGCGCAGGGGTTGTCTGACGACTGGTGCACTGTCGTGGTGTCCAGCGTCCTGGGCGCAAGGATGTACATGGGCTGGGTTCGGTCCGTTGACCCCACATCCACAGACGTCCACGAGCTAGTGACCCACTCGGTATTGATGCTGAGGGTAGCAGCGCTGTTCCCCGTTTCCTGGTTCACCACCGCAAAACTAAATGCGTGTG
>Ga0315905_10005963_pt1 | contig 12389 bp, 12 predicted proteins | sample LakEriMetagenome_5_FD_203522 | JGI IMG/M metagenome (GOLD analysis project Ga0315905, IMG submission 203522) | Freshwater fungal communities from buoy surface, Lake Erie, Ohio, United States - Buoy 4 MA121 | ecosystem: Environmental > Aquatic > Freshwater > Lake | place: USA: Lake Erie, Ohio... | reverse complement strand
ACCTGGCCCACCGGCAGGAACGCGACCTTGCGCGTGTCGGCTGTTGCGATGTAGCGGTGCGTGCGGCGTATGGCATCAGCCGAGACCAGGCCTTGCAGCGGCATGCCGAGGGGTTTGGGCGTTTCCGGGCTTGCCCACGCATCCGTCCACTCGTTGCGCAGCATCCTGCAGGGCTTGCCCGTCCACGAGGGCGAGCGCACGGTGTCTTCGCTGGTGGCCGCGAAATAGCATTCTTTTTCTTCGGGCTCCGCGGCCGCTTCCGCCACGCTCAGCCACAGCGAGCCCGTCCACACACCTGCGGCTCCCATCGCCATTGCAGCGGCCACCTGCCGCCCGCTGCCAATACCGCCTGCCGCCAGCACAGGCGTGGGTGCTACGGCATCGATGATTTGCGGCCAGAGCACGATCGAGCCCACATCGCCCGTGTGTCCACCGCCTTCAGAGCCCTGCGCGATGATGATGTCCACGCCGGCTTTCTTGTGCGCCACAGCCTGTTTCACCCGCCCGCACAGAGCCGCCACCATACGCCCGCTCGCGTGGATGCGGTCGATGACCTCTTTGGGTGGAGTGCCCAGCGCGTTGGCGATCAGCTTCACGCCGGGGCGTTCGAGCGCAACGTCCAGCAGCGGCGTTGCCGTGGCTTCGGTCCAGCCGAGAAGTCCCATGCGTTGCTCGCGATCCGGCCATTCGGGTACACCGTGGTCGCTCAGGAGCTTTTCGGCGAAAGCGTGGTGTTCCGCCGGCACCATCGCGGCCAGCATCTTCTCGAGTTCGGCCGGATCGGTGTTGCCGATGCCTTCGTATTTCTGCGGAATCACGATATCGACGGCGTAGGGCAGGCCGCCGATGTGCGCGTCGATCCAGTCGAGTTCCTCCCGCAGTTGCGCCGGGCTGAAACCCACCGCGCCCAGCACGCCGAGCCCGCCGGCCTTGCTCACTTGCACCACGACATCGCGGCAATGGGTGAAGGCGAAGATGGGCAGTTGTATGCCGAGTTTCTCGCAGATTTCCGTACGCATGGCAGCACTCCGGTGTGCGTGTCTGGAGCACGGATCATCGGCCGCGCCGCGGGTGTGCGGCAATGGGCGGGCATGCCATTCGCGCCTGTCCAAAGCCGTCAGCGGCGTTGCCTGCCGTGTACTGCCCACCTACACTCGCGGCATCCATGAATGATCGCGGAGGCCTCGCCGATGGCAGTCACAGGGCGCAGATGGCTCGTCTTCGCGGTGTTGGCCTTGCTCGGCGCCTGCGCGAGTGTTGTCGGGCCCGTCGAGGAGCCGCGCATCAGCATCACGTCGATCCGCTTCCTGCCGCCCTCCGGTGCGGAGCAGCGCATCGAGGTGGGACTGAAACTCATGAACCCGAACGGCTTCGACCTCAAGGCCAGCGGCATCGTCCTGAACGCGGGCTTCAATGAGGTTCCTGTGCTGAGCGGCGCCATCGCGGAGCCCCCCGTGGTGCCTGCCTATGGCGAACAGGACATGAAGATGGTGCTCTCCGCCAGCCTGATGAACGGCATCCGCCTCCTGCGATCGATCATGCAACACCCGGAAGATCCGGTGAGCTATCGCCTCGACGCGCGTATCGATCTCAAGCTCCCGCTCGCGCGGACGCTGCGTATCCTGAAGCAGGGCGAGATCGCGGCGCAGGCACCTGCGGGCAGCCGCAGCGACGCACCGGCAACCAATCTGTGATCGGCCGCCACACCACCGCCGACGAGGTGCTCGAGGGGCTGGACCTGTCGGCGATGCGCGTTCTGGTCACGGGCGCTGCCGCAGGTCTGGGGCGAGAAACCGCCCGTGCACTCGCCATGCGAGGTGCGGCCCTCACCGTGGCCGGACGCGGCGCGGAGCGTATGCAGTCGATCGCCGCCGAACTCGCCGCCAGCACCGGCAACGCGCGCATCGATGCGCTCGACCTCGATCTTGCCTCGCTTGATTCGGTGCGCAGCGCCGCGGCGCTCTATCTGGATACGCATGGGCAGTTCAGCACGCTGATCAACAACGCGGGTGTGATGGCCTGCCCCCTCGAGCGATCCGTCGAGGGGCACGAGATGCAGTTCGCGGCCTGCCACCTGGGGCATTTCCTGTTCACCTGTCTGCTGGTGCCCGCCTTGCTGGACGGTGCGCCTGCCCGAGTCGTGAACCTGAGTTCGGCAGGTCACAAGCTATCGCCGGTGGTGTTCGAGGATATCGACTACCTGCAGCGGCCCTACGACAAGTGGCAGGCCTACGGGCAGGCCAAGACGGCGAACATCCTGTTTTCGGTGGCGCTGCAGCGCAGGCTGGATGCCATGGGCGTCTCGGCCAACGCCGTGCACCCCGGTGCCATCCGCGAGACCGAACTCGGCCGCCATCTGCGCCCCGAGGATTACCGACTGCTCGCCGAGCGCAGCAAGAGCGATCGCGGTTTCGATTTCAAGAGCCTCGGCGCGGGCGCTGCCACGACTGTCTGGGCAGCGACTGCACCGCAATTCGCCTCGCATGGTGGTTTGTATCTCGAGGATTGCAGCATCGGCGTGCCGAACGAGGATCCCGTGGCGGGCGAGGGCGGATACCGCCCGTGGGCCGTCGATGTCGAGGCCGCGGAACGGCTCTGGCGGGTGTCTGAAGAAATGGTGGGTGAGTGCTTTTCGTGGGTGCCCGATGCCTGACTACTGGATGCTTCTGCTGGGGCTCGCGATCGCGGGCTGGATGTTCTTCGACGGCATGCAGGTGCGGGAACGCGCGCTGCGCGCCGGGCGCGATTACTGCCGGAACATCGGTGTGCAGTTTCTCGACGAGACCGTGAGCCGCCAGCGCACGGGTATCGCCCGCGATACCACGGGGACGCTGCGCCTGCGTCGGGTTTATGCCTTTGAATTCACCAGCGACGGCGAGCGTCGGTACACGGGCGAGATCGTGATGCTGGGCTCGCGCGTCGACGGTGTGCAGGCGCAGCTCCACCGCATCCTGCACTGAGGCTCCCGCCTCAGCTCCAGCGCGAGTGCTTCGAGAACTGCTGCTTCAGGAAGGCCATCTGGTCCCCGCGAATACGGTCCCCGTTGACCAGCGCCAGCCACTCGGCGGTGTTGGGCTGGTAGGGTATCGCCAGTATGTCCATGCCCGCCTCCACCGGCAGGCGGTTGCCCTTGCGCTGGTTGCAGCGCCTGCAGGCCGCGACCACGTTGTTCCACACGTCCTTGCCCCCGCGGGATGTGGGCACGATGTGATCGCGCGTGAGTTCGGTTTCGCGCGTGGCCTCTCCGCAGTACATGCAGACGTGGAGATCGCGCCTGAACAGCGCACGGTTGGTCAGGGGGGGTGTTGCCCGCGGGCGCCAGCTGGTGTGGCCGTTGCAGGCGATGATGCTGTGGAGCGCGATGCTGGAGCGCTGCCCGCTGATGCGGGAGGTGCCGCCCAGCACAGTGCGGATCGTGTCGCCCAGCGTCCAGGCGACGAGGCCGCGGGCGTAGAGGCAGGTTGCTTCCTGCCAGCTCAACCACTCGACGGGCTGCCCTCCAACGCTGAGGCGCAGGATACGTGGGGCCGTCATGCGGCCCCCTCCGGCGTGTGTACTGCGGATTCCCTGTCTGGGAAAGCGATGTCCTCATGTGAGCGGACGCGCGGTGCCGCGCCCTGATCGGACACTAAACCCCCGGCTCCTCCGCCTGCAACCCGAAATTCCGAAGATGAAAAAAAGGCCGCCCGGAGGCGGCCTGAAACATCCCGGAAACAGGATTCTGCGTGTTCAGGCAGCCGCGCGGCGGCGGCCGAAGATTCCCATCAGTGCGCGAGCCCGGGAGATGCGGGCGTCGATCGCCTCACGCGGGTCGAAGCTGCCTACGCGCTCGATGATCTGGCTGCGCAGGCCGTCGCCCGCCCGTTCGATGTCGCGGCGCACTTGCTCGCCACGCTTCACGAACCCTTCCCACTGTTTCGGCGCCTCGATGCGGGCCTGGATCACGCGGATGCCCACGGCCTCGACCAGATGGGCCGCGATGCCGAGCTGGGCGAGTGCGATCTCGCGCGCGGCTGCTTCGAGCTTGCCCGCGGGAGGGGCGCTCGGTGCGTCGGTGCGTGTCTTGCCTTTGGCAGGCTTGCGGGGGGAGGGTTTGCGGCGAGTGCTTCCGGCGGATGCGGAAGCCGTGCGGGCTTTGGAGGTGCTGCGTTTGCGGGTGGAGGCGGTGCTGGCCATTGACGGATCCTCGGGTGTGTGGCGTGTTTGCCGGTGTGGCGGCGGATGGCAGGGTCAGACTAGTCGCCGTGCCTAGAGGCCACACTCTAGAAAGCGGAGCACTCCGTCTCGCGCCTGCTTCCTGCGGCCGCACGGTGGAATGACCCGCGGCCTGCGGCTAACATCGCGGCTCGCCGGGGCCCAGCCCCTCCAGATCTTCCCCCATACGGAGACATGCCTTGGCCGAACTGCTGCTCGTGCGTCACGCGCAGGCCTCGTTTCACGCGGCCGACTACGACTGCCTCTCGCCGCTCGGCGAGCAGCAGTCGCTTTGGCTGGGCGAGCACTTCCTTGCCAGAGGCATCACCTTCGACGCAGTGGTCACTGGCACCTTGCGCCGCCATGAGCAGACGCTGGAAGGCATTCGGTACGGTCTCGCGCCGGAGCAGTTGCCGCCTGCGCTGCACTTGCCCGGTCTGGACGAGTACGAGTTCAGGGCTCTGGTGGCGGCCTTCGAGCGCTACGAGCCCGAGCACCCGATGGTCACAGCGCGGCAGGCGAACCCCCGCGACAAGTCTGCCTACTATCGCGTTCTCCGGCTGACCTTGCAGGCCTGGGCAGACAATCACTTGCCCGGCCCCTTGCCCGAGAGCTGGGGCGGGTTCTGCGCAAGGGTCGATGCGGCCGCTGCTGCTTTGCAGGCGCTGTCAGCCAACAGCGCGCGCATCCTCGCGATCGGCTCCGGTGGCGCGATGGCCACGTTGCTCGGCGGGCGGCTCGGGCTCTCGGTGCCCCACATCGTGGACCTCAACCTGCAGATCCGGAACACGTCCCTGAGCCAGTTTTTCATCAACCGCGAGAAATTCCTGCTCGCCACCTGGAACGCGGTTCCGCACCTCGAGATCGAGGGGCGTGAGTCGTCCATCACCTATGGCTGAGCCACACACGGAGACCCGAGCATGAGCGTTGACACATTGCCGATCGAGAGTCTGGGGCAGTACCTCGAAGCGCGGATCGCCGGCTTTCGCGGCCTGCGCGAGGCGGTGAAGTTTGCCGGCGGGCAGTCCAATCCCACGTTCCGGCTCGAAGCAGACAGCGGCCGCTACGTGCTGCGTCGCAAGCCGTCGGGCCAATTGCTGCCATCGGCGCATGCCGTGGATCGCGAGTACCGCGTGATGGCCGCGCTCGCCGGCACCGACGTGCCCGTGCCGGCCGCGCTGCACCTTTGTGATGATGATGCCGTGATCGGCAGCATGTTCTATGTGATGGAATTCAAGGAGGGCCGCATCCTCTGGGATCCCGTCCTCCCCGACATGGATGCCGCGGCGCGCGCTCGCATCTACGACGAGATGAACCGCGTGCTGGTGGCGCTGCACAAGGTCGACATCAACGCGGTGGGTCTGCAGAACCACGGGCAGCCGGGGAATTACTTCGCGCGACAGGTGAGCCGCTGGACCAAGCAGTACCGCGCCGCCGAGACAGAGCAGATGGAGTCGATGGAGCGGCTGATCAGCTGGCTTGCCGCACACGAGCCGCCGGACGACGGGCGCGTATCGCTGGTGCACGGCGATTACCGCCTCGACAACATGATGTTCCACCCCACCGAGGATCGCGTCGTCGCGCTGCTCGATTGGGAGCTCTCGACGCTCGGTCACCCGGCCGCGGATCTCGCGTTCCAGTGCATGCAGTGGCGCTTGCCGCATGGCAGTTCCGCGCTCCGTGGTCTGGGCGGGGTCGATCGGTTGGCGCTCGGCATTCCTTCGGAAGAAGCCTACGTCGAGGCTTACTGCCGGCGCATGGGCATCGATGGCATCGCGGACTGGAATTTCTGTCTGGCCGTGAGTTTCTTTCGGCTCGCCTCGATCTGCCAGGGTGTCTACAAGCGCGGGCTGGACGGCAACGCCTCGAGCAACGAGGCCTCGCGCTTCGGAGAGGCGGCCCGGCGTATCGCTGACGCGGGCTGCAGCGTCCTCGACTGAGCGAGGGGGCTCAGTCCTCCAGCGTGACCCAGTGCCCGTCGCGCACCGCGAAGGTGACGTGCCCTTTGTCGACGCTGAAACGGTGGCGTGCGTCCATGCACTGCAGTTCCAGCCCCGGGTAGACGTGACTGCGGGCGATGACGCGGCAGGCGGCGGTCATTTCGGCGAGCACGTGTCGTTTCCCGGCTTCTTCTTCGTCGAACTTTCCGACCTGCTCCCTGTAGGCCGCAATCGTCACCTCCACCCGCTCGATCATGTTCGTGATGGCAGGGGAGGGCGGTTTGTGCCGCAGATCCTGCAGCGAGTGTTCGAGGCCTTCGCAGGTGTCCTCGATCTCGAGGCGTTCGGAATAGTGCGAGTCTGCCTCGCGGCGCAGCTTCAGGATCGCGTCGTCCATCACGATGCGGGTGGTGGATTCCTTCTCCGTGCCGAAGATCCCCGCCGCCACGCTGACGCTGGCATGGATCGCGCCTCCGCTGATCCGCGACGTCCTGTTGTTGTCCCCGCCCACGGCAAGGTGCCGGCAGGCGAGCACGTGGCACTGCAGCAGATTCAGGCTCACGGTGATGTCTTCCGCTGCCTCCAGTGCCGCGTTCTGCGCATAGCGCGTGGTGATGTTGCGGCCCTTCACGCTGCAACTGTGGAGCGAGCCCTGCACCGTCGGGCCGATGATCCCCTGCACGGCTGTGACATCGCCGCCGGCTTTTACCTCGGCGGCTTCGATGAACCCGCCCACCACCACATCGCCCGTCACCGAGACGCGCATGTCGGAGTGGATGTCGCCCTTCACCACCAGGCTCCCGTCGAGCTCGATGTTGCCCGTGTGCAGGTCGACGGCCATTACCTGCAGCACGTCGTTCACACTCATGCCATTGGCGAGCCGGTGCGGGACGCCGCCGCGCGCGGCGCGTAGCAGGCCCGCATCATCCGGGTCGATGAGTGCACCCTCGCCCACGGCGAAAGGGGTCTCCTCTGGCAGGTCGAGCATCAATTGCTCGCCGAACACATCGAACCCGGGACGGCCGGGGCGCGACGGGTGGCGGCGCACCAGTGCATCACCCTCATGCACGCTCTCGATCTCTCCGAGTTCGTGGAAATCCACCGAACCGTCTTCGCGCTCCACTGGTCGCAGCACGCGGTCCTGGAAAGGCGTCACAAGATTCTCGAAGCGGCTCGGCAGCGGTTTGCCCGGTTTCAGGCCACGAGCGATCATGCGGCGCACCACAATGCCCGGCGTGCCACGGCCACAATCGGCGATCAGGCTGCGGATCCCGGTCTCGTCGACGCCATAGAGCACTCCGGCATCCTCCAGTGCCCCACAGACCTGCGGCCAACCTAGCGGTTCACCACCCTCGGCGGGCATCGCCTCGGCATCGGCATGCATGCGGTCGTCCGAGACCTTGATGCTGCAGTGGGCATCCCGCCGAACTCCCGCCACGAAGCTGTACAGGGACGGGGGCTCTTCGCCTTCCGCTGTGCGGGCGCCGGGCTTTAACAGGGCGTCCATTGCCGCACTCAGGCCCGGGTCGATGTTCTCGGGGTGGAGATGGCAGGCGGCAAATTCGGATGCGTCCCAGGCCTGCCGCAGCCGGAATGCATTGAGGTCCGCGGTCTGCGCCGCGTGAACGTGGCAGAGTATCTCGCGGGTACCAGGATTCTCGCTGAATCGGTAAACGGACACTCGCCGGCTCTCCGGATCCGTGGGTCATGGTGATAGGCTAGACGCCGCAGTATAGGCCAGCTTTGGCCTCCTGAACCGCAACCCCTGCCATCGGCGTAAAGACACCATGTTCGGACGTACCCCCCTTCCACTCCCTACTGCCGCGCAGGCCCTTCCTGGCCGGGCCGAAGCCATGCCCGTGCCCGCGCGCCACGTCGTCAGCGGGAATCCGCTCACGGGCCCCTTTCCTGCAGGGCTCGAGGTCGCCGAGTTCGCGATGGGCTGTTTCTGGGGCGCTGAGCGGCGTTTCTGGCAACAGCCCGGGGTGTTTTCCACGGCCGTGGGCTATGTGGCCGGCATCACGCCGAACCCCACCTACCGCGAGGTCTGCAGCGGCATGACAGGCCACACCGAGGCGGTGCTGGTGGTCTTCGATCCCGCGCTCACCTCTTACGAAGCCCTGCTCAAAGTGTTCTGGGAGAGCCACGACCCCACGCAGGGCATGCGTCAGGGCAACGATGTGGGCACACAGTACCGCTCGGGGATCTACACGCACGGCGAGCGCCAGCGTGCGCTGGTCGAGGCGAGCCGGCGAGCCTTCCAGCAGGGGCTTGATGCCGCAGGCTACGGCGCCATCACCACCGAGATCCGCGAAGCGGGTGTCTTTTTCTACGCCGAGGAGTACCACCAGCAGTACCTCGCCAAGAACCCGGGCGGCTATTGCGGCCTCTCTGGGACGGGCGTGAGCTGCCCCGTCGGGCTCACGGCCTGAAATTTCCCCGCCAGCCTGCGTTTACCCTCGCAGGCCCGATCCCTATACTTCCGGGCTTGTCTTCAGACAGGCCCGAGCGGAGACGCCATGCTGCGGTTGCTGGAAGAAGCACTCACCTTCGATGATGTCTTGCTGGTGCCCGGCGAGTCCGAGGTGGTTGCCAAGGACGTCACGCTCAGCACGCGGGTTTCCCGCGACATCACGCTGAACATCCCCCTCATGTCGGCCGCGATGGACACCGTCACGGAGTCCTCGCTCGCGATCGCCATTGCCCAGGAGGGGGGCATCGGGATCGTCCACAAGAACCTGAGCCCCGAGCAGCAGGCCGAGCAGGTCCGTGCGGTCAAGCGCTACGAGAGCGGTGTGGTGCGCGAGCCCGTCACCATTTCCTCGTCCCATACCGTGCGCCAGCTGATCGCGCTGACCAGCGCCATGCGCTTCTCCGGCGTCCCGGTGCAGAACAGCAAGAAAGAGCTCGTAGGCATCGTCACCAACCGTGACGTCCGCTTCGCCGAGGATCTGGAAGCCCCCGTCTCCTCGATCATGACGCGTCGCCGGGATCTGGTGACGGTGCGCGAGGGCACGCCGCTCGAGCAGGTCAAGCAGCTCATGCACCGCAACCGGATCGAGAAGGTCCTCGTGGTGGACGATGCTTTCCGCCTCACGGGCCTTATCACCGCCAAGGACATTTTCAAGGCCGAGCGTTATCCCAGCGCCTGCAAGGACGCCGACGGGCGCCTGCGCGTGGGGGCGGCTGTCGGTATCTGCACGGGCTCGGATCCGCGCGTGCTCAAGCTGATCGAGGCCGGCGTTGATGTGCTGGTGGTCGATACCGCCCACGGCCACTCGAAGAACGTGCGCAACACGGTGCGCAGCATCAAGCAGGAACACCCCGGCGTGCAGGTGATCGCCGGCAACATCGCCACCGCGGATGCGGCCAAGTACCTGCTCGACGCGGGCGTCGACGGCGTGAAGGTGGGCATCGGCCCGGGTTCCATCTGCACTACCCGCATCGTGACGGGCATCGGCGTCCCGCAGATCAGCGCCGTGGCCAACGTGGCCCGCGCACTCGAAGGCACGGGCGTCCCGCTGATCGCAGACGGTGGCGTGCGCTTCTCGGGCGACCTCGCCAAGGCGATTGCCGCCGGTGCGCACGTGGTGATGGTGGGCAGCATGCTTGCCGGCACCGAGGAAGCGCCCGGCGAGATCGAGCTCTACCAGGGACGCAGCTACAAGGCTTATCGCGGTATGGGTTCACTCGGCGCGATGGCCAAGGGCTCGTCGGACCGTTACTTCCAGAACGCCGCAGATGGTGTCGAGAAGCTCGTGCCCGAGGGTATCGAGGGCCGTGTGCCTTACAAGGGCCCGCTCTCGGCCATCGTGCATCAGTTGATGGGTGGCCTGCGCGCAGCCATGGGTTATACCGGCAGCCCCGACATAGAGACCATGCGCACGCGCCCGCAGTTCGTGCGCATCACCTCGGCGGGCGTGAACGAGAGCCACGTCCACGACGTCAGCATCACCAAGGAAGCGCCCAACTACCCGGTGCGCTGACGGCAGCGGGGCAGGGCAAAAGTCTTTGCGCGGGGCTCGAGCAGCCCCGCGCGCGTTTCGGGAGGAATGAAACACCATGTCGCAGGACATCCACGCCGAACGGATCCTGATCCTCGATTTCGGTTCGCAGTACACCCAGCTGATCGCGCGTCGCGTACGCGAGCTCGGCGTCTACTGCGAGATCATGAGCTGGCGTGCCACCGCCGCCGAGATCCGCCGTTTCGCGCCGCGCGGTGTGATCCTCTCGGGCGGGCCGGAATCCGTGACCGGGCGTGGCACGCCGCGCATCCCCAAGCTTGTGCTCACGCTGGATGTGCCCATCCTCGGCATCTGCTACGGCATGCAGTCGCTCGCCACGCAACTGGGCGGGCGCGTGGAAGGTTCCCGCACACGGGAGTTCGGTTACGCACGCGTGCAGGTTGAGCATCCCGGTGCTCTCCTCGAAGGCATCGCCGATCAGATGCTCGAAGGCGGGCGCGCAGAACTGGACGTGTGGATGAGCCACGGCGACAAGGTGACGGTGCTCCCGCCCGGTTTCCGCGTGATGGCAAGTACGGCCAGCGCGCCGATCGCCGCCATGTGCGATGACGCGCGGCGTATCTTCGGCGTGCAGTTCCATCCAGAGGTGACGCACACGCGGCAGGGCGGCAAGCTCCTCGAGCGTTTCGTGCGGGGCATCTGCGGCTGCACAGGCCTGTGGAACGCGGGCAGCATCATCGAAGACCAGATCGCCCGCGTGCGTGCGCAGGTTGGCACCGACAAGGTATTGCTCGGGCTCTCCGGAGGCGTGGATTCCTCGGTGGTAGCGGCGCTGCTCCACCGCGCCATCGGCACGCAGCTCACCTGCGTGTTCGTCGATACGGGGCTGTTGCGGCTGGACGAAGGCAACCAGGTAATGGAGATGTTTGCGCGCAACATGGGCGTGCGCGTGATCCGCGTGAATGCCGAGCGCGAGTTCCTGCAAAAGCTCAAAGGCGTCTCGGATCCGGAGCGCAAGCGCAAGATAATCGGTCGCACCTTCATCGATATCTTCGACCGCAAGGCCGCGCAGATCCGCGGCGTGAAGTGGCTGGCGCAGGGCACCATCTATCCGGACGTGATCGAATCCGCCGCCTCCAAGCACGGTCACGCGCACGTGATCAAATCGCACCACAACGTGGGCGGGTTGCCCAAGCGCATGAAGCTCTCGGTGCTGGAGCCGCTGCGCGAACTCTTCAAAGATGAAGTGCGCCGTATAGGCGTTGAATTGGGTCTGCCGTACGACATGGTCTACCGCCACCCGTTCCCGGGGCCCGGGCTTGGCGTGCGCATCCTGGGCGAAGTGAAGAAGCCCTTTGCAGATGTGCTGCGACGCGCGGATGCGATCTTCATCGAGGAACTGCGTGCCGGCGGCTGGTACGACAAGGTGAGCCAGGCCTTTGCCGTGTTCTTGCCCGTGAAGAGCGTGGGCGTCACCGGCGATGGCCGGCGCTACGAATGGGTGATCGCGCTCCGCGCGGTGGAAACCATCGATTTCATGACGGCGCGCTGGGCGGAGCTGCCTTATGACCTGCTCGAAAAAGTCTCACGCCGGATCGTGAACGAGATCGAGCATGTGTCGCGCGTGGTGTACGACGTAACGGGGAAACCGCCGGGAACCATAGAGTGGGAGTGAACCGTCTGGTTCATTTGTGGAGCTCCCCTTTCAAGCGGACAAGTTCGAAGCGAGCGCTTTCCCCGCAGACGTGCAATCAAAAACTGCGCTTCGGTAGGTGGGTCCGTCACCCCAGTGCGTCGCGGGAGGGAGCGCTCATTTCCAGTAGTTGTTCGCCGCAGCGATCGTCGCAAATTCGAGGGCCACGGTCTGGCCAAGTGCAATCAGCATGGAGGCGTCCTCAGCGTATACGGGTCGCAGGCGTTCGCGAACGGTGGCATCGGGTTGCGTGGTCTTGATGATCAACCTCGCCATCTTGACGGCGAGTTGACGGCCTTCCTCAGGCGTCTTGGTGATCAGCGTGTTTCCGGGAACCAAGTGCACAACGGCGGGCTCTGATGTAGTCATGGAAATCTCCGGCTGACGGTTGGTGTTCTGGACTTCGCGCGATGTCTCGGTGATCAGCAACCTGTGTCGGCTCTACTGCGTCAGCGAGTGCCTCAACTGATTGCGCATGGCCACGATAAAGGATTGGTTTCGCCCCGCCTAGCCGTCAGCCCTCATTCAGCAGGGGTGAGATCGCCCGGGCGCTACGATGCCCCTGCTTGTTTCGCGACCACGCGCCCGGACCTCACC
>Ga0315905_10005960_pt1 | contig 12390 bp, 14 predicted proteins | sample LakEriMetagenome_5_FD_203522 | JGI IMG/M metagenome (GOLD analysis project Ga0315905, IMG submission 203522) | Freshwater fungal communities from buoy surface, Lake Erie, Ohio, United States - Buoy 4 MA121 | ecosystem: Environmental > Aquatic > Freshwater > Lake | place: USA: Lake Erie, Ohio... | reverse complement strand
GGGCGTGTTTTGGTTAGCGGTGGTCGTTTTGGTATGATTTAGGCGCAGGGTGTTCCCTGCCGTCGTCCATGTGAGCAAACGCTTTTCATGGCGGTGCCAGTTGAGCACGAGTACCCGGTAAAGTTGGCTACCACCAACCTAAGGGAGCGGATTTTATCACCCGCTAAGCTCGTGTCTCGTAGAGCTGGATGCATCGAGAGATGCTCGTCCAGTTCGAGAGAGGCTTTTGGCAGTAATCCCGATTTTTCGGAGTAATCGCCAAATTCTATCTCATGCAATGAAGGTTCGCGGGCGACCGTGAAAAGCCTCTTCCGTTCGCTGCCATAGGTGCAGCGAAGGGCAGAGGTCGCAATGACTCAATGGGTGAGCGTTCAGGGAGTTCCTGAAAGCAAATCCCTCAGGTGGGGTTCGGACCAAAGCCCAAGGGGCTATCGGGGTGAAAGTCCTCGTGATGGGTTCGTTCAACGTCTGCCGCTGCCGGGAGCCTGGAGGATGGCGACATCCACAGCCGGGTTAACAGACTCGGGTATCCGCCGAAAAAGCGGAACGCGAATAGCTCAACGGTGCAAAGCCCACAAAGGGCGAAGCGGTTACGGAACTGAAAGACGGGGCCGAAATGGAAAGGAACTTGGATGGTGGGTAAGGGGGCGCTTCTGCGTTCTGCCCCCTGAAATCAGCCTCACGGTTTTCCGTATGGAATACCGAGGTGGTTGGAAACCGCATCGCGCTGGGAAGCGCGAGAGTGTCATCCGTTCCCCGCTCCAGACATGGAGCAGCCGACGTGATTCAGTTCGTCAGCAGGTCATAGCTAAACGGGGAAGGTGTGTAGCTGCCGGGGTGATGCCCGGAGCCTGTCCGTGTCGGGACAGGTGCATTCAAAGGCTGCACACTGGGAGAGTGCCTTGAGTAGGAGTGCTTGCCCTCATGCCACGAGGGAGAGCCACAGGGGCACTGCAAGGCAGTGGTGTTCCTGTTGTCGGACTTACGGGTGGTGCCGGGTCCAAAGACTGACCGAAAGGGGTGACGAGATAACTCAACTGGTGTCCGCCGGGGGGCGTGGAAGGGCAGGTGCCCTTCCACTCTCCCCAGGATGGGGGTCCAGCTAAGCGGGTACACTAGACTGCTCCGGGAGGAGTGGTCTGTTGTACCGGAAATTGGGTCAGCACAGGTGTGCGGGCCAGGAAGACGAAGCGCCGGAAGGCGCTACTACTATTACTGCGAAGCAGCAAAAGGGGAATGCAGCAGTGGCCGGCTCCGAGCAAGAGCAGCCGGCCATGGTTTGGTGCAAATACCTGATGTTGAGGAGCGGCAGCGAAAATAGGCCCTGGTGCGTTTGTAGCGACCGGGAGCCTATGGTTTTTAAGCGAGCACCACCTACGGGGCGTGCGAGCAGTAAAGGTTGTGGTGGCTTTAGGAGGATTGCGCCCATTGAAAAGCAATCCTCCACCCTAGTGGTTAGCGATGGCTCGGGGCAGCTGGTATTGGGCTGGGCGGTATGTGTGCGCCCCCAATTCGGCAGTTTCGGGCCATGACCAGGGCACTTTGAGGATTCAGAAAGCGGGCGAGTAAACTAGCAGGCTTATTCGGTAATAGTCTGCAAAGGTCACAAAGTAGGACTATTGGCTCATAACTGGGTCGTGGTGTCTATTGCGGCTTTAGAATACAGATACGAGTGCGTTTCAGTTGAAGGCTTCATCCAGCAATTGGCGGTGGCTTATGTTGCTCGTGGCTACTGGTTCTATGTCTGCGGGGTTATTCCGGACCGAAAGGAACCTCTAAAAACGGATGAGAAAATAATGACTCAATACGGAGTCAAAATCTCAAAATGGGCCCGTGCGCGAAAGAAGAAGTCCGGGCAATCAAACGTTCACTATTTACGACACGGACGATTTTGGGTGCTTGTTGCAACCCACGGGGAAGGTTTCTTCTTTGCAGCCGAGGGTTCCGGCGTCCGGGACTTTCGCAAGCAACCGCTAGTCTACCACGGATATTCCGTGAGTTCGCGGCGCAGTAGGGGAGGGGGCAGTCGCCATGCTTCGGTGAGAATCGAGCGGCGACAATATCTGGTTCTCAAAGCGTACTTTGAGGAAATGGCGACTAAATGGTCAGTGGAGAAATTGGCAAAGGAGTTGGGTGCGCTCCCTTTTGAACGGTACGCCCCGGTCCGGAACCAACTTTTCATGATTTGGAGAGCCGTTAATCGGAGACGAAAGGAGGCAGGCCTTGAAACACTTCCCCAGAGTTTTGTTCCCTGGAGAAGAAGGCCAGTTAGTCCATTCGCACCGACAACGGTTTGTTGTGAGGAAAAAGGTGTATGAATAGAGCGGTAAAATTAGATGCTGAGGAAGGGGCTACCACAGAGGTGGTCTTCCTCGAAGGAGAGGGATTCGATTGGTCGTTCAATTGCGGTGGTTGCTGCGTTGGCTGTTGCTCAAGCGAGGTCCTGAAAAAGGTCGTAGGAGAGAGTCTGCACGAGCAGCGGAAGGAGCAGTGGATTGCGTGGATGCTTGGTGGCGCCTCGGCGGCCTCCGGTTGTCTGGTCCCTGGATTTGGAGAACCAATCCGCAGTCGTCAGGGGGGGTGCAGTTGCAGCCACGACGACGAAGAAGCGGAGAAGTATTCTGGGCACGTGGAGGTGCTTGGAAGCGCTCCTCCCGTACTTGAATCGGATATCGCTTCGATGACCGGGATTCGGGCGCTTTTCGATTCAGTGCGGGGTCTTGAGGCCGCTTTGATGCGGGCTCAAACGGTTGGTGACTTGGCTCGCGTTGCCTTGATGTGCCAGCAGTCGCTGTCGGCCGCGGCAAACGTGGTGGTTCGCTTGTATCCGGACGAGTTGAATGGGGTCGACACCCAGAATCCTGCAACCGCAATCCACGTTTTGGATACGTTCTTCGGGTCTCGTATCGGCAATAACCTCGATGAGCCAAGCCGACGGATGATTCGTAGCACGTTGGTCCTGAACTACGACATTCAGGCCGGAGGATTCCACGACCGTGGGAAGGCTACGATTTCTGTGGAGTCCGTCCGCTTCATCGTGACGTCCTTACTTTTGCTGGTGTGAGGTTCAGAGAACATCAATCTCGGTACCACGCCTCGATGATGAGTTTTGGAAGGGGGGCGGCCGTCTTGGATTTGTCTGTCACCTGCGGCTAGCTGATATCTGAAGCAGCAAGAGGCGGCAAAGGCGGCACAGGTGGAACAAATCGTGTTATCTCCGAAGCGGGTCGTCTATTTGTTCGGACATAGTGCGAATCGAAATCCCAAGGCCGCGCTGCGGTAGTCTGGCGCGAATCCGACCCTGGATGCCGAGCGCACCCTTCGTGGCTCGTTGCACCAGCTCCCGCCTCTGGCCACGCGGTCGGGTCCTTTTACGGTCAACGGGTCATTTCCGGTCGTTGGGTGTTTCTGATAGGCGTCGCGACACCACTCCCAGACATTCCCGTGCATGTCCTGCAATCCCCAGGCGTTGGGTCGTTTGCCTCCGACGATGTGTGTGCGTAGTTCTGAGTTTCGGTTGTACCACGCAACGTTTTCGAGGTCTCCGGAGTACGGTCCGAATGTTTGGGCCCGGCATGCGTACTCCCACTGCGCCTCCGTTGGGAGCCTGTAGGTCCATCCAATTAAGGGGTTTGTCAGTCGGTTGAGGTACTTCTGACAGTCGTGCCAGGACACTTGCTCAACGGGCAGTATGTCGCCTGCGATGGCACTGGGATTGGCACCCATTACGGCTCGCCATGCGCCTTGAGTGCAGGGGTGTTTTGCCATCCAGAAACCGCGGCTGAGCGACACCTCGGCGAAAGTTTCGTTCGCATCTCTTTCAGGCTCTGACTGGGTACTCCCCATCCAAAAGGTCCCGGAAGGAATCCAGCACATGCGGATTTTGACACCTGCCACGAGGTCAAACTCTCTCTCCTCACCGGGCTTGGTTCCTTCCATTCGCAGCGGAGTGGTTGCTTTGGATGTGGTGCGGTTGTTCGGAGCCTTTGGGGCAGGTGGCTGTGCTTCAGCCTGATGCGGCGTACGGAATGCACTGTCGTCGAAATGCGTTGGTTGCTGCTGGGTTGCGCCTTCAGGATTGGTTTTGAGCATGGCTTTGACCATGAGGTCAAAGCTCCCGGCCGTTGGTATTGGCGGTGGGGGAGGGCTCTTCGGTTGGGAGGCTTCTTGGGCTTGGGTAACCACCACTTCGAGGGGAGTCAGGCGGTCAATGGAGGGGTGGCGCGTAAAATTCCAGAGACTCACGGCGAGGCTCCGGACGATGTGCCCCATCTTGTAGAGGCGCTGAAATACGGGAGGTGGCGTTGGCGCGGTGAAGTCTTCGGGGAGAAAGAGAAGTTCCTTTTCTCGGTTATTGGGAAACCTCCTCCAGAGGTCTGGGTCTTCCGCAACGGCGAGGAGGGATAGGTAGATAACCAACTCCGAAAAGTAGTCGTCGTGGAGCGTTGCCTTCTGGGATTGCTCGCGATTGGGGTGTTGGTAGCTCTGAAGTCCTATGCTGCTCAGTGCCTTCCCCACGAGCGCAGGCACAACGAGAGTGTCGTAGTCGATGAGCTTTATCCAAACTGACTTGCCGGATACTCCGACAACCATGTTCTCCGACTGAAGGTCTCCGTGCGCGACCTGTGCTGCATGGAGGGCGCGCACCATTTCCAGGAATGCCAGTGCGGCACTGCGAAGGACCTCCGGCTCTCCCAGGTGACTGGTGATAAAGTCACCAAGCGATTGTCCTGAAACCCACTCCATCCTAAGGGTCGGATAGCGACTGCCGTTGACGAGGATGCCGTTTGGTAGGAAGTGAAAATCCTGGACCACATACTTCAGCGGGTTGCGTCGGAAGTAGTCCGCTATCGCCGCGTATCGGTCCGCGGCATTTCCAATTTCGCTCAGCCAAACACGCAGCGCATAAGTTCGGTTGCCGACGTCAACCTTGTACGCCTTCGCGAAACCTCCGGGGTACGAGAGTAGCCCACTGCCGCTTTTTAATTTGATAGGCTGGCCTGTCGCGAGGACCGGGTCGCTGACAAACTTGGAGATGTACTGAACCGCGACGTCGTAGTCCCCGTGGCTGGGGTATTGTTTTTGATTTAGACTCATGTGGCCGGCTCGGTGGTGGGGAGCGGCTTGATTGGTGCGGTTGCGGAATCCGGACTGGAAGAGTTCGCCGCGGGGTTAGCGGTCGCGGCCGGTTGAGTTGCTTCGACCCCCTCTTGGTTGCGGCCGTTGGATTGAAATACCGCTCTTGAAATGTATTCGTGCGCGGGCCCCGTCTGGAAGACCACGAGCGCAACGTCGTCCGGTTCTAGCGGAGCAGTCTTTTGGCTGCGTGCATCGGAAATAAATTTCTCGAACTCCGATTGGCTCTTGAGAGCGAGCAGCGTGCCCCATACTGGGAGCTCAAGCTCAGCGCGAAGGAGCAGCCAACGCGAGAGTGCGTCGGTGGCGAGAATCGCAACGTCTCCTTCCTTGAGATTCTCTTCGTCCCCTCGTGGGCGGGAGAAGTGGAAGGTGGGGATGTGAGGCAGAGGAGTTGCGTAACTCTCAGCCGCTGAAACCCAATTGCTGAACTGGTCCGAGCGGGTGAGTTGCATCGAGCGGTGCCCGTCGTGCCTCAAGAGAAAGATGCAGCTATCCCCCAGGACAACAGCTTTCCACGGGATGGTGTTGTCTTTGTCTGGGTCCTCAAAGAGAAGGGCCGCGAACGTGGCTGCCGCCGGTCGTCTCTCACGGACTCCATTCCTCGTGAACATGCTGACTCCCGTGGAGCTTGCGATGGTCCTTACTTCGATTTGCCAAGCCTGCTGAGCAAGCTTGAGCCATTCATTCCACTCGGTGTTGAAAACGGCCTTGGGGTCAGAAGCAAAATGCGCTGTCAGTATTTTAGACCACAGGCCGCTAAAGAATGACGTAGTCGTGCCATCGGACACGGCAAAGGAGTGGATGGCGTCAGACTCGTTGCTCTCAGGCTCAGGGAAAATACTGTCTTCGCAATCGGAGAGGTTCTCCCCCGGCTTCGAAGCAAGGAAGCAGCGGTGAGAGAAGTTCATTGTTCCCTGCTCGATGCAGGCAGTGCCTTGATAGAGCCCGAACCGAAGACCATCAGCTTGATGAGCGACTCCGGGCTGGCATTGATCATAAGGCCGCGCGACCCCTCCATTGGATTCAACCCGGCATTGCGCGCCTGTTGCACCAGTTGAGCCGGTATCACGCTGGAGATGTCGAAGAGCATCTTGGCATTGGCGTCAGGGAGCTCGTTGGAGTTCGTTGGCAGGCGGATTTCGGACGTTCCCGCTCCAATGTGGCAGTTGTAGATGAGGACATTGCCGTCGCTGGTGCCGAGCGAGGCTACCTTTTGCGCAGCCTCTTTGGTCGCACTGGCGTCGTCAGGCGCACCGTCGGAAATGTTGATGACGATGGGGGGGAAGGTATCTGAGTTCTCGGTTGTCCACTTTTCAATCAGCTGGCCTGCGACCTGAAAAGCTGCGGCCATCGGCGTACTCCCACCAGATTCGGCTTTCAACCAGACTCCCATTTCCCACTCGATTTCAACCAATCCACCGGCCCCGTCCGGGACCTTCTTTTTCAGTGTCGTTGTCCCATGAGTGGGCTGTTCCAACTCCGAGGGGCGGCCACCAACGATGGCTCTCGTGGTGGAGCCGTACCCGATGACCGCAATGTAGCACCGGTCACTGACCTTCTCGCCTTTGCGGCAGCTTGAGATGATTTCGTAGATTGTTCGGTTTACAGCGAGGGCCGCAAACTGCGCTTTGTTCGTGTCACCGTAACTTCCATCCATTGAGCCGGATTGGTCGACGAGGATGATGAAGAGCCCTGGGGAACTTGCCGCGATGAGTTTGGAGTACATGGCAGTGGAGGTTGGTTTCGGGAGGTGGTCCAGAAGGTGTGGTGGGGGCGACGCACAAATAGGTTACTCCTCTCCGGCGGAAATCAAGAGTAGACCAGACGGTGCCACCGGGCGGTTTGAACCGCCCCTCTGTGGCTGGTTTTCAACCGCCCGCTGACAAGATGACCGGCAAAATTGACCATTGTGTGCCAACGGTCATCAACGTCAGGTATGGGGACCAATCCGGCGATGCAGACCACCGAGCTCAAGAGGTCGGACACGCACCAAAATCACAGAATCCGCTTCAGCTCATTTGCTGCTTCTATTCGGCATTTCGGTTTGTATGACAATTGAGGGGGCGGTGAAACCGATTATTTATGGCGTTAGTGAATCGACGGTAGAGTCGTTCTTGAACATCCGATTCTCTGGAAGACGAGATTATTGTATATTGCTGGAGTTGTTGAGGGTGATTGAAAATAAAAAACCAGAACAGTTTCATTCTGTTTCCGTACGCCGTGGTGTTGATAAAATAGCCTCTAAAGCTAGTTTGATTCTTGTTCTATTAAAAACCGGGAAATGGTTCGCGCCACCGTGATCATGGTGGTTTCCTGAACCACGTGTTCCGCCTCGGCCTTCGTTAGCCCTGGGCGTTAGGTTCAGGCCCCCATTCATCCGTTAGAAATACGTTGGTTTCATGCCAAATCTTTCACGAAATTTTTCGGGGCCAGCCAAACCGTGGTTTTCAGGCCGGCAAGAATCACCCACATCCACAACGTCACTGACACAAGGTCATCATTCCGGACTTGGCTAAAGCCCAGAGCGCAGCTGCGGTCGGACAGAGAGACAAGTCGTAGAAAAAAGGGGTCTGGCTGTAGACTTTGGTCGGAATGAATCGTTTATGGTCGCTGGTCTTTATCGCGGTTGTTTTTACCCAGGCTTTGTCCCCGTTGGCAGGGGAGACCAACTCACGGGTCGCTGTGTTTTTTTCGCCAAAGGGGGGTTGCACAGAGGCTGTGGTGGAGGAGTTGGGTAAGGCGCGTGAGACCGTTCTTGTTCAGGCCTATTCTTTCACCAGTGCACCGATTGCAAAGGCACTGGTTGAAGCCCATCAGCGCGGGGTGAGAGTCGAGGTTTTGCTCGATAAGAGCCAAAGGACGGAGCGGTATTCATCGGCGACGTTCCTGATTCATGCCGGCATTGCGACCTTCATTGATGCGCGGCATGCGATTGCTCACAACAAGGTCATGGTCATCGACGGACAAACTGTTCTGACCGGGTCTTTCAATTTCACGAAAGCTGCCGAGGAAAGGAATGCTGAGAATCTTCTGGTCCTGAGGGGCAAGGAATTGGCCTCCAAGTACACGGCGAACTGGAGGGAGCACCGCCAACATTCTGAACCCTACACGGGACCGGCCGTGAAAACCTCAGTGCCTCGGCCTTGAAGAAGTGGGCTGTAGGAGGGCTTCAATTCTTCCGCTTCCTCTGGCTGCGGATGATTTTTCTCAAAGCCGATTCTGAGACCGTTGGCCAGGGGAGCTTTTGCAGGGCCGTGTTGACGTTCTCTAAACTGAAAGCCTCTGGGTCGTAGCGGTAGCCAAGTTGGTCGAAGGATTCCTTGGCTGTCTTGCTGTTGGGTTTTTTGAGTGCCTTGAGTAGGGAGAGGTATCCGGGAATTCCACCACAGTCCTAAGGCGGGCAGGCTCCGCCACCTTCGAGGCAGGTGGCGGCTATTGCGAGAGGGGTGATGCCGACCTTGGTGAGTAGAATGGTGTGGTCCCACGAGTCTGCGAAGTCGTACTGATAGTGGAGCGAGTCCTTGGAATTGGTCAGCAGTTTAGCGAGCGAGCATTTGCTTTCGTCGATGGTCAAGGGGTCGTAGAGTTCGAAGCGTGGGTCGGAGAACGTCTTGTCCTTGAAGGTGAATTGGTGGAGGTGGCTGTTGGTCCAGCCCATGGCAATTTGCAGGACGGCGTGAAACCAACCGAGATGGGCGTCGCTGGGGACCAATAAGTTCCGCCAAATCCGGTTGTCGGTGTGTTTTAAGGACACTGTGACAAATAGCCCTGGGGAAGAGGGTTTTCCGAAAATACTGTCCTCGTTTAGCAGAATCATAAAACGGCACGGCCGATGGTGCTTTTGTCAGCGGTTGGATTTTAAAGGTCAAGGTTGCCGTAATTGTTGGTGTGTGTGCGTCTGTAGAAAAGGCCCCGTCTGCGGGGCCGAAGCCTTAACTGAAATAACCGAGCTCCCGGAGTGAGCGGTGTTCATTGCTACCAACAATGACGTGGTCGAGGACTTCAATCCTGAGCACTTGCCCTGCGCGGAGGAGTTCGCGGGTGACGCGAATGTCTGATTCGGAAGGGGAGGAATCCCCGGAGGGGTGGTTGTGCATGAGGATGACGCTGTGCGCTGAAGCGATGACAGCTGCGCGGAAGGTTTCGCGGGGGTGGATAAGGACTTGGTCGGCAAGCCCCGTGGAGACGAGGACGTGTCCTTTGATTTTGCGGCGGACGTTGAGGAGCAGAACAACGAAGCATTCAACTTCTGGGTTGAAGTAGGGATTGGTGCGGACGTGCATATTCCAGTAGCTCGCAGCCTTTGCTGGGGTGGTGCATTCGTGCATGGCGCTGGGGAGAGGACATTCGCGCAAGGAGATGAGCCCCCATTCTTGAGGCTGAGTCTTGCGTCGGAACTTCTTCGAGCCGGTTTGAGCGGCTTCTTCGATGGCTTGCATCAGTGGCGTGGAGGGAGTCGTTTCGTTCATGTGTCTCTTGGTCTGAAGGAGCGGGAGTGCTCTCTTCGCCTCCACGGGGAGAGCACGACTGCTCCTCCAAGAGACACGGTCCGCCGACCTGACGGACGGGAGTTCGTAGCACCGGCAGCCGGAGTGACAGGCTTTGCCTGGCGCGAGGACTGCGCGGAGAACGAGCGGGAGGAGGGGGAAAGGCGGAGAACGGTAGCGACCGAACGCTAGTGAAGCAGGCGGATGAAAAGTGATTTGAGGCGGAAAATGGAAGGGGCAGGACGGTGAGGAAAATTGGGGGCGGGGCTTCTGCCTTTCGAAGAAGGTTGTCTGTGTGTTGGTAGCAAAGAGCCCCGCCGCATGGATGTTATGCTTCTGGCGGAGCCCTAGGTGACGCATCGAAGTAGAGAGCGGGTTCTGTTTTTGTGGTCATACATCCCTCAAACTGGGTGAAGGTTTGTTCTGGGGCACAAACTTTCAAAAAGCCGTGTAAACCTTTGCAGCAGACGTGGAGGACCTCTTGCTTTAGACACTTAGGGTAACCTCTGGCGTCGGCTCGTAACCTCGAATGGCCTGTTCAGCGAGGCCCCAGAGGGCCTTGTTGATGGTCACTTTCGAATCAATGCCCCGAAGGGCTCTTACGGAACGAAGGCGACCATTACGCCCTCGATGTCCGTCGCAAACTCCGCCGCGAATCAGGTTCTCCTGAACGCGGTTGAATATCGTCCACAGGTCGTCCGAGTTATCTTCGACCCGCCTGGGTCGAAGCAACGCATCCGGGTTGACCGGCGGCGAATCCTCGTAGCGCACCTGTAGGGCGGCTCTGGCAAAATTGAGCTGTTCTCCGAAGGTCAGGCTGCGCGTCCGAAAATCGTGGATGCGCTGACTGATCTGGGGAACCGACTCAATTACACGCAGACTGGCTTTCACTACCTCGACTGTGTTTAGGCCTGAGTGTCTGAAGCGGAGGGTTTCGAATCCTCCCTCCGAGACAACGAGGCCGTTGCTACAGATTCGGCGGTAAATGCCAGCGTGGATCTGATAGGCGCATCCCGCGTCGTGGGAATTCAAGAGAACGAGCTCCACATTCCACTCATCGAGAGTCGCCATCTGCTCCAATTGCCGGAACCGGATGACGTGCTTTTGGAATCCAATCCGCTCGGCTTGCCGAGCTCGTTGCTCTTCCACTTGCACTGGCATCCAGTGTGCCTCCTGCAACCCCTCCACGATTTCCGAGGTGGGGACGAAGGTGTACCGGCGGCTCAACCCTGGAGCAGGTCCCTCAGCGAAAACGCTCGGGGCCGATTGCTTCAGGGTGGCAGGGCTCAAGGCATGGGCCTTGAAATTTGTGATGGTATTCAAACGAATCTCTCTTCCAGTTTGCCGCTCTTCCCCAGTTATGCTGGGTTTGCGCTTTTGTGTTTCCCCAAAACCAGCGCTCTGCGGCCGGTTCGGTTTTGGGGTTTCCTGGCGTCGCCTTTCTCCAGAGGAGAAGGCGAGCGCCGAGGGAAAACCGTCTGAAACTGAGAGAGTCTTGAGAAGACCACCCACTCGAATTGTAGCGACGTTTGAAAACGCTAAGCAAAGAGGGGGATGGCGAGAGGTCGTAAGCTGCTGGAAGCGTTCGGGTTATCCGCGGGCAGGTTTAAGCCCATTAAACACAGAAAACCGTAAATACGGTTTTCTGTGTGATTTGACCACATCCGGAATTGAACCGGTGCACTTACAATTCTGGGTTTTTCTGACGCATTGAGAGCCACGGCAGAATCCGGGCGTGTGCGGCGGGATTATCGGTGGTCTTGCGGTTGGCCATCGCACGGGGACCTTGGGGACGTTGTCGGCCCGCTCTCACCGTCGGTTTTCAACCCGATGTGAGAGGGACGAGAAAAAACAAAAAAAAACTGCCCGGATGCCGTTTGGATGTGGTGTCGACGCTGATGCGCCCACACAGACGGTCCACCAAATCAAACTACAAAATGAAACTCCTCAAATTCCTCGCAATCGTTGCTGCTGTCGCTGTTAGCACTGGTCTCCAGGCCGCCAAAATCACCCACGAGGTGCAGGTTCCGGGATATTCTCGAGCTGGATGGGTCAAGATTGTTCCCGAGCTCCGTGGTTCCTTGAGAGGTGGTGTGGCTTATCTCCCAAAGTATGGCGGATGGGTCACGGACCGCGTTGGGCGTGGTGAAATGCTCCGGACAACTTTCGTGGCGGATCGGTCAGGCGAGCGCAGTTGCCGAGGTGCTTTGGTCGGCATTGCGTCACCCAAGGAGGTCATCAACTTCAGCTGTACTCGTTTAAGCTACAGCCTGACTGAGCGCGTTAGCCGAGATGCGCGGTTGGACAATATTTTCGCCTGGGCAATCACCGAGGCAGGGTATTTCGAAAAGCGAGTTCCGGTCGGGACTCGCTGAGGACGAATCCCTGGGGGAGAATTAGTTTGCGCTTGGTTTCGTTGACGCTCGGGTTGAGCTCATCGACGGAATTACCCCAGAACGCATTGGCCTGCTGGGTTTCAGCGAACAAAATTCTCCCCGCAACTTCAGTGACCGTGGAGCACTGACTGCACCGCAACATTTGTTTATCAAGGGCTGGTCCTGAGCTCTTTAAAAGCGCCTGTTCTTTTATCGTTCCCGTCGTGAAAGCCTGAGGTGGATATTTTGGCCTTGGGCTCCTGACTGACTTTGCGATGTCTCACCATGGGGCAGGCTATCGGCCGGCCGCGCAACTTTTCTTCTGTAAAAGTGTCAAAGGCTGAATTTGAAGGTGGGGGTTGGTTGGTTGTTTAGGATTGGGATGGGTC
>Ga0315905_10005959_pt1 | contig 12390 bp, 12 predicted proteins | sample LakEriMetagenome_5_FD_203522 | JGI IMG/M metagenome (GOLD analysis project Ga0315905, IMG submission 203522) | Freshwater fungal communities from buoy surface, Lake Erie, Ohio, United States - Buoy 4 MA121 | ecosystem: Environmental > Aquatic > Freshwater > Lake | place: USA: Lake Erie, Ohio... | reverse complement strand
AGTAATTCCACCCTTGTCAACGATTCCTCAGAATCGCTACTGACGTGGGATTTCGAGTGGTTGGGTGCGCTGCAACACGAGCGCCAGGTAGAGCGGGTCACGCAGACCCACGCCCTAGGAGCCGCCCTGCCAACCGAGAACGCACAGAACGTCGCCACCGTCCGTCGCTCGCGCCGCAGCACTGCACCCGGGGTGAACCGTACGACTCATGCCTGTGAGTTGGAAGAGGAATAACCCTGTGTATTTGCGGTGGATAGTCGGTGGATGACCGGTGGACAACTCCTGAGTTGTCCACAGTTGTCCACCGTTTCTGTGACCAACTCATCGATTCACCCCTAACGTGGCCATGTGGATCAGCTCTTTCCCACTCCCCTCACCAATCTCGACCCTGTGGAACTTGTCGCGGCCGAGACCCGACCCGCTCCGCCGGACCGGCCGTGGGTTTTGGTGAACATGGTCGCAAGCATCGATGGGGCCATCGAGGTTGAAGGTCGCTCCGGGGGGCTCAGCAGTCGGGCCGACAAAGCCATGTTTCATGCCTTGCGACAGCTCCCCGACGTGATCATGGCTGGAGCCGGAACGGTTCGGGTCGAAAATTACGGACCAGTGCAACTCGATGCCGACACCCAGGCCCGCCGTGTTGCGCGCGGACAACAAGCGCTTCCGCGTTTGGCTGTGGTGAGTGGACGCGCGCATCTTGATCCGGACTCACGGCTGTTCAGCGATCCGACACAACGACCAATCGTGATCACGACAACGACTGCATCTTCCGATGCTGTCGACAAACTTCGCGATGTCGCCGACATCATCATCGCTGGCTCAGACACTGTCGACCTTCGCGCAGTGTTCGCGGAACTCCGCGAGCAGGGAATGAAAACGCTGTTATGCGAAGGCGGGCCAACGCTGAACAATCAGCTGCTTCATGACGATCTTGTCGATGAGTGGTGTCAAACGATCGCGCCAGTACTTACTGGCGGAAATGCAGCGCAACGTTCAACCGGCTCACCGCCACAAGTTGCGCGAAGCCTTCAACTCGCACGCGTCGTCGTTGAAGATGATGTGCTGTTGCTTCGTTACGCGCGCGAATCGTGACGCTTTGGTTCCGTTGCTTTTGTTAGCAACGTGATCTCGCGCTGGAAATCTGCAGCGTCATCGAAACCTTTGTAGACGCTGGCGAATCGCATGTAGGCGACGTGATCGATTTCACGGAGGTGTTCTAAGACCGCGAAACCGACTTGTTCACTCGTCAGTTCGGGACCGAGCAAGCGGAGTTCCTCGGCAATCGATGCGGCCGCTTGCTCGATGACATCTTCTTCGATTGGACGGCCTTTGGCCGCAGCAGCGATGCCTTCGGTGATCTTTATCTGTTCGAACGGCACTCGATCGCCGGATCGCTTTAGGACCATCAAGGGGACCAGTTCGAGTCGTTCAAAAGTCGTAAACCGCGCGCCACAGGCCAGACATTCACGACGACGACGAATGGCATCGCCATCGTCTGACTGTCGTGAATCGACGACTTTGTCGTCAAGGTGGGCACAAGCGGGACAACGCACACGTCGAAACTACTGCGAACACCGTGATTTTTTGTGCCAGGTCAGAAACGGATGTTTGTCACACGCCACATGGAACGCGACAGGCACAACCCGCGTCAGTCGACGAGACCGCTCACATTGATGTGCTGACCACGAGTGACGCTAGTGCTGCCAACGCGCTCGATGAGGCGATCGACCAAGCCACGAAGGTCGCCTTTTGGCTGGAGGCGACGTGCAACCGTCCAGAGCGAATCGCCAGATTGGACGATGATTTCAGCAGGTGCGGCCACGGCCACCGGGGCCACAACCGGTGCAGACGCGATCTGGGCGTCGTCACCGGCCGGGCTCGTGGTGTCGGTGGACAACGCCGGCGTGAAGGCAGCAGCGTCGGCACCGAGAAAGGGAACGATGCCCATCGCCGCGAAGGCGACGAGCACCGCGAGACCCAGCCCCGCCAGCATGACTCGCAGCGGGCTGCGACGAGCCGCAGGGGCAGGAGCTATGGGCTCAGTCACCAGTTGCAGGTGACGGACTGGACGCCGAGGCTCGAAGGCCTCGGCACGGTTCCAGGGAGCGACCGACAGGGAACCCTCGGGGAGGGACTCAGTGAAGTCGGCGGGGGCGGAATGGGCGGTGGGGTTCAGGATTGCAGCCATAAGGGAAGTCTCCACGTGGGGTGTGACAGTCAGGAAAGCGAAGGGGGAGCTGGGGTGAGGGGGAACGGATCGAACGCCCGTTCGTGTGTCACTATAGAAACACGAACACCTGTTCGATGTCAAGACCCAATCGAACGGGTGTTTGCCTCGAGCCCATCGAGCCGGTACTGTCGTACAGAGGTTCGAAGGCCCAAACGATCCAAACGATCCAAAGAATCGAAAGCAGCCTCAGTTCCTCCCGTTCTCCCCGCTTCTCCTCAACGATCCGGAGTTCCCAATGAGTAGTGACCGTCTCACTCCCCGCCAGCAACAGATCCTCGATGTGATCGATACCCACCTCAACGAGCGTGGCTATCCCCCGTCTGTCCGAGAAATTGGCAAAGCCGTCGGGCTCACCTCGCCATCAAGCGTGCAGAACCACCTCAACACTCTCAACGAGCTCGGGTATCTGCGCCGCGACCCAACCAAGCCCCGCGCCATGGAAGTTCGTTACGACCCCAACTCCGGCGCATCCGGCGAACGCCGTCCGTTCCGTCACGTGCCACTGGTTGGCGATGTTGCCGCTGGCACCGATGTGCTCGCCGAACAGAACGTCGAAGAAATCATGCCGGTGCCTACCGACCTGTGTGGCGACGGAGAACTCTTCATGCTCCGCGTCCGTGGCGATTCCATGATCGAGGCTGGCATTTTCGACGGTGACTACATCGTGGCCAAAGCCGGCACCAACGTGTCCAAGGGCGACATCGTGGTCGTCGGCATTCCCGGCGGCGAAGCCACGGTGAAGACCTGGTCACGTACCGGAGACAACGTCACGTTGCTTCCCGCCAACTCACGTCTCTCGCCGATGGAGTTCCACTCATCGGAAGTCACCGTGTACGGCAAAGTCGTCACCGTGATGCGCAAGCTCTGAACCACAACCTCCTCGGTTCAAACGTGGCGTGTGCACCAGCACACGCCACGTTTGCGTTCAGGCCTCTGTCAACAATCCGACGAGCACGGTGTGCACACGATCGAGCGGCGCACGATCGAGGTACTCCCCCGCCGTATGCGCAATGGTGCTGTCGCCTGGACCAAAGTTCACCGCGGGAATGCCATGGGCAGCGAAGCGAGCCACATCGGTCCAACCCAACTTGGCAAGAACCTCCGAACCACTTCGCTCAACAAGCGATGCGAGTAACGGATGATTCAGACCGGGGGCTGCAGCATTCGCACTATCGAGTACCTCAACAACATCGCCTTCTTCGAGGAATGGTGCGAAGAGTTCGCGAATATGGGTTTCGGCGTCGAGCGCTGAACGATCGGGGGCAAAGCGGAAGTTCACCGTGACGCTCGCGGAATCGGGCACGACATTTCCCGAAACGCCACCGTCGATTGCCACCGCTTGTAACGCTTCACGGAACTGACAACCGTCGATGATTGGCGAACGTGCTTCGTAGGAATCAAGCGCAGAAAGAACACCCGCTAAACGATGCACAGCGTTGCGCCCCATCCAGGGCCGAGCGGTATGGGCCCGAACACCTTGCAGTTGCACACGCAGGCGCAGCGTTCCTTGACATCCGGCTTCGATGCGAGCATCGGTGGGCTCACCCAAAATGGCGATATCGCCGACGAGTAAGTCGGGTCGGGCATCGAAGAGTTCGCCTAAACCGCTTTCCGCGCTGGCGATTTCTTCACGGGCATAGAAAACGAATGTGAGATCGACAACAGGTTCAGTGAGCGTGGCCGCTAGTTCGAGCATCACCGCAAGCCCGCCCTTCATGTCGGCCGAGCCAACGCCGAAGAGTCGGCCGTCTTCGATGCGAGCAGCGCCGTTATCAGCAGCAGGAACGGTGTCGGTGTGACCGGCAAGCACAACTCGGTAAAGGTGCCCGAACGAGGTGCGAGCAACAAGATTGTCGCCGACACGAGTCACGTCGAGATGCGAGTGCGCGCGTAGTTCGGCTTCGATCGAATCGACCAGTGGACCTTCGGCGCGACTCGGCGACGCAACGTCGACAAGCGCGGCCGTGCGGGCCAAGAGATCGGTGCGATCGTTCGTGGCCATGATCAGGTCGCTGCGCCGTGATCGCGAAGTACGTCGTTGAGCGCTGCCTTGTCGTGACGCTCGCCTTCCTTGAGGCGCTTGAGCACAAGCACACAGGGAAGACCGAACTCGCCGCCAGCAAAGGTGCGGGGACGAGTAGCCGAAACGGCAACGCTCCACGACGGAACAACACCGCGGCTGAGTTCTTCGCCCGTTTCGGCATCGATGACCGGAATCGAAGCAGTGAGAATGGCCCCAGCACCAAGCACAGCCCCGTTACCGACGCGAGCACCTTCGGCCACGATGCAACGACTTCCGATCAACGCGTCGTCACCAATGATGACGGGCGCAGCCTGCGGTGGCTCGAGGACTCCGCCGATTCCGACGCCACCAGACAAATGCACATTGGCGCCGATCTGCGCACAACTACCAACGGTGGCCCACGTATCGACCATGGTGTTGGCGCCGACGCGAGCGCCGATGTTCACATAACTCGGCATCATGACCACGCCACGGTCGAGGAACGACCCATAGCGAGCAGATGCGCCCGGGACAACGCGGACACCAGCTGCAGCGAAGTCGTTCTTGAGCGGAATCTTGTCGGCGAATTCGAACGGAGCGAGTTCGATTGTGGCCATCTGCGACAGTCGGAAATACAGAAGGATCGCGTGCTTGAGCCACTGGTGAACGATGGGCTCGCCGTCGGCCCCGAGTTCTGCCACACGGGCCTCGCCCGAGTCGAGCAGTGCGATTGCTTGCCCAACCGAAGCGACCGCATCGGTGTCGGCCGCACTGAGCGAGTCGCGGTTGTTCCAGAGTTCATCAATTGTCGAAGCGAGATCAGCCATAGCGACGCAGGTTACCGCCCTTGAGCCAAGCCCCCGGTGCTCAGTTCCCGCGTGGACGCGGCGTCATCGGTGAGAGTGCCCCGATTTCACGCCAACTGGTCATGCTTCAGCAGCAAACAACCTCACAGCACCCCGAGCCGTCGGCCAACGAGTTCCAGACGTTCGATCGATTGTACGACGGCGACACGAATGAAGTCGCTACCTTCGGGTCCGTAGAACTCGCCTGCTGACACCAACGCCCCGCCTTCGGCAGCGAGTCGCTCGACCAACGCCCATGAGTCACCCTCTGGTGCAGCAGCCCAGAGATAGAACGCGCCACCGGGCATTGGAGCATCGACGCCGATGCCTGCAAGCACTGTTCGGAAAAGTTCAAGTCGTTCGAGGTACACGCGGCGTTGCACGTCGACGTGTGCCTGATCGTTCCATGCAGCAACTGCCGCAGCCTGCACAGGCCCGGGAACCATGAACCCAGCGTGCTTGCGCAGTTCTGACAAGTAGTGAACAAGATCACCATCGCCGGCGTAGAACCCAGCGCGTACACCCGCAAGGTTCGAACGCTTCGACAATGAATGAACAGCCAACACGCCGTCGAGACCGTGTTCAAGAATTGTCCGACCAGGCCCATCCCATGTGAACTCGACATAACACTCGTCGGAAATCACCGGAACGTTGTGCGCCCGTCCCCATTTCGCTGCGGCTTCAAGATCATCAAGGTGTCCGGTGGGATTGCCGGGTGAGTTCACCCATAGACACAACGCTCGAGCTGCGTCGGCAGGATCAATGGCATCGAGATCGCTTCGGCCGTCGGCGGTAACCGGAACTGGTACCGCGCGCGCTCCGGCAAGTTCCGCCCCCATCGCATAGGACGGATAGCTGATGGCCGGATACAGCACGGTGTCGCGATCGGGAGAGCGCAGGCGAAGCCAATGCGGGAGCCCGGCGACGAACTCCTTGCTGCCAATGCATGCGGCAATCTCTTTCGCACCAACGCTGACGCCGAGCTCTCGCTCCATCCAACCCATTGCCGCTTCGCGATATGCGGGAAAGCCGATCGATGCTGGATAACTGCGCTCGCTTGCCGATGTGGCGAGCGCTTCGATGACAACTGCTGGCGGAGGGTCGAAGGGGTCGCCTATCGAGAGGTCGACCATCCCACCCTCGTGCGCCGACGCGATCGACTTGAACGCATCGAGCCGATCGTAGGGATAGGGCGGCGGTGTGAATCCGGCAGTCATGAACGCAGAGTCTGACCGCTCACGACGTACTCCTGAAGACGGCTCACCGAAACCTCGTCGAGGCGGGCCCGGACGAGCATTCCGTCTTCAGTGGCGGTCTCAACGAGCACCTCGCCCTCACGGTGCAACGCAGCCAAGAGATCTCCTCGATCGAACGGAACGAGAAGTTCGGTGATGTTCGAAAGTCCGCGCAACCGATCGGCCAAAGCGCGCAACATGTCCGCCACGCCCTCACCCGTTTTCGCCGAAAGCGCCACGCATCCGGGATGGTCTTCAAGGACTTCTTTGGCCCCATCTGGGTCGATGTCGATCTTGTTCACCACAAGCATTTGAGGAACGTCAGCAGCGCCAATCTCGTTCAGCACCCGGTCGACAGCTTCGATGTTGGATTCCGGGTCGGCAGCGGAGCCATCAACAACGTGAACCAAGAGATCCGCGTCGACAACAACTTCGAGCGTGGACTTGAACGCTTCAACGAGTTGCGTCGGAAGCTTCGTAATAAATCCAACGGTGTCAGTGAGTAAGACCGATTCGCCACCTGGCAGTTGCAGCCGACGAGTCGTTGCATCAAGCGTCGCAAACAAACGATCTTCAACCAGCACACCTGCATCGGTAAGGTGGTTCAGAAGCGTTGACTTCCCGGCATTGGTGTAACCAACGATTGCCACCCGATGCAGCCGAGAACGTTGGCGAGCTTTTGCCTGGGTATCTCGCACCCGAGATATTTCACGAAGGTCGGCTTCGAGTTTGTGCATCCGTCGCTGCAGTCGCCGGCGGTCGACCTCGAGCTGCGTTTCGCCGCCACCCTGCCGAGCACCGATGCCACCACCCTGACGCGAAAGCTGATTGCCCTTTCCGCGCAGGCGCGGAAGTCGATAGCGAATCTGCGCCAATTCGACCTGCGCCTTACCTTCAAGGCTGTGCGCGTTTTGGCCGAAGATGTCCAGGATGACCGCGGTTCGATCAATCGCAGAACGACCCAACAACGCTTCAAGGTTTCGTTGCTGAGCGGGCGAGAGTTCGTTATCGAATACCACGGTGTCGGCATCGACCGATACACACAGTTCGCGTAGTTCCTCGACCTTTCCGCTTCCTAAGTAGGTCGCGGGATCAGGAGCGTGGCGACGCTGAACTACTCGGGCGATGCTGTCGGCGCCAGCCGTGTCGACAAGAAGGGCGAGTTCATCGAGATGACGTTCCGTCTCGAATTCATCTCCTGCAGGAAACGTCACACCAACCAGCACGATCCGCTCACGGAACGTGCGGTCGATGAGCCCTGAATTTTCACCAGCGAACGCGCCGAAGCCGCCGCGGTGATCGCCGATAATCGGCGAGGTTGGTTCAGGCATCCGGAAGCTCAATAGTGGCGATGTGTTGCGAAGGTCCAATGAGGATCGGTTCCGCATCGGAGCTTGCGGCGACGATGACTTCAGCCGAACCACCGGGCATGACCACGCGCACTTCGCGTCCTACCAGGCCCCATTGATGGGCCAGGGTTGCTGCCGCCACTGCGCCGGTACCGCAGGCTTCGGTCACGCCGGCGCCGCGTTCCCACACAAGCAGGTCGAGCGAATCGGGCTCGGTTCCTGTCGCGATGAATTCGACGTTGATGCCGGCATCGAATTGCGACTCGATCCAAGCGCCCGTACCGACGAGGTCGACCGATGACAGATCAGCAACAAGCACGACGATGTGTGGGTTACCGAGATCGGCCGTGGCATGTCGGTCGCTACCGAGTCGTTCCGCAACGGAATGAGGAACTGCCGGGCCTTCGGCAACGAGACCCATCGTGACGCTGACAGTGGCAAGGCGATGGGCGGCATCGTCATGCACAACGAGTTCTCGAAAACCGCCATCGGTGAAGACGGCGTAGGTGGCCTCGTGGTCGTCACGAGCCATTGCGAGAGCTTGACCAAGACAGCGAATGCCGTTGCCACTCATTTCAGCGCGGCTGCCATCGGCATTCCAAAGGTGCATCACCACATCGATTGGTTTGCCATTGGGACCAGTGGCATCGACTGCGGGACGAGACCCGATGATGAGACCGTCGGCACCAATGCCCCGGCGACGGTCACAGAGAGCGCGCGCCAAAGTGGCATCGCCATGAAGAGGTCCGTTGACTTCCTCAAGAGCAATGACGAAATCGTTGCCCAGGCCGTGGTGCTTGGTGAGTCTCATGGTGCGTTCAGTCAATCAGCCCGCGGGCGAGTTCGGCGAGCGCATTTGCCGAAACTTCTCCATCGGCTGGAATCCAATTGATTCGGGGGTCTCGGCCGAACCATCGCTGCTGGCGCCGGGCGAATCGCCGAGTACGTGTCACCGCCGTTTCGAGCGCGTCATCGAGTGGCGTTCCGTTCTCGATGTGGTCAAGCAGTTCGGCATAGCCAAGTGCCTGACGAGCAGTACGACCAAGACCTGTCGGGCTGTCCACAAGAGCCTGTACCTCGGCCAAGAACCCATCGGCCATCTGCTGTTCGTAGCGCTGCGCAATGCGCTGGTCGAGCAGGTCGCGTTCCATCGCCAGCCCCACGACCGGGAACGGCGCAGCTGGGTACTCCTCGAGACCAGGACCAAACGAGGAAAACGGTCGGCCACTTCCAACCGTGACTTCGAGCGCCCGCACGACGCGTCGGCGATTCGTGGGTTCCATACGCGATGCCGCCAGTGGGTCGAGGCCCTCGAGTCGAGCAAACAGCACCGCCGTATCGGGTTCGGTTTCGAGTTCGGCACGCACATCGGCGAATCGGGCCGGAATTTCAAGTTCATCGGTGATTGCCTGAAGGTAAAGACCGGTGCCACCAACCAGCACGGCGCGCTTGCCGCGTTCTTCAATGTCGGCGAGCACCGTCAAACAGTCACGTTGAAACCGAGCGACGGTGTAATCGTCATCGGGATCGCACACATCGAGGAGGTGATGAACAATCTCTGACTGTTCAGTCGCCGTCGGCTTGGCCGTACCGATGTTCATCCCTCGGTAGACCTGCATCGAATCGACCGTGACAAGTTCAATATCGCTTCGACTACGTGCCAAGGCCATCGCCAACGACGACTTTCCCGAAGCAGTGGGCCCTACAAGCGCGAGGTGTCGACCGCTAGGACGAAACCGTGGCGATGAACTCACCCTGCAGTAACTGCGAAACGAGTGCGATGTTGCGATACCGAAAGGACTTCAACCAATTCGCCGCGCAAGAAGTGCGTCGATGCTTCGGTAATCAATGCAGTTGCCAAGGTGCCGGAACGCAACGGGCGGTCGCTCGTGAAGTGCACCAACTTGTTTTGCGCAGTTCGACCGGTAAAGACTTCAGGGTCTCGCTTCGATGGTCCTTCGACGATCATTTGTTCGGTGCGGCCGATACGGGCCATGTGCTTGGCGAGCGCAGAACGCTCGACCACGACGCGCAATCGCTCGAACCGATCGCCAACTTCGATGGGGTCGCAGAACCGATCGACCATGTCGGCCGCTTCTGTGCCTTCGCGTGGAGAGAAGATGAAGGTGTACGCGGAGTCGTATTCGGCAGCGGCAGCGACTTCGAGTGTGCGTTCGAAATCCTCTTCGGTTTCGCCCGGGTAGCCCACGATGATGTCGGTCGTGACGGCAAGATCGGGAATTCCGGCACGAGCCGCAACGAGTTTTTCAAGGTAACGCTCGGCGGTGTAGCCGCGATGCATCAAGGCGAGCACCCGATCGCTACCGGATTGCAATGGGAAATGGAGGTGAGCGCACACCGACGGGTTCGATGCCATCGCTGCAATCGTGTCTTCACGAAGATCTTTGGGATGGGGGCTGGTGAATCGCACGCGATCAATGCCATCAATGTTGCTGACCGCAGTTAGGAGATCGGCAAAGAGCGGTCGGGCACGGCGATCGCCAAGCCATTGGGCGCCAACAACAGCGGCATCGTCGGCAGATGGGTCAAGCGTCCGGCGTGCGCTGGTGAGATCTCGGCCGTAAGAGTTCACGTTTTGTCCGAGCAGGGTGATTTCCCGAACGCCGTCATTGGCCAGGCGCTCAACCTCGGCGAGCAACTCGCCGAACGGGCGGCTGATCTCGCGACCGCGAACTGCAGGAACGATGCAATAGGCACAGGTGTTGTCACAACCGACCTGGATCGTGACCCAAGCTGACCAATCGACTTCACGGCGCACTGCGAGCGCCGAAGGGAACGTCGCGGCGTCATCAAGCGCTTCGTCCCAGATTTCGGTGATGGGTCCAGACTGCCGTGATTCGTGCAACAACTCGACTGTTCGGTGCACGTTGTGCGTGCCAACAACAACATCGACATGTCCGGCACGAGCAGCGATGGCGTCGCGATCTTTTTGTGCCAAGCACCCGCTCACGATGATTTCCATGTCGGGGCGTTCTTCTTTGATGTTCTTGAATCGGCCCAGGTGCCCGTAGAACTTGTTATCGGCGTTCTCACGAATGCAACAGGTGTTGAACACCATCACATCGGCGGTTTCATCGGACTCAGCCAGCACTAGGCCATCGTCTTCTAAGAGCCCGGCGATGCGTTCGGAATCGTGCTCGTTCATCTGGCACCCATAGGTGCGGATGGCATAGCTGCGGGGCTGATCACTCACGCCGACAGGCTACCGGGGATACGCGAATGGTCCCGAGGGCCAAGGGCGCCTCGGGACCATTCGGGATGGCAGGAACTGCGGGAACTCAGTCGTCGAGCGAAATCGGAACGTCGTGCTCGGCGTTCATGACATCCTCGGCGTCCTCGGGGACCTCGGCGTTTTCGCCAATGCCCACGCTGGTGAGGATGCGCTCGGTGATTTCCACCATGACCTCGGGATTCTCGAGCAGGTAGGTCTTGGCGTTTTCACGGCCCTGACCGAGCTGTTCACCCTCGTAGGTATACCAAGCACCCGACTTCTTGACGAAGCCCAGATCGACACCGATATCGATGGTCGAACCTTCGCGGCTCACGCCCTTGCCGTACATGATGTCGAACTCGGCCTGCTTGAACGGCGGGGCCACCTTGTTCTTCACGACCTTGACGCGAGTGCGGTTACCCACGACCTCGACGCCGTCCTTGATGGACTCGATGCGGCGAATGTCGAGACGCACCGAGGAGTAGAACTTCAGCGCCCGGCCACCAGGGGTGGTTTCGGGAGAGCCGAACATGACGCCGATCTTCTCGCGCAGCTGGTTGATGAAGATGCAGACGGTATTGGACTTGTTGAGGTTGGCCGTGAGCTTGCGCAATGCCTGGCTCATAAGACGAGCCTGCAGACCAACGTGGCTGTCGCCCATCTCGCCTTCGATTTCCGCACGAGGCGTAAGTGCAGCAACCGAGTCGATAACGATGACGTCGAGAGCACCAGAGCGCACGAGCATGTCGACGATCTCGAGTGCCTGTTCACCAGTATCGGGCTGAGAGATCAGCAACTGGTCGGTGTCGACCCCAATGGCCGATGCGTAGACCGGATCCATCGCGTGTTCGGCATCGACATAGGCGCAGATGCCGCCGTTGCGCTGCGCTTCGGCCACAACGTGCATGGCGAGGGTGGACTTACCGGATGATTCTGGACCGAAGATCTCGACGACGCGGCCGCGAGGCAGACCGCCGACTCCGAGAGCAAGGTCGAGGGCAAGGGCGCCAGTGGGGATCGTTTCGATCTTCATGCTGCCCTTCTCGCCCATTTTCATGACCGAGCCCTTACCAAACTGCTTCTCGATCTGGCCGAGTGCCATGTCAAGTGCCTTGTCGCGTTCTTGTGGGAACGTCGGGCGGTTCGATTCCTTTGCCATCGTCTACTTCTCCTGGGTGTGAGGCCCCGGTCTGCCCGGGACTCGTGTGGGTGATCTGTCCACCTGAGCGGGAGCTCCGGTGGCTCCACTGGCGCCGAGGCCCCTGTGGAGATGGATCGCAACCTACGGAGGGGGTGTGACAGGCCCCCGGTGTTCGAACGACAAGACTGTAACTTCGAACACCTGTTCAGTCAATGACCCTCGATCCCAATCCCCCGTAGGGCTCCCCCACAAGGCTTTCTCGGGCCCCTGCCGGTAGGCTCCCTCCGCCGAACTGTCCCACTCAGGCGAAAGGTGCCCTCCGATGACCGAGTCCTTGCCCTCCGATCCCGCACAAC
>Ga0315905_10005957_pt1 | contig 12392 bp, 16 predicted proteins | sample LakEriMetagenome_5_FD_203522 | JGI IMG/M metagenome (GOLD analysis project Ga0315905, IMG submission 203522) | Freshwater fungal communities from buoy surface, Lake Erie, Ohio, United States - Buoy 4 MA121 | ecosystem: Environmental > Aquatic > Freshwater > Lake | place: USA: Lake Erie, Ohio... | reverse complement strand
TGTGTGTGTGTGTGTCTTGAAGAATTCAAATGGCCGCAGGAGACTGTTACTAAGCACCATAATTTATTACTCAACTACCGAATACACTGCCCAGGCGTACGCTTGCTCGGGAACAAAACAATAAACGTTGTACGGCACATAGAGGGAGGGAGGGAGGGAGGGAGGGAGGGAGGAAGGGAGGGAGGGAGGAGGGAGGAAGAGAGGGAAAGAATGCTTCCCTCTGGCATCCTCTTGCATGTATCAGGATACATACCTTCATTCTAATTATGTCTTTCGACCTCGCGTTTCCAACGTGTTCCTTATTCTTGTAGTTCCGCTTCTATAACAGCTTCAACGCGGATCAAGGGTCCCTCACAGATTTGAAGATGAGCAACGACTTCTCCTCTGCTCCTCCGCCCCCTCTTCCCTTTCCTGCCCTCACCACCTGCAGTGGCTTTTTACATGAGCGTGACGAGGGCATCGGCGTTACCCAGGGAAACGAACGGGCGCGTGTTTACAACGAGGTTCCCCGCGCTGCAGACCTGAACCCCATTCTTGATGAATACCACTTGCTTGGCGTCCATGTCCACTGTTTAGGGATTGGGGATTGCGGATTAGGGGTTTAGGGTTTAGATTAGGGGTTAGACCTGCATCCCGTTCTTGATAAACACCACGTGCTTGGCGTCCATGTCCACTGGAAAGGGGCTTAGGCTTTCAGGTTTAGGTTTAGGTTTTAGGGGGCAGGACAAGAAGCTGGGTGTGAGTGCGTGCGGACGCGTTTGTTGTGTATAGTGTAATAGGTCTCTTTTGACACTCTGATAGGCCTATTTTGACACTGTAATAATAAGTCTCTTTTGACACTGCAATAGGTCAAAATGTGCGGACGCGTGTGCTGTGTAGTGTGTTTGGGACGCAAGTCAGCGTTTATGTTGCTTCGCACAAGCACACACACACACGTGCGTGTAAAAAAACACAAACACAAACACACACACACATGCTGCCATGAGCAAATTCGAAGCGCATACATACCTTCAATGCGCAAAGTGTCTTCATTAGCAAGCTGCGCATGGGGAAACGAACCTCTGCAAGTATGCAGAGAGAGAGGAGGGGGTTGGGGTGGGGGAGGGATGGAGAGGGAGAAAGAGATATTCAGGGAGTGAGGGGATCTGAGAGGCAGGGAGGGACAGAGAGAGAGAGAGAGAGAGAAAACGCGCGCGACGCGCGCGCGCGCGCGAGATAGATAGATAGAGATATATATACAGAAATACCATCGTGATTCAAAATGTCAACACACGTGGGCGCGAACACACCCACGCACATAATCACACCCACACCCACCGCTTTTCGCCAAAGACCCAGAATTCTCCGTTTTCCTTCAACACCACATTACGTCGCGATGCGCCGTCGTTTAAATTAACCTGCATTCGAACCACGTGATTACGAGACAGCTGTGCAGTGGTGTCGGCAGACAGAGATAGACAGAGATAGACAGAGATAGACAGAGATAGACATAAAACAAAAGCTCTCGTTAAAGAGAGATATCTCGCCGTGTCTGTCCAAAAAGCTTCGACACAAACTCTGCATCATTTTCCTTGCGAACAGGAAGGCGAACATAAAGTGAGACTCACATCTGTATACGCAATGCCGAGAAGGGTGTTCTGCGAGATGTTTTCGAGTCGGAGAGTAAAGTGGTACTTGCCCATCGCCATCACCTGAGCCCCCAACGCGCCACCCCTATGTATGCGGCAGCAGATGCATGCGCGTCAATGCTCAAGTGAGGATGAGATCGCGGTTGGGGTTGAGGATGAGAACGCGGTTTAGGTTTAGGGTTTCATTTTTGTTTTTCAGTGTAAGGGTTGATATAGACACGCACGCAAGCACGCACACGCACACACACGCACACACACACACGCATGCACGCACGAATGCACACATAGAAACACACCAGCCCCTTTTGTCGACCCGGTACACGGTGGTGTCATTGTTGACTAAAACAACATCGTTCCCTTTTCGAGTTGCGTCCCATTTTGGCAAGTAGGCCCTGTCCCGTAATCGCTCTCCAGCCACCTGTGTGTGCATTGATGTCCTCAGTTGCAGAATATAAGGGTTGCATATCAAAGAAATACATTATTTTCAATTTCCATAACACACACACACACACACGCACACACACACCTGTCCAACACAAAAGGCGGCGTCGGCAACAGCTTTGAAACCCGATTCCCGATATTCGACGATGTCATCTTGTTTAGGCGTCCACATTTGTGGCTCAACACACCTGCAAATCGGTGTACAAGCCAGACAGAAACATGGCATGAACTATATATGAGATGCACGTCAATCACATATACATATGACTCCACAAAACTTGAACATCATACACATGTATATGATATGCCCGTGATTCACGTATCCAGACATGCACGTATATATACGTACAACAAAATATATGAGATGCCTGTCATTGCATCTCGTGTACCTACGTACACTAGACGCATGCGATTCACAAATGAAGGACATGCCATTCACAAATAAATGACATGCACGTCTTTTCCTTTCCAGATCGTCGTAGTGTTTTGGCGTCCATATCTGTGCGTAATACACACACATATGTGACTAAATTATACATTCGAATGTATGTACAGACGCATTCGCCTATGCATATTGAATGTGCATGTTTACATCACAGGTACATGCTCCACAAACTTGAACATCATACGCACATACATGTATGCATGCGTACAAACTAGCATGCACACAGTAGCACTCAAAGACGCTTACGCGCGCGTGTACAAAAAAACACATGCACACGTGTGCAGACACACGGGATACGGGAAAGAGATGCTAAGTCACCGCTGTGTTTCTGAAAGTGAAGAGCTGACCATTTTCTTAAGCAGCAAAACTCGCTCCCGGTCCTCCTATACCATTAGCACACAGACGTGAGAGAGGGGGGTGAGGGGAAGCCAGGGGGGGGACAGAGAGACAGGGAGAGGTAGAGGGAGAGGGCAGGGGCTTTGACTTTTTTTGTTACATGTGTATGTCCGTGACAGCGTGCGTGCACATATGCTTCGTCACACACACACACTCACACCTGTTCGAGGAGCAGTCTAGTAAAGTCAGCGGCAGTGTCAAAGCGGACCATGCAGCGATCAAGATAGTTTTTCTGCCGTTCCAGAGTTTTCCGTTTGTCATTGTAGATTGCCGATATTTGTGCCTTCAGCTCCGCGCGACGATTCTGGAGTTCCTGTATGAGGGCGTCAACTGTGGAGGGGTCGAGGGGTTGAGGGCGAGGCGGTTGGAGAGGGGTGGTCAAAGGGGGTGAAAGGACGATTATCATCAATCCATGCGCACAGCATCACTGCCACGATGATGTCCCAATGTATGTAAACATGTCTACTCATAACAGCAGAGAATTACACACTAGTACACCATTTGTCTTTACACATTTGTATCCAGCGTCATCAATCAACACTGTGAGCAAAAGAAAAAAGCAAAAACAGAGCAGTACGAATTGCAAACTACAAGGGGTGGTAGAGCGGTGGAGTTTTTATACTTTGCGCGTCGGCGGCGGCTGCGGCAATTTCTGCATTGCGGTCGAGAGATTCCATGACCGCGGACACGCCGTTCACCGCGCCCACGAGCGTTTCCTGTATACGAGTATGCATTATGGGGCGTTCACACCTCAGACTGATTGTATATGAGGGGGCGTTCGCACCTGCTTATCCTGGAGGCCGGCCAACATCGACCGCATTTCTTGGGTTTGTCGCATGTACACTTCGTCATCCAACGGTCCTATGTAGTGGTCTCGGTGCCAATGCAAGGCGCACTGTTGGCAATGATGGGGCCCAGACCAGAATCACTGGATGCATTCAAAGATAGGAGGGACATGGGCGCATGGAAACAAACCTGGACACAAATCATGATCTCGCAAACAGCACACCACATGTCAACTCGTTGATCTTGATGCCCTGGCTCCGAACACAGCAGCGGCTTTAAATTCCGCGCTACCTGATGCACATACACATGTTTCAGTTTCTGCGCTTTGCCGCAGGTGGCATGTATGGGCATGCGTGTGTGTGTGCGAGCTCGTGCAGAGGACGTGGCAGAGATAGGCCAACAAATCCACAGACCCGCAATGCCGACGGGTGCTCTTGGCGCAGGTTGGAGACAAAGTGGGGAAATGACATCAACTGATGGCTCTTTGTGTCCTGCACGTGCACGGCTGTAAGTGCACACGCGGCCTGGCACCTGCAAAGGGCTACCATACAAGGAAAAGAGACCTACTATACAAGGAAAAGTGACCTACTATACCAGGAAAACCGACCTACAATAGAAGGAAAAGAGACCTACTATACCACTATACACGGAAAAGAGACCTACGAAACCACTGTACAAGGAAAAGAGACCTACGATAGAGTGAAAGCGTGCGCGAGACCTTGCTTCTTTGGTGGGCAGAAGCGTGAAGTTGGCACAGGTGCAGGTTGCAGTGCGAGCAATACTGCGCGGACACGGACTCGCTGCTCTCATCGTCACACAAGTCGCAGTGTCGGGGCCTGCCCTGCTGCAGGTTGGCCATGTCGATGTGCGCAAGTACCATCCAGTTCGTGTGCAGCGACTCTGTTGCCGCGCTGTCGCCGACTTTCAAAAAATCCATCGGACACATTCGGTTTGGAAGACTCTCGATGCACTGCTTACATATGCTGTGCAGGCACGGCGCAATTTTCGGGGTCCGCGGCCCCTTTGTGGCAAACAAGTCCTGGCACACTGCGCACTGTTCCACGTGCTGGCGGGCGTGGGCGGCGCGCTGCAGGTCCCCGTACTGCATCTGCAGATGGTACTCCTTGAGGGTGCCACCTCCCGACACCCCGGACCACGTTGACGGCGAGCGAGCGGGGTCGGCGAGGGCTGAAAGGGCCCCAGGCGACGGCGAGGCAAGCCCGCGCACCCCCGCAATGTGCTCCGCCGCGAGTTCCGCGGTGCCCACTTGCATTCCTTTCTGCACAAGTGAGGATGCAACTTGCATCCTCACGGCGTCCGGCGCGGCCACAGTGGCAGCGGGCGAGAAGGGCGGCGTCTGGGAGGGATCGTTCCCAGACGATCCAGACGAGCTGGTGTTGACGATCGAAACAAGCTGGCCCGGGCTCCCATGGCCAGCCACGCTCTGCGTTTTCGGCACATTCACAACGCTGCGCCCGGCTATGTCGGTCGCTGGCAACGCGGGCGACGCAGGAGACGCGAAGCCCGAGGCACGCTGCGGCGAAGAGGCAAGTGGGTCCCGAGCGCCCCCGAGCTGCTCCACCATCGGTCCCATGCCCGTCGGCTTTGGCGACGCAGGCTTCTTTGAAAACATGCCAATCGATTTGGCTATGCTCTTCATTCTGCGACCTGCGCGTGCAGGCTCGGCCTGCGGGAGCCGATCGCGTGCACATGCGGTGAGAGACCGTCGCTCTTCGTGCTGCGCGCACACGCACACGCTGCTTGCCCGGTTGCTGCAGACCCCGCAGCAACTTTTTGAACACTCGCCGTGCTCACCAGCGAACCTGCGCGCGCGGGCCTGCGCAGGGCTCAGCTCCAGGGAGAGTGCATGCGTGTCCGCGCCGTGTCACACACCTTCCACTCTTTGTCCACTAGGTCAGGTGGGGCGAGCGCAGCTGCGCACCACGCCGGCTTGAAAAATTGTGGCTTAACTTTGAAACTGACTGAACCCGGGGCAGTTGTGGTGGGAAGCCGGCAGTTGATCGGCGCACCACATTTGTCCGGTCCCACACTGTTGGGCCTCTCTTTAGAGAGAGAGACAGCGTCGTCGGAGCACAAGGGAGTGAGCGCAGAGGCTGCAGTCCTGGAGGCTGGCGATATGGTGTCGGCGGCGGGCGTCAAGTTCCCGCCCCTGATGCTCGAGCGCATTCTCCTAAAGTACGCAAAGGTGGTCAAGTCGCTGATGGAGGCCGACCGTGATCACACGGGCCTGGTCGGGCGCCAGGAGTTTGCAAAGATCTTTCGACAGTATGCGGTGGACATTGACGAGGGTTTCATAAAGGTCATGGACGCGTTCGACCGTGACGGCGCGGGCATCGACCACAAGGCGTTCCTGGAGGCCGCCAGCGCGCGCCTCTTTCCCCCGCGGCCCGCCGACGCGTTGACGCTGGTCATCCCGCCGTCCAAATTTTTCGAGGAGAAGGGCCACGGCCGGTCCAAGAACTTTCCGGACCTGAAGTCGACGTGGAACAACAACTACTTCCAGCAGATTGACCTCGACGACGGGGTTGGCGGTGGAAAGCCGGTGCTGCACGGCATCCTGTCGGGCAAGTTCTACATCGTGCCCAACTCGCAGGGTCGGCAGGTCCCACAGCTGAAAAAGGTCTCCGGCCTGGAAGTGGACTCGTCGCTGAACCAGCCCATGTCCAAGTCGCTCATGGAGGGCGCCTACTACCACAACCCGCAGGAGAATCTCCCGCAGACTGCGCGCAGTTCCAAGGACTTCATCCAGCGCAACCGTGCCATGTCCCGGCACTATTCGCGCCTGGTGTCGGGCGCGCGCTCGGTCAATGCGAGCGAAATGGCAGACAGGCCAATGAACACTCCCCGCACCACGGGGCCCTTTGTGAGAACGGGGCGCCCGGCGTCGAAGAGCATGCGCGCCATGGCGCAAGACATGCCCACGCCGCGCAACGCCGACCAGCTACAGGCATTGTGGGGCCGGACGCTCGATCCCAAATTTATTGCCTCGACACTGGCGTGGATTGCGAAGGCGTCCCCCGAGGAGGTAGCCGCCTTCAAGAGCGCAGTTGCCAGCAACTCGACGCTGGTGCCCTCCCGCTCGCCGGTGTACCCCGACCGCGCGTACACAGGCCAGCGCCCACTGACAGCACGTCCCCGCCTCGAAAACACCGCCCCAGAGAATCCCTATCTGGGCAAGCTCGTTCCGAAATCTCAACCACAGCCGCCAAGTGCGCGTGCATCCGTGTCGAGCCCGCGGCGAGTCGAGCCCTCAGCTATTTCGGCAGCTACTGCATTTGTGCGCATGCGCCAGAGCCCCAGGGTTCCCACCAGCGGTCCTGAGCGCAACATAACTCAGACCTTGCGCGTGCCGACGGCTCCCACCTCCCTGAAAGGCAACACTGCCAGCCCGCGCCCTTCCCCTCTCTCAGTCGACTCTCCGGCAAGGGGGATGATTAGCATCCAAGGCACCCAAGTGCAGCCCATGGCGCCCCCAACTGCTAGCCCCCCGCGTGCAGGCACGCCGCGGGCACGACGAATGGTGACAACTGCACCTGCGATACACAGTGCCACGCCGAATGATGTGCATTCGACTCTCCAGGTTCTGCACCCAGGCCACCCTCGCTCGCTGGCTTCCTTTTCGCCTACGATCCGCCTGCGTGCTCCTACCGCTCTCCTTTCTTCATTGCGTGTTTGCTGTTACGTTCGATCTTGTACGTACACGAAACTGGATGTACCTCGCGCGCGATCAAGCTGTGGCTCCATCTTTGGTATCTTCGCGAGGCGCATACGGGGGGTGGCGTGCGTGCGTCCGCGCGCGAATCGAAACCTGACCATTGCCGTGCCCACCACCGCGTCTGTTTCTCGCGCGCTGCCGCTCGCTCGCTCTCCCAAACAGAAAGCAACATTCCAGTCGAAATGGGCAGCGCCTGCTATCGATGCCGCAGCCTGATCTTAATCTTTGCCTCCCTTTCACTCTCCCTCTCCTTGTCCCTTTCCCTCTTCCTCTCCTCTCATAGAATGCCATATCGGGCATGTAAGCGGGATTCTCCCTTGTCTCTGAACGAGAGCATTAAACAGGATCACGATCATTGTCCAAGGTCAACCTATACCATCAGGAAGTGTGTGATTCGATTGTTTATTTTTTCAAGGCACCCGTGCCGTCCTTTGTAACGGAGTCCATTACCACTACAGTAGAACTTGCCCGATAGGGAGCGATAGTCCTGAATACCGGTACCCCACTCATCTCTCACTTTCAAGGACAGCCGTACAGCGAGGTTTCGACATGAGACGTCAGCCCCAGCGAGATAACACTCTCCATAGGTCTCTTTTGCTCCTTCACAGGTCTCTTTGTGGTCTCTTTTGACACTCACTTTTGAGGACAGCCGTACAGCGAGGTTTGGACATAAGACGTCAGCCCCAGCGACATAATCACCTGCTCGAGTGTGTGGTAGTTGCCCCCCCCATCACAGTGGCTGTGGGGTTTGGGGAGAGAAGTACAGTGTCAAAAGAGACCTAGCACAGTGTCAAAAGAGACCTAGTTTAATGTAACAAGAGACCCCCCATCACAGTGACTGTGGGGTGAGGGAGAGAGGGCTTTTTTTCCCCCCACATTGAATATTCAATGTGGGAGGGGTTGAATAGAGGAGAGGGATGGAGAGTCAAAAGAGACCTAGTATAATGTCAAAAGAGACCTAGTATAATGTCAAAATAGCCATAGTAGGTCTCTTTTGTGGGGGGGGGGTGGATAGAGGAGAGGGATGGAGAGTGAGTGAGTGAGTGGGTGAGACAGAGCGAGAGAGCGCGCGAGAAAGTGAGAATACAAAAGTAGTCGAAGGAGGGGGAAAGGACAGGGAGGGGGGGAAGAAGGGGGGGATGACCTGCTAATAAAGCGAGAGCGGCTGAAGCCCTTAAGGCGACAAGAGCCGGCGTTGATTTCAAACACTGCAAATTCAACCTCGTCCTGATTTTTTATCTGTTTGTGTGTGTTTGTCTGCGTTAATTGTATGTACACACACACACACACACACACACACACACACACACACACACACGTTTCAAAGTCTGTAACTCGACGGCAGGGGCAGGTGCGGAAACAATACGGCACACAAAAGTTCAATTTTTGTTTTCAAAAAAATGATGAGTACCTGGCGGCCACCGTCTGGGCGATGCGCGCCCTTAATCATTACACAATTGATGCCCCCTGCTCAATGTGTGTGTGTGTGTGTGTGTGTGTGTGTGTGTGTGTGTGTGTGTCGGAGTGATAGACACGTTGCCTCAACGTGAAATGAGACCACCCACCCACCCACTCACTCACCCACCCACCCGCCCACCCACCCCCACCCACTCAACCACTCACGCACCCAGCCACCCACAACTTAAAATTTGTGGCTAGGGCCGTGGATCGCCTGCACGGCTTGCGAAAAAACCAAAAGACACACACAGATAAAAAAAAAAACCTTTGTGGCTAGGGCCATGGATGGCCTGTGCACGGCATGGCTTGAGAGTACCAGCAGCTCCAGGGTCGATGCTTTCCAAGGAAAATCGCCCGTCAAAGCCTGCTCGGTTTAGGGGTTTAGGGTTTAGCTTCCGGGTTGACGCATGATCACTGCCATGCCGTTGATGTAGGCGTTGAGCACTAAACCGTAATCCCTAAACCTTGAACAAAAAAAACATGCGTTGGTGGAGGCGATGTTGGAGGCGTTGAAGACGCGCTTCATGCGCCAATTTAGGGTTTAGGGTTCAGGTTATATGTACCAAGAGGTCCAGGGTGAGGGCCGGTGAGTTGCAGTGCTGCGTTGGTGGAGGCGTTGAAGACGCGCTCCATGAGGCGGTTGCGAACCTCAACTGCAGGGAGCGCTGCCAACACACACATAAAAAAACACATGTGGGTGCGAGGGACAGCATCGTTTTGATGTTTTAGGTGTTAGCCTGGTGTGCTGGGAGGCGCGTCTTTCTCGCATACTGTAACAATAATAGTTTGTACGTACAGACGCCACGACTGCACGGCGCAGAGCCACGCATTCGGCATGGCGCGAGCGAGCACGGGTGCGGGGACGCGCAGGCTTGCGCGCGGGGCCTGGGGAAGCGACCGACTTCCCACTCTAGGGCGCAGCACGGCTGGCTGCAGCTGCCGCAGTCTTCGCGGCATGCCTTGTCCTGGTAGAATGACCCGCAACCTGCCACCCCCACCGCTGCTGCTAGCTGCGGCGCGAGCCCGACCCCGACCAGCGCGGTCACCAGCGCCGCGGTCCGCATCTTGCGCGCCCTTTGTCCTGTGTGCCGCCAGGCCCGTGGCCACTCGGCGGTTCCTGCCGCGCGGCAGATGGGCGGCCCCATATGCTCTGGGTGTCTTGCCAGATCCACACCCTCCCCCTCTGTCCGCCTTCCTGCCCGCTGCGCCGGTCTGTGTTGGATAGTATGCATTACTGAGTTCGTGGCTGCGGCTTTGTGTTCACTATGCCAAGGGTTGCCGGCGTGATGGCGTGCGCGGCTGCGCTTCTGGTATGCGGGGCGTTGACGCGCGGGGTGGCGCTGGGCCCGACATGGGCCCCGGCGCGCGCCCGCAGCCTGATGAGCATGAGCACCGACGCGAACGAGGCGGCCATGGCAGCAGCGGACGTGCGGCTCGACGTGAGCGACGCACAGGGCGATGAAGTAGAGGAAGCGCTGGAGGCAAGCGGGGACGTCGGCGATTTGAAGCGTGATGTGATTGGGGACGCTGACATGGCGCAGATCACACCGCAGCGTATCATGCTCGACGAGCAGGCAGTCAAGGCTGCCCACGCCTCGGCGGGCGCGCGCGGCCCAGAGCGCGCGGCCCGGGGTGCCGCGGCCCGGGGTTCAAGCGTGTTTGACACGGAGGTGCAGGCAGCTGGCGACCTTGCGCGCGCGAGCTTCGCCACGTCGGACTTGACCCGGGCGCTTGCGGCGGTGAGACAGCAGAGATTGTCGCGCGCGGCGCGAGAGGCGCTACTGGGCGCGGGGTCGGTGGGTGCCGGGAGGGGCAAGGTGAAGCCTCGGCCGGGCAAAGATTCTGCAGATTTCTTTGGTGACGAAGCGGGCGTTGCAGCAAACATGCAGGGCGAGGACGGGAGCGCGGGCTGCAATTATGACGACCAGGCAAAAGTTTCTCAAAAGTCCGAGCCCTGGTGTATTCAAGTGTGTGACGTCATTGTATCATGACGCTTAAGAGTTTTGGCCAGGGCGTGTTCCGCTGCAAGCTCACGCAAAATTTTGTCAAGGACAAGTTTGCAAAGTGGATGGAGACGCCCGAGAAGTGGAGTACGGGTCTCGGCAGTCCCGGTGACGGCCCTGAGCCCGGAAAGGAACAGCAGTGGGCAGGTAAATAATGAAATAAGATGAATAGATAAATAAATGGGTTACCAGCCTCAGCAGTCCCGGTGACAGCCCTTAGCCTAAGGGCTGCCCACTGATGTTCCTTCCCGGGAAGGAACATCAGTGGGCTGGTAAATAACCAAACACTGTCCATAGGTCTCTTTTGCTCCTTCATAGGTCTCTCTTTGTGGTCTCGTTTGACACTAGAATTGGGCAGACGACCGCCAGAAGCTTGCCGGCGAGGCGCAGGGCAAGGCAGACAAGCTCATGGCGGACGCTAAGGCCAAGCTGGAGGCTGCCAACAAGGCCGTGGCTGATGCAATGAAGGTGTTTAAGAGCGCCGGCTGCGACGGGGGGGCTTTCACGGAAGGCCAAAGCTCCTGGAGAGGTTCGCCGACGGGTACCTTTTCCAAAGCCGGGCTCAAGAGGCTTCCGGGCTGCACAAACATGGTGGGTGCCAAGGAGGTTTTTGAGGCGCAAAGGGCTGCTTCTGCTGCGAGGTTCCTCTCAGACGAGGCGCAGCACTACGCACAACTGGCCGGGGCGGCGGCGGGCGTAGCTAAGTTGCGAGGCCCGTGGGACAAGCGCGTCGCTGAGCAAGATAAGGAGGCAAAAGCGGCGCTGAAAGCCAGGCTGGAAAGGGCGGCTGCGGCGCAGAAGCAAGTGATGGATATATTCGCGCAAACGGCAGAGGGCAAGATGTTCAAAGCAACATTTGGAGACAGAGGACCACCCAAACCAAAGGCCGAGGCCGTAAAAGACACCGAGGCAGCCATTACCGCGTTGAGGGGTGTGGCAGATCCGTTCAGCGGAAATGTGCCTCATCCGCAAATTCCGCATACCCGGCACGCGGCGGCAGATCCGTTCAACGGAAATTTGGCAGATCCGTTCAACGGAAATGAGGGATTGAACGCGTACTCGGCGGCTTACACTGAAGGCGGGGTCCGGAGTAGGTGGGAGGCAGATGATAGGGCGGCGGGTGTGACGGGGGTTGTGGAGGCTCAAGAGGGGGCGCGCGTCGCAGCGCTGGCGACGGGTGATGCTCGCAAGTTGACAAGTGCGACTAGAGGTGTGTGTGTGTGTGTGTGTGTGTGTGTGTGTGTGTGTGTGTGTGTGTGTTTGTGAAAGTACACGCGCGCGCGCTCGCTCTCTCTCTCACCATACACCATGCAGGCACACAGTGGAGCAGACACACGGACAACACGGACCGAGCAGTCGGAGGCATCCTGCAATGGGATAACCATGCTGTGTCTGGCGGCCAGCGCCCTGGGCGGGTCAGCGTACACAATCCGGAGCCTTGGTGAGCGTGAGCGGGCAACTAGGGGTGAGGGGGCAGGGGGTGGGTGGGTTGCTTCATG
>Ga0315905_10005956_pt1 | contig 12392 bp, 9 predicted proteins | sample LakEriMetagenome_5_FD_203522 | JGI IMG/M metagenome (GOLD analysis project Ga0315905, IMG submission 203522) | Freshwater fungal communities from buoy surface, Lake Erie, Ohio, United States - Buoy 4 MA121 | ecosystem: Environmental > Aquatic > Freshwater > Lake | place: USA: Lake Erie, Ohio... | reverse complement strand
GGGCGAGCCACGCTTGGGCAGCGCCGAAGCCGCCGCCCATTATGCCTCCGGTCTGTACCATCTCCGCATGCACGGCGCCCTGTTCCTCCCCACTTGTCATTGCGATCAGTGATCGCTTCGAACTGTGTTCTAAAATTTGATGGGAAAACTCGTTTTCCTATATGAAGTAGTTTCAGATGCAGATCTTCGCATGCGCGCTATGCCGACGCGCCAAGCGGCAAAGGTGTTCGTCCGCCCTGGCGCTGTTCAGCACCCTACTGCTGCTGCTGCTGCCACCGGAGACACTGCTCGGCCTCGGCCTAGGCCTCGGCCGCGCGGCCTCGCGCGGCGGCCGTGTAAGCAGGGGTTGCGAGGTGGGCGACGGCCTGCCCGCGCTGCGGCTGCCAGTGCTGCGGCTGCGCGGTGGGCGCAGCGCTGGGGCCACGGCAACGCCGATGTTTGACGCGACCCTGGCGGAGCTGTTGGAATACCTGCGCTGGACGAGCAACAACGTCTCAGTAACAGCAGCGTCCAACCCCGCGGGGCACGTTGGCCAAGGGCAGGAGAGGGGAGGGGAGGAGAGGGAGAAGGGTGCGCTGGCGTCGTTTATCGAGAGCGAGCTCGAAGAAGAGGAGCCCAATTACAACAGGTGCATCCCAGTGTGCATATACCTCTTTTCATTTCTGTAGTAAGTCTCTTTTACTTACTATCTTTTGACACTTCTTCGCAACGACAGTCTGGACGACGTGTACGGCGGCGGCAGCGATGGGGAGGGGGGGGTGGGTCCAGGAGCGGACGAGGACGAGGATGCCCTTCTTGCGCGGCCTGCGCGCACGCAAGACGAGTGGGAGCGGCAGCTGGATATTCTATACCGAACGCAGTTGGCAGAAGACCGCAAAAATTGCGACCCCACGTGCGATTGTGAGGTATGCCAGTGGTGTAGGTCTCTTTAACTTCCCAAATAGGGCTATTTTGCTGTTGTATCAGGTCTCTTTTGACACTGGACACACTTTTGCATACATAAGTACTGCGTCAGACTCCGCCAAAGCGCTCCCGCGGTGGACGCGCCGCGCGCAGACGACGAGGGTGAGGAGGAAGGTGAGGGCGAGGGCGAGGAGGATGAGGACGACGAGAAAGAATACAGCGAGGGCGATGGTGACGAGACGCATCTCACAAAAGAGGAGCGGTGTGTGTATATGTGTGGGTATGTGTGCCTGCGTGTGCTTATGACATATTTGTATGCACACACACAAGCTCTGTCTCTCTCTCTCGCCCTCCCTCCCTCTCTCACACATACACACGCACATACACACACACACACAGGCGGGCGCGCGACAAGCAAATGTACAGGTACATTTGCAGGCAGTCAAGCAGGAAGATAATCAGGCAGACAGGCTGGCAGACAGGCAGGCAGGCAGGCAGGCTGGCTTGCTGGCTGGCTGGCAGGCAGTTACACATTGTGTTTGGAAGCGGTTGAAAGGGATGCTATTTTATCAGATCTCTTTTGGCTGTTATATCAGGTCTCTTTTGGCGGTTGGAAGGGATGCTCATAGGGATAGCTTCGGAAAGCGTTTGCAAGCCAGTGCAAGGGTTTAGAGTTCAGGTTTGGGGTTTAGGTGTTTGCAAGCCAGAGCAAAAGCCATTGAACCGCTGGAGGAAACTATGTGAGAGTGATAAAAGAAAAAATGTGAGAGTGATAAAGAAAAAGAGAAAAAGAGCAAAACCATTCAACCGCTGGAGGAAAACATGTGAGAGAAATAAAGAAAAAATAGATGCGCCTTGCCAACCACTCCCGAAAGCGGTTGGGAAGGCGTATGTGATTTTTCTTGTCTTTATCACTCTCACATGTTTCAAACCTTTGCTTCATCAGGCGACGCGTGGTAGGTATCGCTTTTATTTTTTTACATGCTATCCCCCCTTGCTAAAAATATGTTGCACTTATGACGTAAAGTAGTGTCCGTGTCCCCCGTAGACTCCCCCGGTGTGGGTGGGAGGGGAGGTATTTGTTGTAATCATTGATGCCCGGGCAACTTCCATAACGGGGGGTGCAGGGCATCGCCCGGGGATAGGCGCTGCGCATCATATGTATATAGGCACATTGTGTTCGTGAGAGGCCTCCCGCGCAACATAACGACAGACGAGATGCTTGAGATGTTTGGCGAGTACGGTTCCGTGTTGTGCATCAGCGGCGGGTCCCGGCGCGAGGTGTGTGTGTGTGTGCGCGCGCGCGCGCGCGCGTGTATACGGTTCCGTGCTATGCATCAGCAGCGGGTGACGGCGCGAGGGTTGTGTGCGTGTGTGTGTGCGCGCGCGAGGTGCCGCGGTGTTCGGTGGATATATGCTTGTGTATATTTGTGTGTATATTCATACCTGCACGTGCTTGTGACGGTGGGCACACTCACATGCATGTGTATGTTTGTGTGTGTGTGTGTGTGTGTGTGTCTGAGACGGCGGGCACAGCGTACATACTGTATGACCTTGAGGAGGAGGCGAAGACTGCCATTCGAACACACACACACACACACACGTTTACCTCAGACGGCTGGCACAGCATACATACTGTATAAATTTGAGGAGGAGGCGCAGGCTGCTATTCGAGCGCTCTCAGGTCTCCGTGTCCATCAACATTCTCTTGTCCTGCAGGTTTTTATTTTTTGTTTGTTTATAAAAAAAAATCCACGCCCTCTTTGCTCATCAACACTGTCTTTTCCTTCAGTTTTTTTTTCTTTTTAAAAAGTCTTTTCCTGCTTCTTTTTGAAGCCAAGGGCTGGTGTGTTGCATGTGTCGAGAGATGGGGAGAAGGCATATCCAACACACAAACACACACACACACACACACACACACACACACACACATCCAACAAACAGATACACAACCCCTCGCGCATGATGAAACCGTGGAAAAATTCGTCCCCACGGAACGCTTCCTCGGTACAATTTTTTTTTCTCGTTCAAATATTTTTTAATACCCCTGTCATTAAAAAAAATTACTTCATCGCGCATTGTGAACAGACATGTTCGCATGCAACACTTTCCTGGTACAAATTATTTTTCCGGTTTTGTTTTGTTTTAAATGGAAAATGAACAACAGTGTACAAAAGAGAACGTGGCAGAAAAAGCCAGAGCGCGCGCGTGCGCGCGAGTGAGAGAGACAGACAGAGATAGATAGAGAGAGAGAGAGAGAGAAGTAAAGGAGAAAGATACATGATGTAAGCATTAGTGTGTTGAAAGACATTGTGTATTAAAAATATTGTGTGGTAACATTGTGTAGTAATGCTGGAAGACATTATAACGTCACATCGGCCAATAAGTTACAAAGCAAATATTATCTAATACTTCATATGCATATTCATCGTGTGTGCGTGCGTGCGCGCGTGCGTGCGTGCGTGTGTGCGTGCGTGTGTGCGTGTGTGTGTGCGTGCGCGCGTGCGTGCGTGCGTGCGTGCGTGCGGTGCATATGTGTACACACACCAAGGAGGCAGAGCAGGCAAAGGACGCACAAATGCGTGTGTGTGTGTGTGTGTGTGTGTGTGTAGGAGGCAGAGGAGGGAAAGGAAGCACAAACGCAAGACTTCGAGCCCGAGGGCACATTTTTACACATGCTCAGCGTTGTCAAGCGGGTTATGTCCTCCCCTCCCCTACTCTCCTTCCCCAGCCTCTCCCCCGCCCCTCTCGGGTATCTCCGAGCTCCCCTCGGCCCTCGCCGTAGCTCTCCTAAAATCCTCTGACACGCATGCACCCACACGCACATACACAAGCACACTCACGCATGCACGCACGCGCGCACACACACATACACGCTCAAACACATACAATGCACACGTTGCACAATATATGTGGTGTGTGAGAGATATCCTGATAAGTGTGTGTGTGTGTGTGCGTGCGCGTGTATAGGCTGCGCGGGGGCACAAGCCTGATACAAGCAATTGGAGACGACCAATACGCCCGGTGTGTATGTGTACGTACGTGTGTCTGTGTGTGCGCGCGCGCGCATTGCACGAATACAGATCTGCTATATTTGCTATCATCACCCGGAAACCATCTGTTAACTCTCTCTCTCCCCCCCCCCCCTCCCCCCACCCACCCCCCTTCCTCTCTGTGGCTTTTTCGCATTTGTGGGCGAGTGTGGATGTGCATCTGTGTCTACTGGCTATGCATGCATGCATGTGTGCATGCATGTGTGTGTGCAGCACCGCTCATGCGCGCGTTCGTGTGCGCACGCACGCACGCACGCACGCACGCACGCCACGCACGCACGCACGCACGCACGCAGTACACACACTCTCTCTCTCTCACACACACACACAGGAAGAGTGCAATAATAGCGATAATTTGGGGCATCACTGCTCCAACTGTGGCGGACTACGCCTGTGACTCATTATTTGTTGTTGTTCGTTTCAACTGTAGCGACCAGCGCCAGAGAGAGAGAGAGAGAGAGAGAGAGATGCATCCAGATAGCAGTCGTAAGCCCGCGGGCTTGTCCTCGGGGAAGCCCCCCCACTTCTGTTAGAATATGCTGTTGGTCACAGGTCGATTAGCTCATGAGAGTTGAGGATATGTCACGGATTGGTAGTAAATTGGAGAATTTGTTCCTTGGGAGAATTTGTTCTTCATTCAGTAAAGTATACTCGTGCAAACGATGGCGTGAGGACGTGGGCGGTGGCCGGGCCAAGAAGCCCAGCACCGACGAGCGGACAAGGACCCGCGGCTGTGGGCAGGATCCCAGCCACAAAGGGTGACGAAGTACAACGAGTTCCACGGTGGCGTAAAGTGCTACACGTATATCTCCCGGCATGCGGAGCGAGCACACCTCAGGAGAGACGTCCCAGGCGGCAGGCTGCCGCTAGGCGCGGCTCACGGGAAGGAAGCTACAGCAGCTGGTGTGCATTCTATTAGGTTATCAGCCCTGTGGTCACCCTCCAGTGCGAGGGTGCGTACACCGCTCGTACTACGTACCACACTGAATCAGCATCAATTTTATTGCTCGCGAGCGGCATGTTATCGAATTCCGCCTCGCCGAAAATTTTCCTCGCTACCAGCCTCCTACGGACAAGACCGACAGCATGAGACGCAAAATCTTGCACAAAGCGAACGCATGGTCTTCAAATATGCCAGTGTGTACTCATGACACAAAATACGCACACAAATCACGTCCACTTGAGGTCGAGAGTGAGAGTGGAGTTCTTGCCACTCTTGCCTTTGACAGGGATTCCCTTCTTGTCGATAATTTCGTAGGCCTTCTTCGTGATAGTCTTTGCAGCCCGCACGTCGGCCAACTTGATTGTCACTTCACCCATCGTCTCATTGGATGTTCCCATGTCTTCGTCTTTGACCTTCAAAACCAGTGCACCTTGGCTGTCGGGAAGAGGGGAGAAGAAGAAGTCCTCGTTCCACACAGGGTCCAAGCTCGTGACGGCGCGAGTCTTGTCTTTGCCGGTGGCCATGCCGTCCATAGTGATGGACACATAGCCATCAGTATTGCCGCCCCAATCCATGGCCTTGAAGTCGTTGCCCTGGATCACACGTAAGAAAAGCGACGCCGAGGCAGGCACTGTAGGAGCATCACCAATGGCCCTCGATACAACATCGGCGTCACCAGCGCCTCCCGTCATTGGGGGAGGGTCAGCTGGAGGGGCCTGGCCAGGCTCCAGATACTGGATCGTCAGGAACAGTTTGCACAGATTCCCCTTGGCGTCCACGCAATCGAACTTGCCGGTCTTGTCTCTCATCGTGAAGCCCTCGGGCTCGACCCAACGCTTGTTCGGCTTCTCCATGAGTTGATCCATGAGGATACGGCGGACGCCCATCACGCGGGGTTCTGAAGTTTTTTCTTCGTCAAACACAGAGATAACAATATAGTTTCCGTCGGGTTCCTCTGCACAGTTGAAACCTTTGGTCTCGTTGAAAATGGGGTTGAGACCATCCAGGGTCTTGGTCTTCTTCTTCTGCCGCCCATAGTCAATCTGCACGAACGGATCAAGGCCGCTTCCGAACGGATTTACTGTGTCCATCCTGACTAGGTTCGTTGCTTTGTGCACTGTTATCATCAAATTGCCTTTGTAGGGCGCCTCTGGTTCATCTTCCTCCAAGTCCCTGGATGTCACGTCGGCGAGCTCATCTACAAATGTGTTAGGAGGCTGCGGGCCATCGCTGGGCTGGAGGGCGTCATATTTGAGGGCAATGTGCAGTGAACCGCCGCCGGAATTCTTCTGCAGGGGCAACCAGCGATCCTTCCAGGCGGATTTGCCAATACACATCTTCATGGGAACCTCACACTCACCCAGGAAGTCGTTCTTGAAGAGATCCCGGTCGTAAACCTCAAACTTAAGGATCTCGTTCTCCTCGTCCACGACGAGGAAGTCCATCCGCTCAGAAAACACGGGCGCAGTGTCGTTCGGGACAGTGCCGCTGATCTTTTTCTGCCCAGTGCCCACGAGCGAGACCTCAACAAATGCGTCCACCGTGCCCCAGGCATCGGGGTCATGCAAATCGTCTGCCTCAATCAGCTTTATGTAGATTCGGCCCTTTGCATTGCGTTCACGATCATTGACACGGAAGCGCGCCATCTTGAAATCTGCGAGGCTGGGATAGATGGGCTTGCCTGTCGCATCGCAGGCGCAAATGTACTCGCCAGGAACCATGGCTGCTAAATGTGCAGGGTTGATTGGAGGAGTGATAGCTTTCGCTTTCTCAACCATCTCAGGTGTAAATCTGGGCCAGTCTTCGGTTTTGGTATTGGGGTCCAAGACCTTGTCGGCGGCCAAGACCTTGCCCGTCCTAGGATCCTTTGCTAAGCATCCTTTGATTCGGTTGGGCAGCACCAGTTTACTCTTCAGAACCATCTTGACGAGGTCGTTGATTGAGTTTTCCGAGATGCCGCCGGGCAAGACTGGACTTGCGCCAATGCGAACCTTGACGATAGGCTCCTCGATGGCTGCAGCCTCAAAGTAATCAGCACCCAGCCCAGTGCCGCCGCCAGCAAGGCGGACCCCGATCCAGAGCGGGAAATAGAGCTCAAGATTGCTGATCGAGAGAGTCATATCAGGGACAGCCGTTTTGCCCTGGCAGCGAACGAAAATCGAAAAGTCACTGGTCGCTACCAGGCGCAGGCTAGTAAGAAGCTGGATGTCCTGAGAGCTCCTGGTGTTGAACATTTTCAAATCAACAAAGAAAGGAGGATTCGAGCCAAGCTCGAACTTCTCGAGCGTCATTTGTTTGTACAGCGTGGTGAATGCTGCAGTGTTTTTATGCACGTCTGCGAGAGTTGCATCCACCGATGATTTGACCTTAAGTTCGATCTTGTCAACAAGAACACGCCAGGCCTTGCGAACAACGCCATTGAACCAATCACTGCCTACTTCGGCCACGGTGTCGGTGCCGACAACTTCAAAACGGGCCTGCACTGTAAGAGTGCACTTGTCCCCAATCTGCTTGCCCTTGCTGTCCTTGACTTCCAGTTTGAACTCGCCGGGCTTGACGAGGATATCCTTGAGTTGGATTTTTGCCGTGCCCAGCAACGAGCCCATCGGCGAGTCGCTGTCCTTGATATCGAGGGAAATGGTCTGGTCCTGCTGTTTTGCCGCGTCGATCTCGATCCGCTCACGGAACATGATGTCTTCGTTCCAGTCGGGGTTGATGTCGTCGTCAATCTTGCCCGTGCGGCCCCTGCTAACGCCCATGTAGGCTTTGTACTCGGCAGCCACAAACGGGCTCGGTGTTGACATCATGGACTTAGGGAGGCCCCTGGCGTTGAGAACGGTAATCACCAGCTGCCCGTACTTGTACGTCGACTTGGGGGCAGCGACCACCTTCTTGTCTTTGGCGCGATCGATTTTGTCAGGACCCTCATCAGGCTCAAAGCGAGCATACTCGAGTGCCAGCTTAATGCGGCCTGACTTGCACTCGATGAGCGGGTACCACTCTTCGCTCCATCCGGCGCCGCTGTCAGCCGCTTTCGCAAGCTCAGCCATACTAAGCACCAGCTTTCCGCATGCATCATCACTCATCTTGCCCTGATCCATGAGCTGCAAGACCACAGTCTCATTCACCTCGTCGGTGATGAGGAAATCATGGAGCTCGTTCCATTCACAGTTGTCCTTGTTATTGCCCGTGCCATAAACTGATTTTGTTTTCCTCTCTTGTATGCCTTTTGAGTTTAAATATCTCTCATCCGTCAAAGTCTTTCCGCCTTGCGTGGTAATAATGATATACGGGTCAAGAGCGTCCATCGTCTGCTTCTTCTCTACTTCTTCGGCCTGTAGAATTTTGATGCTCAACCTGGCCTTCGCCTCCTTCTCAACAGGCGAAATCGGGATCTTCCAACCTGAAGTGTTCTGCTTCAAGACGAGCTTCTTCGGCAGCACCTACGCATAATGGTGGAGCATGCAGCAAGCAACAAAAGAGGGTGAGCGCGTGAGGACAAATAGCCGGCCGCCCGGGAGCAACCTGCGGATGTTCACACACAAACCTGAGGGCATCCCAGCGGCCTGCCCGAGACGGTTGGCAGGGCCAGCCGCCACGGAAAAGGGCCAATGAATGCCGGCAGGGGCCGACAGGCAGCACGAGCGGGAGTGTCAGAAAGGAGCACGGGGGGGGGGGGGTGCTCACCAGTACCGAGCCGAGCGCTTTACGGAGGGCAAAGTCAATTGCCTCCTCAATACCAGGGAACGTGCTCGTGCTGTATCATGTCCAATCAATATGTCAGGCATCACCGACCGTAATTACCCGTTTGCGGCACTTGCCTCACTTCGCTCACACTGAGTTCGCTCACACGACCATGTCCATTTCATTCAGCATGTGGCAGTCAACCATGGGTAAGATCACACACCTGAATGCGCCCATGCCAAGGTTGAAGCGGATCTTTGGCTGGGCCGTTGCGGCGAGCTGAAGAAACTTGAGCGGATCGTCAAGATCCGACTGCCACAAGCCACCCGACAACGAGTACGCGTTACACTCAGGGCCAAAACAGCACCGCTTCGCAGAAAAACTTCTATTCAAGTCGCTGTACCTACAATCTGATGGACCTCTTATTGGACACCTCACTTACCGCCAAGTGCGCCTGGATCCAGACAGGGAAGTCGATTTCAAGCTGATTCACGACGGCTGTCATTCCAAGGCCAAACTTTGTCTGTGCGCGGACCTTGATGCCGAAATCGGCGGACGGAACCCAACGGAGATGAGCGCGCACTTGGATGTCGTGTTCGCTGTTTATCAGCAAGTACACACGACGTCAGAGCTGAGCTCCCATTAACTACTTTACCTCTACAACGCATGCGTATATTGAGCACCGGCATGTGCTCATGAGACTCAACTCATCCTGGACAAAATTTACCTGCGGGTGGGCAGGAGTCGCAATTCGTTGAAATATGGTGCTTCGTCTCCGATACTGAAAGATTCAAGCGCCAAGCTAACGACAGGCAACTTGATTCCAGCGAAGGCTGTGGTAAGCGCAGCCCTGACCATGTCGTCAACATCTTTACCAAAGCAGCGATAGCCGTCACGAAGGATCCCGTTGAGCCACTCGGAATCACCTCCGCCTTTATCATTGTCCCAGGTCTGTGTTCGGCAGAAAACACGAGAGGCCGCAAAAACGATTGGGAAGGGGCGCGAGCGAGCACGAGAGAGCGAAGAGATAGAAAACGGGAGATGAGGGAATTGAATTAGCTTGGTCAGCAGCATTCAGACCTATTCAAGATACAAGCATCCGCGTCAGGTACATACTCAGCCCAACGTGCAGACTACACTGAAATCGTAGCATGATGAAGCTCATACGTCAACACACCAGAAGCACGCGGAGTTTGGAGGTCTTTCGCGTCTTTTCGCACTTGACTGGGATCATGCCGGACTTGTCGAACACCTCGAAGGCCTTTTCAATCTGTATGAGTGCAAACACCATTCGGGAATGCACTCAGATCCGGGTTCGAGAGTTGAACACCTTTCGCACATTTTCCATGCAAACCCCGCAGTCGTACCAGACCACCAACAACCATTAGCGGACTGATGTAAGAGGGCAAACGCGAGTTGAGAGAGTGTGTCAACAAATAGAAGTGCCAAGAAACTGTGATCCAATGAAACTGTGATCCTCTTCGCCAGTAACTTTGCCAATGACACAAAACTAAGGATGTTCCATACCTTATTTTCCTTGATTATTTGGGCAACGGAAACGGAAAACTTGCCGATAAAATCGTCTGCGTCCGCATCTTGATCCCTAAAACAGACGAGAAACATGCCCATGAGGGATGGTGGGGGATGGGTAGGAGGGAGAGGGAGAGAAAGGGGAGCGCGCGCCAGGGATAGAAAAAGGCATCCACATAAGGCATGTGTGCATGAAATATCGCACAATGCACAAATTCGCATCCGCAAGACCTCAGACGAACTCGAAAAGTCACAGCCCAGAAAAACGACAGGTACCACACATGCGATCACTCTCCCTATTCCTCCTCTCTCCGACAGAGAAAGAAGACCCATACAAACACACACACACACCAGAGCTCGAATTGCACCATGCCTGTCGCATCTTTACGTGACTCAAAAGAGAACTGCTCAACAGCAATGGGCAGGAAAGGACGTGTCGGAATTCCATGTCACCTTGGAACGGAATCCACACATCCAACGTGCAAGTGCGCATCGTTCTTGAGCACAGAACTGCAGTTGCGCGCCCACTGATTGACACACCTGGCTGTTGAATGTCGGGTTGAGATCATCGGAGATGACAGGGGTTTGCATGGTCTTGGCCCCCACCTTGACCTGAAAATTTTGGTTCCATATTTCATTTTGAAAATTGATTCATCAGTAACGAGAACAGCTACCTGGACAAAATGCTCCAAGTATGAAGCAAGCCGATTGGCGTGCCCGAACAATAATCTGTGCAAACGCCTCACAAGGATATGCGCATCTACGTGTGCGCGAGACACACGCGCGGGCGTGTACTTTAAGCAGGCAGGTCAGGAAAATTATGCATTGCACCTTTACATAGCAGTCCGTGCAGTCACCCTTGGTCGCGCTGGCTTCCTTGTTCGGAAGGTTGTATGCCTTGATAATGCGTACCTGCATGGTATAAGATACGGATGAAAACAGAGTCAGCGCGTGTGAAATGCCACCAGATAGCACTGCTACACACGCCGCAGCGAAAGCGGTGCACGAGCACAGCTTTCATCTTTGTCTTCCCCCCCAGGCTCGCCGCTCTGAGACTCGCTCGTCATTGATAGATAAAAGGTTTTCTCTATAGATAGAATATGTTCTTTATAGATAGAATATGTCTGGGATTGGCTCGTCATTGACAGCCGCCATTGCCATCACATGCTAATCCGCCACGGCAGCAACAACGCAATGCGAAGAGAAACTTTACCCTGAGCACGATATCCTTGTCCTCTTCCTCGTTGGCATCGCCGATCCTGGCGGTCTCATCCCTGACCACAACGTGGCGAGATCGACCATCAGAGCATGAAGCACAGGGCGGAGCAACGCGGTGTGAAACACATTGCGCACCACATCACTTCGGCACATACAAACACGTTTGCTGCTACACCACAAGCAGGAGGCAGGGCCTTTACCTCTTCTTTTTCGGTGAGGAGATGAGCTTGGTGGGAAGCTTCAACTTGACAATCCAAAAGTTGAGGAAACCACAGAGCCTGATGGTGTGACCAAAAGCGCGTCAGCTTTGTGCAGGAGGAATACAGGGTTGCCTCCGAAAGAGAGCAATAAACAGAATCACTCAATAAGGATTGGGCGCGCGGGCAACGACTGCTCCCATGCAAAAAGGCCACGCACCACATATAAAACTGCATGAACGGGGTCGCGGGTGGCGGAGCCATCTTCGGCGCCTCCTGACAACTTTGGAGCAAGTCCGGGGGACTGGGATTAGAGCCCTCTCAACGCGCATCAGGCAAAGCATTGGTGCTCGCATTGCATCGTGTATGAACCCCGCGGACCCCCGGTCGCGCTGTGCCCTCGCGGTGTGATCCAAGGGGTTGGACGGGTGGACTACAGGAGACCGGCGCTGCAGCCAGTGAGTGCGCGCACATGCGCCAACATGGCTTGTCGCGCATGCGCGCGGCGCGGCGCCAACGACTGCATCACGCTAACGCGGGGCACCCCGCGCACGCATGCCGCGCAGCGCGGCGCCGCGCTTCGCTGACGATCGCTGCACCTGCACTGCGCGGTGTGCTCGAAAATCCTCTGCTTGCACGTTGAGTGTAGTAAAGAAAGCCGTGACGTAGTGTTCGTGGGCGGGACAAGAAATATTTTGGGTTTATTTCAGAAGGGGACGGTTTTTATTCATTTTTGCGGGTTTTGAGGCACTCCAAAGTCCATGACACACACACTTTTGTTCAATAGTTTCAAGGTTTGTTCAATAGTTTCAAATGAGAGGTTTCTTATTCAAAATCGTGTTATTGAGGCATGCCCAACTCTCT
>Ga0315905_10005955_pt1 | contig 12395 bp, 9 predicted proteins | sample LakEriMetagenome_5_FD_203522 | JGI IMG/M metagenome (GOLD analysis project Ga0315905, IMG submission 203522) | Freshwater fungal communities from buoy surface, Lake Erie, Ohio, United States - Buoy 4 MA121 | ecosystem: Environmental > Aquatic > Freshwater > Lake | place: USA: Lake Erie, Ohio... | reverse complement strand
GCTCGATTCCCGTATGGACATGAGTTAGGAACGTACGGGTGCAGTCGAGAAAAATCCGGCGCGTCACAGGACTCGAATCCGCCACAGGAATCCTTTCCAGATGCAGCAGGAGAAAAGAGGTTGTGTATCGGTTCCCCGATCCGGGTTTCTAGCATGAAACAGGAGTTTTGTGAAAGGTGGGTTTACCCTTCAAAAAACCCAGCAATCCAGTGAAGCTCTCTCCAATGCTTTCCCCAGCGATTCAACTGTCTTCCCACAACACAGCTGCCGTCTCACGCGCCATCCGTTCCATCGAGAACGATTCCCGCACCCGTCGCCAACCGGTGGCCGCCAACTCGTTTCTGAGGGGAGTGTCGAGCAGCAGCCGCTCCAATCCCACAGCCAATTCCTCGGGATTTCCAGGCGCGACCAACACCCCCCCCCCGGTGGCCTCCACCAACTCGGGGAAGGAACCGTGGTGGGGCTGCACAACCGGAACACCGTTGGCCATGGCCTCCAAAACCGACAAGCCTTTGGGCTCACGGTAGCTGGTAGGGACCGAGAAGAGATCCAGCCCCTTCAGAAATGACACCTTGCCTGTATGGTCAGCTGGGCTGCCACAGTATTCGAAGGCATCCCCCAGATCGGCGGCATCTCGCCGTAACTGCTGAAACCAGGCTTCGTCACGAGCCCCCAGGAATCCCGCCGCCCGCAGCCGGGTGTGCGGGTGCCGGGAGTGAACAAGGCGAAACGCCTCAAGCAGGTTGTGCAGCCCTTTCTCAGGACAGATGCGGGCGAAATACCCGATGATAAATGGATCCTGCGAGACGTTCCGGGGAACGCCATCATGCCCGGCGAAGTCAATTCCCAAGGGGACCACTCGAGCCTGTTCGACGGGAAAGCCCAGTTGGCGGGACATTTCCCGACGGTAATAGTCGCTGTGCGTTAGAAACCCAGTGAACTGGGGCATCAGCCCGTGCATCAACTCGAAGGCCCGGGAGCGAAACGGCTCGACCAGGTCGTTGAGGAAGATGTCATCGCCCTGCAGCAGCGACCAGACCGGTCCACGGTAAGACTGTCGCAGTCGCGGGACCACTCCCGCCAGCAGGGCATTGCTGAGCACAACACAGTCGGGGCGCAGATCCTGCGCCAGCCAATCGACCAATTCAGCAATCGCCTTTCGATGCGGACCATGGTCCCCGCGCAGCAGAGCGACTGTCAGATCACCCAAATCACGCGCGTCGGAAGAAACGGCGAATCGGCTGACGAACCGGAGCAACGCGGGGGAGTCGAGCCAGCCTTTCAACCAGCGCGGCAGGCGGCTCCACCAGTGCCAGCGACCCGCCAGGTAGACGTTGATTCCCCCGAGGAAAACCCGATGCTCGCTCACATCCAGTTCATCAACCCGAATGGGCGTGTACAGCGGAATCAGAGTGACTTGGTGCCCCTGGTCACGCAGGGCGCGGGCCAGTGTGTTGTCGTGCATGCACGAGCCGCAGAACATTCCCGCCCCACCCGCCGTGATCAAAGCCAGGTGCATGCCGGGGTCCTCGGATGGTGAGACAAAAGCCTATTTGGAGTGCACATTCCGACGGCGTACGAGTCCCGCCGTTACATCGACCGACAAATCGGCCGTCCGCCCCGCCGCCAGCATTTCCCAGGCAATTGCCGACATGGCCGCGTTGTCGGTGCACAGGGCCAGCGGGGCCAGCACCAACTCGAAACCGTCCTGCTGGGCCGCCCCGGCCAGACGCTCGCGCAACAGGGCGTTTGCCGCCACGCCCCCTCCCACACAGAGAGTCCTGCGTCCTCGGGCGACCAGTGCCTGGCGGGCCTTCGCCACCAGCACATCAATCGCCGCAACCTGGAAACTGGCAGCGACATCCGCCACAAATCGTGGATCGAGCGAGCGGGGATCGTACTCGCGGGGAGGCTTCCCGGCGATCTCGTACAGGACTGCGGTCTTCAAACCACTGAAGCTGAATTCGAGCCGTTCGCGATCCTTTTCGAAGCTCCGTGGAAACCTAAATCGTTTCGCGTCTCCCAGGAGGGCTGCTTGCTGGATCGAGGGACCTCCAGGATAAGCCAACCCCAACATGCTGGCGACCTTGTCAAACGCCTCACCCACAGCGTCGTCAATTGTCGAACCCAGCAATTCGTAATCCCAGGGACCAGCGCAGTCGTAGAGGTTGCAGTGCCCACCGGAGACCACCAGGCCAATCGCCGGGAAGATCTCTTGACCAGCGTGCATCCGACAGGCGTAGAGGTGGGCTTCGATGTGATTAACAGGAACCAGAGGACAATCCAACACCAAAGCGAGGGTTTTGGCGGCCGTCAAACCGACCAACAGAGAGCCGACCAAACCGGGATGTGTGACAACGGCAATCGCCGCGAGCTCTTCCTGGGACGTCTGAGCTTCTGTCAGAGCCTGCTCAACCACTGGCAGAATATGCTCCACATGAGCCCGCGACGCGACCTCGGGAACCACTCCCCCAAACCGCCTGTGCAATCCCGTCTGAGACGAAACCACGTTCGACAGCACCTGCAGACGCTCGTCAACTACTGCGGCGGCAGTTTCGTCGCACGAAGTCTCGATCGCCAGCAGCCGTCGTGGCAACGATTGGAAAGAGCTGCTCACGGGTTCGAATTATCAGATTTTGTCTCGGTGGGTTTGGCATCTTCCGGCTTGGACTCTACGGCAGCTGGTGGAACCGGAGGTGCCACACCCAATTTGGAAGAGATATACTCCAGGGCCTTGCCAAGCTGGCTATCAGTAAACTCAACTTTGGGGACTTCGGTCACTCGGATGTCGTCGCGCTGACGCCGGTAAGTGTCATAGCGGATCAAGTCTTCGTTCGAGAACTTGACCGCGTAGCCTTCGTTGGGCCGAACCCCCCAGTCATCCTCTTCCTTGGAGTCAGGGAACCGATGGATGTTCTTTCCATTGGGGCGATGGTAACTCGCAGTGGTCAGCTTGAGGGCGCTCTTCCCCCCCTCCATGTCGATCACGTTCTGGACGCTTCCCTTGCCATACGTACGCTCTCCGACGATCACAGCCCGATCATGATCCTGCAGTGCCGCGCTGACAATCTCGCTGGCCGAGGCCGAGAAGCGATTGACCAACACGGCAATGGGGAACCCGGACAAAGTTCCCTCTTTACGAGCCATGGCAGGTCTCTCGATCGTGTTGCGGCCCTTCGTTGATACGATTTTCCCCTCTTCGATAAACATATCAGCGATCTCAACGGCGATATTCAGCAAGCCACCCGGATTGAACCGCAGATCGAAGATCAGGCCCTTCATACCCGCATCGCTGAGTTCCTGCAGAGCCTCGGCCAATTCGCGGGCCGAATGCCGACTGAACCCGGTGAGCCTGATGTAGCCAACCTTGCGTTCGTTATCGAGCATGAAGTTCCAGGATCCGTCTGGCTTATGGGTATCTCCCAGCACCGTGGGGACTTCAATGATGGCCCGCTGCATCGTCAGCTTCACTACCTCGTTGGAACCGGTGTGCTGCAGTCCGATGGTCACCTCTTCACCCGCAGGACCACGCATTTCCTTGACAGCGTCAGCCATTTCCATCTGTTCGACCGACTTGCCATTGATTTCGAGAATTGTGTCACCTGGCCGTACTCCCGCCTTGAACGCCGGTGTCCCGGGCAGCGGAGCCGAAACCACCAGCTTACGGTTCGGTCCCGAAGAAGGTACGAACCCAACTTGAATGCCAATCCCTCCGAATTCTTTCTCAACTTCGTCGCGAAAATTCCCCAAGTCGTCGGGGTTAATGTAATTCGAGAACGGGTCGAGTTCACGCATCATGCCCCGAATGGCCGCCTCGACCAACTTACGGCGGTCGACCTCCTTCACATAATTCTGGTCAACCTGTTCGAATGCGTCGGCCAGAACCCTCATCAGCTCAAAATACTGTTCGCTGGTGGCCGATTGGATGGCCGGGGCATCGGGAGTCGAAGGGGACGGGGAATTCTCCTGTCCCCGGGCAACGGGCAGGGAAAGATCCTGCAAAACACTCCCCAAAAGTCCCCAAACCAAAACCCAGACAAGACAACAACGCGACATGAACAGGCTCCCGATCGGAGTGACTGGCAGGCGGGTTTCGGAGCGTCGGGACCGGACCGCCACATGGCAGTTTTCCGAAATCCCTTGACGGAGCTGATTCTAGTCACCCTCCCAGGAATTGGGTAGCGGCCTGTTCGTTGGCAGTCGGTTCCGGATGAGCATAAGATCGAGGAACTGCAGCAGTGTTTTCCCCGGCGGCCCGCCCCTCCCCCCCGTTTCCCCCCCGTCATCCACGGCCCAGATCCTACCATGCCACACTCTCCTCCGGCTGGTTCACCGTCGAGACGTCAGTTTTTTCAGGTAACCGCCGCGGCAGCAGCCACTTTCGCCGCCCCCGCCTTCGTGGGAGCCACCGACAAAGCGGGAAGCAAGCCGGTGATCGTCGGTTCGGGGGACCACCAATACGAATGCCATCACAATTGGGGGCTGCTTCCGGATGGGCTGGCCTGGGGGGAAACTCATGGCGTCGCCATCGACGAGGCTGGCTTCGTCTACATCAAGCATCGCAGTCACACCCCCGAGCCAGTGGATTCCGTCGTAGTCTTCGACCCCTCGGGCAAGGCAGTGAGATCATTCGGCAAGGAGTATCACCACGGTGGCCACGGGATCGACATCCGCAAGGAGGGGAACGAAGAGTTCCTGTACCTGTGCGACGTCTACAACCGTCAGTTCCTGAAAACCACCCTGGGAGGCGAACAGATCTGGAAGCTGTGCTATCCCTTCGAGTCGCAGAAATACCAGAAAGTCGGTCAGTTCAACCCCACGAATGTCGCCTTTGGAGTCGATGGGGGGTTCTACGTGGTCGACGGGTATGGCTCTCACTATGTGCATCAGTTCGATGCCCAAGCCCGCTGGGTCCGCAGCTGGGGCGGGTTGGGAAAGGAACCAGGGCAACTGCAGACTCCGCATGGAATCATCCTAGATAACCGTCCAGGACGTACCCCAAGCCTCTTGGTGGCCGACCGGGCCAACAACCGACTGCAATACTTCACACTGGATGGTCAGCACCTGGGATTTGTGCTGGACCCCAAGCCCGAACATACTTTTCCCGCGCATTTCGACATCCAGGGAACCGAATTGCTCGTGCCCGACCTGTTCGCACGTGTCTCGATCTATGACTTGGAGAATCGCCCGATCGTGCATCTCGGATACGATCCCCAGTGGACCGAGCGGGTCAAGGGAGACATGTTTGCTCTGCGGAAAGATCCCAAAAGTTGGGAGGCAGGCAAATTCGTCCATCCCCACGACGCCTGCTTTGACCGCGAAGGAAACATCTACGTGGTCGAATGGGTGCCTACTGGAAGAGTCACGTTTCTCAAGAAGGTCTCCTGACAACCCGCGGTCCCCGGACCAATATCGCTTAGTGCGGCTCAAGCAACGGCTTGAGCCGTGATGCGTAGATTGAGTATCCGATGCGTAGATTGCGTATCCCGCGGGTGACAAATGGATGCCATCGGCAGAACACAACTCCTTCCGGAGTGTGCCGTCGGCTTGAATGAACTCGCTCCAGAAATCGAGCAGAGCAACCTGGGGATCCTGGTCGAGCTTCTCGACATCGAGGGCCGCGTTGGTCTTGCGAATATCCTCGTAAAAGCGATTCCCCGGTGCGTGGGCCGGGAGAATCTTGGCGACCACGACCTTCGCCCGGGGAAATCTTTCACGCAGATTCCGTACACACAGGGTGATCCCCCGGGCGGCCGGCTCGATGCCCGTCTCGGGGGTGAAAAACATATTGTTGTTGCCGATCATCAAGACGATGAAACGCGGCTGCAATCCCTCGACAGCGCGATGATCGAGCCGCCACAGCACGTTCTGCGTCTTGTCTCCCCCAATGCCAATGTTCACCGCCTTGAGTTCCGGGAAATGACGCTTCCAGGAATCGCCCCAGTGAATAGTGATGCTGTCACCGACCAGCAAGATATCAAGGGGGCCCCGACTGCCATGTATCGTCCGCACATGCGCATCGTGTAATTTCAGCCAGGTATCACCGCCACAATGCCCAGCACAGGGGACCAGGGGCCAGAGGTGTGGAAGGTGTTTTTCGCCTCTTTTCCTGGGCGGCGTTCGAATTCGGGCTTCTCGACAATGAAGGCCCGCTCCTCGGGGGTCAGCGGCCATCCAGACTTTTGAGACTCGTTCGTCTGATAGGGATAGTCGATTCCCATAGCGGTCATTGGGAGGCAGATAGCGCCCAAGAACAGGTAACAGAGTCGTTTCAGCATCGATGGTGCTCCTGTGCCAGCGACGGTATCCGGAATGACAAACGACTGATCGACCAACACTGTCTCTATACCACGAAAGGCCAAGTCCGCAAGCATTCGACGAGTGCGTCCCCAATCTCATGAGCCGAGCCGCGTCAAACTAAACAATTCATTCACCGGGCGAACATCTCCTCCAACCGTTCCAGGTGGGGAGCCTTCTGTGATGTCTCCAGGAAACTCGACTCGAGGCTATTGCGGAGCAAGGTGTGGGCATCGTCCCGGGTTAGCGGCAACGCGGTCAGGGAACTGCGGAGATTGTCGTTCACATAGCCGCCAAAGTAGGCGGGATCGTCAGAGTGAACACTGGCCCGCAGCCCAGCCGCCAGTAACTTGGGCAGATTGTGCCGGGACAATTTCTCAAAGACACGCAATTTGATATTCGACAAGGGACAGACCGTCAGCGGGATTCTTTCCCGCATAAGTCGGGCAACAAGGGCCCGGTCTTCCAGGCAGCGGACCCCATGATCGATCCGTTCCACCTTCAAGGCATCCAGCGCCCCGGACACGAACGCCGCAGGACCTTCTTCACCGGCATGGGCTACCGCATGCAGCCCCAGCAAGCGGCAACGCGAGAAGACTTCGGTGAATCTCTCAGGGGGATTGTTCCGCTCTCCCGAGTCCAGTCCCACGCCAATGAAGTGCTGGCGGAACGGCAGCGCCTGCTCCAACGTTTCGAAAGCCTCGCGCTGCGTCAGGTGCCTGAGGAAGCACATGATCAGAGCAGCCGACATCTGCAGCTCAACCCGTGCCCGCTCAATCGCCCTCGTCAGTCCCCGGACGACCGTCTCGAAGGAGATCCCTCGACTCGTGTGCGCCTGCGGATCGAAAAAAATCTCGGCCCGTACCACGTTGTCAGCCCGGGCCCTTTGCAGGTAGGCCCAGGCCAGGTCATGAAAATCATCTTCGGTTCGTAGCACAGCCGCCGCTGTATAGTAGATCTCCAGAAAACTTTGCAGATCGTGGAAGGTGTACGCCTGACGCATCTCACGGGGGCCGGCGAAGGGAAGCGGAACTCCGTTACGGCGCGCTATTTCAAAGGCCATTTCCGGCTCGAGAGTCCCCTCGATGTGCAGATGCAATTCGGCCTTGGGAGCCCGGAGGACCAGATCGGCGAGGTTACCCAGAACGTCGGCCGCATAATCGATGGACATGAAGTTCCTCTCGGAAGAATCCGGAAACCAATGCGTATGCCACTCTGTGAATGAAATGGCAACTCAATCAGACTACACAGGAATTGGCTCAGGCACCTCCCTGGTAGGGGCTCCCGTGATTGCACCGACGACAGGCAGCGGTTGCCTCGGAACCGGTATCGGGTTACCCCAGCCTGAGCGTGGCTCAAAGTTGGCTGTCTGCCCACCGATTTGCCATTTGGGAATTGTAAGGGGCCCCGGATCGCAGGCGAAGGCTGGGCAGCCTTTATGGACTCCCCCCTTTTCAGCCCCGTATACTCGTGCTTGTGTGATGTCGTTCCCGGTCCCGACCATACCCCCTCGCTGATCGCAGACCCGATGTCCTCTGAAGCCAATGCCGACTCCAACCCGCCACGTGGAGATTTACCGCCTGCAGGACCCGCCGCGGAGGGAGCACCCGCCCAGGCCAAGCAGATCGGCAAATACCAACTGGTCAAGAAACTTGGACAGGGAGGCATGGGGGCCGTGTATCTCGCCTTCGACACTGTCCTCAAGCGGCAGGTGGCACTGAAGGTTCTGCCGCGTGACAAGGCCGAGAACCCCACGCTCGTAAGGCGTTTTAAGTCGGAAGCGCAGGCTGCGGCCCATCTCGATCACCCCAACATCATCGCCGTGCATGACTCCGGCGAGGCGAATGGGTATCTCTTCATCGCACTGGAATTCGTAGACGGGACCGACCTCGCGAACATGGTGTCGAAACGCGGCGTCCTGCCCGTCAAGCGTTCAATTGAGGTGATCAAACAGGCGACACAGGCCCTGCAGCACGCGGCGGTACACAAGATTGTCCACCGCGACATCAAGCCCGCCAACCTGATGATCCGTCGAGATGGGATGGTGAAACTGGCCGATATGGGCCTGGCACGCATTATCGACGAGGGGGCCGACACCTCGATCACCCGAACGGGTACTACCGTGGGAACTGTCGACTACATGTCGCCCGAACAAGCTCGCGACAGCAAGGCAGCCGACATCCGCAGCGACATCTACTCGCTCGGCTGCGCGTGGTATTACCTGCTCACCGGCAGCCCTCCCTTTCCAGAAGGAGGGGTGACCAACAAACTGCACGCCCACTTCAAAACTCCTTTCCCAGACCCACGCGACAAAAACCCGCAGGTCCCTGAGGCGGTCTCAGCGGTCATGCGCCGCATGACAGAAAAAGATCCCGCGCGGCGGTATCAGACGCCGGCCGAACTCCTCCTGGAACTCAAGGAAATCCAGGAGGGAGGCGACCGTGTCAGCAACCAGATTCTATCTGACAGCCCTACTCCAGCGACCCGGATCGGGTCCAAACGAGGCACCCGGCGTTCGGAATCCGATGAAGTGCCCGCTGGCGAGACAGTGGAGGAACTCGCCTTGCCCAGTCGCCGTTCTCGCAAGATCTCGGCCTCTCAGTTGCCCGTGAATGGCGGTGGCCAACGGGACGAGGACTGCGGAGAAGGTTGGGCTGAATGGAAGACCAAGTTGACGTTCTATGGAACGGCCGCTGTGGTGCTGGTGGCTCTTTTGTCCGGGATCACATGGCTGGCACTGCAGATGAACAGCACCGTTGATAGCGGCGATCCCACGCTGACCGAAGACCAACTGGCCCGCAGTCGGGACGCCCTCGCGAAACAGGGAAAATCGATCAGCGGATCGAGCGAGACCCAGGGGGCCAATGCCGATACGCTGCCAGCCCCCGGCCGGGTGGAAGACAAAAATCGCCGGGTGGGCGAGGAAGAGGGGGAGGGGGAGGGGGAGGAACCAACCAAAGTGGCGGGTAGCCCCAAGGCGGTTGAAATGTCCCCCGGCAGCAAGCAGGTGGGAGGTGGGAACGAAAACGAGTTTTTCGGTGGAAGTCAGGGGATGGGCCCGGGTTCGCCGAGTGCCAATCGCCGACAGCGGGAGGAGCGGGCAGCCCTGCCGCGCTGGGCCCGCGAACTGCCACAGGTCCCGAACCGTCAACTGGTGGTCGATCCGGGGTCGAACGAGGCGAATGTCTATCGCAGCGTGAATCAGGCCCTCGACGACCTGCCCGCCGAGGGAGCCCGCATCATCGTCGCGGGAACGGGTCCGTTTCCCGTCAAGCCAACCCAAATCGAGGGGCGGGGTCGAGTCCTGATCGAGGCCGCCCGCCCCGAAGACCGCCCACTGCTCGTGCTGCTGGAACCGGAAGGCCCCGCCGTACACGCGCTGCTGAAGTTCGTCAATACCTCACTGGAATTGCGGAATGTGCACTTCGCTGCGACGGTCTCCGATTATGACACACTCCCCAATGATGCCTTTCTGCATGTGACCGGCGGAGACCTGCTGGCCCGCGGCTGTTCATTCTCGGCCCGCGGCATTCCCCACAAGAGTATGGCAGCGTTGCGGATCTCGGCCGGAGACGCACCCTCCTCTGCCGCGGCAGTCCCCGCCACGGTCGGCAAATCCCAGTCGTCCACGGGAACTCCGTCGTCCAATGACGACGTTCCCCGTCAGAAGGTGCTGGTCACCGATTGCCTGGTGCGGGGTCACAAGCTGTCGGCGATCTGGTCGGAAGCACCACTTGCCGACCTCGTGGTGCATGACTCGCTACTGGTCTCTGGAAGCGCCCCCGCTCTGCACCTCGACGCAGGGGCACTCACTCCTGAATTGGTTCGCCAGCGGCTTACCGTAGTGGCCAGCACCGTAGTCTCCAACACCGCCGCGGTTGACTACTCCCATCCCACCGGGGAGGAATGGAAGTGCTCCATCACCTCCATCAACGCCCTGTTTGGTTCACCTGCCGGTGAACCGGGATCAACGCTTTTTCAACTCGCTGTTCCCGCCGGAATTCAGGCCCGTTCCTCGCTGGGAAAGAACCTCACTTGGTCCAGCACAGCCTCCACCGCTCCGGGTTGGAAAATGCTGGTGAGGGTGATTCAGCAGGACGCACCCGAAGCCAATCTGGCCACCAGCCTCACACAGTGGAACCTCCTGTTCGGAAAAGACTCGGGAGCGACCGACAAGTCGTTTCCCCTCCGGTCGTGGCCGGCTACTGCTGTGATTCAACCGTGGGAACTGCCCGTCTCGCAGTTCGACCGTGCCACCTTGCGTCAGGTTGGCGTCGAACTCGAGGTCGCAGGAGGGGGACCACCGGGCTGTGCGGTCGGCGAACTGTCAGCTCCGTCGTTGGTACAACTGGATGCGGTTGCAATCCAGGGACGCCGTCCCGTTGCTCCCCCCGGGCTCTTGGGAAGTGGAGGGGTCGCCGGGACCATCAAGGTTGATCTCAACAAACAAGACCTGGGAGCAGTGCTGGCCAGTTCGCAGTTGACGACCGGTACGACGGTCATCGCCAGTGGACATGGGGTTTGCCAAACCAGCCCAATCGCCATTCGCCAGGCGTGGATCCGGCTGCGCTTCATGCAGATGCCCGGAAAGCCGTTAGTGCTCGTCCCACATGAACGCAAACAGGCGGCGGGAGAGAATGACGCAATAATCACCGTCACTCAAGGGGGGCTTGACCTTCAGGGAGCGGCACTGAACATCGCCGCGCCCGGTTACCGCGGCGCCCTGCCACGGTGGCTGATCTCAGCGTTTGACTCGGATCTTGTGGTCCGGAATTGTCGGCTGCAGGGTTCGCTGAACGATACCGGCAACCAGCGCAAGGGACTGGTGCAGTTCCGCCGGCTCGAAAGTCCGACAGCCCCTCAGGCCAGACCCTTCCAGGCCGAGCCCTTGGCCTACCTTTGGCTGGAAGACTGCCAATTGGTGGGGAACGGCCGACTGATCGATGCCGACGTTGCCCAAAGGGTGGTGCATCTGCGGCGCAGCATCGCACTATCGCGGAACACAGTCTTGAACTTGGTCCTCTCGGAGTCAGCGGGCCTCGAAGGGACCGTCGACCTTTCCCAATGCACATTCTCGGCAGGCGAGACCTATCTGGCGCTCGAAAACCCTCTCGTAGGCGGATCTGGCCAGACCCGGCTCAAGTTCTTTAGTGACCGGTGCGTGTTTGGCCCCAACATCGGTGTGGGAGATCAAAGTCGGCCGCTGACACTGCTGTCGGCCCCGGCGCACGCGCTTGCCGGTGGGCAACTGCAATGGTGGGAAATGCTCAATGGCTACTCCACCGATGTGGAATGCTTTCTACGTGATTCTGCAAACGAACCCGAACGGCAGGAGTTTACCACAACCTGGATTGCGCGGTGGACAGCCCCCAATTGCCTCTCGCCATTGTCCAAGGTGGATGGTGTCCGGTGGGCGAAGCCCATACCCACCAAGCCAGCCGACCTCGAAGATGTCGAAACAGCGCAATTCGCCCTGCACGCCAATTGCCTGGCTGCGGTCTGGGATGGGGGCACGCGCGCGATAGGTGCGCCATTGGATGTGCTGCGGATCCCCAGCCCCCAAAGTGCGTTACAGCTGCCCACAGAAGGGCGCCGGCTCACTCCAGGAAGAACCCTAAACAGCAGCGACGGGTTTTAGCACATCACCAGACCATCTGCGGAAATTGGACAATCCTCCCGTCATGGCGGGTCTGACGTGAAATGGCAGCGATGGAATCCGCTGGCTACGGGATCTGGTCCAATCTCGGATGCTCACCCACCATTTTGGGTCGAGCACAGCCAGGCGCTTCCCCTGCCTCAGCCGGCTGACTCTTCGGTTAAAGAACCACCCAACGTTAGACGAGCCAAAGCCTCTCGGTTCCAGCGAACGCCACGACCGTCCCCAGCCACTGCTTTCGCTTCAGCGAGTACAACAGCACCAGTCTCGTGATGGAGCTCACCCCCATCAGCAGCGCCGAGAGATCGATCACCACGCCCCACGCTGCGCTTCTATCTCGGCCCTTGTGCAGAATCGTTGATCAGAGCCACCGGACCGTGACGGGTAATGGTCCCTGAGTACCATCCATCTTCGCGCCGAACCAGCACATCGGCGGCGTAAG
>Ga0315905_10005954_pt1 | contig 12396 bp, 8 predicted proteins | sample LakEriMetagenome_5_FD_203522 | JGI IMG/M metagenome (GOLD analysis project Ga0315905, IMG submission 203522) | Freshwater fungal communities from buoy surface, Lake Erie, Ohio, United States - Buoy 4 MA121 | ecosystem: Environmental > Aquatic > Freshwater > Lake | place: USA: Lake Erie, Ohio... | reverse complement strand
TGCGATGTTGCAGATCAGGGAGGAGATCCGCATGGTGGAGCAGGGCAAGATGGACAAGAACGACAACCCGCTCAAGAACGCCCCCCACACGATGGCGGAGGTTATTGGGGAGAAGTGGAACCACCCGTATAGTCGCGATGTAGCAGCTTATCCCCTGCCGTCGCTGCGCGTGAGGAAGTTCTGGCCCACTATCAAGCGCATCGATGACGTGTACGGCGACAGGAATCTTGTTATCACTCTGTCCAAGGAGGACAAGGTAGGGGCAAAGGCGGCGGCGTAAGCTAACCGCCCACATCTAGGCACTTGGACACTGGTGCGAGTGTGTTGTGAAATATTCAGACGGGGGATTCGATGGTGGAAACGGGGCCCGGGATATTGGAGGGAATGCACAGCTCAAGTGCAGTGCACGCAGTGCGTTTCTCATTTTCAATAAAACAAAAATATAGAACTTAAAACCAACTCTGACCCCTTTGACCACGATTCTTTCTACTGGCGCCTGATCATGGTAAGTTGCCGTGACGACAGGTGATGAAAGCCAAGTCTGGTGCAAGACACAGCAGCTGCCCGGCAAAGAGGTTGTTCTCGTCCGGCACAATTGATGGATTCAGTTTGTGTATATGTTGCCATGTCGTGCCATAACGTGTAGCGATGCTGTCATCCATCCAAACAAAACAGTAAGACGTGATACTCTCTTGCAACCGCTCGCACGCTTACACGCATCCTCTGTCTCCCTCTCTCCGTTCTCTCTCTCTCTCCTGCTGGCTATCTTTCCACGCACCCTTTCCACCCTCGCTCTCATTCTCCTTCTTGCCAACCCTCCCTCCCTGTGGCTCGTATCGTTTTGCTTCTCTTCACCCCTCCCTCCCGTGCACTCATTTCAAAATTTCACGCGAACCCCCCCCACCACACAAAAGCTGACAAGCAACGCGATGGCGCATTACCAACCTGTAGAGCGAATCGCCTTTTTTTACAATGTACGGACGGCCGATCGAGAGGCGAGTGCCTGGGGTGAGATTATCTGGATGGGTAAGCGTGTGGTTGTTCATCATGAACAGGGTCATCCAGTGCATGCCATACATGTCGGCAATGGTAATTAGGTTGTCAAGCGCCAGGACGTCGTATGCACAGAACTTATCGAGCTGCGGCCTATTATTCACAAAGACGTTGATCGTAGACAGCGTTGTGATGTTGCCGTCGGTCAGACGCAGCTGCAACTGCACGTTGGCATATTGCTCGGCCGCGGGCCTGATCACTATTGTAACTCTTCTCGCCTTGGCCTTTAGCTGGCCCACCACGAAAGCCAGCTCGCTTGCTGGCTGGTATGGCTCCATGGTGAGAGAGATGCCGCCATTATTCAAAAAAGCGGCGGTCTGGGTGCAGCACTCGTTGGGAATCACCAAGGCCTTCATCGAGACAGCTGTGATTTGCAGTCTGTGCATCATGTCTGGGTCCTCGTGCCCCACGAGAAACACATATGGGTAGGTTGGCGTGCCCATTATTGTGCGGATGTCTACCACAGTCCTGCACATGCATTCCCAGCGCATAAGCGGCCCAGCGGCTCAGGCGCGGTCACGCGGCATGCACAGTTGAAGCACACACGGCGATCCGCGACAACAACGAGCGGGACAGGCACAAATGGGCCCGAACCTGGTGGGGCCAGCGTCGTCAAAGACCGGCGTCAGCGCCTGCACGACGACGGCGAAGTCTGTCTGGATGAACTGGCCTTTGGTATCTATCACTTTGATGTAGACGGTAGTGCGCCCCGAGGCTTTGCCCTTGGGACAGACGGAAATGACGTTTTGCCCGGACACCTTGCGCACGAGAGCTTCGCGCAGCGATGAGGTGGGGGTGCCGCGTATCGGAGAAGTGCTCTCAATCGTGACAGTCAGAGAGTCAAGGAGGGTCGGGTCCGAATGCCCCAGCACCAAGTGAACCTCGCCGTCCTGGCAGCTGCTCGCGGCCGGGCACTCCATCGTGGCCACGAGCGGGTTCCCGCAGGCCTTGATGACAACATCGGGCACAAGCTGCAGGGTGGGGCCCGCCGCCAGAGCTCGCCCGGCAAGCGCCGCCGCCAACAGCGCGTACGCGGCCGGGAGCCCGCGGCGCCGGTACGCAGGCGGTCGACGTCCACAGAAACGAGCCGCGCGCACCAGGCCCTCCTCCACGTCCTCTGCGCGCCGCTCAGCAGCACCGCCGGCCGCCGCGTCCGCCTTCTCCCGCGCCATGCACGCCGCGCCAGCCAGCCGCGCACACGCCCTCAGCGTGTGTAGCTCCACAACCCCTGGATGTAAACGATAACTTGCTCCAACTGCCTGCCACGAACTGGGTACCACGTCGTTTGGTCGCAGGATGCACGCAGCGGACGCGGTCAGCCCGGACGCGGTGAGCCAGGAAGGTCATCGTGCGCAGGAGGTGGCGCAGAGCCCGGGCGCAGGCCACCATGAGAGCCCGACCCGGCCCGCGCGCCACGTGCGCAAGTCGTCCAAGCTGGTCATGGGCGACCCCTACTGCGCGCGACCTGCGCGGTGCGTGGGCTCTAATGGCAAGGACGAGCAGTGCTGGTGCCCGCTTTCCAGCGTGTACTGTGCGCGACAGTCGCACATCCGGGACAGCTTCTTCGCCGCCATCCACCAGAACCGCCAGGACGTCGTGAACTTCCTACTCTCGCCGCAGCATTGCGAGCAGGAGCGCATCACCGATTTTCGCGAATGGCTGCTCGTTCGGGAGTCTGACGGACGATGCGGCCTGCACGTGGCCGTCAAGTTGAAGAAGCACCGCATCATCGCCATACTCCTCGGGCACATCCGGCAGGAGCTCGATGCTCTATTCCTGCTCGACCTGTCCGATGGTGAGGGCATGAACGCGATGCTCGAGGCTTGCCAGATCGGGTCCCTGCCCACGTTCCAAATGTTGCACAACGCAGGTGCCTCGTGGACCGTGTGCAACTGCGAGGGCAAAAACGGGAGAGACCTTGCACTGGCCGCGGGGCACAATAACATCGTGGAATTTATCGACGGGGGACAAGGCACAGGGCAAGGCGAAGGCAGCGGCGAAAGAGACCCGGCGGCCCAGGACGGGGACGCAGACGGGGGCGAGGGACTCGAAGACGCAGGTGCGGTCGCGGGGGAAAGGGAGGTGCAGCAAGCGGAGGACCCGCTGGCGCTCGACGAGCCCCGTGAAGTAGACGAACAGGAGTTGCAGGACCTCTGCGATATCATTCTGATGCACCCTGCATTCGAGAGTTTCGAGCATTCTCACGGTCGCATGGCTGCACGCGGCTGCGTGCTGCGGAGGTATAAACGAAACGACGTTATCCTTGGGCCACAGGTATCGGCGCAAGAGCGAGCTTTTATGCTCTTTATGCTCTCAGGTGAGCTGCGTGTCCAGAAAGAACACGACGATCGGCACGATGAATTGCTGGAAGAGGGCGATTCATACGGGGAACGGGCTCTTTTGCTGGGTGAGATCACCTCCCTCCCACTGCGCCCAGTGTCTTTCGCCCTCGCGCTCACGTCCTTCAGCAATCATGTGATCGCGACTGACACATTTTACCCCGCAGGAGAAAAGTCATCCGACATTGTGAGTGCCAATAAGGACTGTCATGTGATGCTGTTGTCGAAAACCGTCTTAGAACCTATCGTGCTTGGTAATCCAACATATGCAGAGAGCGTCGGCGCATCCTTGGCCGCCAAATTCCAGCAGGATGCTCAGCACGGCAAAATTGAGACTACCTCAGAGATGCACGAGGGAGAGTACCAGTATGCAAAGGAGCTGGAGAAGCGGATTTACGCCTTTTACGAGATACCTGTCCCAGAAGTAATCGAAGAGCCAGTTAATCGAAATAGGCGCGAAATTGAAGATGTCCCTTTGCTGGACGATGTTCTGGATGGACTCCCTATTAAATTCAAACACACCTACGAATTATGTTCTGACAAGAACGTCAACGATAGACTTCGCAGAAGCGCTACGAAAATCGACGAAGAAGATCTCTTCCAGTACGTCGAAGGATGCCACGAGCTGGGCACACAGCCGCTGAACTCTGTGATTTTTCAGATTCGCCGTCGTGAAACGCTGCTAGATCTGCGCGGACTGAAAATTACTGCAACAGAGGCGCTTGCTTTGAGCTCTGCCTTGACATTGATGACAAGGCCGCTTGAAGGCTTTGATCTTTCTAACAATCCGATTTTTGATAAGGGATGCATCAATTCCGAATCTGTGCGCTTTTGTGGCGTCATCAATTCAATAGCTTTGAATGCAAACATCAAGACCGTAATCCTCTCGCGTACACGAATTTCGCATGCTGCAGCTGCGCAGTTTGGGAGGATTGTTTCGTATCATGAAACCCTGGCAAAGCTTGACCTGTCGAGAAACTATTTGGGCGATAAAGGCGTCGAAGCTTTGGCCAAAGGGCTGATGTCTTCACCCAGTGTGAAGGACTTGAATTTGTCCGACACAAGGTGCTCATTCCGCGGGGCGACCGCGTTAGCTGCTATGATTTCGTGCAACAAAACCCTAGAGATCGTGAATTTTTCGTGGAATAGCTTCTTGTGCAAGGGCAGCACGGCATTGCTGGACAGCATGAAAGCTCACCCAAAACTCGAGGAGGTACATATGGAGTGGAACCTCTTAGGGCACACCGGAGGTGTCGCACTTGGCAATGTGCTTGGGGCCAGTGGAACTATTCAAAGGATAGACGTTTCGCACTGCCAAATCACTGAGAGCGCGACCGACTCTATTTGTGCAGGCCTCCTCAAAAATAGTGTTCTAAAATTTATGCGTCTTCAGTTCAATCCATTGAGGATGGGCGTTCCGCGCATCAAAGATGCTATGCTAGAGAACAAAAAGTGGGGAGAAAAATTGCCTTCAATTAACCTGTATCACTGTGACTTCGACGGTACTCAATACTACTCGTGCGTCGTGAATGCAACAATCCCGACAGGGCACTACAAATTTGACTTGAGTAAGCCAACAGACAGAAAGGGGCTGGAAATTCTGATGACTCTTGCAACGAAAGAAAATGGTGAAAATTGGAGAAATGAAACCCTGAACGGCGAGCGCTTCAACTATCCCCACAACATCTCGTGGGTGCCGCCAGCCAAGGGAATTCTAGAGCTCGACTTTGTGCACATGGAAAAGAGCGCAGATGACATAATGTCCCAGAAAAACGCTGACATTCTTTTAACGACATTGAGTGCAGCCGTGTCGCCTGAGGCGCGTCTCGAACTGATCAAGCAAGCGTGTATGGGGTTCCGCATCACAGGAGACGATGCTATGCGCATCTTGTACAGCCTGAACCGAAACGCTGAGAAGGAGGAAGCCTTAATCACCCTCTTTTCTAGGCTCTGTAGCAGGTGAGGTCCACCTGCTCTCCTAGGGTGTAAAGCTGTGAAATCTCAACGTTTGACAACAGGTGTGAAAGAATAAACGCTGTGCCTGCTTTCTTCCTCCGATTTCTAGCGGCATGGGAACTTACCTTGCGGGCCTTGGCAGGGACGCAATAATGCCAAAGATTCTCTTGTCACATTTCAATCGCAAGGAGATTCAGCGTGTACAGCATCGGCTGGGCACATATCATGCGTTCGATCCGTATCGTCCAGAAGGCAAATATCGATTCGACCTCGGGAAAAAGCTGGATCTAGACGCTCTTCTCCGCCTGATGAGTCTGCAGCAGAAGATTCCCTGTTCGCTCTTCACGTATAGTAAGCTTTCTCAACTCAAAAATCCGACTTCTTTTGACATAATTAACGACGTGAGAAACTTTGTTGCGGGAGACGGTTGTCCGACCTCTGGTATACTGGAGCTCGAGTTTTCAATTCCACAAACCGCGGAGGCTATCGCCCAAAAGAAATCAGCAATCGCATCCGAACTAAACGGCCTGGCTCGAGCGGCCTCGCAGACAATTCAGGAGTATACCTCACTGGCTGCCTTGGGTTTTGATCTGGGTGCTGATAGCGAAAATGAGCATGATTCGGATCATGACGGTGAAAATGAAAAAGGATTTGATTTCGCGGCTGCCATGAGCCGCACGAGGAAACAGTACAAATTGGTAACTGTGCTGCATCCTGAGAAGGCTGGAATCGTTCGAAGCAACGACGTTCGATGTGCTGAATTGGGCGACAAGCCCTTCAATTTTAAATGGGATGGTGGCAAGACGACAATTGTCTGCGTGCTTGAGGATGTGAAGGACGAGAAGTTTGTGCAGATACTCACTCCTCGGGGGACCGCTGAGTACGCCTCAGTACTGATCACCTGGAATTCTGATTTCAAAACCACTGTTGACATTGGCTCAAAGGACGTGGAGGAAGCAGCGACCAAGCGAGAAAGCTCTGCCGCGCATGAAGCTCGCCTCCGAAAATTTGAGCAGCAAAAGAATTCGCCTGCTAAGCAGAAAACAGTGCCGAAAAAGGGAGGCAAGGGGCTGCGCCCCGTTACGCCAGAAACGTTCTGTGGTGTCAAGAGCCTCGACTTCGGGTTGGCCCTGCGGAGGGCTCAAGGAGAGCGTATGTTCAAGCCGTGGACAGGATTCGTGCGCAGTCACCCGGATGACTTCAAAGTAGAGCACGTGAACCTCCCGGGAATGGGGCGCTATAAAGATGTTGGAGGAGTAGTGTCCAAAAGACTGAAAGGGAAGCTCGGCCCGTCCTCGTGTGTTAATTTCGAATTTGATATGTCAATGTTGGTCTCGATGCATACTGTTCCGCGCTACCTCTCCATTCAAGTCACGCAGGGAGCGGAAATGAATCTTTATGCAAGTACCACGTCGCTCCCACACGAGCAAGATTTCACATGGAAAGGCGAGCTAACCGAGACCGGCGAGCGCCTTATAGTTGTTCGGCCAACAGACAAGAACATGGCGAAAAAATGCTATGTGTCGGTCATCTCGGGCGTTGCACCAGGGCCCTACGAGTTACTAGTGGAGGTGGCTCCATACCAGGCGTCGCTAAAGTACGTTGAAAGCCTGCAGCTCCCGCGCTTTACAACGACAAAGACTAACATCCTTCGAACAGGGCTAGCGCCCCCGAAGAAAGTGGCAGACTTGACCAGCCAACCGTCCAAGGCAGGCAGGATGCTGACCTCACTCATGAATTTTACGGAAGAGCGCAGGAGCAAGAGTTGCTTCGGCGCGTCTGTGCCTAACAAGGCAATTCTGACAATCCGTGCGCAAGGAGCCTTGGATCTGAGAATGAGTAACTCGGGCTCGTCCTCGCCTCTCCATTCCCCATCCGTGCGCTCTAGCCGCTCTCGCCCCTCAACACCAAGTGTTCCCCCATCACCGGGGCCGGGTTAAGGCTTACAACCTGCCGGCCCAGATATTCCTCAGCAGGCGCCGCTTTTGGCTTCGGCGCCTGCCTACGGCACTTTGCCCAGGCTTCTTGCTCGGGGACAGTTTGAGCGCACTGGAGACTTCGGTGCCTGCCGCCTCGCGCTTGCGTGGTGACTGTCAGTCTTTGCGCGGGGACTGTGAGGGTGATTGAGAAGAATCTTTCTGGTGGGTACTCTTGGGCTCACTGCGCTGAGAAAGTTTGAGCACGTGGGGGACTTTTGTGCTTGCCTGCAGCAGCTTCCGGGGACCTCGGGGGCTCAAACTCCGAGGGGGGCTGTTTCTATTCGCCCCCCGTTTCGGAGGGCTCGTGCTCCGCCTGTTCTGTGTGCTGACACTTCGAGAGGAGGGGAGCAAAGGCACGATGTTCTCATCGTTTTCGAGCGGAATTCCGATTTTTTGTCCCACAAGCTGCAAGCCTTTTCGGAATTCAGGCAGATGCATTTCGCGACCGTCGACGTTGCTTCCGTCCCTCTTGTTGGCTTCCGTGAACAAAGCCGTCGCCTCCATCTGCATCAGCTCTTCCATAGTCACGTACAACAGAGACCACTATAAAGAGAACTACTGTAGAGGCAAAAGAGATCTACTATGGTGCATCAGCTCTTCAACAGTAACGTACGCTCGCATGCATTGGGCTACAAATTTCAGCAGCATTTAATCACCTTATTCAATCACCTTGTTCATTTTCGAGGTCTGGCCTTGACACACACACACAAACACACACACACACACACACACACATACAACACACACAAAGACAAATCACCTTATGCAGCGGGAGAGCTTGCCCCTGACACACACTCATGAACACTCATGAACACTCATGAACACTCATAAAAAAATGAACACTCATAAAAAAAAATGAACACTCATGAACACTCATACATGTGCATTCCCTTTCTCAGATACACAAAAGGTGATCACCTTAGTCATCTTGGACGTCTGGCCTTTTATTTGCGGCAGGATATCGAGAAATACTGTGTGTATGTGTCGTAAATGCATGCGAATATGTACATGTGTATGTGTACTTGTATGTGTACGCGGGTGTATGTATGTGTACCCTTGTATTTATCTATAACTGAGTTTGTCCACATTGATAGTAACATATATGTGTACATGTGTATGGATGTGTATACGCATATGGTGGAATACACAAGAGTGAGAGCGTGTGTGTGTAAGTGTGTGAGTGATGTTAGTGAGCGGGTGAGAGAAGAGATGCACGAGTTTCTTGTTCATTATCTGCATTTATTTTTTATTTTTATTTATTTATTGTCATTATTATTTTATTTATTTATTATACATTATCTGCATTTATTTTTCATGCACGAGTTTCTTGTACATTATCTGCATTTTTTTATTTTTTTTGTACACTATCTTCATTTTTCTGCCAGAGAAGTGTTGCACATGTCCTGTGCATATTTTGGTGAAAGAGGCAATAAAGAAAAAAGGGGCATCAAGAACAATCAAGAGAGAGAGACAGAGAGAGAGAGAGACAGAGAGAGACAGAGAGAGAGACAGAGAGAGAGACAGAGAGAGAGAGTTTGTGAGACAGAACGAGCAAAAGATACAAAAAGGAGAATGAAGAGAGCGAAAGTAAGCGAAGGAAAGAGAGCGCGCCAAAAATGGTGATGCAAGTAAAATGAGATGGATGCGTAGCACGTCCACCTCATGGACGTATCGTGCTCAAATTTTGTCCCGTTTTGGCTCTGGCCCCTCCTTTATGAAGGCTTCCCATATCTAATAAATGTTCTTATTATATATGATATCTAACAAATTTTCTTTTGGAAGCACATCTAATAGACTTTCTTTTGGAAAAAGAAATATCTCATAAGCTTTCTTATGAAGGCTCCCCATAGCTAAAAAACATTCTTTATTAGATATGTCATCTAATGAACTTTCTTTTAGAAAGTTTACAACTACTAAACTTTCTTGTGGAAAAAGATAATAACCAATAAACGTTCTTTTGGAAAAGAAATAACTAAAAAACTTTCTTATTCAAGCACCGTTGCTTTTGAAACAAGTATCATTGAATACGAATAAATCCTCCTCCTCCTCCTCCTCCTCCTGTATGTTTTGCTTATGAAACTCTGTACATTATTACACTTTTTACAGACTGTAAACTTTTACTGTCTGTAAACTTAAATTTACAGACTGTAAACTTTTACTGTTTACAGTAAAAGTTTTACTTTTACAAAATTTACAGACTGTAAACTTTTACTGTCTGTAAACTTTCTTGTGGAAGCACCGTTGCTTATAAAACTGCGTATATTTTGCGAGTGTTTCCTCGCGTAAAAAACCATCATATTAAAACAAAAGAGAAAAAGGGACAAGGGAGCAGGAGAAGAAAAAGACCTAACATCTTGAAAAATTCGTTGAGATCCATCGTTTTTGCACGCTTGCCGACCTGCTGGGTGTCTCCGGCGCTGTGTATCACGCCGAAATGTCATGAGTACTGTAATTAATTCAGTAGCCAGTATGCCTGAATTAAATAGAGTACTAATAAGTAGTGAAATACAGTACTAATAAGTAGTGATTACCCAAATACAGTACCCAATAAGAAGTTAAATCGAGTACCAATCTGAGCGCATTGTCCTTAAATAGTGGTTGCTGAATGGAATACAGCACCGATAAACTCTAATTTTTCTCAAGCGTATCCGCATATATCAAATATGTTGTGTTCGAACGTACGAACATGGGTGTCGCGTATACGTCACGGTACACGCATGTATCACACGAGTCTGTGTACATATACTGAACATATATGCGAACGTGCATGTGTTCGCTAAACACATATACACAGGAACAAATACCTAAACTTTGTGAACAGTTCCTCGATGGTGACGGGCTCCTTTTCCACCGGCTTCTCCGACCACTTTTTGGGTGCCAATGTTTTTTGCATTCTCACAGGAATAGCAGGACCTCCCGCTTCCGCGTCCTCCTCCGACTCCAATGGCGGTGTAGTCGCAGGGGGGAGGTGCAGGAGCTGGACCGGATGCAGTTTGCCAAGATTTTTGGCAATGAGAAGTAGCGCTGCCATGAACTCCTTCACGCATTGAGTGTCAAAAGAGACCTAATAAAGAGGCAAAAGAGACCTAATAAAGAGGCAATGAGATGTAGCGCTGCCATTCACTCCTTCAAGTCCCATTCGCTCTTGTCAGAGTAAACGCTCCCAGATACTGAGTGTCAAAAGAGACCTAATAAAGAGGCAAAAGAGACCTAAAAGAGACCTAATAAAGCGGCAAAAGAGACCTTCAAGTCCAATTCGCTCTTGTTAGGGTCAACGCTCCCACTCGACTTGTGGCTGGCAGGTCGATTGACACATTTGAAAATCACTGACACTTTGGTCTTGGTCACCTAACAAAGAGGCAAAAGAGACCTAATTTAGGGAATTCTAAAAGAGACCTAATAAAGAGGCAAAAGGGACCTAATTTAGGGATTTTCAAAATCACTGACACTTTTGGTTTTGGTCACATATCCACACCCGCCCTTGACAGCAGGCAAAATTTTTAGGTGTGTGAGAAGTTTTTGAAGCTCCGTCAAGTCCATGCTGCTGCCCCGTTTCCCCTTTCCAGCAAAGCCCTTGCCAGACGCGCAAAAGGTCATGAACAGCTGTTCTAGCTCTGCATTGCCACTCGCCAGACTGTGACCGTCGGGGAGGTTGAGCGCATTCTCCAGCTCTGTCTTTGCCTTCTCCATCTTGGCATCGTGGATGTTCTGCTCTATGAGGGCAGACTCCTTGAGGCGTCGCTCCACCATCCTGTCGCCAAATCTCCGGCGTGTCGGCATTTGCACTGCTGCTAGGATGCTTGCCCCAGTTTCGCGGCGGAAAAAGTGGGTATTAGAGCCGATATTGAGCAACGTTAGCCCTGTGTTACACTCTCTGATGCGCGCTACAAACTCGTCCTGCGCTGCGGGTTTCAACGCATTCTGGTCGAGATCAAGGATTTTAAGAGTCAAGTTGACTGAAAGTGCATGCGACATTCCTTTCGAGGAGCGAATAGAATCATCTGTGACGCCGTTGGAGGCCACGCGTAGCGATCGCAGGGTTGTGTTGCGCATCAACGCGTTGCTCAGCATTAGGAGACCCTGGTCCAGAATCCAATTGGAAGAGAGATTGAGCGACTGGAGCGTTGAGTTGGTGCACAGGCACGATGCCAGATATTGAGCACCCTCGGTTTGGATCGAGTTGGAAGCCAGGCTGAGGTGCTGAAGCGTTGTTTGTTTATGTTGCCTCAGGCTGTGCCCCAACTTTGTGGCACCTTGATCCGAGATATTGTTCTCATCTAACACAAGACTTTCCAGCGCCTGCGCCTGCGGCAAGCAATCTGAGGAGATCTTGCTAACGCCCGCATCGCCGAGGCTATTTCCGCTCAGGTCCAGGAAGATGAGTGAGGCACTCGAGCGGGCTACATCAAGAATGGGCGGAAGGGTCCTGGACAGCAGTGCTGCAGTGAAGCAGGCACGCAATGTGATGCACTGGAGCGTCCCTGCTGCACCAATTGCACTCATCATCTCCTGCATCAGGGCCTCGTCATCGAGCATGCAGTATGCTATGCTGAGCACTTTGAGAACAGAGGACGACGCAAGGCCTGCGGGCAGCGAGACGAGGTTCAGACAGGCGCGTAAGTGCAGGTTCGTGACGCGTCCCAGTAGCTCCTTGAAAGCCTCCTTGTTTGTCTCTTCGCCGCGAGAGGGGTGTGCGAGAAAAGTGGTGCGTTGCAGGAGGAGTCTCACGTTCGTGGGTAGCTCACGAACACCTGCCGCTAGCTCCCAGACCGGTAGCTGGTGCGTGTGTGTGTATGTGTGTGTGTGTGTGTGTGTTGGGAGGGGGGAGGGGGGGGGCTTGAGTCCAAAAAGCCCTAAACCCCAAAACCCTCTAAATCCTAAGCCCTGAACCCTAAACCTGAGGGTAATCATCATCAGAGATGACAAACCTAAACCCTAAACCCTAAACCCTGAATCCTAGACCTGAGGGTAATCATGAAAGATGACAAAGACCTCCTGCATCTCGTTAGTTTAGTTACTTTAGCAACTTATTTAGTAACCAAGCTAACTAAAACCTGAGGGTAATCATG
>Ga0315905_10005953_pt1 | contig 12396 bp, 7 predicted proteins | sample LakEriMetagenome_5_FD_203522 | JGI IMG/M metagenome (GOLD analysis project Ga0315905, IMG submission 203522) | Freshwater fungal communities from buoy surface, Lake Erie, Ohio, United States - Buoy 4 MA121 | ecosystem: Environmental > Aquatic > Freshwater > Lake | place: USA: Lake Erie, Ohio... | reverse complement strand
GGAGGGAGGCAGCGCCAACACACACAAACAGGCAAACAGGACACGCTAGTACAGTACTATGACTGGGCTGGTTGCGATGTCCGGCGGACCTGGCTGAGGATGGGAGAACTCTAAGCTTCCTCCGGTTTGTCAAGTGGGCGTCCCGCATTACATAGTAAAACATACTAAGACACCGACTTTTTTATGGAGACATGCCATTGTTAGCATACTAAGAGCGATAAAGGAGACTTCATGAGTCGGTCACGGTCCCTTTATTGCCATTCGAATACGGGACCAATGGGGTCAACGGCCCTAATTTTAAGGGAGAAAATAAGGTCTAGGCTTTCTAGACCGTTTAAGCTGTTTATACGGGGCTAGCCGTATTGCCGCTTTGCCGTTTATCATAGTTTTGGGGAACTATGGGAGGTATAAGGCGGAGATTGATCAAGCCAAGAACTGTACTTAGGAACCAATGCGGCAGATAATCGAGAGTCGTAACTCTCACCAAAGTGTCGTTGAGGATAGGCAAGTGCCGTGGAGAACAGCTTAAGAGGCTGGCGCATCGGCGTGGAAGGTGCGCGCGCATACATTCAGTAAAGTATGTTCAAGTCCTTGCATGTGTCCTGTCGTTGACAGTCATCGTTGACCATCCCTGATACAGGAAATTAGCTCTAAGACACTGACTTTTTGGACAGGGTGGAAACTGCATTTTCTCCTGTCGGTCCAGCGGGCGTCCCGCGAGCGCATTCCTGCACTGCTTCGTAATCAGTTTTAATTTAACATCATTCTAATCCCGCACTTGTTTACGTTAGCTTAGGTAATCAGGAGAGTCCAAAAGGATTTCAGGAAAGACAAGAAGGTAGACCCGACGAGCACGGGCTGGGGAGAGAAAGGGGTGGCAGGTTGGCCAGGGGGATCGCTCACAAGTTCACAAAGTTCACTTTGTCACAGCAAAATATTGTGTGTCACAGCGACGCGACAGCGCCAAGGCAGCCGTGTTGCTGAATGCCAGCGGTCGACCGCATGCGCAGGGCCTCCGCTGGACCCCCCCCAATGTCTCCTTGGTCCTCAGTCGAGTGCGACTCTCCGCGAAAGAGCTTACTCGGCGCAGGGGCCAGGGAACTCGCGGCCAGGCAGGTTCCACTTGGAGGGCGCGTCCCAGGTCGGCACGCCCGTGGTGGGGCGGACGTGGTCGAGGTTGTCGAAGTGCTGCCACGTGGAGCCCCAGCTGCACAACAGAACCACACACGAGATTCAGATCACAGACAGCATCAGCGGTGTGAGTCGCTGCGCATGGAGCCTCCTGCGCCTCCGATCCTTTGTCCTGGTCACTCCACTACATTCTCTTGCCGGTGTGGTCCCGACCGCACGCGAGCATGTATGCAGCGTGCTGGTGGTGTGCAGCCAGTCGGCAACTGGTAGTCTGTGTTCCCAGGGAGGGCGCACTCACAGGTCACGGTAGTGGTTCACGTACTCGACGTCGCCATATTCCGGGTCAGTGGTGTAGTTGTAAGTGATCTGATCATCCCACGCGCCGCCCGAGGGGGTCTCGAAGGGCGGGCCCAGCTTGGTGAAAAGGAGAGCCTGCAAGATCATCCTGCCCTGCGCACACGCCCAGCGTCAGGAACACCATCCGCGCAGCATCGCCACTACCGCGTCCCCCGCACTCTTTGTGTACGGCACCAACTGGGCCCGGACGCCGCCGGCATTTGACGACGACGCCACTAAGCGCAGTCTCGAATCTCACGCCCCTGGTGCAGCTCGCATAGCGTGTACCAGCTACCAAAGCATCCTCCGCGAACAGGCGACCGCACGTATCCAGAGCCCCGCGCACCGCGACCCGTGTCGAGCAGCACGCGGTGAATGGACACGCAAGCTGCCGGCACGTCGAGAGTACGGCCCTTTCTCTCTGCCCAGCCCTGCTCCCCCGCGCTGTCTAGCTTCCAGCCAACTGAGCATCGGTGTGCTGTCGATGCTCTCCCCCTCCTCCCCGTGCCCCGTTCACGTGAGCTGTTGCTGCTCCCGCCTCCGCGGCAGCCCGCATACGCGGGGCTGCACTGTGCGCCTTGCTCCCCGTGCCCTCGTTCTCCCCGCCACATCCCCTTCATGCCGGCTTGGCTGCATACCCTTTCGTTGAGTGCGAAAGGTCACGCTCTGTTCCTTTGTGGGCAACACCCACGTGAATTTTAGTGGGTAGTCTGGACAGTGTTGAGTGTGTCGCACTGGCGCGACCCCTGACGCGGGGAGGGAATGCGTGGGCGCAGTCGCGGGCTGGACCAGCGCGCGCCGCACTGGCGCGCGACCCCTGACGCGGGGAGGCAATGTGTGGTGGCAATGCTTCCCCCCCCCCCCTTTCTGGTGTGCAGCCTGCGCCCCGGGCCCGGTCACGCTGTTCTCACCCTGGCGGCGGTGCTGATCGTGGCGGCCGGACTGCCGGGCGCGCAGGCGCAGTGCGAGCTCTGCCAGACAGGCCTCAAATTTATCGCACCCGTCGCCGGCAAGGCGGTGCCCATGATCGTGCAGCTGCGCTTTAAGCACAAATTTGTGCAGGGCGACAGCGTGGTGCTGAAGCTGCCGGGCTTCATCCGGGACGCGGGGAGCACGACGGCCTATGCCGCCGTGTCGGCGCTCGACGGCGACGGCAACCCCTCGCCTGCGTTCACCGCGGCGTCATGGGACGAGGCCGGGAAGCTGCTGACGCTCCACCACATCAACCCCATTCAAGTGGTGGCCAACACGCTGCTGAGAGTGACGGTGCCCAAGAACATCGGCGTGCGCCTTCCGGGCGGCGGCGCTGTTGCCAATAGTACAGAATACAAGATTCGCGCAGCCGCGGTGGCGGCCGCCACAGAGTTCGAGCCGCTGAAGCAAACGGAGCCTGTGGGTGTCCTGTACAACTCCTCGGTCACCTTTGAGCCCGCCCTCCCGCTGACGACCGCGGCCCTCACTCTCAACTTCACCCTCTCGATCCGCATGGACGCCGGCGAAAATGCAACCCTGGAGCTTCCCAGTTTCACCGTGAACCGCACCTCAGTCGTCACCTGCGGCATGGTCGTTTGCAGCAACATCTGGGACCTTCGCAGGACGTGCAGCGAGGGATCGATAGACGTGGAAGTGTCGACGAGGGGAGCTTCCGTCATGATCACGCTCATGCTCGCCGACACCGTTCGTGACTTGGAGTCGGTTACCGTCACTGTGCCCACGAGTGCCGGCATCACGACGCCTGCGTTCTCAGCGGCAAACAACTATGACCTGTTGTTGGCCTCGAAGTCTCTTGCCGGGCCTGTCCTACCGGCTCCCGTGGAGGCGTCGAACGAGATTCCGCGCTACTCTCTCTTTTACCGACCCGCCAAGGCAGCAACTGGCGAGTGCGCAAGCCACGACTTGGCAACGGGTAGTTGCACTGCCTGGCAGAGCGAACAGGCCGAGCTAAACGTCAATATTGTCCTTGACAGAGCGATCGCGCCAGGGCAGCAGGTTCTGCTGCAGCTGCCCGGATTCAGCCGCAAAGTTGCACGCCAGAGCCTGCCAACCGCGCCCATTGATCGCCAGTGCAGTGGCGCAAGCTGCGACAGCACGATTGTCCCACTGGGATCCTCTTCGAATTTTGTGCCCTCTGCGCAATGGAATGAGAGCAAAACGACTTTGACCTTTGCCCTGAATGCCTCTTTGCCCTCCAACTGGCTTGTGTCTGTAACGATACCTGCATCAGCTGGTCTTCATCTGCCCATCACGGGCGTGGCACTCGTGCAGACGAGCATTTCATTCGAGCACGTGGAAGCTGCTGTTCAGAACGCTCCAGTGAATCCGTACGCACCTGCTGTCGGTGCATTTGTAAGGTCATCAGCTGAGGGCAGCTTGTACGCATCCTCGGGCCTGTTGCTCATGAACGATCGTGCCGGCGCCGTGGCGGGAAGGCTGAACTTCACGTTTACAGCTGGATTAGCCACATCGCAGTGCGTTGCCTTTTGCGGCACAAAGGATCACGCCCCGCTGCCCTTTTCGGTTAAAAGAGAGATCATGGGCCCTGTCACGCTGATTCTTACGCTACCCGGCTTCTCCAGAGCCGGCGGTAATTTGGACCACTTCGAAATCCCACACTCGCCTAACTTTGCCCACGCGTCATGGATAGAATCCTCCAGTACTCTCGTCCTCACGGCCACTGGAGCAAATGCTGGAGGCACGCTTGTGTCTGTGCCTATTCCCCAAGGTGCTGGGATTTCTCTTCCGGTAGATGGAGTGACGCGGAACAGTGCTAGACTGCGGATCGCCACCAACTCTCTGGCGGGCCCTGTGATCAACACTTCTATTGGCTATTCGACTGCCATTGGTTCGATCACGGATGCTAGTGTGTCATTCAGCCCATCAAAGGCGGGAGTGCCCGTTACAATTACTCTGTCCTTCTCATTTAGCCAATACATTGCCGCCCGAGAATACTTTACTGTGACGCTTCCTGGATTCGCTCGCCCGCACGGCCTAGCCGCCACCTTTGCGATTTCTGCCACTGTGGACGGGGTTACCAGACCTCTATGGGGAGAGTGGTTTGGCACTGGCACTGATCCGAAGCTGAGGATGACAGCAGGCGCTGGGGGCTTCGCGGGGAATACCAAAATTCGGGCAGTCGTGTCTCAGAGTGAGCAGATATTCTTGCGCGAGAGCGGGATGCCGCAGGTTGTGGCGAGAAAGTATTGGCGTGTTGTCAACAATAGCGCTGTGAAGCATGGCTGGTCCGTGGCCGAATTGAGACTGTACTCGGACTCAGCTTGCACGAAGCACATAAACACGCCGCTTTCCGTCAACGCCTTGGGTTCAAGTGGTGCAGGCACGTTAGCGACTGGAACGACATGGGAAAATGTTGGAACTACACGGCCGGCCGCGGGGAGAGAGATTGTGAATGTCGATCTTGCAAATGCATTGGCCAGCAAAAACAACTTCACACAGGACCAATTTAATGCTTTCGGCGTTTACGACCTGCGCGTTGACGATTTCATCGCATCGGATGCTTCTTACTTCAAACCGGCTCTTTTGGTGCCTATGACTTGCAACACATTTGTCTATTCGACAGGCCCGTGCCCATCCGGCTACAGGCGGGCCCGATTTGCTGAAATAGCGGGCTGCAAGTTGGCCCTTTGCCACATCGGTGCTCGGCCTGAGTATTTAGTGGCGCAGGGCGATGGGGCATACTTCCTTGGCGCAGGGTACGGCTGTATGGTTTTGACTGGAAACACGACGCATACAAATGCCGACAGCATATGTCTGCCTCGAGTCGCATCGGCATACAATGCCTTTGACAACCAGAGCGCAAGCTCATGGGTGCATTTTGCGGACGCAAATAGTTCCGAGATCTACGTGGGCATGCAGTTTGAGACATTGGTTTCCGTACAGTGCGCTATGGTGGAACAAGAACGCTTCGATGATAACTGGGCTGTGTCCTCAGTCGCACTGCAGTCAAGTGCGGATGGCGTGCACTGGGCAACTGTGTTTGAGGGCTCTGTTGCCAAGGGTAGTAATGTTCTTCACCGCCCCAAGGGTGCGTTGGGCAGCAACGGGTTTAGTAGCATCACAATGTCATCATCGGCTGTGCGGGGTCCCTGCGAAAATGTGCGCGTAGGTGTAGCTATGCCCATCGGGTCGTTCTCATCGTCGTCGTCACTTGCCTTCGGAACGCCAGCTGCCGGCGGAATTTCTAATATCACCCTTTCAGTGACTCCTGAAATGGAGATCGACGTCGGGGAAACTATATCTGTCAGACTGAATGGCTTCACCGGGAACAAGTCAGATTCGCTGCACCTATTAGCACGCTATCATGCCCCCGTTTTCGACTCCGAGCTGTCCGAGCTGTGCAAAGACCCCGGCATAAACGTGTGCTCTGGTGAGGACGGCTCTAAGATGGGAGTGGTATCCGATGCTTGCTACGCGCTATGGGCAAAGTACGCCGGGGACGTGCCTGCATGCGCCAACATCGCGTCGAAGGAGTTAGTAACACCCGAGTGCAAGGCTGCTCTTGGCATCCCTTGCCAGGCAGGTTACTCGTTTGTTGAGCTTTTCTCCTACAATCCTAGGTCCGCAGCGCCTAGCTGTGAAAGTCCAGGCAGCTGCTCAGGCAACAACTCAACTTTGCCCCTTTTTAATGCCAGCTGGGATCCTGATTCCTACATGCTGACAATCAGGTGCGGGGCTGTGATGTACGCTGGTCAAAGGCTAATGGTGACGGTACTAGAGAGAAACGAGTTGAGGCTCCCGGCCACGGGCATTGCGTCGTCAGTATGTGGGACTGGTGCCACTGTGGAGCCCAATGCTCTGATCCTTGCTAACAGCTCCTCAGTAGCATGCGGAAAGTGCGCGGGATGTGCAGGCATAAATGAGAACACCATCACCATCGGTACGAATGCACGCTCGGGGCCGGTCGTGTCGTCGCCACCCACCGTCGTGAGGACTATCCAGCGCATTGGTAGCTTCTTCAATACCTCCATCAACTTCAGTGCCCTGACAAACGCTTACCCAGTCAACATAACAGTGCAGTTCACGTACAGTTTCGACTTGATACAGGGGGACCAAATCTACTTGCATCTTCCAAAATTCAAGGGAGCGTCCACTGCAGGCGTGCCAACCTTTGGCACCCACGCGAAAGCTCTTGCGAAGGCCTCGTGGGACGTGGCGCGTTCGATCCTTGCAATTGCTGTCACAGACGCAAGCATTCCTGCGCTGACGAGTTTGCAAATAAGCATCCCTGCCTCTGCAAAAGTAGTGCTCCGCGGCGACGGCCTCGAGAAGAATTCCTCGCTTTTGCAAATAAGCTCAAACGCTGTGAATGGCCCAGTGCACCCCAAGGCGTTCGACAGTTCGCCTGCGATGGGCTCTTTCACGACAGGCGAGCCCACTCGCATATCTTACATTCCTGGTGAGTTCAAGGGAGACGGAAGCCCTTACATGGAAGGGCGCATTTCGGCGCTGTCGGTAGGCTTTGCACTGAATCGGGACATCTCTGTTGGGGAACACATATTTTTGCGTCTCATCGGCTTTTCGCGCAAGGATGATGTTGGCGTTCTTTTCAATGCCAGCGTCGCCAAGGTTTTAGACTCAAATTTCTCTACCGTCGACACAAGCGGAGTTTTTTCAAGCTTCTTGTCGGCGTCCTGGCACGAGTCTGACCAGGTGCTAACGCTAACGTCCTCGAAGGATATTCTTGCGCATCAGCGTCACGTCGTTTTGATACCGAGCTCTGCTGGACTTCGGCTGCCTCTTATTGGCCTGCGAGAAAACGACCAGCGGCTTACAATAGGAACGAACGCTGTCAAGGGTCCTAACAGCGGCACACCTATTGCACATTCTCCGGGACTGAATGAGGTTTGCGGCGCTGAGTGTGGCGCCTGGGCCTACACCTGTGGTACATGCCGCTGCGGTCCGTGTGCGAGCAAAGACTCAAGCTAGCAAAAGATTTTGTGAATAAAAATCTTAAATCTCTATCTTGCCCGAACGTTGAGTGCAAATGCGCTTTTGCTTGCCGTTGCACGCCTGAATGCGTTTCAATGCTCTTATTTACACAGTCAAACGACGATCTCACGCATCTGACCATTCTCCCAGATCTTCCCTAAATCAATTGCATTATTATTCTTGCATTCTACCACTCATTGTCGATCAAGACTACAGACCCATTCCCGGAGTTGAAACCCGATTTTTTTTGCCCCAGCTAGCCGGGAGCCAGCCTATCAGATTTCCTTCTTGTTTTTTAGTCCAATGCGCGTGCGGGCACGCGAGGGGGTGTTCTTGTTGTTTGCCCCAGGAGATTGGGGCGTAGACTGCCCTCCGCCCCCTGTGGCACCACCATCCTGGAGAGGAGTGAGGGAGAGAGGAAAGGGTATAAGCAAGAGTGAGTATGTCTTTTTGGGCTGTGGTCGCATACCAAGGGTTGTCTGGTGGTTGACAGAGGTGAGAACTTCTCACCTTTCCGAGCTTGCCTTTCTCTTTCTTGGCACCTTTTGCGGCAGCTGCGCCATCTGGGAGACGTGCATACCTGCGAGTAGATATGAAAGTCGAACACGAATGAACCCGCAGTGAGCGCACGAGGCAGATGCGTGAATGTAGAAGTGACAGTCAGTGGTGTTGAAGATATGTATGTGTGTGTCTAAATGGGATCTGCCGCCGGACCTGAGAGGGTCAGCGCCTTTGAGAACCAATGAACAGTCGGCAGGTCGATCGAGCTGCTGTTCTTGTAACACCTGTCGCATGACTACATCAGACATCGTGTGTGAATGCTTTTACAACGCCAAGCTGAGCCCAGACCCAATGAATATACCTGGCAGAATGTCGCGGAATCAATACGATCACTGCTCCCGGATCGAATGCACATTTCGCGATACATATGCAACACTTCGTGGACTGGACACAAGGGCTGCAATAAATCATGTACACATGCGAACGCAAAATTTAGTGATCATTCGACGGGTATGATCATTCACATGCATGCATTGGTCCAGCAACGACAGTATACGATACGCGTGCGCAAGTGTATGCAAGCAATTCAATACATGTGAGAGGGGATCCAGAAAATCTCTCACATCAATGCTCAGAACGAAGTCTTGCAGTTGATCGTAAGAAAGCTGCGCAACAGGGTTGGCGTCGTTGTTGAGAGGAAAGGGGGCAAGCGATGAAAAGTAGGTGCAGAAGATAGTGTCAGTTAGCTGAGTCACATTTCACATCTATGGGCCCTAAAGCAGGAGCCCACATAATCGGGGGGGGGTGGCACTTTTGCACACACACCACTCACAAACACGTGCAAGTACACCTTGCCAGAAGGGCTGATCTGACGGAAAGTATCCTTGAAAAAAGCAAGGCGCTTCATACGAACATCCTCGTACACTTGAACGGCATACTCAAGCACATCTCCGAGATGCATCAATTTATTCGCCTCCTGAAAATTGAGTGTTTCGCCCTCCTTGAAAATGTAGCAAGCTTTCAAAGCCATGATTTCTTTGATGACCTTGCAGACTTGAGCCTTTTTGAAGCAAACAGATTCTCCCGTACGCAGGGCATGGATCAGTGCGTTTTCGTCGTCAGCAATTGGTTCGAACTTCTTGCCAAAGATTTGTTCATCAGTAAGGGACTTCGTTTCTGAGCGCTGCTTGGCCGACATTTTCGCGCGCTTGTTTTGTTCGTGAAAGATTTCGTGAAGGACAAACACCACATCGAGCAGATAGTTTTGCGTCTCGTTAGGCAGCTCCATCTCTTGGGAGCTGACCGCCATGCCGCAAACGCGCGCAAACATCTTGACAAGCTCGTCTGATCGAAATTTTTGGTGCTCCAAAAATGCAACTAGATCCATTGTTTCTAGGTCAGCGCCACTCTTGAGCCCCGCAGACTTTAGATTGCACTCGTGTATATGATGAGTCATTGGTCCACCAGCCTTAGTGCGCGGCCAAGATCCTAAATGAGCCAGATCATGTTCGTTCTCCTCCATCTTTGAGAAAAAAAATGACACTAACTTACACATCATGTCCGTTTGATTTTGTAAGATAGTCTCCTCGCGCTTCAAGCGCTCTTGATGCCAGCGGCGCGAGTCCAGAACGACGTCTTTGAACGCTTCAGGAACACCGACTTGGAAGCGCTGCTTGCCCCGATGCGCCGCTCGTATTTTTTCCATTACCAGCCATGGATCCTGCAACAACGCAAGGAAAAAAACATACACACACCCTTATGACAATGAGTGTTCGTGCGTGCCTGTGTATGCGAAATCCATTTGTGCATGCACGCGCACACAAAAACAACGTGCACTTGGTATGCGCCTGCCCCTGCCCGCGCGTTTTCACAGGACCTCATCGGCAGCGATGTCTTCATCCAGAGCGCACACAAGTTCCATGTCAGCCATCTCACACGCAGTCTGGGTCTCGGTCGCGACAAAGACGGGTCGCAGTGATGCTTCGTAGTCAAGGCGTTTTTTGGTTTCCACGGCAACGGTCTGAACCATGCTCCCCATTTTTTCCGTCATGATCACCCGCTCATTCAGGTCTTTCTCCAGATCCGCCAGGTCCTTGATGAGGCTTTTAGCGCTTCCGTCAATCTCATTCATCACTGGAGTGGCTGGACGAGGCGGCCCCCCAGGGGCCTGTTCGAAAAGAAGTCGGTCTTCGAGGTTGCCCTTGAGGCCGTTCACGTGATCTAACTGTCGCTGCAATTGTGCCACCTCTCCTTCGCGCATTCCAATGAGAAACCTCAGCTTTGCCGTTTCGCGATCAAGCTCCATCATTTCTGCCTGTTTCAATTTGAGAAGCTCCTCTAGACTTTCACAGCGCTCCTTGACAGCCTTCCACCTATGCTGCATGATATCGGAAGACACCTTGAACTGGTCGCGCTCAAGAGTGACTTCATCCAATCGCTTTTTGGCGTTTGAAATCCCGCGCCGCAGGTCAAGGTGTAGCGCATCCTCATAATGGCGATGTTTCATGGTCCAGCCGTGGCGTACCATCGCGTGGAAACGAGCCGTATCGCTCCTGCGCTCGTTGTCTAAATCCTCCTGCACCTTTTGCATGGCAGTGACAACCTCTTCATCCTCCCTCCGCGCTGCTTCCTTCGACCAGGCAGTCTCAGGTTGCGCTGATTCCTTGGGGCTGTTCCCGGGTGAACGCGATCGCGGCGAGCGTGGCGACCGAGGTCTTTCATAGCGGTTGCCAAATTTGCTCCACTTGATGAGATCTTGCGTCAGACCTGCCGACGTTTTATTCGGGTCCAGCACGAATTTTTTGTGCTTCCATACTGACTTCATGGGGTCTGTCACTGCTGGATGTTCCGAAAAGGGCAAAATTGCACCGCTTGCTGCCGCAGCCACTATCGGGTCACGGCTGTGTCGGTGGCTTGCTCCGTTTTCCTCCTGCTTCTCCCCTGGCATCGGTCGCCGGGCTGCGCTTTCTCGCGCAGCACGCGCGTCAATGCGGCCTTGGATTCCTTCTGCCCATCGGCCCTCAAGAGATGCCATGGGATCGAATAACGGCTTAGACTCGGGGTGTCCAGAACGCGCGACGAGCTGAGACTGCTGAGGACAACTTTGGTCCTGCATGCCAGATGAGCTCTGAGCATGGTTCGCATCAGCGCATGCGTCCGTTGCTTGCCCTCGGCCCGCGATCTGATTGCCCATTTCTGCTGCACACGGACGTATCAGTTTTCTGCCGGGCTTGATCAAGCTTGGGAATACCCGACGGCCTGGAGGCTCAACTGGGCAAGGATCAATCAGGCATAGCACATTGGCGCACCCCACACGCGCACGCGAAAAGGTTAGTGCTGGGCAGCCGAGCCCCTGGTTGGACGACCTGACGAACTTGCTCTGGAGGAATCCTTGAAAACGTGCGTCGCGGGCGCGGGCCTTGCCGTCAGCGGCCGTCTGTGCGACGTGCTGGGGGCAAGTCTGGCCTCCTCTTCCTTGATGAGCATCCTATCAGGCACCGGCTGTCGCGCTGATTGCGGGCGCCCTCGGCCTGGCGCAGTGAGACCTGCATGCTGGGCGGCCGCGCTCGCTCGGGCACCCCCGCCGTGCACGGGGCGCGCATTGCTGGGCGCCAGCCTCCTGTTGCCGGTGAGGCTCAAGCCGAGCCCCTCTTGGATCCATGCGAAGCCATCGATCGCAGCCGTGTTTGGACTGCTGCTCCGGGGCTCCTGCCGCGGCGCCGGCGGGTGTGGGCTGCTCGAGGCCGGGGCACGGCTGTGCGGGGGTGTGGGTGTGCGATCGCATGTGGTAAGCAGCATCAAAGCGACGCTGGCGACGCAGGTGCGCGCGTCGCCGACGCACGCCTGCCGTGCTCGCGGTGGCCAGCACAGCACGCCTTGCCTGTTGCCTGCAGACGCCCGCTGGCGGTCAAGTTCGCGGCGGAGCTGCCCGAGGTCCGGCGTGTTGGTGCGCGACACACGGTACGGTAACCCGCCGGTAGTGCGGCGCTCCTCGGGCCCAGCACGGCGCTCCCGCGCGATGTCGAAGACGTCAAATCCGCCTTCGTTGGGCATGGGGGCACAACTGATCTTGAGTTCGCGCGACAAAACCGTAGTAAAGTTCCACGAAAATGAATCAGTAAACGTTGTACTGTATGTGTTTTTGTTCAGTGTATTTTCATACAAAGACCAGCGATGCTACCAAGAAGGAGAGGAACAAAAAGTAACGTTTCGTTTTCCCATACCTTTTTGGCCCAGAATTTGACGTTGAATTCGCGCACAGGACCCTCGCCGCAAAATCTCTATTTCTTTGGGTGGACCGGCTCCTCGCTCCATCCTGCCCCACTGCGAGCAGGATACCACGCGAACTTGCTCGAGCCTACGCTCTTGTGTTTCACAGGCCCATCCAGCCACCGCGACTCGACTCGCTACCGCACACTAGTACACACTCTGTGTATACCTTAACCCCTTTCCAGCAGGACATGAACATCCACACCGGCGCGC
>Ga0315905_10005952_pt1 | contig 12397 bp, 12 predicted proteins | sample LakEriMetagenome_5_FD_203522 | JGI IMG/M metagenome (GOLD analysis project Ga0315905, IMG submission 203522) | Freshwater fungal communities from buoy surface, Lake Erie, Ohio, United States - Buoy 4 MA121 | ecosystem: Environmental > Aquatic > Freshwater > Lake | place: USA: Lake Erie, Ohio... | reverse complement strand
CTCTGCGCACGGAGTGCGCCTGCCAGCCCCTCCGAACAAGCCCCCTCTCCGAACACGCCCGGGACCGCGAGGCTCTGTACTCGCACCTCATCCTAACCCGCCCCTCTCCAATCACACCCCGTCCCGGAGGGACGGCCGGTGACTAGCCGGGGGTCCCGCGAGCCACTCGCGGCACCCCCGGTCCCCAACACCATAACACAGAACCCCGTACGGGTTCCCCCCTCCAAACCAGCAGCCGAAGGCCTTGGACTGCGGAAGCCTGCTGCCGCTTTCCCCGAGCCAGCCCGCTGGCCCGGCACCATTCAAGCTCTCCCAACAAACGGGGCCGAAGAGGTCTGTCCGATTCCCCCATTCCCCACCACCCCCACCCGACATCCATTCGCCTGCCCCACATCCCCTTGCCTCTCCCTCTCCCGCCAGGATTCCCATGCCCTCCATTCCCCTGCCGCGGCCCGCTTTTCCGGCTTGAACCGCAGCCTCCCGCGGGGCGAGGGTGAAGCGACGTGAGCATCACTTATCTGGAAGCCATCCGCGAAGCTCAGGCCAAGGCCCTGCGCGACGACCCGTCCGTCTTCATCTACGGCCAGGACATCGCCACCTTCGGCGGCGCCTTCAAAGCCACCAAGCACCTCGCCCGCGACTTCCCCGGCCGCGTCCTCGACAGCCCCATCAGCGAAGACGCCATGGTCGGCATGGCCGTCGGCGCAGCCATCAGCGGCATGCGCCCCATCGTCGAAATGCAGTTCGCCGACTTCTCCAGCATCGGCTTCAACCAGATCGTCAATCAGGCCGCCACCCACTTCTGGCGCACCGGCGTCCCCTGCCCGCTCGTCATCCGCCTCCCCAGCGGCGGCACCAGCGGCGGCGGCCCGTTCCACAGCCAGAGCATGGAAAGCCTCTACGCCCACTACCCTGGCCTCATCGTCCTCACCCCCGCCACCGTCGGCGACGCCTACTCCATGCTCCTCGACGCCGTCGCACTCGACGACCCCGTCATCTTCTGCGAACACAAGTTCCTCTACTATCACCTCAAGGCCGATTCCCTGCCCACAGAACGGCTCCCCATCGGCAAAGCCAGAATCGCCCGCGGCGGACGCCACGCCACCGTCGTCACCTGCAGCGCCATGCTCCATGAAAGCCTCCGCGCCGCCGACGATCTCCTCCACGACGGCTGGGAAATCGAAGTCGTCGACCTCCGCAGCGTCAAACCCCTCGACACCGACACCATCCTCGCCTCCGTCGCCCGCACCGGCCGTCTCCTCGCCGTCGCCGAAAGCTTCCCATGGGGCGGCGTCAGCGCCGAAGTCGTCAGCCGCGTCGTCGCCGACGGCTTCCACCTCCTCGACGCCCCGCCACGCCGTCTCAACGCCCGCGACACCCCCATTCCCTATCACCCTAACCTCTGGGCCAATCACCGCCCCACCGCAGCCGCCATCGCCACCGCCCTCCGCGAACTGCTGGCCTTCTGACTCCCCTCTCCCCATGCGCATCCCCATCCTCATGCCGCAACTCGGTGAATCCATCGCCGAAGCCACCATCGTGCGCCTCGAAGTCGCTCCCGGCACCGTCGTGCAGGCTGACCAGGAAATCATGGAGGTCGAAACCCAGAAGGCCACCATGAGCGTCACCATCCCCTGCAGCGGGACCGTCGCCGAACTCCACTGCCGCATCGGCGACAGCTACCCCGTCGGAGCCACCCTCGGCTTCCTCAACGTCACCGCCGATGAAGCCGCCCGCGCCGGCCTCGCTCCCATCGATTCCCCTCCCACGGCCGCCACCCCATCCGCCGATCCCGCCGACCTCCCCGACGAACCCGCCAACCTCCACTTCAAACTCGATCAGGCCGCCGCCATCCACGAAGGCGGCCCCCGCGAGGTCCAACCCACCCTCTCCGGCCTCCCCGTCCCCGCCAACGCCTCCGGCGCAGGCTACATCTCCCCTCGCCTCCGCGTCCGCATGCAGGAACTCGGCCTCAACGCAGCCGACCTCTCCGCCGTCGCAGGCAGCGGCGCAGGCGGCCGCGTCACCGTCGAAGACTTCGAGTCCTTCATGACTCAACTCGAGTCCCACCGCATGACGCCCGCCAGCCCCATGCGCATCGCCGTCGCCGATTCCATGCGCCGTTCATGGACCCGCCCACTCGCCACCGTCGGCATCGCCGTCAACCTCGACCCGCTCCTCGCCCACCGCCGCCGTCAGCCCGAACCCAGACCCGGCCCGGCCCTCTACGCCATGCGGGCCCTCGCCCTCGCCCTCTCGGAAAATACCGCCGCCGCCGGCCGTCTCGTCGGCAAACGCATCGTCCACCCCCACGCCATCGACCTCGGCTTCGCCGTCGAAGTCCCCGACGGCGTCCTCGTCCCCATCGTCCGCGAGGTCGACCGCAAATCCCTCTCCGAACTCGTCGTCCACTACAATCAACTCGTCGTCGCCGCCCGCGACCGCCGCCTCCCCCCCGAAGCCCGCGGCCTCGGCATCGCCACCATCACCAACTACGGCACCTTCGGCATCCTCTGGGCCACCCCCATCCCCCTCCCGGAACAAAACCTCGTCCTCGGCCTCGGCGCAGGCGCCAAACAACCAGTCTGGGACGAACCCTCCCGCTCCTTCCAGCCCCACACCATCGCCGAACTCACCCTCAGCTTCGACCACCGCGTCCTCGACGGCGGCGGCGCTGGCCGTCTCCTCCACCGCGTCGCCCGTCTCATGGAAGACCCGGATCAACTCTGATCCAACCCTCCCGCGCGCGGCCTTCTCCTAACCTCATGAAGCTCCCCGCCCTCCTCACCTCCCTCGCCATCTCCCTGACGTCCGCCCGCGCCGACGACGCCCCGCTCGTCCGCACCTGGACCCCCCTCTTCAACGGCATCAGCCACGGCTCATTCCAGCTCAAGGAACCACGCCTCATCCGCGCCGAAGTCCTCAAAATCGACCTCGCCGCCAAAGGCCTCCAGTTCCTCACCACCCCGGACAACGGTGCCCGCGACGGCGAAACCGACGCCATCACCACCAGCACATTCCTCACCACCGAGAAATGTCAGGCCGCCATCAACGCCGCACCCTTCGACAAGGTCTACGCCACCCCCGGCGGCCCCGAAAACGTCCAGGGCCTCATGCGCCGCAATAACCAGACCATCTCCCCGCCCGACGGCCAGCCCTGCCTCGCCATCACCGCCAGCCTCACCGCCTCCATCCACCACGACGACCACGGCGCACCCGAATCCGCCACCACCGTCGTCTCCGGCTTCGCCGTCATCCTCCGCGACGGCACCATCACCGGCAAAGACTCCAAACTCCACCCACGCACCGGCGCTGGCGTCTCCGCCGACGGCAAAACCCTCTGGCTCATCACCATCGACGGACGCCAGTCCAAATGGAGCGGCGGCGCCACCACCCCGGAAATGGCCGCATGGCTCCAATCGTTAGGCGCGGACGACGCAATCAACCTCGACGGCGGCGGCACCACCACCATGGTCGTCGCCTCCCCAGACGGCAAACCCCGCATCCTCAACCGCCCCATCCACCTCGGCATCCCCGGACGCGAACGCCCCTCCGGCAGCCACCTCGGCATCCTCGCCTCCCCACTAACACTACCAGAGAATTAACGCCCATCATCCGGTACCACCAACCACCGGAATCTGTCCTCTTCCAGCAAGCCCTCTCCGTAAAAGCAGCGCAGGCTCTGGACTGCTGGGAGCATCACAGCTCTCAGGGCGCACGAAGTGCGCGAGGCCAGCCCTCCCAACACGCCCTCCCCAAAAGCCCCTCCTTCCTCCACCCTGATCTCTCCAACCATACCACCCCCCAGCGGATCGGGCTGGCACACCCATGGAAAATACACGGCCGCATTCCGGCCATTCTCCCCAAGCCTAGCAATCGACGCGGCTCATCCCCACCGCAAACCCCTCACGCAAGGAACGAGCAGATGTACTCGCAGATCCCTTCAGCGACCGTGATCGTGAAACCGCTGTTGGCCGCAACGTCGAAGTGCGTTCCCGCCGGATACGTGGCTGCCTCAGCACCACCGTCGACCACCACCGTGCAGCTCCCCGCAATGATCTCCATGCGCTCCGCAGCCTCCGTCCCGAAATGATACTCGCCCGGATAAATCAGCCCCAGCGTCTTCTTCTCGCCCGTCGGAAAGAGAACTGTGTGACTAACGACTCGGCCGTCGAAATAAACGTTGGCCTTGGTCTGAACGGTGACGCTGGAAAAGGATTCGGCGGACATGCTACCGTTCGCCTTCCCCCGAATCTGCAGCCGCGCAAGCCCGGGATTGCGCCGCGACCCACGGCGCGAGAAGGGCGCGAATCAGCATTCGCAACCGACGAGCAACACAGGAATCGGGAAAAAGACCCGTCCGTCCCCCCCCTCCGCAAAGTGGCTGAATCCTCCTTCCTTCCCACAAAATCAGAAGACACCATCTGTAAAACGGGCTGCACTAGCCCCGCCCGCCCGCCGGCCGGTACTCCTCCGGCCCAATCGTCCCGTCGCCATTGGCATCCAGCTTCTTGAGCGATTCCGCGGCCTTCCCGAGTTCGTCCCGATCAAGACGCCCGTCCTTGTTCAGATCCAGCGCTTCCATCACCGGCGGCTCCCCTTGCGGACGGCCTCCCGGCCCGCCCGGCCCACCCTGCGGTGGACCACCCGGCTCCTCAAGAATCCCGCGCGGCGCGCCCCCGGGCCGCATACCACCGCGACCACCACCCCCCGGAGGCGGACCTCCCTTCCCGAAACTCGCATCCGGCTCACCGCGCCACTTCCGCGGCACGAACGGAAACTCCGCCGTGATACAGTAATAGTAAGTTCCCTCTGGAAACTCCGGCGTCACTCCCGTGCGCCCATTGCATTCATCCAGGTCCCCGCTGTCCATAACAAATTCAAAATCCTGCGAAAAACGCCCGTCGAACGCCCCGCCTGGCCCTTCCGGTTCCTCCGGCCGACGCCCGTCACGGAGACGATAGCTCGACTTCATCGCCCGCAGCGCACTGCCCGCATTCTTCGGCTCGCTGTACGCCCGGCTCGTATAGAGCGGAAACCCATCCGCCGCCCAGCCGACCAGCAGCATCTTCTTCTCGTCGCCGCCCAGCTTCTCCACCATGCCCTTCGGCAGCGCATGATAGTGATAGGATCCATTCGGCTGCACGTGCGCATTGTGTTCATCCAGCCCGAGATTGAGAAATCCCGTCGCCGCCTCGTAGCGCCAGCCCGATCGCGGGTCGTTGTTCCACGTTTCGCCCGTCCCCGGCTCGAACGGCACACCATTGAGCGCCACTCCCCACCACCAGCCGCCCCGGAACACCGGCGCCTCCGCCGCCTTCGGTGCCAGCGGCATCCGGAACTTGTACTGCTGCCCCGTCGGGGTGTTAGGATTCCCGCGCCTCGGAAACTGCCCGGGCTCGTGATCCGGCCACCCGTTCGACGTCACCGTCCGATACCCTTCCGCCGTCTTGATCGTCACTTCATTCCGCATCCCGGGAGACACCACCCACGTCACCGTGTCGCCTCCCGTCGCCGTATTGGCAATCTCCGCCATGATCGCCGCCGCCGGTCCTCCACCAGCAGGCTCGGCAGCTGCCGCCACCGCTAGCGGCAGCAGCACAAACGACACAATAGGTAAAAGCAGCGCGGTTTTCATAAGAGTCTCGGTTCCCCCCCAATGGACATCCCCGCCGCCGCCCGGCAATCTCCGAATTGTAAGCCGAAAGTAAAAGTGCCGCCGCACGCAGACTCAGCCACCACTGGCCTCATCCAACGCCCGGCGGCACTCGTCAGTGTCGCGCCTTCACGGTCTCCGGAAACAAATCCCGGGCCCGCCCAAGCTCATTCCTCGTCACGAATCGGCTCCACCGGCAGTGCCTTCGTGGACGCTGCTTCCGCCTTGTTCAACCCTAGCTTTTCCTTCACCGCCGCTTCCAGATCCGCAAACAGCGTGGCGTCACTCTTCAGCAGTTCCTTCACCGCATCGCGCCCCTGCGCCAGCTGCGTCCCCTTGTAACTGATCCACGATCCCCGCTTCTGAAGAATCTCCTGCTCCAGCGCCAGATCCAGCAGACTGCCCGTCGACGAAATCCCCTCGTCATACATGATGTCAAACTCAGCCTCGCCAAACGGCGCAGCCACCTTGTTCTTCACAATCTTCACCTTAGTCCGGCTCCCAGTGATCGTCCCCTCGCTCCCCTTGATCTGACCAATCCGCCGCACGTCCACCCGGACACTTGCAAAGAACTTCAGCGCCCGCCCACCAGGCGTCGTCTCAGGATTCCCGAACATCACCCCGATCTTCTCACGGATCTGATTCGTGAAAATACAAAGCGTCCGCGCCCGCGCGATCAGACTCGTCAGCTTCCGCATCGCCGCGCTCATCAATCGCGCCTGCGCCCCCACCGTGCTGTCCCCGATCTCCCCCTCCAACTCCGCCTTCGTGATCAGCGCCGCCACCGAATCCAGCACAATCACATCCAGCGCGTTCGAACGAATCAACGTCTCGCAGATCCGCAGCGCCTCCTCACCGCTGTTCGGCTGCGACACCAGCAAGTCGTCCAGCTTCACCCCAAGCTTGCGCGCATACTCCGGATCCAGCGCGTGTTCCACGTCGATGAACGCCGCAAGACCACCCCGCTTCTGCGCCTGCGCAATCACCGTAAGCGTAAGCGTCGTTTTACCCGACGATTCAGGACCGAAGACTTCCACGATCCGCCCACGCGGAAATCCACCGCATCCAAGCGCCCGGTCAATCAGCAGATTCCCCGTCGGAATCACCTCAATGTCCATCTTCCGGTTGTCGCCCAATCGCATGATCGAGCCCTCTCCGAAGTCCTTCTGGATCTGCTGTAAGGCACTTTCAAGGTTTTTGGCGCGGGCGGCGGCAATACGGTCTTCTCCGGAAGGGGTCGGCGTGGCGGATTTAGCAGGCATGGGATCTGGTCGTTGAAGTGGTTTCGAGAACTCTGACCCTTGCGGCTCTCGTCCCGAATCGCAATCGGAATCGGGAATTTTTCGCCGCATTTCCGGCTCCACCAACCGCTCTTCCTCCCCTTCCTCCTCCCCCCAAATGCAATGGCGGCAGACCCGCAAGCCCGCCGCCATCGCCATTCAAATCACTCCAGCTCACTCCAGCTCGCGCCGGATCGCCTCAGATCCGCAACTCCCGCGCGTTCAGAATCGCCGGATGCCGCGTCAGCTCCGCCAGAACGTCCGGCCCAGCACCATGGTCCAGATTCAGCACCGTCAGCGCCACCCCGTCCCGCGCATCCCGCGAAAGCGACATGCTCGCAATGTTCACGTTGTGCTGCCCAAGGATGTTCCCCACCGTCCCCACAATCCCCGGCTGGTCCCGGTTCTCGTAAATCAGCAGCGTACCCTCAGGCGCAGCCTCAATCCGCCGCCCGTTGATGCCCACAATCCGCGGTGATTTCCCGAAGAACGTCCCCGCCACACTCGCCCGGCGCTCGCCCGTCCCCGCCGTCACCTCTATCAGTTCCGTGAAGTCCGCAGGCGTCGCCAGCCGGCTCTCCGTCACCCGCAGCCCAAGCCGTTCCGCCACTCCCGGCGCATTCACCCAGTTCACCGCCCCTTCGCTCGACCCAACCTCAAGATACCCCTTCAGAATCGCCCGCGAAATCAGCGTCGTATCCCCCTCGCCAACCTGCCCGGAATAATTCACCCGCAGCACTTCCGGCTGCTTCGGTGCCAGCTGCCCCGCCAGCCTCCCTAGCGTCTCCGCAAACCGCAGATATGGCCCGATCGCGTCCAGCGTCTTCCGGTCCACACTCGGCATGTTCACCGCATTCGAAACAATCCCGTCCACCAGCGCATCCTTGATCGCCCGCGCAATCTCAATCCCCACGTTCTCCTGCGCCTCATACGTCGACGCCCCAAGGTGCGGCGTCAGCACCACATTCGGAAAACTGAACAGCGCATGGTCCGCCGCCGGTGGCTCGGTCTCATAAACATCAAGCGCCGCTCCACCCACATGCCCGCTCCGCAACGCCTCCACCAGCGCCGCCTCTTCCACCAGCCCGCCCCGCGCGCAGTTCACAATCCGCACCCCCCGCTTGCACAGCGCCAGCCGCTCCTTGTTCAGCAGATACTTCGTCTCCGCCGTCATCGGCATGTGCACCGTGATGAAATCCGCATCCCGGATCGCATCCTCCACCGTCGTCATCAGCTCAACCCGCAGCGCCGTCGCCCGCGCCGGAGCAAGATACGGATCATAACACACCACACGCATCCCGAACGCCATCGCTCGCCGCGCCACCTCGGCTCCAATCCGCCCCATCCCCAGCACCGCCAGCGTCTTCCCGTTCAGCTCCACACCCTCGAAATGCTTCCGCTCCCATTTCCCCGCAATCACACTCGCATGCGCCTGCGGAATGCTCCGCGCCAGACTCATCAGCAGCGTGAACGAATGCTCCGCCGTCGAAATCGTGTTCCCAGCCGGCGTGTTCATCACAATCACCCCGTGCTTGTTCGCCGCAGGCACATCAATGTTGTCTACCCCAACCCCCGCACGCCCCACCGCCTTCAGCTTAACCGCCTTCTCAAACACCGCCGCCGTGATCTTCGTCTGCGACCGCACCACGATCCCTTCAAACTCATGCGCGCACTCCAGCAACTCCTCCGGCTTGATGCCAATGCGCACCACCACTTCCAGCTCGGGAACAGCACGCAATTCATCGATCCCCTTCTCGGAGATCGGATCAGCAACCAGCACTTTCTTCTTGTCCATGGATTTATAGGTAAAAGGGTCGGCAGAGTAGGAGTCAGCCTGGGGGTGTAAAGTGCAAATGACACCCCTTCGTCCATTCCTACCCCCCTGCTCAAAGTGGCCCCGGCAGCCCGCCTGTGACCCCAATGCCAAAACCTCCCCTCTCCCAACACACCCTCCTTCACCATTCCGAATTCTCACTTCTCACTTCTCACTTCCCCGCCGCCCCCTCCCCCGCAGACACAAAAAAGCGCAGCCGGCACCAGTCCGACTGCGCTCCGAAAAATTAGTCGCCGCTCAGGCTTGGCTGTGCTCCTCGACGTACGTCACCACATCACCCACCGTCTGCAGCTTTTCAGCTTCCTCGTCAGGGACTTCGATCGAGAATTCCTCCTCGAACGCCATCACGAGTTCAACGGTGTCGAGCGAGTCCGCACCGAGGTCTTCGATGAATCGGGCTTCCTTGACGACTTGTTCAGCATTCACGCCGAGCTGGTCGACGATGATGTCACGCACTTTATCTTCGATGGACTTTTCTGACATGGTATGGATGGGGCCGGGTTAAATCCGGGCACTTCGTAGGCTCGCGCCCGACGAATGCAACGGAAATTCAATGAGGGAATTCTCGTCTCGAAAAACGCGTCAAACCCCCAGCTGGAGCTTCGGCTCGGCGGCAATCGCATCCGTGATCGCCTGCCACCCACCGTGCTGCTGCAGCTGGAAAAGATTCAGATACACCGCGCATTCCTCCGCAGGAAACTTCGCCAGCAGGGCCTCCGTCCCCGCCTTCACCTTCGCCGCATCAAACTCCGTCGGCAGATCCCCGTCCACCCCCCCGTTGCCGTCATGATGCACCCCCAGCGCATTCAAAAACGTCGCCAGCATCTCGCTCCGGCCCTTCATCAGCCAGATCTGCAGCAGGTTCTCACCCACCGCCTCGTTCCCCCTCAGCTTCAGCTGATCCACCAGCCAACCGCACTGCTCCGTCGCAGGCTTCCGCGTCACAAACACAGGCCGCAGCTTCTTCTGCGTCGCCAGCGATCCAATCGCCGTCTTGTAAACATTGCGCTCCGCGTCCCGCAGCCAGCCGGTAATCGCATGGCCAAGCTCAGGGGACATCCGGGAAAACATTTCGTGGGCGTGCATGGCGTTCTGAAAATTTAGGGGGTTCGTTGGCCCGCCTCTCTGACACGACACCCGCCCCTTGTCGAGTGCTTTCAGCCCGGTCTCACGTCGCCGCAAACCGACGCTGCATCCCCAGCGCCATCACACTCAACCCCCCGAAAACCAACGCCCACCACCAGCTCCCGCCAGACGCCACCACAATTCCAAGGTCCAGAACCGGCAGAAACGCCAGCATCCGGCTCACCCATTCCCCCACCCCCGGCCTTCTCCCCTCCAACCCCGCACGCGGCCGCAGCAGCCACGCTCCTAACAACGCCGCCAGCGCCCCGCACAACCCCGGCAGCAACCCGCCCACCCGCACCCACCCCACCGCCATCAGCACCGCCGGCACAAACCACAGCAACCGCCGCGTCGCCGGCACCTCCTCCCCTCTCGTCGCCTCCCCGCGCGCCACCAGACTCAGAATCACCACATAACCCCACACCACCGCACCCCAAACCATCGCCGCCTCCGGCACCGCAGCCCCCTTCAGCGCCGCAGACCCCGCGCTCACCCACAATAACCACCGACACGCCCCCATCACCACCACACTCCACGGGCTCTCCTTGTGCCGCGCATCGTAAACCAGCACCGCCAACGCCAGCGCCACCGGATACCACAACCCCGGCCACCCGCTCCCCATCGCCATCAGCACCACCCCACACACCATCTCCACCAGCCCGCTCACCCACACAAACCGCGCCGTCACCCGCCCCGACGGAATCAACCGCCCCGGCCGATGCTCCCGGTCCCATCGCTCATCAAACGCATCATTCAGCGTGCACCCGCCAGCATACACAAAACTCCCCCCACACATCACCAGCACCATCCACGCCGACAGCCCCACCCCACTCACCAGCCACGCCGCTAGCACATTGCTCCACACCGTCGGCAGGTTCGAAACCCGCGCCAGCTCCAGCCACGCCGCCACCCTCACACTTCGCTCTTCAGCTCCCATGCCCGCACTCAATGAATCAGCCGCAGACAAACCGGATACCGGTACACCGTCCCCTCATTCGCCTTGATCGACGCAATGATCGTCAGCACCAGCGAGCCGACTATCACCACCGGCAGCAGCAGAAACCCAATCAGCAGCAGACACAGAATCCCGGACACCACCGTCGCGATCGTCACCGTAATCTGGAAATTCAGCGACTCCTTCCCGTTCGCATCCACAAACGCCGACTCATCCTTCTTCACCATCCACATCACGAGCGGCCCGATCAAATGCCCGAACGGGATCACATACCCGGAAAACGCCAGCAGGTGACACAGCATCCCCATCGTCCGCTCCTCCGCTCGCAATCCCCCAGCCGACTCCTCGAAATTCATCCCCGACACCGCAGGCGGCACATACGGATCAACCGGCGGAACATACGGCATCGCTGGCGGCACTTCAGGCATCGGTGGCGGCACCGGCAATGGATTCGTCTCGGGTTCGTCAGCCATATTCACTCCACCCTGCCCGCTCCCCCGCCCCTCCACAAGGTCCGAGTGCGCGGATTCTTCCTCCCCCACTCCTTGACAGCCAACACCCAACCACGCCACCTTCCCAGCCTCCAACCTTACCCCCCACACAACCCATGAAATCCTCTATCCTCGCCTCCCTCGCAGCTCTTGCCACCCTCCTCTCATCAGCGCTCGCCTCCCCACTCTCCGACCTCGTCGAAAAACACGGCCTCTCATGGATGGTCGGCAAATGGGAAACCGCCGGCGGCGAAGCCTCCCTCGCCTACGAATGGCGCGTCGAAAAAAATGTCCTCGCCGTCGCCTTCTCCGCCGGTGAACGCGAATCCGAAGGCATGATCGCCCTCAAACCAGGCTCAACCGAAGCCAAATACATGGCCGTCGATTCCAAAGGCAGCGTCTCCCACGGCGGTTGGTCCGAGCACAACGGCAACCCGCTCCTCAAAACCACCACCATGACCGCCGAAGGCGAATCCCGCACCATGGCCGTCGAACACATCAAGGTCGACGCCGATACCATGAAGGTCGTCGTCTACAAAACCGACAGCTCCGGCACCCTCGGCGACCAACTCATGGAAGCGGAATTCATCCGCAAAAAATAACCGCTCCCCACTCTCTCCCACCTCATAAAACGGCCGGAGGCGCTCATCGCCCCCGGCCGTTCTGCTGTCCTCCAACCCGAATCAACGCCCGCGCCGCGAACGCGACGACCCACCACTTCGGCTCCCGCTATAACCACCTCCCCGCGAATACCCGCCGTCATCACACCGCGCCACACTGCCATACGATGGCCCGCGGTAATACCCGCCGCCATAACTGATCGACGGACGGCACACCGGTGGCGGTGGCGGACACTCGCGCCGCACCACCACCCAGTCATACCGCGGACACCCATCCCACCCGCGCCCCACAAACGCATACTCCCAGTACAGCACGTTGCCGCAGTAATCCCGCGTCACCCGCGTGCGGCACCCAGCCTCGGCTGTCGCAGGCCCAAGCACCGCGAAACCCAGCACGGCCATCAGAAAAAAGCGGATCGTTTTCATGTCAGTAGAT
>Ga0315905_10005951_pt1 | contig 12399 bp, 9 predicted proteins | sample LakEriMetagenome_5_FD_203522 | JGI IMG/M metagenome (GOLD analysis project Ga0315905, IMG submission 203522) | Freshwater fungal communities from buoy surface, Lake Erie, Ohio, United States - Buoy 4 MA121 | ecosystem: Environmental > Aquatic > Freshwater > Lake | place: USA: Lake Erie, Ohio... | reverse complement strand
CACACTGTACGACCTGGTCGTGCCCAACAATGCGGGAACGATTGCGGCGCCAGCATTTCGGCCGGGCCTGGCCTTGAGCTGGAATGACGTTCGCGAACTGGGAGGCGAACTCGATCGGCTGCTGACGCGTCCCTCTGTGCCGCTCCCCCTGAGGCTGTTGTGGTGCCTGGGGACGCTGGACCTGCTGAATGCCCGTTCCGACCAGGAATTGGCGGGGGCCCGCTGGCGTCCCGCCGTGGCGCAGGCCGCCTCCGCTGTGATCGCTGAACTCCCGGAGATGCCCCCCACACTGCTCTCTCCGACCGGGATGGCCCGCCGGATGTTTCGCCTGCTGGTCGCACAGTATGCCCGGCGGGACACGTTCGCCGAGGTCTCGGCGGGCTGGCGATACCGCTGGCGGCTGTTCAGGTCGATTGTGCGATTCACCTGGGGAGCAGGGAAAATTCCCCCGTTGCAGGCGGGATTCGAGTCAGTCCCGTTCGCAGTGGTGGAGCGTCCCTTCGGGCCTTGGCCCGACCCGGCCGACGAACTGCTGACGCGGTACCTGCGGGTGAAGATCGAGTCGCTGCACTTCTGCGGCCGGGCATGTTACGACCTCCCCGTGCGGCAGGGGTTTGCGAACCTGGCGCTGGCAGTGGCGGCGACCTGCTATCTGGCCCGCTGGCTGGCTGCGGGCGCGGGACGCCGCGAGTGGAACGCCGAAGATTTCGAACGGGCCCTGGCGGCGGTCGATCATCACCACGCGTATTCGCCCGCCCTCGCACTCCCCGATTTTCAGCAGCGGCAGAGATGGCTGCTCAACCAGCGGGAGGTGACCCGGCTGGTGGCCTGGTACGGGCGCTAAGACTCGCTCAGACGCCAATCTTCACCCCACGCGACCCTGGGAGGCGGCACACGCTGATTCATGCCCGCCAGTTGTTCCACCCATGTCGGCGCACCCTGGTCAGTGCACCGTGGACCACGCACGTTCGTTCAGGGGACGCTGCTGCCCGGGGACCGCACTGGCATGGACTCGAACAGACGCTCAGGCGTGTTGCCGGGGGGGCAATCGGTCGAGTTGCTCGATAATGCGGGGAATCAGCCGGGCGAGGCGTTCGCCTCCCTCGGCGGCGACGGCGAGAATTTTCTTGATCTCGACCGGCTCCAGGGCATCGGGCAGGCAGATGTCGGTGACAATCGACAGGGCCAGTACCCGCAGTCCGGTATGAGCAGCGACTATCACCTCGGGAACCGTCGACATTCCCACGATGTCGGCCCCCATGGCCCGCAGCATGCGATACTCGGCCCGGGTTTCAAGATTCGGGCCGGCCACCCCCACGAAGACCCCCTTCTGAGCCGAGACTCCCAACTCGAGCGCACAGCGCTGGGCCAGCGAAATCAGCTGGCGGTCATACGGTTCGGCCATGTCGGGGAAGCGGGGCCCGAGGCGGTCATCGTTTCGACCCCGCAGCGGGTTGTCGCCCATCAGGTTGATGTGATCTTCAATGATCACGATGTCGGCGAGCTGGAGCTGGTGGTTCATGCCGCCCGCGGCATTGGTCAGCAGCAGAATCTCGACCCCCAGTGCCTTCATCACGCGGACCGGGAAGGTGACCTCCTGCATGGAGTAACCTTCATAGAAATGGAAGCGACCTTCCATCGCCACGACGTTGAGCCCCTTCAGGCGCCCGCAGACCAGCTGCCCGGTGTGCGATTCGACAGTCGATTCGGGAAAGTGCGGGATCTCGCCATAGGGGATCACCGTCGCCTGATCGATCTGTGATGCCAGCCCGCCCAGGCCGGTTCCCAAGATGATGCCAATCTTGGGGACGGCGTGAAACCGGGTCCGAACCGCTCGACAGGCCTCTTCAATCCGCTGCTGCAGACTCTCCACCGACGCGCTCCGTTGCTGCGGGTCACCCAACCACGAGTGGGCCCTGCCCTCTCGCATATCGGCTTATCAGGGTGACAAATTGCGGCAACGGCCGCAACCGCGACAGATCGGGATCGTTCAACAGCTTTTCGCGGTCCGAGAACCCCAGTTCCAACGCCCGCTCAAGGGCCAGCAACGCCCCCTGCTCTTCCCCCAGCACCGCCCGGCTGCAGGCGATGTTGTAGAAGACATCGGCACACCGCGGGAGCAGTTCAGCCAGCTTCAGGTCGGCGTGCAGAGCCCGCCGGTGGAGCCCCTTCTGGGCGAACAGGTCGGCCAGAGACCGCAGCACATCGACATACTCGGGGTCGCGACTGAGAATCCGCTCGAAAAAGTCGATTTCGAAATCAACCTGCGTCCGCTCTTGGACTCCCGCCAGATCGAGCGCGAACGGGTCACCAACCGCGGCTGCTCGTTGTTCGTCGGCCATTTCGCAGAATCCTCGGCTCACGCGGCGACTGGACACGACTCTTCCACATCCCGGGCCAAAGCCACCAGACTCTGACGACCCCGGGCGGGGCCCTCTCCATGCCGGGTCATTATACGGGGCGTCGACTGGGGCACAAACCGGGCGATTTCAGACGAATTGAGCTTTTCCGCATTTTTTCCCCGCCGTCCCTCCCCCCATTCCAAACCACTCGCCCAACCTGCTTTGATCGCCACGTTTCCTGCCCATTCCACCTGTCTCTCCCCGCCTGCCGCGTGCCCTCAAAACAAGTCACCGGGCCAAAGCCCGCTCCTCACCGGCCACCCTGATCTATCCGCGAGCCGGAAAATCGTGATAAAACCCCGTCCGCCAGGATTCTCCAACAGTCAGAGGTTCAGTGGCCCCCCGCTGGCTCGTGCGGTTAGCCCCCGGGCCGATCCCGGCGTCTCTCTTGACCCCACTGCACTCGCTCAACTTCCCGCGTGCGTCATGAATGGCTCTTCCTCGGCACGGATCGGCTTGCTCGCGTTCCTCTGGCTGGGGGCCCCGGGATGTAAAGAAGTCCCGCTTAATAACGACCCCGATGCGGTCGCCGCCCCCAGTTTCGGCCTGAATTCTGTCCCCCGACAGTGGGAGCCCGATCTGGAAGAGGGCGACACCACCGTTCGCGGGACAACCAAGATCGCGGCGGAGTTCGAAGACAAGGAAGCGGACACCCAAGCTGCTTTGGCCGAAGTCTCGGACGAGGCAGAGGCTTCGGCTGAGGAGGCAGCTGGAGAAGCCGAGAAGCCGACGGCGAGAACGACACCCAAACCGGCTGCAAAATCGGCCCCGAAGCGGACCCCCGCCAAGGTGGTCGGAGCCAAAGAGGCGCAAACCCTACCTGAAGCCGATAAAGCGGCCCAGAAAGAGCTGGACGACGATTTCGGTCCTGGATAAACCGGTCGGTATCGTCGACCTGGGGAGCCGCTGATACGGACCCCCAGGGTCAGTGCACGTGATCTTCGAGAGAGTTGGGGGACCGAACGCTTACGCCGCGCGATCGCGAGCGATCGTTTCGGGAACCACGCGTCCGACGACGGGGGTCTCACTCCACTGCGGGTTGAGGTCGGGCTGATGGAGGCGGATCTGCCCAGTCATCCGGGTCACAATCGGTGTCAGGAACATCACTCCCATGGCCAGCAAAACCGCCCCCAGGCAGAGGGCGAGAGCGAAGGCATCATCGGGAGCCGCGGAGTTCATTGGGGTCATGCGTCAGGTTCCTGGGGACGTGGGACTCACCCTTGGTTTTCGGCCCAACGACCAATGTGACTCGAACCTCGGCTTACTGGTTGTTGCGTTCCGAACAATCGGTGCGGACACCAGATTCGCGAGCCACGGGCGGCCACAGCTGCCAAATGCATTCGCAGTTCCCCCCATGCCCAATGGCTTTTCTGATGCCTGTGGGTGGACTTCGGAATTGTGCCAAACCAATGGCTCTTTCCCGTTGGGCAACCTGCGCCCGCCCTAGTGCCGAACTGGATGTTGGATCCCTCTTTCACCCAGGGAGAGGATGAGACATCTGGTCGGTTCAGCCACGAACCGCGCTGTCCCGGGGAAGGGCCGCCTGAACGAGGGTCATCCCTGTCGGGGCTTCCCCCGACCAACTCGTTACCGGGGGGGATGTTGCGGCGCCACCACAACCCGGCCGGTTCGCAATTGACCAAAGTCGAGTTCTGGACTACTTTTCCGCCCGTTTTCGGGATGTCTCCCCGGGCTGTTTCGTGTGCCGGTCAGAGTCCGCCGACAGTCGTCGCGGTCCGCTCCCCGGCTTGGGTCATGGATGACCGCTGCATGACTGCGCTGCCTCAGCATACCTCACTGCATTCCCCCCCCCACGCCCCCCTGCTCTCGGGCACGCAGTTCGAGCAACTGCGCGAGGCGCAGGAGATTCTCAAGTCGGCCGCCGGGGCCATCCTGCGGGTCACCAGCCTCCTCGACGCCCGTTTTTGCAATGCGGTCGAACTGCTGGCCCAGTGCACCGGATCAGTCGTTGTTTGCGGCATGGGCAAGGCTGGCCTGGTTGGCCGCAAACTGGCCGCCACCCTCTCATCCACAGGCACCCGGGCTCAGTTTCTGCATCCCGCCGAGGCGGTCCATGGCGACCTTGGCAGCCTGCGTCAGGGTGATGTGCTGTTGCTGCTGTCGAACAGTGGCGAGACCGAGGAAATCTGCCGGTTGATTCCGATGGTGCAGCGGCTGGAGGTGGCCATGGTGGCCATCACCTCTCGGTCGTGCAGCACGCTGGGAACGCAGTCCGACGTGGTCCTTGAGACCGGCCCCATTCGCGAGGCCGGGCACTTTGGCCTGGCCCCTACCACCAGCACCACCGTCATGCTGGCGCTGGGTGATGCCCTGGCGCTGGTCGTCAGTCGGTGCCGGGGATTCTCCCGCGAACAATTCGCCCTGCTCCACCCGGCGGGGGCCCTGGGCCGCCGACTGACCTGCGTACGCGACGTGATGCGGTCGGGCGAGCAGTTGCGAATCGCCCCGCAGGAGACCAGCATCCGGCAGGCGCTGGTTGAGCTCCGCCGGACCGGTCGCCGGACGGGAGCCGTGATGGCGGTCGACAGCGAAGGCTGCCTGCGAGGCCTGTTCACCGACAGTGATCTAGTGCGCCTTTTGGAGCAGCGTCGCGACTTCGATCTCGACCGCCCGCTGGCCGAGGTGATGACCCGCAATCCCAAGACGCTCTCCGCCTTGGCCCCATTGAGCGAGGCGTGTGAACTCCTGGCCCGGCACCATATCAGCGAGGTCCCGGTGCTGGATGAGTGCGCCCGACCGATCGGTCTGGTCGATATTACCGATGTCCTCGCGCTGATGCCCCTTGAATGGAACGAGCGGCAGGCTGGAAGCGTCAGCCCGGCATCGGGGGCCTCCCCTGCTCCGTTCGCCTCCTGACCAGGCCCGCCCTCTCCCGAACTTCACTCCCTTCAGCCTGCTCTTCCTCAGGCGACCCGTCCCACGGGTCCCCAGCCTTCACTCCCCATCAGCCATCTCGTGAACCAACGCCTCCTTCGCACACTGCTGACCGCGGCGTCGCTGCTGGTCTGCCAGGGGGTGTATTCGCTGGTGGTCAGTCCCTTCGCGACGCCACCGGCTCAATCGTTTGCCGGGCCGAGCGCGACGACGGGCTCTGGTGGGAGTGTCGAGGAAGAGACCGGCCCCAGCGAATCCGAAAGCCCGGACGAAGGTCCGCGGATGCCACAGCAGCGGCGGGATCTGTTGGGCATTGCCGCCCAGTCGTTGCCCCACGCCCCATGGGCCGCCCAGGCGCGGTACGCGGTGCGTAGTTCGAACTCGTATGTATACGCCGAGGAGTGGGTTCAAGAGGAAGACTCGAAGCGGGTGCGATTCGCGCCGTTCGCGATGGTCTGGCGAGCCCCGAACGCTCGCCCGGGCGAGCAGCCGCTGACAGTCATCTGTGACGCGGCGTTGCTGGAGTTTGCCCACAAGTTCGACATGCGCAACCCCAAGCCCGGGCGGGTTGTGGGAGGGTCGCTCCAGGGACCAGTGCAGATTCGCGGGGCGAATGGCCTGGCCATCAACACCCGCAACCTGAACTTCTCTGAGTCGTCGCTACGGGCGTGGAGCGACAATGAAATCGACTTTGTCTGGGGAGAGCACCGCGGCAAGGCGCAGGGTCTTGAGATCGATCTGATCAGGCAGGATGGCCCCCCCGACGACGACAAGCCGGCCGTCGCGGGGCTGCGTACCATTAGACTGCTGAACCATGTCGAGTTGTGGCTGCAACCGGGTGCCAGCGACCCCAGGCGTCAAGAAGCGGCCGCCACGACTAACACCCGCCCGGCCGGGGGGCGTCCGCCGGTGCACATCACCTGCGACGGCAAACTGGAATACAAGCTCGAAGTGCTGATGGCGGTGCTCAGCAACAACGTGAGGGTGGTGCAACCGACCAGCACCGGCTTATCGGACCGTCTCACGACCGAGACCTTGGCGCTCGAGTTTGTCCGTGGCGGAACCGAGGCCGAGCCCATCGGTGCCGAACTTCATCCGGAGAACGCCGCAAGCGGCTCTCAGCAAGCTGCCGGAACGGTCGGCGACACCCCCGGCGTGGACGTCGCCAGCGTGGCGAAGCCCACCCCGCCCGCGGAACGCGAGGCGCGTCCCGAAGCGGGGCGCCCGGCGAAGCCTGACGGTGAGCAGGGACTCGACGGCCTGCAGTTTCGCTGGTTGAAGGCGAGTGGACCGGGGACACGGATCGAGTCGGACAAGGCCCTGCTCACCGCCAGCATGGACGAGTTGATTTACGACGAACCCGCTCGCACAGTCACACTCCGGGGTACCACTCCTGTCCGCGTGCTGCAGCGGAACAACCAGCTGCAATGCCCCGAAATTGCCGTGGTGCTGGATGACGAGGAGGAGATTGTCTCGGCCCATTGCCGGGGGAATGGTCGGCTGATCCGATATGGCGGACCACTCTCGCCCGACCCCGACACCCCGCGCCCCAAGGTGGACTTCGCCGCCCGCTGGGAGGGGGAGTTGAACTACGAACCCGACCAGGCGACCGGGGGAAACACCATTGATCTGCAAAAGCGGGTCATCCTGACGCGGCCGGGCGGCCTGAGGCTCTCGGCCGAGCGGGTTCGGGTCTGGCTGGCCCGCGACGAAGCGGCCGAGGGAGAGGGCCCCCGCAACAAACGCCGACTTCCCGAAGACAATCGCACGCGTCCCGAGCGGATGCTGGCCCTGCGGCAGGTGGAGATCAAGAGTCCGCAGATGATCGGTGCGACCGAACGACTGGAACTGTGGTTCGAGGAGGGACAACTGGGCCCACCTCCCGTGGCGGGGCGCGAGGCGAACACCACCGGGATTGCGAAAATCCGCCGTGCCGACGGGCGAACCGACAGCGAAGGGGTCGATCAGTCCCGTGTTCACCAGACGCAGGCAGGCACCTCAAGCCGGCCTGGGGAGACCGACGAGCCTGCCAACGCCCTGGCTGATGACCGTGGCGCGGCCCAGATTGCTGGTCGACCGGCAGGCCGGGGCACCGGGGCGGGCCCCGAAAGACTCTCCCCCGACAGGCTCGCTTCGGAAAATGCCGACACGCCGACCTTGGGCGAAGCGGCGGCTGGCGAGAAAGGGCCGACCAGGTTGGGAGGGAATTCTCCCCTGTTGATTTCGGCGGATGTGATCCGTGTGCAGATGCTTCTGAACGGGGACGATGCCGACGTCGATCGCATCCGGACCGAAGGACATGTCCGGGTCACCCAGAGCCACGGCCCGCAGGTCGCGCCCCTCGATGTGCGGGGCGATCGGCTTCAGCTCTGGAATTACACCAACGACCGGCAGGTGCTGCAGGTCCAGGGGAAACCGGCACATGTGAACGACCGTGGCCTGCGTCTCGAGGGCGAGGATGTGCGGTTTGACCGGGGGGCCAACCTGGCAACCGTGCAGGGAAAGGGGGTGCTCAGGCTTCCGATCCGCAACGGGATCGATGGGCGACAGCTCCCCGAATCGCGGCTGGTGGACATATTCTGGAAAGAAAAGATGGAGTTCGACGGACAGACGGCGAGATTCTTCGCCTCAGTCCGCACGCAACTCGACGGCACAGAGCTGGCGTGCGAGGAGATGCAGGTCCGGCTGACCCGGCGAGTGTCGTTTGTCGCAGACAACGCCGATCAAGAGCCCGAACTCGAGCGGGTGACGTGCCGGGATGGGGTGAACGTCAAGAGCCACGAGTATCAGGAGAACCGGCTGCAGGGGGTCAGGCTGGCCAGTGGGCACGAGTTCGTGTTCGAACAGCAGACCGGAGAGATGCTTGGCGAAGGGCCGGGTGAGCTGGTTTTCTGGACGCGGTCGGGAGGACAGGGGCTGGCGGACCTCGCGGGACCTGGACCGAAGGGGGCCAAATCGAAGCCGGCCAAGGGGGGGCCCACGCTGGGCTGGAGCTACACGCGGGTCGAATTCTCGGGACGGATGAAGGGGAATGCGAATCAGCGGCGGAGCACCTTTCAGGATCGGGTGCGAGTGGTCTACGGGCCCGTGGACAGCCCGAGTGGGCTGATCGACGTCGATCGGTTGCCAGCGCTGGCGGGGACGCTGCGGTGCGAGGAGCTGACGGTCACCCAAATGCCAGCGGTGCGGAACAATCCCGAATACGTGACGCTGCTGGCAAAGGGGAATGCGGAATTGGAGGGGCGGGCCGACACAGGATGGTTCTCGGCGCTGGCCTACACCGTGAGCTTCGACCAGTCAAAGGGGATGTATGTGCTGGCGGGAGATGGCAAGCGAGAGGCGGAGATCACCCGGGAGACAACCCCAGGAGCGCCGCGGCCCGCGGTAAATCGAGCGATGCGCATTGAGTTCCTCCCGGCACGGAATGAGTTGAACATCATCAAGGCGTCGAGCGCACAAGGGGGCGCGTAAGTCGCACGAGCTGGAAAACGCCACAACGAGGCCGGACGCCGCAGGCGTGGGGACATGCGACGGGGATCGACTGCGATCAGCCCTGGTGGTCTCAGCCCAGCCAGAATCCGGCGCGCGGGACATAGATCCTCTCAAAACGCACGGGATCGAGTCGTGCGGGTCCAAATCGAATTTGCCCAAAGCAGATTGGCAGGTATCAGAGTGACCCCAAACGTGCGGGCCTGACTCGCATTGACCAGCACCATTGGCAGTCCGCTGACGTTGCAATTCCTTACGCATTCACGAAAGAATCGGTCGTGCGTTGCGCGGTCGAAGCCCGGGGGGAACAGGGTGGTCCGTCAATCGCTGTCGATTTCCCGGTCTGATTTCAGGGTGAACTCTGATGCTGCGCTCGCTGTGGTCGTGGGGCCTGTGGGCCCTGTTGCTGGCCCTCGCCGGCCCCCTCTCGGCTGCCCATCGCTGGGGACTTAAAGAGGGAACGCCCGATCTTGTCTCGGCTGGCCAGTTGGCGTTTGGCCCCGATGGGGTGGTGTTCGTCGGCGATTCGAAAGGAGCGGCGGTCTTCGCTATCGACACAGGCGATGTCGGCCCGGCGGGGGAGGTTCACGCCCGCTCGCTGGACGATCTCGCCGCAGCGTTGGGACAGTTGCCCGGCCTGACGGCACCGATCGCGGTGAACGACCTCGCAGTGAATCCGCTCTCAGGACAGATTTATCTGTCGCTCGCCTCGGGCCCCGAGCGGAAGCCGGCGATCGCTCGGATCGATCAGTCGCAGAAGCTCGCACTGCTGAATCTGTCAAAGATCCCCTTCCTGAAAGCGACACTGCCGAACCCACCCGAAGACAAGGTCACGGGGGAGGGATCGCGGGCCCGCAACCGCCGGGATGAAACCGTGACCGATCTGGCGTATGCCGGTGGCAAGCTGCTGGTTGCAGGAGTGACGGCGGGAGCGGCCCCGTCCACGATCCGGGAAATTGCTTTTCCGTTCGCCGACCAGGCCACCGGGACGGTGGTTGAGATCTACCACGGGGCTCACGGCCGAATGGAGGACAATGCCACGGTTCGGACGATGGTGGCGATGAACATCGACGGAGTGCCGTCGCTGCTGGCCGGGTTCACCTGCACGCCCCTGGTTCGGTTCCCCATCGCGGGGTTGGGCAAGCAGGAGAAGTCGCGGGGGACGACTGTGGCCGAGTTGGGCAACCGCAACATGCCGCTCGACCTGATTGCGTACCGCAAGGGAAGCGAAGATTACCTGCTGATGAGCAACAATAACCGGGGAGTGATGAAGATCAGCACCCGGGAGATCGGGCGTGAGCAAGGAATTGCCGCGCCGGTTCCGTCCGAGAAGCTGACCGAAGGGCAGGCCTTTGAGACGATTTCCGGGCTGGCCGGAACCGTGCAACTCGATCGTCTGGACGAAGGGCGGGCAGTGGTAATTCGCCAGCAGGAGGGAAAATTGCGGCTGGAAACAGTGGCGCTGCCGTAATCTTCGGAAGCGGAGAGAATCTCTGTGTGGGCCCGCGTCGCAGCAGCGAACGGGTACGCCGTCGTTTTGTCATCACGCGTTTCGCCTACCTTTAGTGTCGCAGGCGGGCTGGTTTACACAGGAACCTGAAGGCGGAGCAGAGCTGCTACCGAGTTCGGCTGGTCCCGCGGACTCCCCGGTTCGAATACGCAGGCCGAGCATGGCTGCGTGAGTCGGAGTGGCCGACGTTTGTGCAGTCTTCGAACGGTAGGCCCAACGCACAAAGGCCGCGACACCCAGCTTCAAAGCGGACTCTTGGGGGGGGGTACTGTACGCACCCAAGAGTCCACGAGCCGTTCAGCTCCCGCGTCCCTGACCGGGTTTCCAGAGGATGTCGAGTTCGCCGCGACCGTTGGCCACCCGAGAGAGGACGAACAAGAGATCGGACAGACGGTTCAGATAGCAGGTGACCGCCGGATTTATGATCTCGAACTCGGCGAGGTGCAGGACGCCAATCTCAGCGCGTCGGCAGACTGTACGGGCGACATGCAGTCGGGCTCCCGCCGGGGTTCCCCCGGGAAGGACGAAACTGTGCAGAGGAGCGAGCCCCTCATTGGCCTCGTCGATCCACTTCTCGAGCCGATCGACCTGACTGGGAATCACTCTCAGCGGCGGCCGAGCGGGAGCCTGCCCAGAGGAATCGCTTTCAGCCCCCTCCTCTGACTCTTCGGGCGGAGGGGGAGGTTCCGGCACGCATAGGTCGGCACCGACGTCGAACAAGTCGTTCTGGATCGCACGGATCCACGCGGCGTGAGGAAAGTCGGGGCAGTCGGACAGCAGCATGCCCAGCGCGGAATTCAGCTCGTCAACCCCCCCATAAGCGGCGATTCGGGGGTGGGTCTTCGACACCCGAGTGCCATCCCCCAGTCCCGTGGTGCCATCGTCGCCAGTCTTCGTGTAGATGCGGTGCAGATAAACCATTCCGTTGTCTCTTCGCCTTCCTGCCGCGAGAACTGAGAACCGCCTGATCGACCCAACTGAGGACCTGAAGCGGGATTTCACCCCACCAATCGATGGCTCTGTGGGAAGCCTCACAGCCACCGGCACTGCCTGATGACTCGACAAGCATAGTGCCCCAGCCGAGGAGTTCAACACGAGGGTGGTAAATGGGGGGACTCCGCTTGAAAGTTCACACTGATCCCTCACGGGCAGACCATGAGCCTGAATTATCCGGGAAAAGGCGAACGCGGCCTTGATGCAAAGGCGATTAGAACCGGGAGCATCCCTCAGCCAGACTACGCATGACGTGGCGGGATGGCCCGGGTGACGACCGGGAAACTGCTGATCGGGAGCGTATTGAGTGGTGGCAAATCAAATGCAGTCGAAAGGACCGGGGCGAAGTGAGCCGGGAGCTTGCGGCGGCGGGGCAATTTGCATGACTTCGAAAGACTCATGGCACGAGACTGATGACACGAGACTTCCCGGCAGGAGTCGAAGCGTCTCTGGGCCATGTCGAGTACGATTTGCTTTATCGTCCGTGAATGGCCGGCCCAAGGTCCCAAGACAGGGTCCAAGGGGCCCGAGCTTCCTGATTCACCGCGAGGACGTTCTCACATTTTCCATCAACTTGAATACCGCCGGGGATTGCTAGACATTCGGCAGCGTCCTTCCGAGAGAGGGATTCACCGGGGCAAGTGTACGACCGACTAAACCTCTTGTCTTGGCCCTGCGATTTACCGGCAATCGCTCCATGGCTCGCAGACGACACGAGCTGACTCCCCGAAAAGTCGGACGACGCTCATTGGAAGTTCAGAGGATGCGACGATCGGTGACTCGGTAAAGCGTCACAGATCGTCGTCGAACATCAAAGAAAAAACGTCCCAAGGACTCGTGGAATCCTGCCCGAATCCAAATCAGGCCGAGGATCGACCGCCAGACTGAATAGAGCAGCAGCGCGGCCAACTGAGTCCAAAGTCTCCGGCGGAATCACCGCAGTGTCGCTTACCGCGTCACTTCTTCTGGGGGGCGATCTGCTGAATGCGTTGTTGAATGACATTTCGCAATGCCGCTGCTGCGCGCGGAGCCCGAGCCGGTTGTGGCTTGGCTCCCTCGTCCTCCTTGGGAAGGTTCTTCTGCAATTCCTGCCATTCGGGCAGGTCGTGA
>Ga0315905_10005948_pt1 | contig 12401 bp, 1 predicted proteins | sample LakEriMetagenome_5_FD_203522 | JGI IMG/M metagenome (GOLD analysis project Ga0315905, IMG submission 203522) | Freshwater fungal communities from buoy surface, Lake Erie, Ohio, United States - Buoy 4 MA121 | ecosystem: Environmental > Aquatic > Freshwater > Lake | place: USA: Lake Erie, Ohio... | reverse complement strand
CGCGGGCGGCGCCCGGGCCGCGGCCCCCGGCCGCGGGGGCCGGCGCCGGCCGCCGGCCGGCCCCGCGCCCGCCGCCCCCGCCCCCCCCCCCCCCGCCCCCCCCCCCCCCGCCTCTTGGTTGCGTTCCCTCTCAACGCGCGCAGCGCTCGCGGCGCGCGCGCCCGGAGTGTGGCCGGACCCCGGGCGCGCAACCCAGGGGGCTGCGCCCGGCCGCGCGTCCCAGGCCGATCGCGCCTGCCGGGTGACGGCGGGGGGAGGGGAGCCCGTGGGCCTGGAATGCCCTCGGGCCCTCGGCAGGCAACGAGGGGAGAGCTCCCAACAAAAAAACGGCAGAGGGCACAGGCCTCCCCCCCCCCCTTTCCGCGCAAAGACCGCGCGCGCGCTCGGGCTGTCGATGCGCGAGGACTGTCGGCACGCGCGGCACGCGTGTCTTGGGGCCGGGGAGGGGAGGGGAGGGGGCGGGGCGGGGCGGACTCTCTTCTCTCCTCCCCCCTCCCCTCCAGAGAGACAGAGAGAGAAGGAAAAAAAAAAGTTCGTTGTGCCGAGAGCTCTTCCGCCGTCCGCCCGCGCGCCCCCCTTGCGTCGGAAACGCGCGCGGCCAATCACGGCCGCGAGCGCTCGAGTCGCCTAGGCTCCTGGTCGCGCGCGCGGGGGGCGGCCGGGGGGCGGGGGGGGGGGCGGCGGGGCGCGCGGGCGGCAAGAGAGGGCAGCTCGCAGTTTTGCCCTCGACCTAAATTTGGAGTCGAGTACTCCCCGCGTGCGCTCGCGAATAAGCGCGTATCCAATGCTCACCTTTGGTTTGTTTGTGTGTGTGTGTGCTCCGTGTTGTGCGGAGGACGTTTTGCGTTTGATTGCGAGTGTGGAGAGGGGAGGAGGGAGCGCGGACGCTCCCCTTTGTACAGGAACGAACGAGAGAGAGAGAGGAGGTCGAGCGCGCCTCCTGCCTTTTTTTTTGGTTTCGAGCGAGTCCTCTCCCGCGCGACGCCCTCCCGCCACGAGCCCACCACTTTGCCGCACACACCCCGCGCATGGCCGCCTGAGCGCCCCCTCCGACCGCTCGACGGGTGCGGCGGGGGCGGGCGCGACGGCGCGCGCGCAGAGAGCGAGCGGGACGGCCGGCAGGAGAGGCCCCGGCAGGCCGCGCGCGCGCCGCCCTTGGCCGCCGCCGCCGCCAAGGTGTGGGGGGGGGGCTTGGGGCGCGTCGCAATTTTTTGGTTTGTAGGTGCCCGCCCCCCCCCCCCCCCCCCCCCGCGGGTGCCCAAAAACAAAGACGGTGCGACAACTCCGCGTCGTTGTAACATCCCTGGCACGCGACGCGCGCACCTCGATTCATTATTATTGTCTCGCTCAAACGCACGCGCACGACGCCGGGTTGAGCACCGCGCTCGCGCAGCGCGTGGGGCCGCCGCGACACGGCTCCTTGCAAACCTTGTCACCCCCCCCGATAAAATTCTCCCGCTCCTTGGCATACTTTTTCAGCAAAACCTTGGTCGACCCCCACCCGTCGTTGCACGTGCACGCGTTGACGACGCCGTCCGACCGAGGGTTGGCGGCAAACCGCGGCCACGCGCAAGCGGCGTCGCCGAGCCCGGCCGTGTCGCACGCAAACAGCCCCGCCACGCCGGTCGGCACGCACGCCAGGCAGCCCGGGTTGCTGTCCATGCAGGCCTTGAGGGACGCGACGGCGAGCTTCTCGGCGCCGCGCAGCTCGCGCTTGGCGAGCCGGGCGTCCCTTTTGGCGCGCCGGAGCGCGGCCTTGCCGGCGGCGGGCAGCTGCTGCCTCGGCGCCAGCAGCTGCTTGGGTGGGGCGTGGGCGTGGGCTTGGGCTTGGGCTTGGGCGTGAGCGTCGCCGGAGGAGGAGGCGGCGGCCGGGGTGGCGGCGGCCAGGAGGAGGGCCGTCGTCGCCGTGACGAGGAGGAGGAGCAGGAGGAGAGGGGCGGCGCGCAGGGCGGCCGCGGGCCTCTTGACGGCGACAGAGGTGCGGGGGGGGGAGGCCATGGCATTGTTGGCGTTGGCGGTTGCGGCGGCGGGCGCTATGGCGTGTGCGTGTGTGTGTGTGTGTGTGTGTGCGTATGCGTGGGGGGTTGAGAAAGCGTGGCGGTCGTCGTAGAGAAGAGCGCTCGTCGGCAGCTTATTGGTTGTGAGGTGTTGAGGGGAGGCGCGGGGGGGGCTCCTTTTCAGGTCGACGCGCGAAACGACGTCGAGGGCGCGAGCCGAACGCCGGCTTCTGCTTGCCGGGGCGGCGCGCCGCTCCATCCACCTCCCTGCCTCCGCATCCTCAAGCGCCGCGCGCAGCTCCTTCACCTCACCCGCGAGCCGGAAAACCTCCTCGCGCGCTGCAGCGAGCTCGGCCGCGCTCGCCGCAGCCGCCGCCGCGGCCACCGCCTTGCTCGCCGCCGCCGCCGCCTCGGCCGCCGCCGCCGCGGCGCGCGCCTCGCCCTCGGCCGCCGCCGCCGCCGCCTCGCCCTCGGCGCGCGCGGCCGCCTCGGCCCCGGCCACGAGCGCGGCCACGGGCGCCGGCCACGCGTCCCGCGGCGCCGCGGCCAGCAGCGCCAGCTCGGCGCGCGCCCGCTCCTCGGCGTCGCGCGCGCGGCGCTCGGCCGCCTCGCGCCGCGCGTCCAGCTCGCGCCCGGACGCCTCGAGCGCGGCGGCGCGCCCCTCGAGGTTGGACAGCATGTGGCGCGCGCGCCCGGCCTCGGCCTCGGCCGCGTCGCGGCGCGCGAGGGCGTCGGCGCACGCGGCCTCGGCGGCCTCCGTGCGGGCGGCGGCGGCGCGGGCCTCGGCGGCGGCGGCTTCGGCCGCGGCGGTGCGCGCCTCGGCCTCGGCCGCCTTCGCCTCGCTCGCCCCGAGCCGAGCCCCCGCCAGAGCCGCGCGCTCGTCCGCCTCGGCCTGCGCGCGCCGCAGCGCGTCCGCCTCCTTTTTCGCGGCCTCGAGCTCGGCCGCCGTAGCCGCGGCGGCGGCCGCGGCGTCGGCGCCCCGCGCCCGCTCGCCCGCGAGCGCCCGCTCGGCCTCCTGCGCCGCGCGCGTCAGGCGCGCGGCCTCCTCGGCGGCCGCCTGCTTGAGCCGCGCCCACTCGGCGTCGGCGGCCTCGCTGGCGGCGGCGGCGGCCTCGGAGCGGCGCGCGGCCTCGGCGACGGCTTGGGCGAGCTGCTGGGTGAGGGAGGCGGTCTCGGCCTCCGCCGCGGCGAGGCGGTCGCGCAGCGCGGCGGATTCGGTCGTTGCGGCGGCTGCGGCTGCTGTTGCAGCTGCTGCGGCGGCGGCGGCGGCGGCTGCTGCCTGCTCCTCCTGCTCCTTGTTGCCGCCGCGGCCCTCGACCGACGCCTGCTGCTGCTGCTGCTGCTGCTGCTGCTGCTGCTGCTGTGACTCGGCCAGGTCCCGCTCCAGCGCCGCGTTGCGCTCGCACAGCTCGCCGAGCCGCGCCGCCAGCGTCCCGCGCTCCGCCTCGGCGCGCTCGAGCCGCGCCTGCCGCCCGCGCTCGCGCTCGCGCAGGCGCGCCAGGGCCTCGAGCGCGTCGCCGACGTCGCCGACCTGCTGCTCGAGCAGGCCGCCGGCCTCGGCGGCGAGGGCGCGGCCGTCCTCGACTGCCGCGGCGGCGGCGGCGGCTGCGGCGGCTGCGGCCGCCGCTTCGGCCTCGGCTTCAGCGTCGCCGTCGTCGTCGAGAGGCAGCGGCAGCGGCGGCGGCGCCGGTTCCGCCGCCGCCGCGCAAGCGGCCAGCTCCGCCTCGAGCTGCGCGCAGCGCTGCCGCAGGCGCGCGACTTCCTCCCCCTGCTGCCCGTCGCCTTGCCCCTCGAGCGAGGCGAGCGGGTCGGCCACCGCAGGCGGCGCCGCCGCCGCCGCCGCCGCCGCGGCCCCTTGCCCGCCGTCGCCGCCGCCGCCGCTCCCCCCCCCTCCAGCCGCCAGCCGCGCCTTGGCGTCCGAGAGCTCGGCCAGCCGCGCGTCGGCGAGCGTCGAGTAGGCCATCAGCTGCTCGAGCGCCGCGAGCAGGCGCGCGCGCGTCGCGTCGCCCGAGGCGCCGGACACGAGGCTCGGGACGGGCGAGGGCGGGCCGGGCGGCAGGCCGCCGTCGGGCAGTGGCAGGGCAAGGCCGGAGGACGACGCCGCGCGCTGGAGGGGCGAGGGGCCCAGCGGGCCGGGAGCCCCCGATGCCGCCGCCGCCGCAGGGCCGCCGCCGCCGCCGCCGCCGCCGCCGTCGCTGGTGCGGGGGGTGGGAGGGAGCAGCGCGCGCAGCGAGGGCTGGCGGTGGCTGCGGAAGTACTGGCGCAGGCGGGCGACGCGCTCGGCGTCGGCCGATTCGGCGCTTGCGGCGCCGCCGCTCTCGCCCGCCGCGCCGACGCTGGCGCGCGCCAGCGACCCGCCGCTCCCGCGCGGCTGCAGCAGCAGCAGCTGCTGCTGCTGCTGCGGGCCCGAGGAGGAGGCGGCGGCGGAGGCGTCCATCGACCGCACGATGTCGCGGATGCTGCCGGGCTGCGCCTCGGACGTCGAGGACACGCGCCGCGGCGTGTCCGCACCACCTCCTCCTCCTCCGCCTCCCCCGCCCGACGCCGGGTCCTCGCTCCCCATGCCGCCACCAGCCCCCAAGCCCGCCGCCGCCGCCGCCTCGGGACCGACGAGCGCCAGGAGGCGCCGGTTGTCCGCCTGCAGGCGCGCCGCGCGCGACTGCGCCCGCCGCAGGTCCTCGAGCGCGATCTGCGCGACCGCGTGCTCGTTCTGCTCCTGCTTGAGGCGCGAGGCGAGGGCGTCGCGCTCGCCGCGCAGCCGCCGCGCCTCGGCCTCGAGCCTGGCGGCGGTGGCGGCGGCCTCGCCCGCGGCCGTCGTCGTCGTTGCTCCTTCGACAATGGTGGGAGCGCTGGAGGGGACGAGGATCGGGGCTGCCGCGGGCGGGGGTGCGCTGCTTGCCGCCGCCGTCGCCGCCGCCGCCGCCGCCTGCTCCTGCTGCCGTTGCTGCTGCCGCAGCGCCGTGGCCTCGGCCGCCGCCGCGTCGCGCTCGCGCGCCATCGCCTCGTGCTCGTCGCCCATGGCCACGAGCTCCGCCTCGAGCTGCGCGCAGCGCTCCTCCGCCTGCGCGAGCGCCGCTGCTGCTGCTGCCGCGCGGTCGGGGTCCGCGGCCGCCGCCGCCACTGCCGCGCCCTGATGCCGTGGCTCAGCGGCGGCGGCGGTAGGGGCGGCCTCTCGCTCTTCCGCGGCCGCGACCTGGGCCGCCAGCTCCGCGGCGCGCTGCTCGGCCTTGGCCGTCTCAGCGCGCGCCGTCGCCAGCTCGGCGGCCGCGCGCGACTCGGCGGCCGCGACGGCCTCGGCCGCCAGCCGCCGCGCGGCGTCGGCGTCCTCGCGGGCGCGCGCGGCCTCCCCGCGCAGCTCGGCCACCTCGCGCGCGTGCGCCTCCTCCTGCTGCTGCAGCCGAGCGCGCAGCGCCTGCGCCTCCTCGGTCGCCAGCGCCGCTGCTGCCGTTGCTGCCGCCGCTGCCGCTGCCGCTGCTGCCGCCGCGCCGTCGGCCGCCGGCGCCACCACCACCTCCCCCGCCTGTTGCCCCTCAAAGGCCGCGGGCCCGGCCTGGTGAGCCCCGGACGACGCCGCCGCGGCCGCCGCCGCCGCCGCGTCCCGCAGCTGCCTCGCCTCCTCGCGCGCCTGCGCCAGCTGCCCCGCCAGCGCCCGGGCCTGCTGGTGCTGCTCCAGCACGGCCGCCTTGAGCGCCGCGTCGGCGTCGGGTTTGTCGAGCGGCAGCGCCGCGCGCTGCACGGCCGAGGTGGCGTCGGCGCGCAGGAGGGCCGCGCGCTCCTCCGACTGGGCCAGGCGCGCCGACAGCGCGAGCGCCAGGCGCCGCAGCTGCTCCGGCGGCATGGCCTCGAGCTGGGCCGGGTCGAGCGGGGCTGCTGCTGCCGCCGCGGTGGCGCCGACGCCGACGCCGCCGACGCCCGCCGACGCCGCCTTGGCCATCTCCTCGGCGCGCCGCGCTGCCAGCGTCGCGGCGCTGGCCGCGCTCGAGAGGAAGGACTTCATGTGGTGGTGGTCGCTGCCGCCGTCAGGTCTGCGGCCCTCTCTATCGCCGCCGGGTCGTCATTTTGTCGGGCGGGCGATTCGCGTCAGGTCGTTCGGTTGTTGTTGTTGAGCGGTCCGTCGTCGTCGATGCGCGTCGGTTTGTTCGCGTGCGCGCGCACGCGCGGTCGAAATGCGAGAGAGCGTGGTGATCAGGATCGCAGCGTTGCAACAGCCGCCGTCTTCATTACAAGCGCGCGGCTCCGACAACGAGCCGCTCCACCGCGCCGACGCTCGCGCGCGCCCGGGCCGCGTGGCCGTGACCGGCGCCCGACGACAGCAGCAGCAGCCGAGCGCAGAGGGCGCGCAGCGCGGGCAGCACCCCGCCCTCCTCCTCCTCCTCCTCCTCCTCCGCCAGACTCGCCAGCCACGATGCCGCCGCACCCGCGCCGTCGTCGGCACCCTCGTCATCTTCTTCCGCCATCAAAACGGTCGGCGGCCCGAGGCGCAGCACGCGCTCGACCCAGGCGGCGGCGGCGGCTGCTGCTGCTGCCGAGCCCCCGTCGCCGCCAACACCAACGCCCGCGTCCAGGGCCGCGCGCGCGACCCAGAGGACCAGCGAGCGCAGCGCGGCTGCCTCGGACGCGGCCGAGGCGGCCGACAGGGCGCTCAGAGGGGCAGGGGCGATGACGCCGACGCCAGCACCGCTGCCGGCCCCGTCGTCGTCGTCGCCAGGGGCCGGCGGCGGCGGGAGCAGCGCGTGCAACAGGTCGTCCCTCGCCCGCGCCGCCCCCTGCTGCCGCCGCGCCAGCGCCAGCAGCGCCGACGGCCGCAGGCGGGCCCAGAACAGCGGCGGCGCGGCGGCCGGGCGCGACGCGGCCGCGCCCGACAGCAGGCGCAGCAGGCGGGGCGCGGCGCGCGCGGCCAGCGGGGCGCCGCCGCCGCCGCCGCCGCCGCCGCTGCTGCTGCTGCCGGCGCGCTCGACCACCCGCGCGACGGCCAGGGCGTAGGCGTCCAGGACGGCGGCCGCCTCGCGCCGGCGCACGCCGATGCGCGCGCGCAGCAGGCGCTCGAGGGCGGTCAGGGCCAGCAGGCTGTGGCGGCGGCGGGCGCCGCCGTCGTCGCCGTGGTGGTCGCCGCGGTCGTCCCCCTCCTCCCGCTCGTCGTCCAAAACCGCCGCCGCCGCCAGCCACGGCACCAGCCCGGCCTCGCGCACGAGGTGCCCGGCCAGCGCGGGCGAGAGGGCCGCGCGGCACACGACGCGCATCGCCAGCGTCTCCGCGCTCTGACCGGAGCTCCCCGCCGCGCGCCGGTGCCGACCGTCCGCCCCGCCCGAAAAATAGGCCGAGCGCTCGCCGCCCGCCGCGCGGCCCGAGGCGGCCCCGCCGCTGCCGCCCCCGCACAGGGGCATCAGCTGCTCCGCCACAAACTTGCGGCGGTAGATGCGCGGGGCGCCGCCCGAGGCGTCGTCGTCGCGATCGCCGCCGTCGCCGCCGTCCTCGGGCGCAGCGGCGCCCCCGTCGGGCAGGCCCGCCCACAGCAGCCGCAGCATCCAGGCGCGCTGCGCGGCGGCGGCCGCGGCGCTGTCGCTGGCCGCGCCGCCGCCCGAGCCGCCCGAGCCGCCCGAGCCGCCGCCGCCAGCAGCCCCGACGGCCCCGGCCGCGACCGCCCCGCCGCCCGACACGAGCAGCATGCGCGACAGCAGGGGCAGGCCCGAAACGTCGAGCGACGGCTGGCGCAGCAGCAGGCGCGCGACGGTGCCGTGCATGGCGTGCCCGGGCGACTGCAGCAGCAGCGACGCCTCGGCCGCCAGCAGCGCCGACGGCGCGGGCAGCCGCTGCAGCGGCCGCGTGACGGCGTCGCGGACAAAGGCCAGGAGCGCGGCGAGCTGCTGCTGCGGCTGCTGCTGCTTGTGCTGGTGGTCCTTGTTGTCGTCGTCGTCGGCGTCGTTGCGCTGCGGCTGGTCGGCGACGGCCGCCGACGACGACAGCAGCCCGAGGGCAGAATAGGTGGCGGCGCGCGAGGGGCGGTCGGCGGACGCGAGCGCGCGCAGGCACACGGCGAGCAGGCCGGCCGAGGCGAAGGCCTCGAGGTCCATCGCACCGTCGCGCAGCGCGCCGAGGGCCAGCGGCAGCAGCGCGGCCGGGTCGTGCGCGGCGTCGCGCAAGCGAGGCCAGCGGCGGCGGCCGCCGGGCGCACCGGCGTCGCCGTGGCTGTCGTCGACGTCGCCATCGTTGTCGTCGTCGTCGTCGTCGTCGTCATCTGCGGACAGGCGCCGCGCGTCCGGGTAGAGGGCACACGTGAGCGCTGCGCGGCGGGGATCGACGGGCGGCGTGCCGCCCGCGGCCGAGAAGGCCTGCCGGCGCGCGGCAGCCGCGCACGCCGCGAGGCGCCGCCGTTGCTCGGCAGGCGAGGGCGCGCCGCGCTGCTCCTGCTCGTCCGCAGCAGCAGCGGCCAGGCTGGCATGCAGGCGGTCGTAAAACTCCTTGGCAGCCGCGCCAAACAGGAAGCCGGAGAGGGCCAAGGGGCTGGCCGTGGTCGCGAGTTCGTCGGCAGCGGCAGCGGGCTCGCCCTCGTCGCCCTCGGCGCGCGCCGCCGCCGCCGCCGCGAGCCTATGCGCCTCGGCGTCGAGCAGCACTGCCGCGCGGTACACCGAGCGGTCGGCCGGGTGCAGCGTGCCGCCGTGCGCCACCTGCAGCAGCCGGACGAGCGGCTGGAGCGCCGAGGCGACGGCGGCGGTCGTCGCATTGGCGGCAGCAGCAGCAGTTTCCGCGCCGCCGCCAAAGCGCCGCCAGGCGTCGGCGGCCACCTCGAGCAGCACGGCCCCCTCCTCGCGCGCCGACAGCGGCTCCGGGGCTGGCGGGCCGGCGAGGGACGCGGCCGCGCGCGCCTCGTCGTCGAGCTGCGCGGCCTCGATGGCGCCCGAGAGCGACTCGATCGGCCCGCGCAGGCGCGCCAGCCAAGGGCCGCCGCCGCCGGACGGGAGGTCGTCGCCGGCGCCGCCCTCCTGCGGCAGCAGCATGGCGGCCGCGGCCCCGCTGCTGGCGAGGCGGCGCAGCAGGCGCGCGAGGGCGTCGGCGGCCGGCGCGTTGGGCACGACGGGGTAGGACGCGGCGGGAGGGGGCTGGGGGTCGTGGCCGTCGCCGTCGGGCTCGTCCTCCTCCTGCGCCACGCCGTCGGCGACCGGCGGCTGCTGCTGCTGCGCCGTCTCGCGGTCGCCTCCCTCGCTGTCCTCCGGCAGCCCGCTGGTGTCGTCGTCGTCGTCGTCGCTGCCGCTGTCAGCAGCCTCTGAGCCGCCGCCCTCCTCGCCGCCTCCTGCAGCCTCTTCCCCGCCCCCTGCCCCGCCGCCGCCGGGCATCAGCGCGGCGAGCAGGCGCCGCAGCCGCCGCGCGGCCGCGGCGTCGCGCCAGGCGAGCGCGCGCCGCGCCACCGCCGACGCCAGCGCCCCGCACGCCGCCCGGGCCAGGCGGCCGAACGCCTCGCGCTGCTGACGCAGTCCGGCGGCACCGCCCTCGTCCTCATCCTGCTCCGCCCCTCGCACCGCGTCCGGCAGCGCCGCCAGCGCGTCGCCGGCCCAGCCGTCGAGCCACCGGCCCGCGGCCTCGGCCACGGCCGGGAGCGGGGCGGCGGCGGCGGCGCCGGGCGCCTTGGCGGCGGCGCCGTACGCGGCCGCCAGGGTGTCGCAGCACGCCGAGGCGAACGACATCAGCAGAAGTGGCGCTGCTACTCCGTCGTCGTCGTCCTCGTCGTCGTCGTCGCCGAGCGGCGCGTGCGTCCGCACGAGCCAGGCCGCGGCCGACGCCTGCTCGAGCGGCGTGGCGACGGGCTCGCCCGCCGCCGCCGGCCGGGCGTCGTCGTCGCCGAGCGGCCACCCGCCCGCGCCCTCGGCCGGGATCAGGGCGAGCGCGAGGTCGCGCAGCAGCCGCTTCTGCGGCGCTCGGCGGGCCTCCAGCTCGAGCAGCGCCTGCAGCGCCGGCACCGCGTGCGTCCTCAGCGCGGCCATCGCGGCGGGGCCCGGGCCGCCGTCGCCGCCGCCGCCGCCGCCGCCGCCGCCGCCGACAGACTTGGCGCGCTTGCGGCGCACGTACGCGAGCAAGGGCCCGCGGTAGAGCGCGACGACCGGATCGGCGGTCTTGCCCGCCTTGGAAGAAGAGGGCTCGGCCAAGCGCGCGCTCAGGTAGGCCCTGGCCGCGGGCAGCGCCAGCGCCAGCGCGCGCCGGCGCGCGGCGTCGCCCCCGGCCGCGGCCGCGGCCGCCACGCAGCGCGGGCCGAGCCCCGCCCCCACGCGCGGCGCCAGGGCGGCCGGGTGGGCGCAGAGCGACGCGGCGACGGCGCGCGCGCCGAGCTCCGGGTGCGCGAGGCAGGCGGCCAGGCCGGCGTCGGACAGAGGGGGGAGCAGGGTCGCCGCCCTCGCCGACGCCGTGGCGGCCGCAGCAGAAGCGGCAGCAGCAGCAGCAGCAGCAGCAGCAGCGGCGGCATCTCTGCCGCCGCCGACCTCCTCGCCGCCGCCGCCGCCGCAGAGCATCATCGCGGCCAGGCACGCCGCGGCCCGCTCTGGCGGCTCCAGGGCCTCGGCGCAGCGCGTCAGGCGCGCGGCCTGGTCGCGGGTGAGCGCGCCAGATGCCACAGCCCGCGGCGCGACGAGCGCAAACAGACTGCTGGTGGTGGTGGTGGTGGTGGCTGCAGAGGAGGAGGAGGCCGCCGGGGGGCCAGCGCCGCGCCGGCGAGCCGGCATCGCCTTGGCCAGCCGCAGGGCCAGGCCACACGCGCCGTCGGCCTCCAGATGGGGCAGCAGGCAGCGCAGCTGGGCGGCGGTCGCGCCCGGAGGATCCGGGCCGGCCGCCCGCGCCGCGACCTCGGCGGCCGCAGCCCGCGCGGCCGCGACCGCCGGGCGCCAGGCGGCGGAGGAGGACGCGTGCGAGGCGCGGCCCGCGGCCGCGGCCGCAAGCAGCACGTCGGCGGCAAGGCGCGCGGCCAGGACCGCGGCGGGCGGCCGGGCAAACGCCTGCGCCATGGCCGGGTGGCTCAAGGCCGCGGCCGCGGCGGCGGCCCGGGCGGCGGAGGAGACGCCGTCGCCGTCGTCGCTTCTTTGGCAGGCGTCGTCGTCCTCGTCCTCGTCGTCGCCGCCGCCGCCGCCCGCGCCTGCAGCTGCTGCTGCTGCTGCTGCTGCGCCCTCGTCACCCGCCCCCACCACGACGAGCGCCCTCAGCGCGGCGAATCCGAACGCGAGCCGCGCATCGACGCAGGTCGCGCCGGCGGACGGACGCAGCGCCAGCCGGCGCTCGATCCAGAAGCACGCCGTCCGCGCCGCTGCCGCGCGCTCGGCGGGGGAGGCGAGCCGCGACGCCAGCGTCCGGAGCACCGCCGCGCGCCACCGGCCGTCGGAGACCAACAAGGGGGAGGGGGAGGAGGAGGAGGGGCGCGCCTCTTTGCCGCCGCGCTCGTCGTCGTCGTCGTCGTCGTCGTCCTCCATCGACGCGCGCAGCATGACGCCGCATGCTGCTGCTGCGCCGGCGACCGTGCCGCCCCCTGCTCTTCCGTCTGCCGCCGCCTCGGCCCAGGCCACGGCCGCGGCCGGGCCGGGCGGGACGGCGGCGCCGCGCTTGGGGCGAGCAAGGGCCGCCAAAGGCGGGGCCCTCGCATTGCTGAGCTCGGCCAGGAACGCGCGCAGGTCGGCCAGCGCCGCCTCGCCGCCATGCTGCTCGCCGTCGTCGCCGTCGCCGTCCCCCCCCGCCGCCCCCGCCCGGCGCGCCTGCGCCTCGCCGCCGCCGCCGTCGTGCCCCCCCCGCCCCCGCCGCTGCTGCTGCTGCTGCTGCTGCTGCTGCTGCTGCTGCTGCCGGCAGAGCAGCGCCTCGAGCTGCGCCGCGGCCGCGGCGGGGGCCAGGCCCGCGCCCGCCGGGTGCGCCTGCACGAGCATCGCCCAGGCCCCGCACACGCAGGGCGCGGCGGCCGCGGCGGCGCGGCGCGCCGAGGGGCCGGCCGACGGGCCCAGGGCGCGCAGCAGGCGCTGCGCGGCCGCAAGGCCGAGCAGCCCCGCAGGCAGGAGCGGGGCGCCCGGGGGCAGGCGGGGCGGGGCCTCGTCGGCGCGCAGGGCCACGGCCGACTCCCACACCTCCTGGGGGCGGCGCGCCACGGCCGCGACCGCGTCCGAGAGGAAGGCCGCCAGCGCCGCGCCGTGGGATGGGGCGGCCGGAGGGGCGTCGTCGCCGTCGTCGCCGCCGTCGTCCTCGCCGTCGCCCTCGCCGTCGCCGTCGCCGTCGCCGGCCCCTCTTGCGCCGCCGCCGCCGCCGCCGCCGAGCTGCGCGGCCCAGGCCGCCGCGTCCTCGGGGCGCTCGAGCGCGCCGCGCGCGAGGCCGCGCGTCCACAGGGGGAGCGCGCGGCGCCGCACGCGCGCGCTGCTCGAGCACAGCGCCAGGCGGAGCAGGTGGGGC
>Ga0315905_10005947_pt1 | contig 12402 bp, 10 predicted proteins | sample LakEriMetagenome_5_FD_203522 | JGI IMG/M metagenome (GOLD analysis project Ga0315905, IMG submission 203522) | Freshwater fungal communities from buoy surface, Lake Erie, Ohio, United States - Buoy 4 MA121 | ecosystem: Environmental > Aquatic > Freshwater > Lake | place: USA: Lake Erie, Ohio... | reverse complement strand
AAGACATGGTGCGTGCGATGGGACCGCGCCCGCTGGTTTTGGCGCTCGCTAATCCCACACCGGAAATTCTGCCCGAGGAAGTCCGTGAAGTGCGTGATGATGCCGTCATCGCCACCGGTCGTTCGGACTATCCGAATCAGGTCAACAATGTGCTGTGCTTCCCGTACATTTTTCGTGGCGCGCTCGATTGCGGTGCCACCACCATCACACGTGCGATGGAAATCGCCGCCGTGCATGCGATCGCCGACCTGGCGCAGGCTGAGCAATCGGATGTGGTCGCGACGACGTATGGCATCACCAATCTCGCGTTTGGTCCGGATTACCTGATACCCAAGCCCTTCGATCCGCGACTCATGCTCAAAATCGCACCGGCAGTCGCGCGTGCGGCCGAAGAGTCAGGTGTCGCGCTGCGACCCATCAAAGACATGGCAGCGTATGCGGATCGTTTGCAGCAGTTCGTGTACCACAGCGGTAGTTTCATGAAGCCGGTATTCGCGATTGCGAAGAAAGCACCGGCGTCGAAGAAGCGCATCGTCTTTGCCGAAGGCGAAGAAGAGCGCGTGCTGCGCGCCGTGCAGGTGGTGCTGGATGAAGGTCTGGCCAAGCCCACGCTGATCGGTCGCCCTGCGGTGCTTGCGCAACGCATCGAACGTTATGGTCTGCGCCTGCGTCCTGAAATTGATTTCGATGTCATCAATCCAGAAAAAGACGACCGCTATCGCGCGTACTGGGAGACCTATCTGGCGATGACGATTCGCAAAGGTGTCACCGAGCAGTGGGCCCGGCTGGAGATGCGTCGTCGTCATACCCTCATTGGCGCGATGGCGATTCACAAGGGTGATGCTGATGGCATGATCTGCGGCACCTTCGGTAGCACTGATCTGCATTTGCACTATATCGATCAGGTACTGGGCAGGCGTGCTGGGGTGAACACGTATGCGGCAATGAATGCGCTGATCTTGCCCGATCGTCAGTTGGTGCTGGTGGATACCCACGTCAATGAAAATCCGACCGCAGAGCAGCTTGCCGAGATCACCATCATGGCGGCGGAAGAAATGCGTCGCTTCGGTCTGCATCCGCGCGCTGCCTTACTCTCGCATTCCAACTTCGGTAGCAGCGACAGCGAGTCTGCAAAAAAAATGCGCGCAGCGCTGGCACTGCTCAGAGCGCGCGCACCGGATCTCGAGGTGGATGGCGAAATGCACGGTGACACCGCACTCGATGCGCATACGCTGCGTGCTCTGATGCCTGACACGCCTCTCAAAGGTGATGCGAACCTGTTGGTCATGCCAAACATTGAATCGGCCAATATCGCTTACAACCTGCTCAAGGTCGCAGCGGGCAATGGTGTGGCGATTGGTCCCATCCTGCTGGGCTGTGCACGGCCGGTCCATGTGCTCACGCCCTCGGCTACGGTACGCCGTATCGTCAATATGACCGCGCTGGTGGTGGTGGATGCGGTGTCGCAGCGCTGACACCGCTTTTCAAAGCCTTTCTTTGCGGACAGGCGGCTGATTTACAATAGGCGCCGGCGACGGATTCGCTAAAGACCGGCAGTATTCGCAGTATTCGCAGTATCCGCAGGATCCGTCATAGCGCCGTGTGCGTCGCCGCCCCGACAAGGACCGTCCATTGACCCAAACCCCGCTAGCTGTCGATCTCGACGGTACGCTCATTCTGACTGATACCCTGCATGAATCTGCAGTGCGGGCTTTGCGTGCGCGTCCGCTGTCGGTGCTTCAAATACCTTTCTGGCTGGTCCAAGGCAAGGCTGCGCTGAAACAGCGCTTATCTGCGCTCACCGATTTCGATGCGGCGGCATTGCCTTATAACGAGCCACTGCTAGCGTGGCTTCGCGCCGAACATGCACAAGGCCGCAAACTCATTCTCTGCACCGCGGCCGATAGGTCATTAGCAAACGCTGTGGCTGAACACCTGGGTATTTTTGATGAAGTCATGGCCAGCGATGGTCACCACAATCTGAGCGCCGAAAACAAGGGCGCTGCATTGGAAGCGCGCTTTGGTCGCGGTGGTTTTGATTACGCGGGCAATTCTTCAGCTGATCTGCCGGTGTGGCAGCGCGCCCGGCGCGCAATCGTTGTGAACGCGTCGGCATCGGTAGAGCAACAGGCGCGCGCTTTGTCCGAGGTTGAGCGCGTGTTTGAGGCCAATAGCGTGGGTCTTGCAGACATCAGCCGGGTATTGCGCTTGCATCAATGGGCAAAAAACCTGCTGCTCTTCATTACGCCCATGGCCGCACATATCGTGCCCGATGCTGGCATGGCCAGCGCGCTGCTATTAGCCTTTCTGGCATTCTGTTTCTGCGCCTCGGCGGTGTACGTTGCCAATGATCTGTTCGATCTCGATAGTGACCGTCATCACCCTAGAAAAAAATTCCGCCCCTTTGCGTCGGGTCGAGTCAGTGTGCAGTTTGGGGTGTTGCTTATTCCGCTACTGCTCTTGTTGGCTGTCTTGCTGGCGCTTGAGGTAGGCGCGAATTTCACGACATGGCTGGCGTTTTATTTCGTGCTGACGTGCGCGTACTCTTGGGGACTCAAGCGTCTGATCATTGCGGACTGTCTGGTGTTGGCGATGCTGTACTCGGTACGCATCATTGCGGGTGCTGCAGCTGCCGATATTCCCATGTCGTTCTGGTTACTCGCGTTTTCGGTATTCCTTTTTCTCTCGCTGGCTTTCGTCAAACGCTATGCCGAACTGATCGTGCAAGCAAAGATGGGCCGCGAGAAGGCGCATGGGCGCGGCTATCTCACGACCGATGCGTCGCTGGTCCAAAATCTCGGCATGTGCGCAGGCTATTCAGCGGTGCTGGTGTTAGCGTTCTATCTCAATAGCGATGCGGTGGTGAAGCTCTATCGCTCACCGGAATTCATGTGGTTGTCGGTACCTATCATGCTTTTCTGGATCAGCTGGGTGTGGATGAAAGCGCATCGCGGGCAAATGCATGACGATCCGCTGATTTTTGCGATCAGAGACAAGGCCAGTCTGATCGCTGGTGTCGCTTTCACTGTCGTGCTGGCCATAGGCTCAAGAGGCTGGCAGTGGTGAAGTTACATTCCTGGGGGCGCCTGGGAGATTTTGATCATCAGATGATCCCGCTGTCCGACCGTCACCGCATTGCACCGCAAATGCGATCTGAAGCGTCTGGCCTCGCTTTCGGTATGGGTCGCAGCTATGGCGATGTATGCCTCAATCCCGGTGGCGTGTTGTGGAACACCACGATGCTCGATCGGTTCATACGATTTGATGAAATAAACGGTCAATTGCAATGTGAAGCAGGTTTGCTATTGCGTGATGTGCAGCGAATGATCGCACCGCGCGGCTGGATGCTGCCGGTCGTGCCGGGTACGCAGCTAGCGACGCTGGGTGGTGCTGTTGCCAATGATGTGCATGGCAAGAACCATCATGTTGCCGGCACCTTTGGTGACCATGTTATTGAGATTGTGCTGACGCGTACTGATGGTAGCCGCAGTGTTCTTCGTTCCGGTGATGCGCGCTTTGCAGCCACTATCGGCGGTCTGGGTCTGACGGGCGTGATCACCGAACTCACGCTGCAGCTCAAACGCATACAGGGTCCCTGGCTGCAGGTAGAGACACAGCCCTATAAAAATCTAGCGACATTTTTTGATCTGGCTGATGCTGCCGAAGCCGACTGGGAGCACACGGTGTCCTGGATCGATTGTGTTGCAGGTAATGGACGGGGTATTTTCATGCGCGCCAATCATTCGGACGCACAGCAGGCAGCACCCAAATCTAGCCGTCAGTGGCGCATGCCTTTTGTGCCACCGGTGTCGCTGGTAAATACGCTCACACTCAAGCCTTTCAATCAGCTGTACTACCAGCTGAAAAAAAAGCAGTCGACTAATTTGCAGTACTACGAAAATTTCTTTCATCCGCTCGATCATTTGTTGGAGTGGAATCGCATGTACGGCCCGCGCGGATTTTTTCAGTATCAATGCGTATTGCCGCGTATGCAGGGTCGTGAGGGCGTGCAGGCGATGCTGAAGCAAATCTCACGTGCGGGCGAGGGCTCATTCCTCGCTGTACTGAAAACCTTTGGTGAACGTCCATCGGTCGGCATGCTCAGCTTTGCTCAGCCGGGGGTAACACTCGCACTGGACTTTACCAATCAGGGTGACAAAACACACAAGTTGCTCGCATCCCTGGACGATATTGTTCGTGATGCGCGCGGCCGACTCTATCCGGCCAAGGATGCGCGTATGCCGCGCGTGCTGTTTGAGGCAGGTTATCCTCGCTTGCAGGAATTTTTATCGCATCGCGATCCGGGCATCAGCTCAGCGATGTCGCGACGATTAATGGGAAGCTGACATGGGCAGACAAAGAATCATCATCATTGGCGCGACATCCGCGATTGCAGAGCACTGCGCCCGCCTGTGGGCGCGGCAGGCCAGTGATTTTTTGCTGGTAGGTCGTGATCAGGATCGTCTTGAGAGTGTCGCCGCAGACTTGCGGGTGCGCAGCCCTCAGTCATCTGCGCAAGCTATCGTCATGGATTTTTCCGATCCAGTTGCCATTGCGGCACTGGCGAAGCAGACAGTGTCTGAAGGCCGCGTAGATATTGTGCTGATCGCGCACGGTAACCTGCCTGTGCAATCTGACTGTCAACAGGATGTTGCGCTGACCCGGCAGGCGCTCGAGATCAATGGCTTGTCGCCAGTATTATTCGCCGAAGCTTTCGCCGGCCAAATGGAGGCGGCAGGTAGTGGCACGCTGGCGATCATTGGATCGGTGGCTGGCGATCGTGGCCGTAAAACTAATTATGTGTATGGCGCTGCCAAGGGTCTGATTGATCGTTATGCACAAGGATTGCAGCATCGCTTCGCGGGTACCCAGATAAAAATCGTGCTGATCAAGCCGGGCCCCACTGCCACACCGATGACTGCGCATTTGCCGCAACGTGGGCTGGCTTCAGCCGAGGCGGTCGCGCTTCGTATTGTGACGGCAGTGGCGGCGGGTCAGCCTGTGGTCTATGCGCCGGCGCGCTGGTGGCTGATCATGATGATCATTCGTCATTTGCCGCGCGTCGTTTTTAATCGTCTAAACATCTGAATGAATAACCAGAAAATCATCCTGCCGGGCGGCGCCGGGCTTGTTGGCCAGAATCTTGTCGCGCGTCTCAAGGCGAAGGGTTATACCCACATCGTTGTCCTCGATAAGCATGCTGCCAATGTCGAGGTGCTGCGTCGCATGCATCCTGATGTGTTGACTGAGTGCGTGGATCTGTCACAACCCGGATCCTGGCAGGCGCATTTTGCGCAAGCGGGTGCGGTAGTGATGCTACAGGCTCAGATCGGTGGCATTGATTACGCAGAGTTCGAGCGCAACAATCTCACGTCTACCCGGCTGATACTCGATGCGATTCGTGCTGGTCGTGTGGATCAACTGGTGCACATCAGCTCATCGGTGGTCGAATCAGTTGCCGATGATTTTTATACGCAGACGAAAAAAATTCAAGAGCGCATGGTGATCGACAGCGGTATTGCCTGTCCGGTGCTGCGTCCGACGCTGATGTTTGGTTGGTTCGACCGTAAACATCTCGGCTGGCTGTCGCGCTTCATGCAAAAGGTACCCGTGTTTCCCATTCCCGGGCATGGCCGCTATCTGCGCCAGCCTTTGTATGCGGGCGATTTCTGTAACATCATCATCAGCTGTATTGAGAATCGCATTACCGATGGTGTCTTCAACATCTCGGGTCATGAGAAAGTGGATTACATCGATATCATTCGCGAAATTAAGCGCGCGACTCGAGCCGGTGCCGCGATTGTAAAAATTCCCTATGGCTTGTTTCATGGTCTGTTGTGGTTGTGGGCCTTGTTTGATCGTAATCCGCCATTCACTACACAGCAGCTGGCTGCGCTGGTCGCCAAAGATGAATTCGAAGTCATCGACTGGCCGGGTAAGTTTGGTGTGCGCTGCACGCCGTTTGCCGAAGCGATGGAAGAGACCTTCCGTCATCCTGTGTACAGCAACGTCGTTCTGGAGTTTTAATCATGGGTGAACGTATAGCCGTGCTCGGCGCTGGCCCCATGGGACTGGCTGTTGCCTATCAGTTGGCCCGCGATGGTCACGAGCCTGTCGTTTTTGAAGCCGACGATCGAGTTGGTGGCATGACGGCCTGTTTTGATTTTTCTGGTTTGGCGATTGAGCGCTATTACCATTTTCACTGCACCTCCGATACAGCATTTCTGGAAGTGCTGAACGAGCTCGACATCGCACATCACATGCGCTGGGTCGAGACCAAAATGGGTTATTGGTATCAGGAACGCCTGCAGGCCTGGGGTAATCCAATGGCACTGCTGCGTTTTCGAGGCCTCAGCCTAGTTGCGAAGTTCCGCTACGGTTTGCATGCCTTTCTGTCGACTAAACGCAATGACTGGCAGCCTCTGGACAAAGTCGAAGCTACCGGCTGGATTCGTCGCTGGGTGGGTGATGAGGCTTGGGAAGTACTCTGGCGTCGCCTGTTCGACTACAAGTTCTATCACCACACACCGAATCTGTCGGCTGCATGGATTTGGAGTCGCATACGTCGCATCGGCCGCTCACGCTACAACCTCTTTCGGGAAAAGCTCGGCTATCTCGAAGGTGGTTCCACCACGCTGCTGAATGCACTGCACGCTGACATTGAAAAAAATGGTGGCAGCATTCGACTGACTTCGCCTGTGCAGCGCGTGATTATCGAGCAGGGTCGTGTGGTGGGTATCGAGACAAGGCAGGGTGTCGAGCAGTTCGATAAAGTCATTAGCACCGTACCGCTGCCCTATGTGCCGCGCCTGATGCCGGACTTGCCCGAGCCGCTGCTGCAGCAATTCCAGTCGGTTAAAAACATTGCGGTCGTTTGCGTGATTGCCAAACTCAGACAACCAGTCTCGCAAAATTTCTGGCTGAATGTGAATGATCCCGAGATGGACATACCCGGGCTGGTTGAATATTCGAATTTGCGTCCGCTCGAGCATTCGGTGGTGTATGTGCCTTTTTACATGCCCGGGGAGCATCCGAAATTTGCCGAGTCTGATCAGGCCTTTCTGGATAAGGTCCGTCGCTATCTTAAAAAAATCAATCCAGCACTCACCGACGAAGATTTCATTGAACTGCGCGCTAGCCGCTACCGTCATGCACAACCAATTTGTGAACCCGGTTATCTGGATCGTTTGCCGCCAGTAGCGCTGCCTGTGACTGGCTTGTGGGTGGCGGATACCTCGTATTACTACCCTGAGGATCGCGGCATTTCGGAGAGTATTGGTTTTGGTCGGCGCATGGCTCGTGATGCAGTGAATTACGACGCGGTGAAGCAAGGGGTAGTGAAGCGAGAGGTAGTGAATTGAAAGGTAGTGGAGTAATGCAGCAGTTCATGTCGCGTCAGTTTCTGGCCTTCCTGATCACGGGTGGCCTTGCTGCGGCCGTGAATTTCGGCTCGCGTATTCTTTATAACCAGTGGGTGGAGTTTTCGTCAGCGGTCATTCTTGCGTATTTGACCGGCATGATCACCGCGTTTTTACTCGCACGAACTTTTGTTTTTACCGACGGCAGCCAATCAGTAAAACGCAGCGCTACATTCTTTGTATTGGTAAATGTAGTCGCGGTCTTGCAGACATGGGGCATCAGCATGCTGCTGGCCTTCTATGTGTTGGGCTGGTTAGGCATCACCCGTTTTGTTCCTGAAATAGCGCATGCAGTGGGTGTCGCTGTCCCGGTGTTCACCAGCTATCTCGGTCACAAACGCTGGTCATTCAAATAAATCCATACTGCTCCAGAAAGCGGCAGCCGCGTAGTGGCAGGTAGGACGGCACGCGGTAATAAGTTTCTGCGATTCTCTTCAGTACTCGCTCGTAATACGGCTCGAAATGAAAGCCACGGCCTTCGGCCATCCAGAAGCTGGCACCATCGAGTTTGAGTTCTTTTATCTGAACATCATCGAAATAGGCCGTGAAATTTTCTGCCAGTAGGCGTTTGGTGCTAACAATGCGCAGGGTGCGGCCTTCAAAGGTGCGGAAGTCTGTAATGTTGTCATCGAAGCGCGCATGAAAACTTCCCGCGCCAAACACAGGCACATACGTTTGTGCATGGAAGGCCAGCAATGAAGCGCCGCTGTAGGACTGCGTCATCAAGGTACCGTTATCCGGCATGCCTTCTTTCAGCATCGTGATTAGCGCGGGTGCTTCCCGATGCATCACGATGTCCTGATGAATCTTGAGCGACTTGAAATAGTCAGAGGGCAGGTGCGCAATCAGCGCCAGCGCTAGCATATGCGGTATGCTCAACCAAACCGCCCAGCGCCGGTGCTGGGTCAATGACGCTTCCGATATATGCAGACCAGCGAACAAGAAAACGAAGGGCAAGAAGGCCAGCACCCAGTGCAGACCTATGCTTTTGTAAAACGACAGCAAAAGAAACAGCACGAAGGGCACGACAAAGAGGGATGTCAGGCGCCAGTCATTACGCCAACTTTTTATTTTTACGATCTGCCAGGTGGTCCATGGTGTAACCAAATAAATCACCATCGCGACGTAAACACCGAGGTGCTTGAGGGTGAAATGGGCACCCTGATTTCGGTTGATTAGATTGAATAGAAAATTATTCCAGCAATGGGTGGTATTCCACGCGAGATTGAGCAGCATGAAAGGCAGAGCGCAGAGCGCAATCACCAGTAACCGCCACCAGCCACCACGTCGTGGCAAAAAGTAGACGGCATAGGCAATCGCCAGCAAGCCCGCAAAATACTTCGACAGCAGCGCCAACCCAAGCAGCACGCCACTGGCCGCGTACCACCCCAGCTGATTAGCCAGCGCGTTAGGCACTGTATTAGGCACTGCATTGGCCACATCACCGGCCACATCATCTGCCACATCATCGGCCCCCTCGGCTCTGATTAACGCGTAGCCGGAGAAGAACAGGAAAAAAACCAGCGGCGTGTCGGTGGTGATCAGATTCAACGACCACGTAAAGGGCAGCGCCAAAAAGAGACTGCCAAGCAGCCAGCGCTTGCCCGCCGCCGCAGGTGACAAACGGTCGAGAAGATCCATCATGCCCAGCGTGATCACAATCCACAGCAGAATCGCCGGCAGCCGCAACACCAGCAGATTCGAAGAAAACTGCTGCAGCAGCCAGAGTATCCAGCCCGCCATTGGCGGATGATCGTAGTACCCACCCCAGTCCAGATGCTTGCCCCATTGATAAAAATAGGCTTCATCGCCGGTTAGCGGTATCGCCAGCGCCAGCCACAGCTTGATCAGGGTCGTGATCGCCAGCACTTGGTAAAACAGGCGGCGATGCGTATCTGTCGTGGAAACGTCCTGGGTCATTGGGTAGCGCCGAAACTGTGAGCAGAAGGGCAAGCGGGTTCAAAGAACCGCGATTTTCCACCATTACGGGCAAAAAATTTCGTGCCGTGATAATTTAATTACATACGATGCAAGAAGCGGTATTCAAGTTAACTATTTTGCATTAAAACAAAACGTCTTTGTCACCGTTCCAACAGTTTAAACATGGAGATTCCCATGACCACCTTCCGATCATTATTGTTAGTTTTCTCGTTGATTTTTTGCGGGTCTATGCCGGCTGCTTTCGCGGGCACACTTGAGACAAATCCCGAGGCCAACCGCGCTAATCCTGATTTCGTCGCTGGCAAAAAAGCCATTGAACGTAAAGACTGGAAAGCTGCGATTGAATATTTCAAAGCGGCCAACAAGCGGCTAGAAAACGCCGACCTGCATAGCCACCTAGGATTCGCTTTCCGCAAATCCGGCGATCTCGATAGTGCATTCAATCATTACAAGGTTGCGCTCGGCATCGATCCCAATCATCGCGGCACGCACGAGTATTTGGGTGAGGCGTATGTTAAAGCCGGTAATCTCGATAAAGCACGCCAGCATCTGGCCCGATTGGAAGAGATTTGCGGTAAAGATTGCGAAGAGTACCTGGATCTCGCCCGTGCTATTGCATCGAATGGCAAGGCGAAGTAATTCTCATGAAAGGCAGACAGATCGAATCTCTGCGCTGACGCCCGCTAGCAGGTCAGAATTGAAATTCCGACCTTACTTCAGGATGTCATTTTTATCCAAGGTATGAATCAGCTCAAGATCGCCGCCGAATCTTCTCAGAAAGCGCACAAATAGGCGAATAGGTATGCCATTTTCAAATGGGAGTTCGTGCCGTCCATACAGATGCTGGGGGCCGGAATCGCGTACCAGATGAATTTGCAAGGAGCTATCTCGGTTGTTCTGTTTTTCGATGACTTCCTCAATCTGATCATCGAAAGCAGTATCTTTGATAATAATCTTCCCTTCGAGCGAAATTTTTTTCTCTTCGTGGTCCAAGTAAATCCATACCTTGTGACCAAGACCACGTTCTGCCATGAGGGCTTTGGAGGGCATGATCTCCGAATATATTTTATTTTTCTTGAGAAATGTATAAACGTTATCGGAATCAATTTCATCGGGATAAAGAATGGCGGCGGTCGTATCGTTCGTTTGACTACGAGTCTCGTCAATCATCTCAAGGATTTCATGCGTGAGCTGGGGGACGATTTCGACAGGGATTTTTCTCGCCCTGCATAGCTTGGCCATAATTTGGCTGATCTCGTGGATCTGTCTGTCAGGTAGTTGTATGTCGGGAGACGCCGTTGAAGTGGCTGGTCGGCGGTAATCCATCTGAGTTTTGGGGGTGAGGTAGCTGCTGAATTTAATCATGTCCTGCAGTACGACACTTTTTTTTGCCAGAAAAAACAAATGTTTGACCGCGATACTTGCGCAAACGGCATCGTGAAAAGCATTCAGGAAGTCTTCGAATTCCGGATCTTTGATGAAGGAAGTGAGAAGTACGGTAGATGCCATTTTCTTGACTGAGTTCTTTATTTTGCAGCCGATTGACACCCCAGCATCTGTCGCAGGGGACCGGAATACCAATATAACCACATTTTTGCGTACTGAAGCAAATTTTAGCTTGCTACTCCGGCAACGCCAATCTTTCGACAGAAGGTCAGACTTTGTCCTGTACCGTCAATTTTCTGCTGTGCGCCGTATCGCCCCTGGAAAATCGCGCGGATACTCTATCCGTAAAAATAGCTGCAAAGTACGGCAGAGATTGCTGAACGAGATCTCAACCCTGTCTCCTTTATCGCTTGCCGAGATATCCATCCAGCCCTGTAGATGATTGAACTTGATGGCATTGGAAAAAAGATTTTCAGCATGACAATGCTCTCTAAACCCATCAGGAACATTATCGGCTTAGTGATTGAAAAACTTTAGTGATTGGTCAGTCTGTTGGAAAGGTGGCCGATCCAAGGGATGGACTTGATAGGTGATGCTGTGGAAATTCGGTGCAGGGGTTGGTCAGTTGTTGCGGCAAGCAAGATGACGGCTTGTTTCTGACCTTGCATTTGCGCGGTGCGCGGAACCCAAAAACCATCAATGTAGTTTAGTCGCGCATAAATTTCGATGGCATCGTATCCATCTGTTGGCGCGCCAACTAATTGCTCGTGATCAAATACGCGGTAGTCAGTGTTGAGGCTGGCTGATTGAAAATCTGAGGAAAAAAATGTGTAATCATTTCTTCACCCAGAGATAATTTTTGGATTGAATTTTTTACAGGGAAGCATCTACTATCTTGACTTCCGACTTTGTACGAGTCGCTTTATCTACACCTACCCCATAGTTTTCATTCATGAATGAAAATAATTTGTCGAGCAGCTCGTAGTTCGCAAGAAATACCTTTCCGACCGATTCGCTACGATAGGTCACGATATCAGTGCTCATCATGTATTCCAAATTAACGCCTACGCTGGACTGAGATAAAGAAGTGATATCCGCCAGTTGCATCTGGCTTAGTCCGATCTCTCCATTAGAAACGAGCGCGTTCATGATGAGTAAGCGTTCCTCAAATGAGAGCGATCCCATGAGTTTTGCAAGTTGGCGAGTTTCCATAAAAATTACCTACCTAAAATTGAAGTTGATAGTGAGCAGTAAAATCTAGACAAGGCGATCCTGATCATGATGTTGCTACTTCGACCACACAGTGGTAGTTGTTAAAGTGGAAAATGCAATCCGGGCGCTTCGTGACGGGAACGGGCAGTTCAATGAAACTTATCCGTCGTATCTTAATGTGCGCGAACCGGCATTGCTCTCAATTGATCACGCCTAGGCGTTACAGGGTTAAAAAAAAGAGAGGCAGGCGTGGATTAAGCGAAACATCAGGCCTTTATGTCTGAATAATGACAGCAAGCCCCTGATTTTTCAGGCATTGTGACCTGCTCCTCTGAAATAGTACGAAGTTAAAATGGAGTCTGCTTCAAAGGGAGGCAGGCATGAAGAACCGATTCACCGAAGAACAGATCATCGGAGTGCTTAAGGAAGCAGAAGCCGGCGGCAA